>ULWO01024770.1_pt1 | contig 23008 bp, 16 predicted proteins | sample 1960421 | NCBI WGS metagenome assembly ULWO01 (sample SAMEA4835814, study PRJEB28245) | human gut metagenome | biome: gut microbiome; material: fecal sample | place: Denmark | collected 2008 | reverse complement strand
GATTTTGGGTAACAGAAAACTAATCCTTGCTAAGCAAAGATAGCAAAGACTCAATATCGCATCCCCACAAAAGAGCAGAGAGTGCGGTATATGCGCGATGTTTCTTTTCGCAAAAGTAAGAACTGTTGATTCCTACTTGTTTGGCGAGAGTTGCTTCATCGGTTCCGTTCGGGCCATACTTCTCATTGACGACGAGCATCAGCACATCGTAGAGTTTCGAGTCACCGTCCGGGAACTGTTTCAGCAGCTCGATTGCGCCGCCAATCAACTTTGCATACTGCAAAAGAATCTGTGCCTGAGCATAGCGTGCATCCGATTTATGGTCAGATGCATCCAACTGATTGCCAGCAGTTGCAATCAAGCGCAGGGTACTGTTTCCGTCAACGCTTGACGGATGCGTGATACGGGAATATTCACGAAGCAGTACCTCTGTGTTGTGATAGAGATAAGCAGCTTCAGCGCCCTGGACAACTCCCTCATTGGGAGCCAACTGGAGAACCAGTTCCTTGATGGCTTCGCCACCGACTTTCGCAATATCTTCGATGATTCCATCAAAGTTATTCCGAATCATAACGGCAGATACCGGGTCGCTGTCCAAAATAGAGCCACGAAGCATTGCCATTGCCAGTGAAATGCGGGCTGGCTTGCAAGGCTGAGCACTCCGGAATACCGCCCGATTCATTGCATCATCAACTGCATCCACCAGCTGTTGGCATCTCGCAAAGAAAAGTTTACGCATTTCCAGATGTAAACGAGGCTTTACGTAACCTGTGCTGTTTTCCAACAGTGACTGAATCTCCGAGATGTTACGGACTGAACCGTCCGTATCCATATCATGGAGCTGTTCAATCATAGCATCGATATCTCGTGCTTTGAGAATCCAGTTCAATGCCGGATAGCACATCAAGGCAATGACAACGAATTTTTCATCGGTTCCTTTTTGCGCCATCCGGTTCGCGCATCGGGCAAACACCCTATTGCGGTTCGTGCCGTTGTTGTAGGCAATAAAAGTTCGATTGATGTTCACAACAATTCCCTCCGAGGACAGGATGGAACTCAAGAAAGCTTTCAGTTCAGCATCCGAATCCACAACCAGATTATTTTCCAGTGCCATCATTCATTTTCCCCCTCTCCCCTGTTTTCCTCAAAACATTCAAAAGCTCAGCTCTCGCGTCGCTTTTGATGGTTTCACCAAGCATTGTATTTTCAGACATGTGCAAATCATAATGATTTTCTTTGCAAAGATTGAAGATTTTCTGGCACGCTCGGTAACTATGTACTGGTAAATCGGACCCAAACTGAATATTTCGTTCAAAATTCTCATAATTCTCAATGCTTCTTGCACAGGAAGTATAGACAAAAACAGAAGCCCCATCTTCAAATCTCAGGTTCTCGCCGACCGCTCCATTAAGGACGTCATACAATTCTTTCAAAAAGCCATCACCCATAGCTTTGTTATTGGCTCCGTTCTGAATACGATGGTGGACCACGATATCGCCGGTGATGGGCACTTCGCTTCTCGTGATGCTTGTTGTCTCGTCCGGGATTCTTGCCTGTTCAATGTATACAACGATAGGTCTTTTACTTGATATCATAAACGCACTTCCTCGACTCAAATGATTGTTATTATTTCAGGTTTCGTTGTCGCCATGATTTGTCTTCGATGTTCAGGCTTAGCTCAAAGCATTGTTCCTCGCTATCTTTAACAGGATACTACCTCAAATGATAGCCAATTCGCACAGACGCGCAAGAATACTTTTTAATGTCCCGGACACTATATCTTGTATCATATTTGCATTATACAACAATATATAGTGGTTTGCAATAGAAAAATGCATATCTGAACACAATATATAGTGTGCATCCAAATTTTGAGCACATTATATGTACAACTTGTTGTCTAGCAAAATTCTGAACGTTGCAATATGATGGACAGCGGTCGCAAAACTGTTGATACTATTGAATTAAATTGCGTTTCATACAACTTTGTGATATACTGTATATAGGGGTATGCTCCCATGAAATACTGTCAGGAGGTGCATGAGTTTGACAAATCAAGATATAGACATTTCCATGGATAACGTTGTTCAATATGCAAATCAAATTCGGATGCCGCTTGATTCGTGGAACAAAGAAACTCAGAAACAGATATTGTCTGTAATGGAAGCTCAGAGAATAGCGTCAGGGCTAAATGTTACGACATTCTACAACACGCTTCTAGGCTCTACATGCTCTTATAAAACCATCCAGCACATTCGGGAAGGCACAAAGCAGATGCCGCTCGAGTTGGTGTTGGCGTTCTGCTATGTTTTCCACTACGACATTTCAGAACTCATCAACATTCAGAGTGAAAAAAACAGAGCAGAGAGATTCGCCGATTACATGCAAATTGGTGCATCCATCGAAGCTCTCGGCCCACATATCATTTATAACGCTGCCGCAGATATCGCCAATCTTAATCAAGAAGGCCCTTCCTCTGCTATGGTAAGACGCCGCTGCTCGCAAGTTCTCACCGCTTTTGCGCAGAATCTTCAGAACGAGGAAAAAGCCAAAGAAGAGCAAAGCAAGTAATTCGACAAACAAAAAGAGCCCCGTACAATCCAGTTTATCTGGTGTACGAGGCTCTTTATTTTTAATAGAAAGCGTCCGCCATAGATAGCAGCACATCCATATTTCCATCGGAAGCCGCCGGTCTATCCGGTTCTGGCATCTGCTTGCCCATGGGACGTTCAAGAGGCTTTGGCTGTCTTGGCAATGGAGAAGGCACGGATTTATGTGCCTTAGAAGGTTTCCTTGCCACAACGTCTTGGACCAAAACTTGCGGTTCAGGAGTCTGAACTGCAGAACCAGAAAGCTGATACTTGCGCAATGCAGTTTCAACAGCTTCTTCTATCGCATTTCGGAGTTCCGTTGAGGAAGGGCGTTGTTCGAGGCTGACGCTCTCAGGAACACTTTGAAGAGAGTTCAAAAGCGCATCTACGATAGTCGGTGTCCGCTTTCCATATCCTGCGTTTTTCAGAATATCGTAAGCCGCCTTCTGTTTCGGGTCTGTGAGGTCAAAAGAAACCGGAAGTCTCACCCGATTACCCTTGTCTTGTTTCGATGATGCCAAGGTGTATCACCCCGCAATCAACGACTTTCGGCAGCCAACCTGCTTTCTGCCATCATTTTGTAGCCAACTGCATTGGCGCGTGGGTCATCGATGAACAGATAATCATCACGACCGAGTTCGCTCTCGATAACGGGACGCATCAAGATAGAGCCGCCACCGATGAACACGGGATACGACAGCGTCAGGTCAACGCCTTTTTCTTTCAGAGACCGAATCAGAGTGCGGGCATAGTTCTGAGCGGTCGTGTGAACCACATCATTGAGTTCTTTGCCGGGATTGTAACCGCAGCGCAGAATGTTGTCGATGGTATAGTCGTCCACATCCAGCTGAAAGCGATTACGAACCGCACGCTGTACCTCATCGTACATCTTGATAACGCCGTTGTTGAAGCTCTCACAGAACGCCATGTCAACCTGACCACCACGGCTGAACTTCACAACGTCGGTGGTATAACCGCCAATATCAATGATATAGGTATAGGCTTCCGGGCGAGCCATGATTTTGGACATGTAAGGTGCAATCGCGGCAACGCCCTGCGGGAAGACCATGACACGAACGATGCGAACCTCAAAATCCACATTGTTGTAGGTAAACACCACACGGCGGCCATCACGGCCAAAATATTTATCGTACTCCGAAGCAAGGTCGTGAATGTGAGTCGGAGGAAGGCCCATCGCAAGGCACACATCCTGCTTGACCTGCTTCTGGCCAGGGCGTACATACCCCATCGCCATCATCTCTTTGGCAATCGCAATGAGAGTCAGAACGTAATAGGACCAGTCCGTCGTTTTATTGTACATATAAGGGATACGAGACTGAGTAAGGGTATAATAGTTGCCGTCAAAGAGAAGCGTATCGGACTTTACTGCCGGAGGAATTGCACCATGGCAGATAAGACCTGAATTGAAAGGCTCAGTATGCGGCGTCTTGATGTTCTTGTTACCGGTATCAACGGCAATGACCAACGGATTCATAATTCCTTTTCCTCCTTATCACACAACATCACGATATGCCAGGTAACGAGCCGTTGCAAGTGCAAGCTGTGCATACTCGCTGTGGATATCCCGGTTTGTATCAAACTCAATGCCGATATTGGTCATAGCCTTCCAGGACATCTCGATGTATTTGCGGCAAATCTCGGACTTGCCGTTAATAAGACGGCGAGCGTTCTCTTTCATCGCCTTGGAAAGTTCCGGCTCCGTATAGACGGTCACAGCATGGATATCATGCTCTTCCAGAATCCGGAACATCTCGATAGCGCCGCGCAGTGCATATTCCACTTCATCGCCTGCATCGCCGCTATAAGAGCTCTGAATCAGATTCTTGCCGGTATCAATGCACAGACCAAACGCGCCATACTGATTGTTCTTGTCAAATCGAGCATACAGGAAAGCATTGGCTTCCTCATCGCCCACAGGCTTGATGTCACTGGAAGAGTTTTCTTCCTCACCGAAATGAGGAGCGCTCATGCCACTCGGCCACTCGGCCGCTTCATCTTCTTGAACCGATTCTTTCTGCGCCCCGTCATTATCCGACATGGTATCCGGCATAACAAACTGTTCGTTCGGAATCTCTGAAGAGAAAGAATCCGAAACAGCAGGGGCTTCAGGCTCGTTCTGAGAGAAGCTCAAAGAGGTTTCAATCGGCTCATCATCCCCCTTGACAGGCTCTGCAGCGTCGTTTTCGATATCGCTCAGGTCAATTTCAATCCCATCGTTCTCGGGCTGAGAAACGCTCTGAGCGGCATTTGCGTCAGGGCTCTTTGCACCGTCCAGAATGTGCTGGAATACGAGGGTGTCATCTTCCTGCTCATTGTCCAGGGAAGGAGTGTCGGCAGGCGTAGGCTGCGGTGCCGGAGCAGGCTGTGCAGGTGCAACGGGCTGTGCAGCGGGTTTTGGGACAGCTGCCGGGCTCTGGGGTTTATTGCTGCGGCGGAACAAAGTATTGATAAACGGATTTCCGTCCGTAATTTCATCCATCTCCTGTTCCTTAGTTTCCTTCTTTTCCTTCTTCGGCTTGGCAGGCTGCTGCATAGCGCCGGGGTTTCCTTTCGGAATCATAACCTCCGGCTCGTAGTCGTCATCGTACACACGGTACTTCTCGACAGCGGATTCCTCCACCTTCTTTTTCTGGCGTTCCTTTTCAGCTTCCTCTGCGGCTTTTTCATGTTCACGGTTTGCTTCATTTGCGCGGTTTGCTTTCGATTCATCCAGCCGAGCAAACAAGCTGTTCAAACTGCGGTTCTCAGACATAATTCATAATCCTCCTTCTCAAACATTTGGGGCTTGAGTATTAGCTTCAGCACTGGGCCCAACTTTGGGCTCAGCACCAGGCATTGCATTATTGGACATTGTCTCACTGCTCACGACGCTGGCACATACCGGAACGGTCTTGTCAAGATTGACAGCCTGCTTCAGGCAAGTCGGCCAAACGCAGTAGTCCTTCGCGTCACAGCGCCACGGGCAGCTCCGTTCGGCACATACGGCGCGGACCGTTTTCTTTTGAGCAGCCACCGTAAATGCACCACCAGGCGTTGCACGAATCTCAGAGCGTCGCCGGTCAATCAACTTATCGATGCCACGCTGTACAGCTTCCGGAGTAGTATTCAGCGCAGCGGCAATGTCTTCAACCGAGCGGCCTGCCTTATCCAGTGAATCAATCTGGCCGAGCAAAACTTTCGTCATCTTGGGATGTGTACGAAGCGGTTTATTAGATTCCATCAATAAAAGCCTCCTAATGTTTCAACGTGCCAGGCGCTTGAGGCGCTTGTAGTAATAAAACTTTTCTTTCCAGGGCATGTTCTGTGCCTTGAGTGGGGACTGAGCGAATTTGAGGGCTTTCAGCATTGCTTTCATCTCTGCGTCCTCATTGGCGCAGAACAAGCCGATGGTTTCGGGCAAAGCAAGGCTCACAGCAAAGTCCAGCATACCGGTAGCAATCCCGCGCCGTTTATAGGCGTTCTCGACTTTGATAGAGTCGATATAAAGATGTGTCGTAATAGGTAGGACCATCGCAACGCTGTCTTTCGGGTCTTTGTCGCACAACATCTGGCGTTCAGCATTTCGGGCACAGAGATAGTTGATGGCAAGCTGCTTGTCGGGAAGCGGATTGGCAGGAGTAGGCCAGATATCTGCCATCGTTCCCTGCTTGGTCGGAACCTGAAAGATATCCGCCATCATCACAGCAACCTGAGTCGTCCCATCATAGACCTTAAAGGTGACGGCAGTATCAGAAAGAAGATTCTGTTCGCCGAGCTTCGTGCCCCGGTCCTGATACAGAGCACCACTGCAATCTGCAACTACCACAAGCTGGTTCAGGTCCTTATCCACAATCGTGATTTTCTTTTTCATGGTTTCTATCTCCTTTCCCTATTCATTCACAGCAGAACTTGCGCTTCGAGCCGGTGAACACAACCACCATTGAGGGCCGCATACCACCGGCAGGGTCCTTCGTTCCGTTCTGACCATACTTTGCATAGGACGGCAGCAGGCGGTTGGTGAACTTGACTCGTTCCGGCAGAAAATGAACCCGAACGCCAGGCTGGAGATAGATGTGTTCCTGAAACCAGGCAGCATCAGTCGATACCGGCAGCAGCATGACAACGGTCGTGTTCTTCTTCTTGCCCTCAGCAGCACCCTTCGCAACCCACAGGCGCAGATTTCGGGTCCCGCTCGGAGGGCAGCAATACACGACATTGCCGCGCCAATCCTGTGCAAGACCATCTTCCTTCTTGGTAAAGAACTTCTGGCACTTGGCATTTTCGGGGCGGGCACAGGCATCCAAAGTGAAATGATAAACGCGGTCAAGTTCCTGGAACAGTTCATCCGGGGTTTCCCATTCACCCGCAATGGCACTGCTCACGCTGCTGTTGACGCTTTTGGTGGATTTCATAAAAACCTCCTTGTTATTTTTGAAAAGGTACATTGTAATTTGTTCTTGTGACACCGTTTTTTGAATGCTCTCGAAAAGACACATTTGCTTTCCAGAAACAAGACAAAAAAAGAAAAGGCAGTCACTTTTTTCAGCGATTAACGTGCTTTTTTGCCCTATGTTTTCATTATCTTTGATTCGCACATTTCCGCAACAATATTTATGAAAAATTAAAAATTGCCCCAGGATTTTTCGTCCCAGGGCACGGAAAAAGTCACATTTTATTTTTTAGACGGTTCGTACCAGCTTACATTTTCGCCAAAGCAGTAAAGGCTGATACTAACATTGAACGCTGCATCGTCTTTGCCCACAAGATATACCTTGTAGTTGCCGACAGGAAGAACCAGGTCACTGTATGCGTCATCGATGTACTCAGCAACAATCTGTTTGTTGTCAGTGTGGACGAGCAGAATCTTGAATTTGCCGCTTGTCGTATCAGCAGTCGTATAGCAGTCAACGAGGGTGGACTCATTCTTGACGTCAATATCAAACGCTTCAACGGCTCCTACAAGCTTATCAGCGCTTGCCGTGAAATCAAAAGACCCGTCGCCCATCACATAGCCACCTTGATACCCGGTCGCAGAGTATGCCGTCCTTCCGGCCGCAATCTGCTGCGTATCATCATACAGAGAAGCCTTATCCACACATCCAGTCAGAACCATCATGGTGCAGATAGCTGCAAGGAGCAGTGCTGCGAACTTCTTGATAAGTCTCATCATTCATTACCTCCCACGCTATCCTGGCTGGAATCGGCGTTGTCAGTGGCTTCTGCGGGCTGATTTTCAGTGTTTTCGTTGGTGCTTTCGGTATCCTCAGATGCGCCAAAAGTCAGCGTCATGTGTGCGGTTTTCGGTACAACATTTACCGTCATTGTTGTCTCAAGGCCGATGCTGTTCGTAACCTTGACCTTGCTGGTGCCGACCAAAATGCCCGTCACTTCACCCTTAACGTTGACGGCACAAACCGAATTGTCGGTGTTCTCAAACTCATACAGGCTGTTATCGTTATCCGTATCAGGGTCAGGAACATCAGTATAGACATGAATCGTCTTAGTCTCTCCGATTTCGACTTCCAGGTTGTCGGCATAGAGCTCTTTCGGAGCCTGCTTGACCTTGAGTTTCACAGTCTTGGACACACCATTATCTGCCGTGATAGTGACCGTGGTGGTTCCGGCTTTCAGAGGAACAATCTTATTGTTCTCCACTCGGGCAATCGATTCATCCCCCACACTTACCGTAACTTCACCCACATCAGCCGTTTCGGGAATTGTGGTGTATTCGGGATTCACTAAATTGTTATCAGTAGTAGTGATAATATCATCCATCTCAAAGCCTTCAAGCGGAGATACGACAGTCACTTCCGCGCTGCAGTTCAGCTTGTTATCCCGGCTATAGATATTGATTTCCGTTCTGCCGGACGAGTTGGCCGTCAAGCGCAGCGTGTCATCCAAAGATGCAACGCTCGGCGCAAAGCTCTCAAATGTCATTCCTCGATGTTCGAGAAGCTGCGTGAGCTGGTCTCCCGTCACCTCAGTGCCATTTTTAAGAGTTCCGGTCAACTCAATCACGGTGCTTTCACCGAGCTTCAAATCTATCGTTTCCGGCATTGAAATCGATACCAGCCGATGCTCACCGCATCCAGCCATCAGCAGCGCAGCGACCACCGCAACGCAGCCGATTGTGACAATTTGTTTCAATCGTTTCACAGTCATACAATCCTTTCTATTAGGTGTAAATACTATTCAAATTGGTACATTCATGCTTACAAGCTTTATTGTCCGCGAATCGCACGAATTCGCAACGGTTGGTTTTAGCGGAGATTCTTTCAGAAGTTATGCGCAAAAAAATCAGCCACTCCAGAATTGGAGCAGCTGCCATTCAGTTAGTTAGAGTCGAAGCTGGTTTCATTCACCGTTATGGACCATAAAACGACGACGTTTGTGAAATCGCGTAGTATCATCCAAGTCTTGGCTTACGGCTAAATTGCAAATTGATTAAACATTATTTGTAAATAAATATTGCATTTTTAGCCTGGGTTGTGTATACTATTAGTAGGAAAGCAGACGACATTCTGCTGGTGGACTGGCACCTTAAATCCGTTCTGATGCAGGGCGTAAGGACCTGTCGGTTGGCGAGCAACGATAAAACTCGAAAGAGATGCAGGACGTAAGGGCCTGTCGGTTGGCGGACAACGATAAAACCAGTCACAAAAGGACATCGGACAGCACTACGGTGTTGTAGGTGTCCTTTTATTTTTGGTAAAACGCAGAAAGTTGCAGGAAACTCATAATGACAAAAAAAGATGCACTAAACATTGTTTTCTCTTGTGCAATCTCTTACAAAGAGAACTTGGCCGGAAGAAGTCTCTTATTTGTTACGGCAGACAAGCATAAAGTTGTACGCGGTTTAGAGGTAACATTCGATAGCAGCAACTTTCTGCATATGACTGGATTCAAATTAAGCAATAAAGAAATCGGAGCAAACAATTTTCTCAGTATGTGTTGTGACAAGCGTTTGTCTGAAACGGATTTTGAATTTGCGGCAGACGGTACAACAGAAATGAAATTACGTGTTTTACCAGATTTAGTTCAAAAACATCTCTCGGCAAAGATGGTTGGAGACTATGACATGACCCATCCCAAATTATATACTGACAAACTCGCCGGGTCAATTAGTGCTTGCGTCGGGTTTGTTCGAAACGGTGGGCAAGGACGCTATGTCCCCAATACCGTACTGGAAGGCGACATAAGAAAGATGATAAAAGGTAGCACAAGTAGAATACTTGTTACATATAGAAAGTACCGCGAAGAAAGTCAATATACTGAAATAGTATATTCAGCAAAAAAAGTTGTCTGGGAAACAGTTGATATGCCAAAGGAATACGGAGCACTTCCAATACCATAACATATATTTAACAAAAAAGGACAGTGATTTTCACACTGTCCTTTTCTTTTTTATTTAGCACAAACAAAAAGAGAGGGCAGCCGATTTCTCGACTGCCCTCAAATGTTGTACAGAAGCGACCATCAGGTCACACTGGAAAGGTTATTTTGCGTCTTTCAGCCACGGCTGGGACTGCACTTTCTCGAAGTCCGCATCGTTCGGCATCACGCCGCCATACGGAGCAATCGTGTAAGTCACTTTCGTGACCGGAGTGCAGACACCAGATTCATTCACATTACCGGTTGCAATGTAGACTGCCATAGGCACCTGCATTGCGCGGCCAGTGATGTTGTTGTTGATGAAATCGCCGGTAGCTTTCGGAATGACCCAAGCCGTATCGCTATGGTCAATTGCGTTATCACCCTGAGTCAGGACGGTATCGCGCAGACGCATGTACAGCTCGCCACGGCGCAGACGGTTCTTTGTCATGTCGTATACCGAGTTGCCATACTCGCCGTCAGGGTAGTACTCCATGCCAGGCATATCACGCATCAGCCAAGGACCATTGGCCTTGATATTCTTGATTTGGATAGCCACAGTAGAGTAGTTCGTGATGCGGTAGTTGGTAGGCTCTTTGACCTCACCACTTGTGGTGTTGCCATACATACAGACGTACAGAGGAACCGTAGCCTTCAGCAGAGCCGGATGCACATACAGGCCGCCATCATGGATAATCAGCTCATAGTTGCGGACCGTTTCACCATTCGGGTTAACGACCGTATGAACATCCAATGCAGGACCACTCTTGGTGTCGGTGTTGATAGTTACCAGATACGGAGCCAGAAGCTTGTGGTTATAATGGCAGAAATCGCAGGTCTTATCCTCGTAGTTCCACTCAAAATCATCATCGGTGCTCGTACCATCTGCGTACAGAGGCAGGGAGCTGATGGTGCAATCGGTCACAAACGGGATATTGGTCTTGCTTTCCTTGACATTTTCCTGCTTACGATAATCGTAGGCATCCACAAATTCTTGAGTCAGGTTGGAGGGATTACCGCCCGCAACGTACAAGACGCTGCTGACTGTATCTTTCGCCTTGAGCTTTGCATCCAGAATCGGAGTGGCGTCAACGTCGCTCACGACATCAATCAGATTTGCATCATCATCTTCCATCTGAATGTTCACATGGAAGTTCGGGTTCTCGTTGTAGATAATCTTATTGCTGTCAAGAACCGTCACATGCAGCTGACGCGGGTCAACGACAAAGCGGCCATTCAGAACCATGACAATATAGTTCTTCAGGACGGGGTAATTGGCTTCAGTCAAGCCAACATAAGTTAACGGATAAGTGCCAACAGGAGTCGATTCGTCAGGAACCAGGTCTTCGTGACCATTTACCAGAGTTTTGAAATAAGACTTCTTGTAGCTCTGGTCCAAAGTCAAGGTATCACCCTGCACCAGACCATCGATTTCCAGCCAGCAGCCTGCAGAAGCCGCAGTGCCGTAACCATAAGCCTTCTTATCGTGCCAGGGCTTTTCCCCTACGCCGTCACCATACAGTCCACGCCAACTTGCAACCTGTGCGGTCAGGTTGGCGCGTGCGATAGCGCCGGAATACTTCTCCTTTGTGATACGGTAGTTCTTGGCATCCTTACCAGTCAGTGTCGGATGAGCATCTGCCGTAATCGGATTCTCGTCCAACTCATAAGGCCAGTTGGAGCTTACCGTGCCATCTGCATTCAGCTTTTGGCCAGCATCCTTGGTCTTATAGTTGCCGGGAAGGGTTTCTTCCTTAATCTTAACGTCATCACCTTCAAGCACGCCATCAATCAGGATATCCTTAATGGTGGCTTTGGTCGTGCCGTCATAGTGTTTGACGTTGCGAGGATAGGTCGGGTCTTCCAGATAAATACTGTGAACGTACAAATCCAGAGGAGTGATAGAGCCAGACAAGTCTTCCTTCTCAATGTAGTAGTTGCCTGCGCTGTTGCCAACGAGAGAGAGTTCACTGGTTCGGATGACGACATAGGGACCGCCAGCATCGCTGACATTCTTGCCATCAACCGTGTAGTTACCAGTCACCGTAGTGGTGCTCAGCTTCACAGTGTTCTCGTCCTTCGCAATCAAGCCGCCAGAAGCAATATGAACATTTTCCAGAGTTGCCTTGCTGGTGCGGTCGTAGGGTTTATCGCCAGTACCGATAATCGTCAATCCGCGAGGATAGATATCGAACTTGACGGTATCACCAATACCGCTCGGATTGCTGCCGTCATAAGTATGACCGGGGTTCGTGTTCTCGTAGCGATATGTGATGATGTAACCCGACACCGTACATTTTGCTGTTGCGGTATAGGAACCGCAATCGGAGCGCGGATACTGGTTCTTGTCCGTAGACGCATCGCTTGGAGCCTTCGTCAATGTACCTTTACGGTTAGCATAGACGATAGTGGTGTTCTTCACGATATTGTCCATATCGGTAGAAGACAGGTTGCCGGAAACGCTGATGGAAGCTTCATCGGGGTTGCCATCATACAGCTTATTGGCTGCAGTGATAGTAATGGTTACATGCTGTTCCTCAATACCGGAATCGGGGTCAGTATCTTCGTATGCGGTATCGAAAGCATTCTTGCCGTTACGAGAGAAACGAGAAACAGAGGATTTGACCAGCTCAATGCTGGAATTACCAGCCTGTTCAGAACCGGAGCCGCCGCCATCATTGCTGATGTTGACTTCCAAGACCTGAACCTTGTGTCCGCCTGCATCAGTCAGAGTAGTACCAATGCCTGCAGCCCAGCTCAAACCGCCATTGCCGTCGCGCTTACAGCTGCCCCAGCCATCTGCATTGGCGAGCTTAGAGGACTCGTTAGCGTAGCCGCCGTACCAGCCGCCGCCGCCACCGCCAGGGCCTTCAACACCAACCTCAGAAGAACCATCGGTAATACCACCGAGGAACATAGAGAAGTCGCCGCCAGACATACCTTGGCCAAACGGACCACCGCCGCCAAGCTGGCCGCCCCAGACATGCAGGACGCCGTTATTGTCGGAGCCACCTGTAGCATCACAAGCACCGTGCTGGTTTGCACCGCCACCGCCTGCAACAGCCAGAACATACTTCTTAGCATTATTCTCGTCACCGTACTCGGCCAAACGACCTGTGCCGATGATGCCGACAGCCACGGTAGTAGCACCGCCGCCAGAAGCACCCTTCAAGCTCCAGTGAGCGTAGCGCTTCTGCATCATGATACCGCCGTTACCACCGCCGTTGTAGCCGCCCTGGACCACAACTTTTGCGTTAGCATCGGGGCTCGATGCACCGTTGACGTAGTGTGTCGGGTCATGAGAACCAGCACCGCCGTTGACGAAATAGAGCGTCGCGCCCTTTTCCGCCTTGACGCGAATCGTGGTCTTGCCGCCAAGCGAAGTGCGTTCGGGAGACAGACCAAACTGGTTATCAGCGCCACCGCCTGCACCGTTCAGAGTGATGATATACTCACCGGTATACGGAGCAGTGTACATAGAATAGGGTTTCGAAGTGCTGTTGGGTTCGGAGTAGACCTGAGAAGAGGATGCACCGCTGTTCTGTTCATCAATGTAGAAATACACCTGGTCCATGTTGGCCTTTGTGGTCGGAGCATCATAGCAGATGTAGTAGATAGCATTACGCCAGAACCATTCCCAAGTTTCCTTCGGAATCGTGTTGCCGCTCTTAGAACGGTAAGCGAAGCCTTGACGCTTGTTAACGAATTCATCATCCGTAACCTTTTCGAAGAGGTCCGTAAAGCACTTACCGTCAGAGTTGCGAATCTTGTTATCGATAACCACAGTGTCGCGGGAATCGATGCCGGAACGGTTATTTACGCCATTCCCCGCGATGAAGTAGGTTTCCATGTAACGCAGACCATTCGGAGCGATAATCGCCAGGTCTTTGTAGTTGTAAACCGCACCGCCGTTATTCAGAGCTGTGTTGATTTCGGAAATTTCATTCCGCAGGGTCGAAATGTCCTTTGCGCTGCCATTTGCAGTCGTAATAGTATTACGCTTCTTCGTAGCTTTGTTCGGAACATTGGCCTTAATGGAAATGTTGTAATCCAGAACCAGTTCAGCGCCGTAAGAGGACTGGCTGATATCCTTATACAGATGGTCTTCCGGATTGCTGGAGTTCACGTCACGATTAAAGTTGTAGGCATCAGTTGCAGCAGTGGTATAGGGCTTCATATCGGCGCTATCCCAGTTCTGCATGTACTGAGCTTCAGCCTGGCAACGGAAATAGAAGTGCGTGTTACCGTAATCCATCGGGTTGGTAGCGTTATCAATGTACAGAGACACGATAGCGTTCCATTCCGCATAAGAACTGTTGTTCAGGTCCTTGGATTCAGTCGGGTACATTGCTTCCAGCTTAATGTAGCCGCTGAACTTATTGAATGCTTTGCCGCTGGACATGAAACTCTTTTCAAGTTCAGCCACTCGGCTGTTCAGCTTGCTGATGTTGCCAATCTTCTTGCCAACATCGCTGTACTTCAATGTGACGGCATCACCGACATCCTTGAACTGAGAGAGGCTGGCGCCGCCTGCCACATCACTGTACAACCACTTAATGGTGGGAGCACTGTCTTTATTACCGTAATAGGTAATCTTTGTAGTATAAATGGCCTTGTTATCACCTGCTGCGCCATAGGCTTTACCACCCTGGCCCAGTTTATCAGGATTGATAGCATCCAAAGGAATTTCCTTCGGGCTACGGCCATTATTCGGGTTGGAAGCCGGGGTTGTCCATGCAAGGTTGCCGTTGCTGGAATCGTAGTTATTCAGCAGCAGAGACTGAGCCTTCAATGGCGTCATCTCAATGGGCGGTGCATAGATGATAAGGTGACCGGTACGAGCCTGTGCAATATCGTTTGCCGTGGTAGTATCGGTGCTCATGGTGTGCCCGGTAGACTTGTAGGTGAAGACACAGCGGAAATCCGTGCCATCCCAATCCATCGCTGCGTTGGAGAGTTCCAGTGTGACGGTGGTGTGCTTATTGAATGTAGATTTACCTGCATTCATCTTCGCATCGCTGCCAGTGAAGGAATCAGGAACCCAGAAATCGGACGGATACCAGACACCGCCGCCCAAAGCATCGTTGTCATCAGTTTTCGTTACGTAACTGATTTTGTACTTTGAGGACGGGAACAGGCTGGCATCGCTGCCAACGGCAACCCAGTTACCGCTTGCGTCACGGTACTGGACCTCGTAGGTCAGGCCATCCTCAACACCCTTCCAGTAGAACGCATCGAAGGAGAAGGAAGTGCTGCCACCAACGGAGATGCGGCGGTCAAAAGCCTGCTCGATGTACATCGGGCGGATTTCAACGTCAACATAACCGTTGCGGCCATCCTCAGCCTTATCCATACTGGAATATACAGTACCACTCACGTTGTATTCGCACTTGAACTGAATACGGTTCGTGGTGTAATCCAACTTGGAGTAACTTACAGAGCTTGTCGTATAAGGCAAGTCGCTGTCCGTTGCTGCAGTGAACGTCAGGCTGTTAATCTTGCCGCTCACAGTGCCGTCAGAGGTATCGAAGGAAGTGCCAGGATTACCGATTTTCACCCAATCGCCAACCTGGTTATCAACGGAAATCGTGCGGTAATACCACACAACGTCAGAGGCTTTCAGCTGTTCATTGTAATACAGCTTACTGTCAACCGTCTTGTTGACCGGACCTTCCCAGTCCTTATAGTCATCAATCGGGTCAGCGGTTGGGGTCATCAGCTGCAGAGGATGGGTCTCAGTGTCGTTCCAGAAATGGTTCGGTACGTCAACTGTAATCATGCCAAACTGAGTGACCTTGTTGCCGCTCTTGTCAATGACATCGGCACGCATCATGCCGGTGGTCGGCAGGTTCGAGATAACGTACTTGCTATCGCTGTTTACAACACAGTTATAGTCAACGCCATCGGAGCCATGAACAACAACCTTGTAACCGGTATAATCGGTCACGCCATAAGAGCTCGGGAACAATGCATTCAGGTCACCAACAACACGGGCAACACCGGTGATGCGAACATCCGGCTGATTGTCCAGCTTCAGAATCGGCAGCGTACCTTTGGTCATATCAGAACCAAGGTTCCAGCCGTTGTTCTTGCCGCTGGTATACATACCGTTTGCAGCCACGCTTGTGTTATCAAACACAGGCTGATTGTTGCTTGCGAGCTTGACCTTATAAACGTCTGCGTTCCAGTGACCGGAGAAGTTCTTGATGGGCTTCCAGCCTTCCGGCAGAGTCAGGTCATCAGTCAGCTGATAGCAGCCATTCAGCGGATACCAGAAAGTACCGCCATTCTGCAAAGCAGACAGGACCTGCTGTGCGTTGACAGAGGAAACACGAATCACGAAATGAACATCTTCCTGGCCATTCTGCTGTGCTGCACAAATCTCGCACTGTTTACGCTGAGAGATGTACATGACAGTGTTGGCGAACAAAGCCGCTTCATCAGCAGTAGCTTTATTATCGGGCAAATGACCAATCTGGTTCATTAAGAAATTGCCAGTACCAGACAGGTAGAAGTTGCTTGTACCGAACCAGGACTGTCCGGTCTCTTCATCGGTAATCGTCTTGGTGGTCGGGTCCGGGTTGTAACCAAACTCGGCACCAGTCACGTTACCGCCCGCATAATCAACCCAGATAGGGCCGAAAGCAACCTGAGAGTTGGAGTGAGTTTTGGAAGCGGAAAGTGTACCGGTGAGGTCATACGGGAAGTTGGTGGGAATACGATACTTGACAGTGCTCTGAGCCTGAGAGTTGGAATACGGTTTCAGTTTAATGTTCAGCTTGTCAGAGCCGTACATGATACCAGCCTTACCGTAGGAGCTGTGAGAGCCACCGGTAGACAGAATCATCGAAATGGCATCAGTCGGAAGAACTGTGCCAGAATCGATGTTACCACCGTTTGCACCCATCAGGGCATTCATGTTCCAGTGACCGTTGTCAATGTTAGGGACGCTGTTCAGAACGTAATAGCGGGTAGATGTATCGTTCTTATCGGGCCCGTATCGACCACCCTCGTAGTAATCACGAGAACCGGGGTCGGTGTAACCAGCCTCATGGGCATCGTACCAGGAACCAGCATAGGCATACATCGTATCGTGTCCGATACACATACCGTAACCCTGGCTTAGAAATGCTTTGATGGCGTAATAGGCTTTACCAGAAAGGTCCGGCTCCTGGTTGACGCAAACGCCCCATCCAATCGAGTCGATACGGTAATTGCCTTCGGCATCCATCATAAAACGGTCAGGGTCTTCATTGAACTTTTCTACTTTTACAGAAAGAACCGTGATATGCTGATTCATTTTTTGGCCAGATGTGTTACTTAGCAACCAACCATTATTGGTAACATAGCTAATGAAGCTGGCATACATACGGCCCGCATCAGACACCCAAGGGTTCAGAAAAACAACGGCGTCTTTATATTTTGTGCCAGATGCACCAGTGCTATAGCTGCCATTGTTGCGAAGAACCGCAGTGTAAGCAGGAACATTGACCGCTGTGCCAGTCAAGTTCCAATCGTTGCTGTCATTGTGAGGGCGGAAATAAACGGTCTGACCATACCACTCAGAGTTAACTTCAAGCTTATCGCCGTCAGTTAGAGGGAAACCATAATAGGTACGAGTAGCTCCAGTAGGAAACTTATTGTCATCCAGAACGTTCGCTGTAAACGTACAGGTATCAAATTGACCACCAATCTGCGTCCAGTAACGGTCCGCAGTGGCTTTGTCGATTTTACCGGCATTGAACCATTCAGTTACCTGGTCGTACATGTTTTTGGTGATGTACTCGTAGTTGCTATCCAGGCCGGTAATCCACTGGTTGTCAGAGGAAATGGCAACACCGCCAGTAGCACGAGCAGAGAAAGTATCCGCCAGCATAGCCACTGTTGCAGGCATACGCCGAACAGCGATATCGCTGCTGTTTTCGTCTTCAGGCAGGCTGATGCTGAACTGAACTGTCTGGAGAATAATATCTCCAGTCTTATCTTCTTCAGTCAGTTCATTGCCCAAATCTTCGAGAGCCTTGAAGTTTTCTTCGCGGTATGCTTCATCCGTTACCGTGATGCGGCAGCGATAGGTAGTGAACAGGTCATCTTCCGTTACTTCAAAAGTATAGGTAGATTCTGTTGCACCTTCGATATCCTGCCAATCATTTTTCAGATTTGCAGTACTTTCATCGGAAAATTCCCACTTGCCTTCGTCATTGACGCGGGCAGTGTAGGTGTTTTCCTCGTTGGATGCGTAGATTTCAGTGGTTCCATCCTCAGCCATGCCAGCGGAAATGCTGTAACCGTCCAGCACAAAGTTCGGTGTATGCCACGCAACCTGCACATCGCTGCTATCAGCGCCAATGTCGTCAAGGGCATCAACAATCGCGAAATACATCTCGCAGCCTTGCCAGACATAGTCGGGACGCTCTTCAAGGACGGTGTGCTCTGTGGTATCTTCGATAACGAAGTTGTACCAGGTAGGCTCGTCCTCTTCGTAGTTGTAGAGAGCCAACGCCGTATCAACAGCAAAGTTCTGCTTGCGCTGCCACTGATAGGTGACGGATACATCGTCACGATTCAGCAGAGCATCCAGAGTGATAGAATCGCCAACATTCGCAGTCAGTTTATCGCCGTATTCCGGCGTTACTGTCTGCAAACCGACGAAAGTGGGTTCTGCAGTTTCAGGAGTAGAGACTTCTGTGTCGTTGGCATCCGATTCAGAAGTCTCTTCCCCATCCACCACATCAGACGTTGCATCCTGAGTAGTTTCATCGTTAGAGTTGGCATCCTCAGACGAATCATGCGTCAGGTCCACAACATCCGTAATAGTCGGCGCGGAAGTGGCATCAGAGGAGTCGGCATCATTTGAACTACCGGAATCCACCGCATCTGCCTTTTCCGCAGCCGGGGCATCCGTAACATCGGTCGAAACAGAGGTGCTGTCTCCGGTTTCGTCTGCGAACGCAAGTGCGGTCGTAGACATCATCGAAAACAGCATGCTGGCGGCCAATGCTACGGAGGTCACTTTTTGCATAATTTTCTGCATAATGCGATTTCCTTTCTGTACAGCGATGTTTTTGCAGGCGCTTTGGCGGAGCGCCAAGCTTCAACACCCCTGCACGCATTGCTTTTTGCTTCCGTACATTTTCTATCATATGCGATTCGCAAGCCTTGGCAATAAGCCAGAAAAACAAATTTCGCGGAAAGTGAAAAGTGACTTTTCAACGACACGAATAGAAAAAGAAGCCGTACCTTTATGGGACGGCTTCTTCTTTGCATATGGGTCTTTGTGCAATTACGACAACGTGGGGAGGAAAGCTTGTGAAAATTAGCAGTCAAATATATGGTATATTATTTGCAAGAAGTTTTTGAAAGGCTTAGGCATTAGCTTTTCTTTTGAAACGGGCTTTTTGGGGCGGAAGAATATAAAATATCATTTTCCCGTCTTTTGCTTCCCACGCTTGAACTTGCTTTCGCGCATAAGGCAGGAATTTATTGTAGTCATCAACATCATCAATCGCGTATGTTCTATCGTGGACGCGGTCAACAAGCACTTCACCTGTTTTAATGTTGACAATGGCATAGTCGGTGTACGGGTCCGTACAGCAGAAATTATCCAGCAAATCGTGCAAAGTTATCATAATAATCACCTTGAATTACAAAGGAGTTGTTAATCTATGGCAAAGTACACAGAGGCGTTCTGCGTCACCACAGGCAGCATGATTTCTATCATGCAGATGCGTAGTGAGTACAATCACGACCCCGCCATTTATGAAAAGGTCTACAAGGGGCACTTGTTCTGCCCTGGCTGCCAAGCTGTCCCACTGACAGTAGTTCACGCGAACGGCACACTTTTTTACCGTGGGCACCCACACGAAGAGCACGTTGACGGCTGTTGGTATGCGTTGGACGAGAGAGTTGTAAAGAGCGTTACTGAAATTAACGGTGATATTGAGGAGCAAGCTCTTTCTCAGCTTGACTCGCTCTTACGTGCCACATTTAATGTCAACCAGCAGGTGGCCAATGCAAGGGCGGCAAACCGCAATGCAAACGGAAATAATGTCCCTGTTGTGCATCAGCAGCAAGAGGTCCGCAGGCGTCTCCCTCAGTGCCGTATCGAAGACTTGCCAGTGCGGTTAGCAACAAATGATAGCCCCCAAGAAATTAGCATTTATTATGGCAAAGTGCTTTGCGAGGTTGTTAACGCCAAGAATCCTTACAACGGGGTTGACATCAAGGTGCTAATCGTAAAGGATGCAGTAACAAAGAAAACCATTATGGGGCTTACAATGTCTTTGACTGTTTGGAGCCATTTTGCAACCGAAACGCAAACATTACTACAAGCAACACAACGACCTGTCCATATTGCATTTCTTGGTGTATTTACATCATCGCAAGGCAGGGACTTGGGATTACCCTATACGTGCTATCTCAAGACTTCTACATACTTGCAGGTTTTGAGAGACTAAATCACTAACGCGATGAAGCGTGTACTATCTGTTTCCACACGCCAATCCGACAAGATGCGTTCTGCAAGCGCTTTATCTACATCTTTCACTAAGCCTTCAAACAGTGGGACAACATATAACGTATAGTTCTCCGCAATGGCAATTTGCTGCGTAGCAGGGTCTTTAGCCGTTGCAATAAGTTCTTTTAGTTTTATGGGTTTCATCGATTCACCTTCTTCGCCTTTAATTTTAACGGTATCGCACATTTTGGCAAAGGTGTTATAATACACAGATGTTATTCTTTAAAAAAGAAAACTCGTAGCAAGAAGACTTGTTGCTTCTATACTACGAGTTTCTATATTACCAATTACAGAATTTTGGTACTATTAGCACCAACCAACTGCGTGTTCTTCCGGAGGACAACTATTGTCAGCACGACCTTCGATTACCTTACCGCCATTTGCGCCACTGCCATCCGTGTAATCTCGATTGTCAGGCTGAGGCTCTGCAGGAGCTGGGTCAGGCTGAGGGTCAGGTGCAGGTGCAGGTTCGCTCGGCTGGACAGGTGCCGGGTCCGGTACGGGAGCAGGATTACTCGGAGCGGCAGCCGCTGCTCCGCTGTTCGAACTACTACCAGTGTTTCCAGAATTGCTCTTACTGGAGGTCTTGGTGCTTGCGGGAGCGACTACCTTTTTAGCCTGCACAGTTACTGCATACGTTGCATTTGCATCGGGATTGCTGTCGCTTACAGCAGTGATTGTTGCAGTGCCAGGAGCAACGGCCGTAATCTTACCTTCGGAGTCAACAGTTGCAATTGCCTCATCGCTGGAGGACCAAGTCACAGAGGCATTGGTTGCCGTATCGGGAGTGACAGTTGCGGTAACAGTCACAGTATTACCTACCGTGAGGACACCCTCCGTTTTATCGAGGGTAATACCCTCAACATTCGTTGTAACGGTAACCTTGGTTTCAGCTTTCAGGTTCTCGGGAACAACGCCGAACGCGGAATCCATTGCTGCCAGGTCTTCGGGCATTGTGGCCACGCTGTCGTCAACTTCTTCAGAATCTGCTGCTTCAACTGCAACAGCACTCAGTTCCGAGGCATCAGCGTCTTTGGAATCCGCAACGACATAGGTCGTGATGGTGCATTCGCCATTAGCAACTGCAGTCACTTTACCGGTTTCATCAGCGGTCGCGATAGATTCGTCACTCGATTCGTACGCAAGTTTGACATCAGTTGCGTCTGCGGGAACCAGCTTAGCGTCCAAGTCCTTGGTGTTCTCCCCATTAGTAACGAGGTCAATAGACTCAGGTGCCGCGACACCGGTGGGAGTGACGACAACTTTGATGTGAGTGCTCGCGGCGATGTCGGCGTCCTTTACGGAAGCCGTAACGTTCGCCTCACCGGCCGCCACTGCAGTAACAGTACCGGTCTCATCAACCGTTGCAACACTCTCATCGGAGGAGGTCCACTCAATGGTGAGCTTTTCGGCAGCCTTGGCTACCTTCTCATCCGTTGCAGCACTTTCACCGGTTGCAGCAGTTTCGGGGGTCACGGCCGGAGCATCGTCGGTGCCGAAATTTACAGGAAGTGTGATAGTCTCCCCTTTTTCAACGACGGCGGTCTCAGGAATAGCGATGTTAGTTACTTTAACGCCACATCCTGCCAAGCCGAGCATCATGATAGCAGCAACTGCGGCTGCCAACACAAACTTCTTTTTCATGTCTTACACTCCATAAAAAGGCGGTGAGTTTACCCCACCGCCTTTTACTCTATACACTATTTATGCTTGCAATTAGTCGAAATGACAGCAACGAAGAGTTAGCATACCCCTCCAGCTTGCTGCTCAGGAGTACAGCCATTATCAGTCGGAGAAGAAATAACAGGTCCGCCCCATTCCCATCCGTGACTCGGGTCCCAATTAGAACTATCAATGCCCCCCCCGCTGGGTTGTTCGGGCTGAGGGTCCGGTGCAGGATGAGCGGGTTCCTCGTAAGTCGGTTGGCTCGGCTGTTCGGCCGGAGCAGCAGGCTGAGCCGGTGCAGGGTTACTTGCAGGAGCAGAGCTACCTGTACCGGAGGAAGTATTACCCTTGTTGGAACTCTTGTTGGAGGTAGTGTTCTGCACAACTTTCTTGGCCTGGACGGTCAGTTTGTAGGTTGTGCTCTTTTCACCAGCGTTAGCGGTGATGGTTGCCTCACCTGCTGCAATTGCCGTGACTTTACCATTCTCATCGACGGTAGCAACTTTCTCATCAGAAGAAGTCCAGGTAACGGTAGTTTCATCTGCAATCTCTTCGGGAAGCACGGTTGCATTCAAGGCAACAGTGTTACCAGCGGTAAGGATGCCTTCGGTCTTGTCCAGTGTGATACCTTCAACTTCGTAGTAAGCCTTGATGTGAGTCTTCTTTTCAACGACTTTCTTGTCTTCCTGAGTGAGAGTCGTCACGATGTCGCATTCACCAGGTTGCAAGACCTGAACCCTGCCGTCTTTATCGACGGTGGCCACTGCCTCATCAGTAGAAGCGTAACTTACCTTCACATCGGTGGCATCAGCCGGGCTTATCGTTGCCTCGACAGTGGTTTCGTTTCCATCGTTGAGCTTGACGT
>ULWO01002531.1_pt1 | contig 23286 bp, 20 predicted proteins | sample 1960421 | NCBI WGS metagenome assembly ULWO01 (sample SAMEA4835814, study PRJEB28245) | human gut metagenome | biome: gut microbiome; material: fecal sample | place: Denmark | collected 2008 | reverse complement strand
AATAACAGTAGATAATAATATTTTTAAGGGATGACTAATTAAAATGTATTAATTTGCTTCTAGATTGTTAATGGCTGAGTTATGCATCAAAACTCGGCCACTTTTTATGCAAAAGTGGCCAGTTTTTGAAGGCAAACTCATTGGTTTTGGCTCTTAAAATAATTGTGTATTTATATTCTCTATAAAATGTCGATATTTTAAGTTAATGACATATAAATTATATAATAGTTATTTCAAAGTCAGTATGAGTTATACTGCCTATAACTTTCATTATTTTATATTTATCTTTTGTCGTATTTGGTATAGTTAACCATTTACCGTTATTTATATCAATTTGTCCTTTATATTTATTGGTAGAAGTGAATAATTGCCTGTTGCCCATTAATATATTTTTCTTTTCTATTTTTTCAATGCCTATGTATTTTATAAAGTTAATAAATGTTTCTACAGGATTTTTACCAGCAATGATATGTCCGTTAGTGAATGTAACCATTAAATCAACTTTGGACTTTGTTCTTTTATGTTCTTTTGTATTTGACGATGTTGTAAAATTATAACCGATTTCTACAATCATATTAAGTCCTAATTGCTCTTTTATTGATAACAATTGTCTAAATTTTTGTTCAGTATCGCTTAGTATTGCAACGAACCACCCGTTATCTATTGACTTTATCCATTCTTTATACTTTTCGTTTATATTTTGTGATACAAGAGGAATATGGCACACCTCTAATCCTAGTTTTGCAACAGTATCTGCTCCAATATAATTTATTGCTTGTATAAATGTTTGAGAGACATTTTTGTTGCAAAAAATTGTACCATCGGGAAATGTAACCCTTAATAATTTTTTTTGTTCTCTGATTCTATACTTGTCTTCATCACATTTTAAATGTGACATACTAGATCTTTTCTTCGTATCGTTTGTATTTACGTATGAATCATTCTGCTTTAAATAAAGCGACATGACATTTCCATCAATTAAAAAAATGGATATTCCTTCATTTTTTTTTATTTCATTTGCATATAGTGTGGCTTCTTGTGAAAATTTAGATGTTGTTATAAATATTCCTTGTCTGAGATTTTGTATTTTTAATATATGTACAAAATCTATTAGTTCTTCTTGGCTAATATTTAGTATTGAATATTGTCTTGCCGTAATTAAACATTTATGTTTATGTGTATTTTCAATAGCAGTTGCATAAAGATTGTCATCTTGTTTTAAATTTATCAATTTATATTCGGAATATTCTAAATATATTGATAAACGTGCTATACACATTTTAAAATCATCGTAATTGTAATTTTTTATTAGCTCAATTAATTCGTTATCTGTATTCATATAGTCATTTTTTAAATCCTTGTGATATAGCTTCATTCAACAAATCAATACCTTCACATGATTGCTTAAAACTTAGATTCTTTCCATTCTGCTTTTTTACTCCATAATTATATAATTGTCTTCTTTCCAGCGGAGTAAATTTGTTATTTGCTTTTGCCCATTTTACAATATTAAGCCATGTTTCAGCAGGAATGTCTTCTGCTTCTTTTATTCTTTCTAATTTAGCTTGTTTACGTATTTCATTATCGCTTTCGTCGTTTTCATTTATTGTAGTAAAAGGTAACGACGGTAAATATTTAAGCTTTTCAGTTAATTTCTCCAGACATTCTAAAGTCCTGGCATATCGGCTCGGAGCAGGAATATTAATGGATAAGTGTTCACAAACAAATGGAAGTAAATTCTCAGAAATAAATGACTTTAGCTCTTGTTGAATAGATTGATTTTCCCAAATATAATCTAAATCTAATTTTTGGTTAGAAATAGATGAAACGCAATATAAGATATATGCATTTACACATGATTTATATCCAGAAACTTGATGAGCTTTAGAAATACTATCAATTGCTTTAAATAAAATAGCTTTTGCAACCATCTTTTTGTAGTAAGTCAATGTGCATTTTTCTCTTTTTGATTTTATATCCTTTATAAATTGTTTATAACTTTCTTCTCCACCTTTACATGCGACATATGGCTTTCCATTCCAACATTCTTCATATATTGCAATGTCTGTTTTTGTTAATTTCATATTCTTAGGATATTCTTTTCTAAAAATTTTGGCTGTTGTACCACTACGCTGAGATAACTCATCAAGATATTGGCCTCTTGTACGTTCAAAATACCATTTGTGTTCTGGTTTGGAATTTTTATTTGGAATCCATTCATTGCGTGAAAAGTATTCGAAATCAACAAGAAATGGATCATTGGCTGAAAAATCAGAATTTTTAATTGCTGTTTGACTGTTTGCACTTCTTGAGATTTTATCAATAATTTCTTTTCCATGTTCTTTATCTTTAATTACAGATATTTTCATTGGAACAAATACATTTTCAAGATTGGCTTTGTTCTCATTATATACTGAAGCTATTGTTCCTGTGGTTTGACCGCCATTTACAATTTGCCAATTTGTTAATTTCTTAATAAAATGAGTAGAGCCTTCTTTTACAATTTCAATATCATTGGCAGTACTGGATATTCCATTATTGAATGAGAAAAACATATTAGGCTCATTAACTAATGTGTTTTTTATGTTGCGATTTACTTTAGGCTTAAATTGTAAAAATGTACGTACATTTTTTTCTAATAAAGCGTGTTTATATTTTTTATATATTTGAGCTAATGTCGTGGCAGGAATAACAGCAAGATATGAATTTATATTCTCACAATTTTCTTCAACTTTTAGACAAGGTAGCTTTGTGCCATATATAGCAGGAAAATCAATTTCGATTTTTTCCTTACCTCTCTTAATACAGTCTTGTTGGTAAATACGTTGAATGTCCCAAACATTTTGTTCCATAATCATCCCATTATCCATTTCGACAGTGGAGGTATTATATTCGCATAGTCCATTGGTTAAAATAAATAGTCGTAATGTGGAAATCCTTTTTACGGCTTCATTTATTAATTCAGAAACTTCATTAAATCCCTCAAAAGGTTCTGAATTGTTATTATTAATTTTACCCATTAGAGTTTGCATAAAGAATCCATAAAGTCTATTAAAGTTTTTGTCTATTTCGTTATTAGAAATTTTGCCTAACAAAGAATTCGTCTGCACAAGAACGAATAAATCTAAAGAGTCACCTTCATCATTATAATCGTAAGCATTGATGCGTGCCATATTTTTTTTAAAAGTACATACTGTTGGTGCACAAGCATCACCACTATCTATAACATAATCAAGTATGCTTTCAGTTAGTTCTTCTTCTATGTCTTTAGAATCATTGATAACTGCATCATTAACAGTATCCATAAAATCTGTTGCAAATTCTTTTAAATCCATATGCGTAATATAAATAAATTGTCATATATGCAAATATACTGAAAAACAAATAATACAAGCATTTATAGTGTTGAAAAATTTTAATTTAAAGTTGAAATAAATCTTATTATCAATAACAACAGACAAAAGTATAATTATAAATAATGCTGATAGGAATGATTTAATTGTTGCAGTGATTTTTTATGGTTCAATGCATTTTTTTGAAATTTTTTTATTTTCCGTGCAACCTTTTCACCCTTTCATACGTCTAACGGATAGAACAAAAAATAAAATTAAGATATGAAAAAGTTATTTATCATTTTAGCCATGGCAGCCACGCTGGCCGCTCCTGTTCAGGCTCAGAAGTCGCTCTACAGGCACAATCCGCAGGTGGTGAACAGCCAGACGGCTGCCGACACGGGCGAGGTGGTGGCCTATTCAGACACAACGGGCGCAGCCCGCGACACAAGTGCGGCTCAGACAACAGCCTCAGACGAAGACGAGGCAGTAAGCGTAAAGCAGTTTGACGACGTGTCCGACCCGTTTACGCTCATTGCATATCTGGCCGATTTGGGCGGCCCGGGCAGCGTATTGGTGGCCATTGCCTTTGTGCTGCTGTGCATCCTGGTGGTGCTTTCGCCGTTCCTTTTTGTCGCACTCATCATCTATCTGGTGCTGAAAAACCGCAACCAGCGCTACCGTCTGGCTGAGAAGGCTATGGAGAGCGGGCGCCCTATACCCGATAATCTGCTGAAGAAAGACGACTTCAGCAATGAGGCTCTATGGAAGAAAGGCGTAAAGAACGGCTGCCTCGGCATCGGTCTTGTGGTCTGCTTCTACATCATCGGCGCCAATCCGCTCACCGGCATAGGCTGGCTCGTGTTCTTCTACGGTCTCGGTCAGTGTATCATAGCCCGCACCACAGGCCGCAGAAAGCGCACTGACGACAGTGATTTCTTCATGGACGATATAAAAGACGAGCCGGACGGCGATAAGGAAAAGTAATATTACGGGGTAGAAGGTGAAACAGCTTAATGACATATCGTTGATTACGAGGGTGGCCGTTTTTCACGACAAGAAGGCGTTCGACGCGCTTGTCGTGAAATACCAGGCGGCCGTCAGGAGGTTCTTCCTCAGCCAGACGCTGGGCGATGCGCAGCTCAGCGACGACCTGGCGCAGGACACCTTCATCAAGGCCTACACCAACATAGGGCGTTTCAGGGGGCTGTCAGGTTTTTCCACGTGGCTTTATCGCATAGCCTACAATGTGCTTTATGATTACAGGCGGTCGCATAAGGTGACAGACGACGTAAGTTCTGTGCCGGCAGACCGCAGTGTGGCGCAGGCTGACAAGGGCCTGAGCATCGACATCTACTCGGCACTGAAACTGCTGAAAGACGACGAGAGGCTCTGTCTGACGCTGCAGATAATCGACGGACTGTCCGTCGACAAGATATCAGAGATAACCTCACTGCCGCTGGGTACGGTGAAGTCGCATCTCTCAAGGAGTAAACACAAACTTGCAAATTATTTAAAGGATAATGGATATGACAGATAACAATGACGATGTTCTGGTAAAAAAGTTCTTCAGCGAAAACCGCATTGACGTGCCCGACGATGGATTTTCAAGGCGTGTCATGCGCCGTCTGCCCGACCGCACACGGCGCATCAGCCGTCTGTGGACAGCGGTGTGTGTCGTTATTGGACTGCTGATTTTCTTCAGAAACAAGGGCTTCTCGGTTCTTGTGTCGTGCTTCGACGGCATATTCTCAGATGTCCTTGCCCGCCATGAGCAGCTCAACAATCCTCATCTGCTGTTGCCTGTGGCAATGGTGCTGATACTTTTGTGGGGCGTAGGCTTTGCCGTCCGCGAGCGGTGAGCGGCGTGCGTGGCGTTTATCTGCGGCTTCATGATATGATGTTGCGCCTTTCCGGCATGGCGGATTATTTGTCCGTGCCTGCCGTCAAGGCGCATATAGCTTTATCAGATACAATAATCCCCGGAACGGTATGTGTAGTTCCGGGGATTATTGCGTTACATTTCTATCACGAAGCCGTCGTCTTCAGAGCCTCCGTTATCCTGTTCCTTAGCCTTTGGAGGGTTCTTCAGGTTGCCGTTTTCGTCAAACATTCCGTATGTTATCCTCAGCACTATGAACTCGGTGCGGCGGTTCAGCTGGTTGCATATCTCCTGTTTGTCCTTGTCAAGTTTCTTTATAAACTCTTCTGTCAGCACGTCGCCTTCCTTCAGCCACGGATATTTCTCCGTCAGCTTCTTGCGTATTGTCTTCGGCTTCTCCTTGCCGTAGCCCACCGGCGACAGGCGGTCTTTGGCTATTCCGTGCTCTATCAGATAGTTTACCACGGCCTCGGCTCTCTTCTGCGACAGCGTCTTGTTATATTCCGCGCTGCCCTTATAGTCGCAGTGTGCGCTCAACTCTATGGTAACGTTGGGGTTTTCGTTCAGCAGCTTGATAAGTTCGTCGAGCGCCTTGGTCGACTCCGGACGCAGCGAATACTTGTCAAAATCGTAGAAGATGTTGTCTATCAGCACCGGCACACGTATCGAGGCGAGCGGAAACTGCAGCACATATTCTTCTGATTCTGTCACCGGTTTCACCCTCAGTTCTTCCTTATGGTTGAGGAAGCCCTTGCATGTGGCAAGCATCATGTAGTCAACATTCGGGCTTATCACCTGTGTGAAAGAGCCGTCGCCCTTCACGTTCAGCTTCAGGTTGGTGCCGTCGCTGCCTATCATATACACCAGGGCGTCGGGCAGTTCGTAGCCGTCCATCTCGTATACCCAGCCCTTCACGGTCTGTATTACCTCAGGTTTCTCAAAGCTGTATATGTGGTCCCAGCCTCTGCCGTCGCCTCTGTTCGACGAGAAGTAGCCGCGGTTATGCGGACCTTCGAAGGTCATTCCGAAGTCGTCTCCATACGAGTTGAGCGGATATCCCGGGTGTTCAAGCACAAATTTCTTTGTCCTTTTGTCCACCGTGGCTATGTATATGTCGAGTCCGCCGAGACCTTTGTGGCCGTCAGACGAGAAGTAAAGGTCGCCGTTAGGCCTGAATGTAGGGAACATCTCGTTGCCCGGCGTGTTGACAGGTTCGCCCAGATTTTCCACGCCTCCAAGTCCGTTGCTCGTAAGTCTCACTCTCCATATGTCGTATCCGCCTTTTCCTCCCGGCATGTCCGATGTGAAGTAGAGCCATTGTCCGTCGGGCGATACGGCAGGATGGGCATAGCTCGACAGCGTGTCGCGTGTTATCTCGAGGGCCGAAGCCTTGCCCCATGCTGCGTCAGAGCGGTTAGATGTTACAATGGTTGCATATCTCGGATAGTTCGGGTCGGTAGTGCATTGTGTGAGATACATCTGACTCTGGTCCGGCGTAAAGCAGCATGCGCCCTCGTCAAACTCAGTGTTGAGGCCTGAAACAATGGCTTCCGGCTTGCCCCATTTGCCCTTGTCGTCCTTCTGCGACACAAATATGTCGCCGGCTTTGGTGCCCGTTATGCCGCTAAGTTCGTCGCCTTCGGCCTCGTTTCTCGTAGAAGTGAAGTACAGTTGGTCGTATTCGTCACCGAAGAGCATGGGCGAATAGTCGGCCCGGCGCGAGTTGAACACGTCCATCTTCTTTACTATATATCTCGAGCCGGCTTCCTTTTCGGCCTGTGCTGTCTGTGCCGACAGCAGTCCGGTTTTGGCAAGTTCGTTGTCGGGAAGTGAGTCGAGCACGAGCTGAAACTCCTTTGCAGCCTCCTTATAGCTGCCGTTTTTCATCAGTACACGTGCAAAGGAAAGGTGCGTTTCTATGTCGGCCTTGTTGTATCTTATCGTGTTCCGGTATGCCGCAATAGCCTTTTGTGTTGAGTTTATGCGGTCGTAGCATCCGGCAAGTTTCTTTGCCCGTTCGCCTCTTTTGTCCTTGTCTTTAGGCGAAGTCTTGTTATACGCCGTCTTAAATTCGGCCGCAGCGTCGTAATATTCACCCAAGGCGAGATATTTCTCGCCTTTTTTCATGTAGTGGTCGGCGCCGCACGATGCTGTCAGCAGCATCGTAATGCATATTATTATGAGTGTGTAAAGCTTTTCTTTCATCACGAAACCTTAGTTGTTATATATAAAACCAATGTACAAGAGCTGTAAAGCCCTTCGTTATTATATAATAACACAAAAAGGCCTGATTTATTGTTTAAAAGGCAGTCTGAATGTGCATCCTTCTTTCCAGCGGCTGCATCCGTAGGCCGTTTTGCCTTTTATGATATGTCCCTGGCCGCATATTGGGCATGCAGAGCCTACTATCGAGTCGTCGGCCTGCATCGTCTGCTGTGCCGGTTCGGGCTTGGCTGTCTGTGCCGCATCGGCATTCTGCGTTGTGTCAGGCTGTTTTTCGGCAGTCTTTACGGTCTTGCTTTCCGGCTTCTTTCTTGGTTTCGACGCCTTCTTCTGCGTCTTTTTCTTCATGTCTTCGTCACTCATTATTGTTACGTGACGGTTGCTGTTGTCGGCCAGAACGTCGTTGACTATCGTGGTGATCTGCTCTTTAAGTTCGTTGATAAACTGTCCGGCGTCATATTTCTTGTGTTCAATGTCGCGCAGTTTCTTCTCCCATATACCCGTGAGTTCGCAGCTCTTGAGCAGTTCTTCCTTGATGGTGTCAATGAGTTCTATGCCCGTAGGAGTGGCAACTATGTTTTTTCTTTCGCGCTTGATGTAGCGTCTCTTGAACAGAGTCTCGATAATGTTGGCTCTCGAAGACGGTCTTCCGATGCCGTTCTCTTTCAAGGCGGCGCGCAACTCCTCGTCGTCGACAAACTTTCCGGCCGTTTCCATAGCCCTGAGCAGTGTTGCTTCGGTGTAATATTTGGGCGGAGTGGTCCATTTCTCGGTGAGTGTCGGCGTATGGGGGCCGCTCTCTCCCTTTGTGAATGCCGGCAATGTGCGCTCCTCGTCGGAGTTGTTTGCAGCATCGTTGTCTGCGTTTTGCGCTTCCTTGTCATACAGAACGCGCCATCCCGGGTCGTTTATCTGCTTGCCGCTGACCTTAAAGTCAACGTCCTCAACCTTGCCCATGACGGTGGTTGTGGAGAACTTGCAGTCGGGGTAGAACACGCTGATGAAGCGGCGGGCTATCAGGTCGTAGACGTTACGCTCGAGGTCGGTAAGGTTAGAAGCCGGAACGCCGGTGGGGATGATGGCGTGGTGGTCGGTTACCTTAGACGAGTCGAACACCTTCTTGCTCTTTGGCAGCTTGGTGTTTGCAAGCGGAAGCGTGAAGGCTTCATAGCCCCTGAGCCCCTTGAGAGTGGCGGGACACTTAGGATAGATGTCGTCGCTGAGATACTGAGTGTCCACACGGGGATACGTGGTGAGCTTCTTCTCGTAGAGCGACTGTATGGTGTTGAGCGTCAGTTCGGCGCTCATGGAGAACTTCTTGTTGCAGTCTACCTGCAGCGACGTAAGGTCGTAGAGATGCGGGGGAGCCTCTTTGCCGGCTTTCTTCTGCACGTCGGTTACGACAAAGGGCTTGCCTGCTATCTTGTCGAACGACTGCTCGCCTTCTTCCTTGCTGGTAAACTTGCCCGAAGTGGCCGTGAACAGCGTGTCGCGGTATATCGTTGACAGAACCCAGTAAGGCTCCGGCTTGAAGTTGTCTATCTCCTTCTGCCGGTTCACTATCAGTGCGAGAGTGGGCGTCTGCACGCGTCCGATGGACAACACCTGCCTGTATTGTCCGTATTTTAGCGTGTAAAGCCTTGTGGCATTCATGCCGAGAATCCAGTCGCCTATGGCGCGGCTCAGTCCGGCGAGATACAGAGGCTGATATTCGTTCTGGTCTTTCAGCGACTGAAATCCCTCGCGTATGGCCTCGTCGGTCATCGACGATATCCACAGACGCTTGACGGGGCATTTGGCCTGAGCCTTCTGCATGACCCATCGCTGTATCAGTTCACCCTCCTGTCCGGCGTCGCCGCAGTTTATTATGCTGTCTGCTGCCTGCATGAGCTTCTCTATCACCGAGAACTGCTTGCGGATGCCGGCATCGTCTATCAGCTTTATGCCAAACCGCTGAGGCAGCATCGGCAGTGCGCTCAGGCTCCACCTCTTCCATAGGGGCGTATAGTCGTCGGGCTCTTTCAGGGTGCATAGATGACCGAAGGTCCATGTAACCTGATAGCCGTTGCCCTCCATGAATCCGTCGCACGGCTTTGTTGCGCCCAGGATTCGTGCTATGTCTTTTGCTACACTTGGTTTCTCTGCAATGCAGACAATCATATATTATGCTTTTATAAGATGTATTTTTTGTTTTATGTGAGATGATGCTGTCGCACAGGTTGGGCCGTATGGCCGTTGCCTGCGGCGGCAGAAGAGCATCAGTAGCCCAGGTCTTCGCCGACGAGAACCACGGTGTGGCGTCCTGCCGGATGAGAGTTGCGTGTGAAGTGGATGTAGTTGCAGATGCTCTCGGGCGAGTTGCAGTTATGGCATACGCCGTCTGTCAGACACGGAGTCTTGATGTCGAAGCGTGCCGCATTAATAGGACTTGCCGTAGAGCGTGCCCTTGCCAGTGCGCTCTGAACATCCTGTGCCACCTTGTTGAGTCCCACGACGAATATCACGTGCTTGGGTCCGAAGGTTATCGCTGCCACGCGGTTGCCGTTGCCGTCGATGTTTACTATCACGCCGTCTTCGCTTATGGCGTTGACGCTCGACAGATAGTAGTCGCACGAAAAAGCCTCGCGGTAAATCTGCTGCGCCTCGTCGCGCGTCTTTGCCTCGTCGCGGTCGAGCACCTTCAGGTCTCTTTCGTGCAGGGCCTTTGTCAGCCCCATGTCCCTTATGGTCATCGAGCCGCCCCACGTAACGCTGCTTCCGTCGGGAATCATGGCCGACACAGCCTCTACGGCCTCGGCTGCCGTGGCGCAGTAACAAGCCTCAAAATTGCGGCGTTTCAGGTTCTTGATCATTTTTGCAGCGAGCTTCTCGTTGCGTATCTCTTTAGGTGTCATAATGTTTCTGTAATTATATGTTTGGTGTGAAACAGGAGTGCAAAATTAATAAAATTGCTTCATACATCGTTGACTTTTAAGCATTGTTTATAAAAAAACTTTCCACCTATTATATATAAAGCCGCCGTCGGCGCGACGTCATGACAGCTGAAACACTCCTGCCGTGTGCATGTTACGGGCAGGTTCACGCCGGTCGGAAACGGATAAAATATGCCTTTGTAAGTGGTTGATAATCAGACGGTTTCTAAAAGGTGCCGTTTTACGTTGCAAAAGGGCACTTTTTGCAGCGTAAAACATGGTCTTTTGCAGCCTGAAAGGGCACCTTTTGCAAACCGTCCGTCCTGCGCGCCATATCTGCCCGGTGCCGTCATGCCTGCGAGGGCGTGGTCTGCAGTGAAGGCTCTGGATGCGTCGTTTCGGTGCCAGTCTGCAATGTCGGTTTTGCAGACTGGAGCATTGTGCTGCCAAAGTGATTTTCTTTGCGCAAGAGAGGCTCAGTTTGTCGTCCCGTTGTGCTTGTCGTTCGCTTTAAAATTATTACCTTTGCGGTGGGCATGCAGCCTCCGCACAATGACTGAAATGTTTTTTGCCGGCGGTTAAGATGGTTGCGCCCGAATGCGTGGCAGGCTCTTGGCATGTAGTTTTGCAGTCGCCGCGTGCGGACAAGAAAAATACAAAAGATATGAAAACAGGACTTTTTATTCCCTGCTATGTCGATGCGCTGTATCCTGAGGTGGCGGTGGCTTGCTACAAGCTGCTGAAGCATCTTCAGGTAGACGTAACGTATCCGCTAAAGCAGACATGCTGCGGCCAGCCTATGGCAAACGCCGGCTTTGAGAGCAAGGCTGTGCCCTTGGCCGAGCATTTTGAGGACATCTTCAAGGGTTTCGATTATGTGGTGGCCCCTTCGGCCAGTTGTGCGGCTTTCGTAAAGCTCAACTATCCCAGACTGCTTCAGGGCAAGCATTTCTGCGAGACGTCAGACAAGATAATGGACATCTGCGAGTTTCTGCACGACGTACTGAAGGTAAAGTCGCTGCCCGGCAAGTTTTATCATAAGGTAAGTCTGCACAACTCCTGCCACGGAGTGCGCGAGCTTGGCCTTTCGTCGCCCAGCGAGCGCAATATCCCTAAATATTCAAAGCTCAAGGACCTGCTGTCGCTCGTAGAAGGCGTAACCGTCTGCGAGCCGGAGCGCGTTGACGAGTGCTGCGGATTCGGCGGCATGTTCTCGGTTGAGGAGCCAGAGGTGTCTACACAGATGGGCATCGACAAGCTGGAACGCCACATGGCCACGGGCGCTGAGTATATAACAGGCCCCGACAGCTCGTGCCTGATGCATCTGCAGGGCGTGGCAAAGCGGCAGCAGAAGGACATAAAGTTTATTCACATCGTACAAATTTTAGCGGCAGGACTATGAGCACACTACACAGAAAAGCAGCACAGACGTTCCTGAAGAACGGAGAGAACGCCAAGTGGCACGACGCCACGTTCTGGGCACTGCGCGACAAGCGCGACAATATGGCCATGGGACTCGACGAGTGGGAACGCCTGCGCGACACGGCCAGCGCCATAAAGCGCCACACCGTAACGCATCTTGACAAATATCTTGAGCAGTTTGCCACAAATGCCGAGAAGAACGGAGTGAAGGTTCACTGGGCAAAAGACGCAGAAGAGTTTAACAACATTGTGCTTGAAATACTCACGTCACACAACGTGAAGAAGCTCGTGAAGAGCAAGTCGATGCTGACGGAGGAGTGCGAGATGAACCCCTTCCTCGAGCAGCACGGCATAGACGTCGTTGAGACAGACCTCGGCGAGCGCATCCTTCAGCTTATGAAGCAGAAGCCGAGCCACATCGTAGTGCCGGCCATACATATCACGCAGGAAGAGGTGGGACATCTCTTTGAGCGCGTGCTCGGGAGCGAGAAGGGCAACTACGATCCCACATATCTTACATACCAGGCACGCATAAGCCTGCGCAACGAGTTTATGACGGCCGACGCAGGCATGACGGGCGCCAACTTCGGCGTTGCCGCCACGGGCGACATCGTGGTGTGCACCAACGAGGGAAATGCCGACATGTCTACCTCTGTGCCTAAGCTGCATATAGCTGCAATGGGCCTCGAGAAGGTGATACCCGACTACCGTTCGCTGGCTGTGTTCCAGCGTCTGCTCTGCCGCGCGGCCACAGGTCAGCCTACAACAGCCTTCACATCACACTTCCGCAAGGCGCGTCCGGACGGCGAGATGCACATAATATTGGTGGACAACGGACGCAGCGACATCATTGCGAACACTGAACACTGGGAGACGCTGAAGTGCATACGCTGCGGCTCTTGCATGAACACGTGCCCCGTCTACCGCCGCAGCGGAGGCTACTCATACACATACTTCATTCCGGGACCTATCGGAATAAACCTCGGAATGCTGAAAAGTCCGGTTAAATATTCCGACAACGTGAGCGCATGCTCGCTCTGCTGTTCGTGCGACAATGTGTGCCCCGTTAAGGTGAACCTGTCGGAACAGATATACAGATGGCGCCAGAACCTCGACTCGCTGGGCAAGGCAGACCCGATGAAGAAGGCCATGTCGGCAGGCATGGAGTATCTCTTCGGCCATCCGGCCCTATACAGCACGTCGCTCAGATTTGCGCCGCTGGCCAACCATCTGCCGCGACTGCTTATGTATAACAAACTTAACGGGTGGGGCATAGGGCATGAGATGCCTGAGTTCCCGCGCGAATCGTTCCAGACAATGTGGAAGAAAGGAGAAGTGAAATGAGCACGAAGGAAGAAATACTTTCAAGATACCGCCGCAACATGAAGGTTACGGGGCAGTATGACATGCCCGACTTCGGCACTCTGAAGGGTGTTGAGTACGACAATCCTCTGGCGCAGTTTGTAGCCATGAGCGAGAATGTGGGCAGCCATGTGGTAGACCTGTCCGCCGGCGACGACATAAACAGTGTTATCAAGAGCCTCTATCCCGAGGCAAAGGTGTTTGCAAGCAGTCTGCCCGAAATAACCATTGCCGACCGCAATCCCGACACCGTTGATAGGGCGCAGGACCTCAACGGAACCGACGTTGGCATTGTAAGGGGCGAAATAGGAGTGGCAGAGAACGGCTGTGTGTGGATTCCGCAGACCATGAAGGAGAAGGCCGTATGCTTTATCTCTGAATATCTTGTCATACTGCTCTGCCGCAAGAGCATCGTGAGCAACATGCATCAGGCATACGAGCGCATACAGTTTACCGACTATGGCTACGGCTCGTTCATATCAGGACCGTCCAAGACGGCCGACATCGCGCAGGCTCTTGTCATGGGAGCGCAGGCTGCGCGAGGCGTAACCGTGATACTTACAGACTGAAATTCTGTAGTCTACAATACATAAATTAAGCCCAAACCGGCTGTTACTCTTTTTGAAAGATGTAATATAACAACCGGTTTGGGCTTAATCTTTTGTTTGATTTAACTTATCGTTGGCGTCAAAGTTCGAAGAAGAGCTTCTGCGTTACCGAGCATCCTATGGCCTCCTTAAAGTCGCAGAGACCGTTGTTGGGCACCCCGTCTTCGGTCGACGGACCGATGTCGAGAATCCTGAAGCCTTTTTGATAGTAATATTCGAAGACCTTGTATGCAAGAAAATTCATAGTCCTTAGGCTGGCGTATTGCCTCAAGTCGCCCCAGTAAATCACCTGTGCCACGTCCTCCGTTACCTTAAACACCTGTGCGGCAGCCACGTCGGTGCCGTTGTGCGACACCACAAAGAAGTCGGCATCAATTATTTTCACCGTGTCGGCAACATTCTGCAGGCTCATTCTTAGCGGATAGCCGTGTTCCTTCCGGTTGATGCTTATCACGCCGTATGCCCTCGATATGTCGTCGGCATTACTGCTGTCGAGATGAGATATTACGAAATCTTCGGCCATGGCTTTGTGCAGGTTCTTGCGTGCGCTGCGGTCTATGAAGTCTTCATAATGCGGAAATCTTGACAGGTCGAAGTGATAGTTGAGGTCAATGTTGGTCAGCCGGCCGTTTCTGAACATCACGTTTGCCCATTTCGATAGTTGCGTATCGTCGTAGACCGACGGCTGCAGCGTTATCTTTATCTTTTTGTCATGGCTTTTGCCCCAGTCTTTCAGCAGGGCAGCGGCCTCGTCCATGTAGGCAATGCGCTGCGGCGTCTTCATGTTGAAACCGCCGTATGGGGCAGAGAACGGACTGCACATGCTGTCGCCTTTCTCGCCGAGAACAATCGAGAATCTGGTCTTGTTGTCCTTAATCAGAATGTAGTGAAGGCCGCTGGTCTTGGCCTTATTAAGCTCTGAAAACTCCGGCGTGTTGTAGACATGGGCATAAAATCCTGCCTGAGCATATTCTTCGGCTGTAACTTCGTATAGTTGCATACGGCTTTTCGGCTTAAAAGTTGTTGAGAAGTTCTATCACGTAGTCCTGTTCCTTCTCGTCGAGTGCAGGGCTCATGGGCAGGCTCAGTTCCTGTCTGTGTATCTGTTCTGTTACCGGCAACTGCATCCCGGCCCAGCTTTCGTAGCATTTCTGCTTGTGAGGTGCTATGGGGTAGTGCACTTCTGTCTGCACTCCGTGCCCGCTCAGATAGGCTTTCAGTTCGTCGCGCCTCTCACAAAGAATGGGGAAAATATGGAAGACACTGTTCTCCCAATATCCTTCTGACGGCACTTTTATGCTTTTGTTGTCGATGCCCTTTATGTAGCGCAGCGCCTTTTTTCTTCTCATTTCGTTGTCTTCGTCAAGATATTTCAGCTTGACGTCAAGCACGGCAGCCTGCAGTTCGTCTATGCGGCTGTTGCGTCCTATGTGGTCGAATACATATTTTATGGCTGAACCATAGTTGCCAAGCGAGCGCACCATGTCGGCAAGTTCGCCGTCGTTTGTGGTCATGGCGCCCGCATCTCCCAGTGCGCCGAGGTTCTTTGTCGGGTAGAAGCTGTGTCCTGCGGCATCTCCCAGTGCGCCGGTGCGAATGCCGTTGTGCATGCATCCGTGTGCCTGTGCGTTGTCTTCAATGAGCTTCAGGTTATATTTTCTGCACAGTTCGCCTATCTTCTCGGTGTATGCGCAGCGTCCGTAAAGATGCACAATCATTATGGCTTTGGTGCGTCCGGTTATGGCCTGCTCTATGAGTCTGTCGTCTATTTGCAGCGTCTCGATGTCCGGTTCAACCAGTACAGGCACCAGTTTGTTCTCCGTAACGGCCAGTATCGATGCTATATAGGTGTTTGCCGGAACGATAACCTCGTCGCCTTCCGTCATTACGCCCATCTCTATGTAGGCTCTCAGAATGAGCGTGAGCGCGTCGAGTCCGTTGCCGCAGCCCACGCAGTGAGCCGTGCCTATGTATGACGCAAAGTCGTGTTCAAAGCGTTCTGTCTCCTTGCCGCGCAGATACCATCCGCTGTTTACCACCCTCTTGACGGCTTCTTCAATTTCAGACGAGTATCTTTCGGTGTTTTTTGTCAGGTCAGAATATTTTATAATCTTGTTCATCTTTACATTTTTTGCTTGCATGTTATAGCTCTTGCGACTTGTCCTTGACGTATTCCAGATAGTCGTTATAGTCGCGTATGTAGTCTTCTTCCTCAAATCTTTCAGAAGCAAGCACAAGGCATACCGCCCCGGATGAGAAGTCGTCGAGCGTTCGCCAGATGTTCACGTCGATGAAAAGTCCCTGATATGGGTGGTTAAGAAGAAATGTATTCTTCTCCTTTCCGTTGTCAAGCGTAACGCTGAAGCTTCCGCTTATGGCTACAAGAAACTCCTTGCATTCCTTGTGCGCATGCCCTCCGCGGCTTTCTCCTGCCGGTACGTCATATACCCAGTAAGTGCGTTTAATGGCAAACGGTATATGGTTTTCGCCCTCAGTTACGGTGAGATTGCCTCTCGGGTCGATTATTTTCGGAAGGTCAATTATTTTGTTCATGGCTTAAATATTTTTCTTTTCAGGTAATTGCTCGTATGTCTTACAAAATATTTTTCTGTCAGATAAGCTGTTGCAACCGTTACGCCTATGCATAAAAGGCAGGTTGCCGTGTAGCCGGGATCAGCGCCAATTTTTATCAGGATGTATTTAATTACGTCTATGACAATCTTGTGCGTCATGAAAATCTCCATTGTCAGTCGGCTCAGCCATAATGCTGTTCTGCTTTTAAGAATGTCTGCCACGAATCCGCCTGTTGCGTTTGCAGTTACCATTATGTAAATAAATACAGGCATGGTCAGCCAAAACAGACTTGCGCAGCGCCATCTTTCTTCGGTCGTCTGATATACGGCATAGGTGGCAATCATCATTATTATAGCCACACATTCAATTAGTCCGGCTTGCAGCTTGCCGCCTGCTTTTATTCTTCTGACAGCAGATTTCGTGAAATCTGACGTGTAGAACCGGTATAGAATTATGCCGATTGCAAAGTCGATGATTCTCAGTGCTGGCGAGACATACAGCAGACTGTTTGTCTTTTCCTCGGGTACGGCAGTCAGAATACATATGTATGCAGCTGCAACAGCTGCGATTCCGAATGTAAGATGACGTTTCTTAGCCTTCATCGTGCATCTTACGAGCGACGGAAACATAAGGTAGAAGAACATGATGTCTGACAGAAACCACGACACACTGTTGAAACCGAAATGTATGTCGGGGTCTGGTATCCAGCTCTGAAGCAACGTTACATTTAGTGCAAGATTGCCTATGCCGGGATATATGCCGGCCTTTATTCCTATTAATATTGTAGCCAGCAGTGTGGCAATGTGCAGCGGATATATCTTGGATAATTGTCTGAGGATGAACCTTTTATGGCCAAATCTGCTGTCTGTTACCTCTTTCCCGTGTGCATGGCACAGCACAAAGCCGCTTAACATAAAGAAGAAAGAGACTCCACAATCGCCTCCAAAACAAAATTCTTCTGAGTTCATCCATGTAAAATGTGACATGAATATCAGAAACATGAATATTATTCTGCAGCCTTGTAATGTCTCAATCATTCTTTTTGTTGTGTCTCCGTTATCTTATTACGGTTTCTGCCAGTCGCTTGGCCTTGTCTCTCAGTGCTGTTGTGTCAGCATCTGCATCGCCGTAACAGAGCACTACGCCCATGCGTCTGTTCACGTGCTGTTCCTGCTTTCCGAAGATGCGCAGGCGTGTATAGTCCTCTTTCAGCACGTCGAGCATGTTGTATTCGGGTTCGTGGTTTGCCTCCTCCTTTGCCAGGACGACGGCGCTTGCGCCTGCATGCTCAAGATGTATGGCCGGAATAGGCAGTCCCATTACGGCACGGAAGTGCAGTTCAAACTCGTTGAGGTTGAGTGTGTGTCCGAGCGTTACCATGCCTGTGTCGTGCGGACGGGGTGAAAGTTCTGAGAATACGACGCCCTTGTCGCGGCTAAGGAAAAATTCCACGCCCCATATTCCGGCTCCTGTCAGCGCCTTTGTAACGGCTTCTGCCATGTGCTGCGCTTCCTTAAGCTCGGCTTCGCTCAGTGCAAACGGCTGCCAGCTTTCGCGGTAGTCGCCGCTCTTCTGTACGTGTCCTATCGGCGGACAGAAAAGAGTAGGGCCGTCTTTCTGTGTAACTGTAAGGAGTGTAAATTCGCTGTCGAAGTGTATAAACTCTTCGATTATTATTTCCTTGACGTCTCCGCGGCTACCTTCCATGGCTGCATTGAAGGCTGTCTCGAGTTCATCTGCCGACTTTACGATGCTCTGACCGTGGCCTGACGACGACATGAGCGGCTTGATAACGCACGGGAAACCAATCTCTTTTGAGTGCTCCTTCAGTTCGTCGAGCGTCTTTGCGTAGAAATATTTGGCTGTTTTCAGTCCGAGTTCCTTTGCTGCCAGGTCGCGTATGGCTTTGCGGTTCATGGTGAAGTTCACGGCACGTGCGCTCGGAACTACCTGTATTCCTTCTTTCTCAAAGTCGAAAAGGCGCTCTGTGCGTATGGCTTCTATTTCCGGAACGATGATGTCAGGCTGGTGTTTTTTCACCACTTTGTCGAGCGCATCGCCGTCGAGCATGCTGAACACCTCGCTTTCGTCTGCCACCTGCATGGCCGGAGCGTTGGCATAGCGGTCGCATGCTATAACATATTGTCCGGCACGTTTTGCCGCAATTACAAACTCCTTGCCCAGTTCTCCCGAGCCTAAAAGCAATATTTTCTTCATTGTTTATTCTTTAATTAGTTGTTTTACCATTTGCCATTCAGGCGACACGGCCATTCTTCTTACATTTGCCTCTATGATTTTTCTCATTGTTTCGGGGCTTACACCATGTTCCTTTGCTATGTCTTCAAGCGGTTTGACGTCGTTGCCGAATAGTCCGTAATACTGCTGAAGCACGGCTTCGTCGTCGGCGTAGATAAGGTGCATGATGTGCTTAATGTAGTGTTCCACCTTCTCGCTCACGCAGTGAGGCTCTTTGCCGAGCCTTATCAGAAAATCCTGAAGCTCTTGTGACAGTGCGTCCATCTTGATAAATGAAAAGTTGTTGTTATTATGTTTGATTTGTAAGATGTCAGGAAACGCAGTTTGTTTTCACGTTTCCTGACATCGTTTTTGGGCTATCTGTTTGAATACATCTGTTCGTAATACTTCTGATAGTCGCCGCTCGTAACCTCCTTTACCCATTCCTGGTTATCAAGGTTCCATTTAATCGTCTTCACAATTCCTTCGGCAAACATCGTCTCAGGATACCATCCCAGGTCGTTCTTTATCTTTGTCGGGTCGATGGCATAGCGCTGGTCGTGGCCCAGACGGTCTTTGACGAATGTGATAAGGCTGTCGTTAATCCAGTCGATGGCTATTTCGCCGTCAGCGTCTTTCACCTGTTTCTTCAGTATCTTGCGCAGCTCCTTGTCTTCGGCCATCATGTCGTGTATGGTCTTTATGGTCAGTTTTACGATGTCGATGTTTGTCATCTCGTTGTGGCCTCCGACATTATACACTTCGCCTTCCTTGCCTTCGCGCACCACGAGGTCGATGGCCTTGCAGTGGTCTTCAACGTAGAGCCAGTCTCTTACGTTGTCGCCCTTGCCGTATACGGGCAGCTGCTTGCCTTCGAGGATGTTGTTTATTATCAGCGGAATAAGCTTCTCGGGGAAGTGGTAAGGACCGTAGTTGTTAGAGCATCTTGTGATAGACACGGGCATGTGGTATGTGTCATGATAAGCCATCACGATCATGTCTGCACTTGTCTTCGACGCACTGTAAGGACTGTGGGGGCAGAGCGGCGTATTCTCTGTGAAGAAACCGTCCTTGCCCAGCGAGCCGTACACTTCGTCAGTGCTGACCTGATGGAATCGCTTGCCGGCTTTCCATACAGGATATCCTGTTTCGTCCTTGCCCGTAACCCATGCCCTTCTTGCAGCGTCGAGCAGGTTCTGCGTGCCGAGTATGTTGGTCTCGAGGAACAGCTGCGGATTCTCTATGCTGCGGTCTACATGGCTTTCAGCAGCAAAGTTTACGACATAGTCGATGTCATTTTCTGAAAACAGCTTGTCTGCCAGTTCTCTGTCGCGGATGTCTCCGTGCACAAACACGCATCTCTTTCCGTCGATGTCGTCTTTTATCGTGCCATAGTTGCCGGCATAAGTCAGCAGGTCGAGCACTATAATCTTAATCTCCTCTTCCTTATATTTTTTGTAAAGAAGATACTTAATAAAGTTTGAGCCGATGAATCCGGCAGCTCCGGTAACAAGATAAGTTTTCATATTATTGATTTTAATTGTTAGTATTCTTATTTAAGATAACTCAGTTTTCGCCTAAAAATTGTGTACGTCTGCTTTTCTTGGGTCAGACAGCGTAACCACCTCAAGGTCTTTAAACGTGCTTCCGTCTATGGTGAGCCTTATCAGTGTGCGGTCTTTATGCCATCCCTGCAGGCCTGCCGCACCGGGATTGATGTGCAGCAGATTGAGCGTCTTGTCGAATTTAACTTTAAGTATGTGCGAGTGTCCGCTGATGAAGAGTTGTGGCGGCATGGCATATATCGAGCCTCTTATGCTTGCGTCATAGTTGCCCGGATAGCCTCCGATGTGCTTCATGAGCACTTCGGTGTCCTCACATTTCCATCGCAGAGTCTCCCTGAACATGCGTCGCAGGTCGCCCCCGTCGCAGTTGCCGTAGACGGCTCTGAGAGTGCGGAATTCTGCCAGCTTCTGTGCCACCTCAAGCGACCCGATGTCGCCTGCGTGCCATATCTCATCGCACGGCTCGAAGTATTTCAGGTATTTATCGTCCCAGTAGGCGTGTGTGTCGCTTATTATTCCTATGCGTTTCATTCTTTGTCTGTGACTTGTTTGTGCAGTGTGCAGACGGCACATCCCGCTGTGGTCATGCCGTGCTGCATAAGTTTTATTTCAGGTCGAGGCTTTTTGTGATAAACTCTTTCAGGAATTCGGCCGTGCCTTCGATGCCGAGCAAGCTTGAGTTTATGCACAGGTCGTATGATGTGCTGTGCCCCCATTTCTTGCCCGTGTAATAGTTGTAGTAAGACGAGCGGCTGTCTTCCTTGTTCTCTATAATCTTCTTAGCCTCTTCCCTGTTGCAGTTGTGTCTCTTGCATATGCGCTCTATGCGTTCGTCGATGTCGGCTGTGATAAACACGCTTACCATGTTGTCGAAGTCGCGCAGCACATAGTCGGCACATCTGCCCACGAACACGCACGAGTGGGCTTCTGCAGCCTTGCGTATGGCGTCGCTCTGAAACTGGAACAGGCTTTCCTGCGACAGCTTGTTGTTATAAAAGCAGTTGTCTGAAATATAGGGTACGTGCATGTGGAAAAGCGACTTGAAAAATCCCTTTTTCTCATCGTTCTGCTCGAAAAACTTCTCGCTGAATCCGCTTTCCTTTGCGGCAAGATTCAGCAGCTCGCGGTCGTAAAACTTGCATCCGAATTCGTCTGCGAGCATCTTGGCGATAATCATTCCGCCGCTTCCGAGCTGTCTGCCTACGTTAATTATTATTTTCTTCTTGGTTTCCATAAGCTATGGCGTTATGTTGTTTTTTGAATTTTCTCATATATTTTGTCATCATCACGGCAGCCATGAGCGAGGCTATTGTGTCGGCTGTTGGCAGCGACATCCACACGCCGTCGAGCTTGAAGAACTGCGGAAGGATGATAAGCAGCGGCAGCAGGAACAGCATCTGTCGTGACAGCGACAGGAATATGCTTATCTTTGCCTTGCCGATGCTCTGGAAGAAGTTGGTTACAACCATCTGATATCCCACGAACGGGAATGCTGCCATGTTGATCTTTATTGCCCTCATTGCCTTGTCTATCAGTTCGGCGTCTGTCGTGAACAGGCGTGCGCACTCGTATGGGAAGATGTGAACGATGAGGAATCCCGTGGTAGTAATGGCGGTTCCTGCTATTATTGCGCATTTAAGCACCTTCATGAGTCTGTCGAAGCGCTGCGCTCCGTAGTTGTAGCCGGCTATGGGGAGCATGCCCTGATTGAGGCCCATGGTGATCATTATGAACACGAAAGCCACCTTGTTGGCTATGCCGTAGGCGCCTACGGCCATGTCGCCGCCGTATTTATACAGGCTGGGGTTGATGAATATCACCACGATGCATGCGCATACGTTCATGGCGAAGGGCGACATACCTATGCCTATGATGTTTTTCAGGATGTTGCTCCTTAGCTTGTATATGCCTTTCTTGAAGTGTACTATCTCGCTCGACTTGCTGAACAGCCATAGCTGCCATGCAAGTGCCGTTACCTGAGATATCACGGTGGCCAGTGCGGCGCCCTGTATACCCATCTTCAGCGGCCAGATGAATATAGGCGCGAGGACGGTGTTGAGCACCACGGACGACATCGTGGCAAACATGGCATGGCGCGGTTTGCCCACGGCGCGCAGTATGGCGTTCATGCCAAAGAATGTTTGCGAAAACACGTTTCCGGCCAGCACCACCAGCATATATTCGCGTGCGTAGGGTATTGTGTTCTCGCTCGCGCCGAAGAAATAGAGTATCGGGTCGAGAAACATCAGCGATATTATGCCGAATGCCACTCCGACGATGATGTTCAGCACGATGCTGTTGCCGAATATAAGCTCAGCCTTGCGGTAGTCTTTCTGGCCAAGCTTTACGGAGATACAAGTAGACGAACCTATGCCCACGGCTGCTCCGAACGCTGCCGAAAGGTTCATCAGCGGAAAGGTGATGGCCAGTCCGGATATGGCCAGCGGACCCACGCCCTGGCCGATAAAGATGCTGTCGATCATATTGTACAGCGAGGCTGCCGTCATCGCTATGATGGCAGGAAGGGCATACTGCATAAGCAGTTTGCCGACCGGTTTCGTTCCCAGTTCAAGTGTTGCTTGTTTATTATCCATAATGTTTACCAATCTTATTCTGTGCAAAGTTACTGCATGTTGGCTTAAATACAAAGCAAAAAGTTGTAAAAAGCTGTTTTATTTTGTTTCGCGGCGCATGATTTTGTCATTATTTTATAATATGTGTGTCATTTCCTGAGTTGATAATTGTTAACTAAATTGCCTGTTTTGCCCTGCAGCAGTTTTGTTGTCAGAAAATCTGCGGCAGTCTGTTTCCTGCTGCTTTTTGTGTGATTTTGCCATGGCCGTTTACGGCTTGTTTATGAGCGGAATGTTCTTTCTGTCATATTTTATGTTCTTTCCGTGAACTTCTTGCCTTCTGTCTTGATTCATGATGTATGAAACTGCCTGCCGTTTAACCTTGTCCTGTCTTGCAAAAGGCCGTCTTTTGGCTTCCGAAAGGCCATGTTTTGCATCGTGATACACTGCTTTTCGTGCTTAAAACCTATGCTTTTTGTGTATATACTTGCAGCCATACGCAGGCAAGCATGTCGTAAAGGGCCTGTCAAGTGTTAATATTTAACATTCTCCTGTTGCCGTTTTAACATTCTCGGCACGTGCCGTCGTGGTCTTAACA
>ULWO01031356.1_pt1 | contig 23756 bp, 19 predicted proteins | sample 1960421 | NCBI WGS metagenome assembly ULWO01 (sample SAMEA4835814, study PRJEB28245) | human gut metagenome | biome: gut microbiome; material: fecal sample | place: Denmark | collected 2008 | reverse complement strand
CTTCACGAGAAGTCAACTGAGCAAAATTACCAGCCGAGCGAACGAGCAGTGCACCCTGACCCGGACGTAACTCAATGTTGTGAATTACAGTACCTACGGGGATGTTAGCCAAAGGAAGCGTATTACCAATCTCAGGCGCTGCGTCCTTTCCTGACATCAGAGTTGCACCTACCTGCAGTCCGTTAGGAGCAATAATGTAACGTTTTTCACCATCAGCATAATACAACAATGCAATACGAGCCGAACGGTTCGGATCGTATTCAATTGTCTTAACTACAGCTGGAACACCATCTTTCTCACGCTTGAAGTCGATCAAACGGTATTTTCTCTTATGACCGCCGCCCATATAGCGTACAGTCATCTTACCTGTATTGTTTCGACCACCGGTAGAACGTTTACCGTAAACGAGAGACTTCTCTGGTACGGATGCAGTAATCTCCTCGAACGTACCAATAATCTTGTGTCTTTGACCCGGAGTTACCGGTTTAAATTTACGTACTGCCATTTTTTATTTAAATATTGCTGTAAAAATCAATTGTTTCGCCTTCTTTAAGAGTAACGATTGCTTTTTTGAACGCGTTCTTCTGTCCCTTAATCAAACCGGCCTTTGTATAGCGGCTCAAGCGCTTTCCGGCATAGCGGGCAGTGTTCACGTCAACTACTGTAACATTATACAGACTCTCGACTTCTTTCTTAATTTGGAGTTTGTCAGCCTCTGGACGAACAACGAAGCCGTAGCGGTTAGGCTGCTTGTCTGTAATCTTGGTCATCTTCTCAGTGACCAATGGTTTTATTATAAATGCCATATTATCTTTCTCCTTTATTTATTTAAGATTTCATCGATAGTCTTCAACGAATTTTCTGTCATGACAAGAACATCAGCATTCAAAACTTTGTAAGAATTGATTGTTGATGCGAGCATAACTTCTGTGCCCTGCAAATTACGAGCTGACAAATATACGTTTTTATTTACTTCCGGCAAAACCAAAAGCAACTTCTTGCCGTCAACTTTAAGATTTTTAGTAATATTTACAAAATCTTTAGTCTTCGGAGCGTCAAAATTGAAATCTTCTACTACTACTATTGCATTCTCCTGAGCCTTGTAAGACAGAGCGCTCTTACGAGCCAAAGCCTTAACTTTGAGGTTCAGTTTGAAGCTGTAGTCACGTGGCTTAGGACCAAATACGCGACCACCACCTACGAGCACCGGAGAATTGATGTCACCGCGACGAGCGCCACCGCCACCCTTCTGACGGCCAAGCTTGCGGGTTGAACCTGCATGCTCACTTCTTTCTTTAGCCTTAGCTGTTCCCTGACGCTGTGCAGCCATATAGCGCTTAACGTCGAGATAAAGAACGTGGTCGTTGGGTTCAATTCCGAAGATAGATTCGTTTAACGTAACCTTTCTTCCAGTGTTTTCACCTTTGATATTTAATACGTTAATTTCCATTATTTCTGAATTAAAACGGTTGAACCTTTGCAACCAGCAACACTACCCTTCACCAAGATGAGGTTATGCTCCGGTATTACTTTTAACACTTTGAGGTTTTGAGTTGTAACTCTGTCACCACCCATCTGTCCGGCCATGCGCATTCCTTTGAACACTTTAGCAGGATAAGAACAAGCACCGATAGATCCCGGCTTGCGTGCGCGGTCGTCCTGACCGTGTGTGCTCTGTCCTACACCACCGAATCCGTGACGCTTCATTACACCCTGGAAACCTTTACCTTTTGATGTACCAACAACGTCAACAAAGTTTGCGTCGTTGAAAATTTCAACCGTGATAACGTCTCCGAGGTTATATTCCTCATCAAACTTGAACTCGGCCAAGTGTCTCTTAGGTGTTGTACCAGCCTTTTTGAAAGTTCCCATAAGAGGTTTAGAGGTGTTCTTTTCCTTAGCCTCACCAAAGCCTAACTGAACAGCTTTGTAACCATCTTTTTCAACAGTCTTTACCTGAGTAACAACACAAGGACCAGCTTCGATAACAGTGCACGGTACATTCTTACCGTCGGCACTGAAAACGGATGTCATTCCGATTTTTCTTCCTATTAATCCTGGCATTTCAATTGATATTAAAAATTAAACTATACTTTGATTTCTACTTCAACACCGCTGGGCAATTCGAGCTTCATCAGAGCGTCAACGGTCTTAGCTGTTGAGCTGTAGATGTCAATAAGACGCTTGTAATCGCTGAGCTGGAACTGCTCACGTGATTTCTTGTTTACGAATGTGCTTCGGTTAACTGTGAAAATACGCTTGTGAGTAGGCAATGGAATAGGACCGCTTACGATAGCGCCTGTAGCCTTCACAGCCTTTACAATTTTCTCTGCTGACTTGTCTACCAATTTGTGGTCATAAGACTTCAGCTTAATTCTAATTTTCTGACTCATTATTTTATCTTATTAATATTGATATTAATTTCAAAGAAGAGAAGAGGTACGCCTGTTAAGAGTCATTCGCTAACAAGACGCCTCATTCTCTTTTGTATTTTTAATCAGCTTAGTGATTATACGAGATCTGTACGTCCCTTTATTTCCTCAAGCACAGCCTTAGCAATTGTGCTTGACAGAGGAGCATGGTGATCATACTCCATTGAGCTTGTAGCACGACCAGAAGTGATTGTACGGAGAGCTGTTACATAACCGAACATCTCTGCCAGCGGAACCATAGCTCTGATGATACGTGCACCGCTACGAGTCTCATCCATACCTTCAACCTGACCACGACGCTTGTTCAAGTCACCGATAACGTCACCCATGTTCTCTTCAGGTGTTACAACCTCGAGCTTCATGATAGGCTCCATCAGAACCGGACCTGCCTTAACGCAAGCGTTCTTGTAAGCGTTGATAGCTGCAACCTCGAATGACAACTGGTCGGAGTCTACCGGGTGGAAAGAACCATCGATAAGAGTAACCTTCAGGCTGTCCATAGGATAACCGCCAAGTACACCATTCTTCATTGCAGACTCGAAACCTTTCTGTACTGAAGGAATGAATTCCTTAGGAATGTTACCACCCTTAACTTCATTGATGAACTGCAGACCGCCCTGCTTGTAATCCTCGTCTACCGGACCAACATTAACGATGATATCAGCGAACTTACCGCGACCACCACTCTGCTTCTTGTAAACCTCACGCAGGTTGACAGTCTTGGTGATAGCCTCTTTGTAGTTAACCTGAGGCTTACCCTGATTACATTCAACCTTGAACTCTCTCTTCAGACGGTCAAGGATGATGTCGAGGTGAAGCTCACCCATACCAGAGATAACAGTCTGACCACTCTGCTCGTCTGTATGAACAGTGAAGGTCGGGTCTTCCTCAGCAAGCTTAGCAAGACCGATACCGAGCTTATCAACGTCAGCCTGGCTCTTCGGCTCAACAGCGATACCAATAACAGGATCAGGGAATGTCATAGACTCGAGTACGATAGGATGTGCCTCATCGCAAAGAGTATCACCTGTACGGATATCCTTGAAACCAACACCAGCACCGATATCACCGGCATCGATAGCGTCCATAGGAACCTGCTTGTTTGAGTTCATCTGGAACAGACGGCTTACGCGCTCCTTCTTGCCTGAACGTGTGTTGTAAACATAAGAACCAGCCTCAACCTTACCAGAGTAAACGCGGAAGAATACGAGACGGCCAACATACGGGTCAGTAGCAATCTTGAACGCAAGAGCTGAAGTAGGCGCATCCTCAGACGGCTTACGGTCTTCTTCCTCACCTGTTGTCGGGTTTGTACCAACGATGTTAGGAGTATCAACAGGAGAAGGCAGGAATGCACATACATAGTCGAGCAGGGTCTGAACACCCTTATTCTTGAATGAAGAACCACAGATAACAGGAGTACATTCCATAGCCAGAGTACCCTTACGGATAGCAGCAATGATTTCCTCTTCTGTTATTGAGTTAGGATCCTCAAAGTATTTTTCCATCAAAGACTCATCGAACTCAGCTGCGCTTTCAAGGAGTTTTCCTCTCCACTCTTCAGCTTCGTCCTTAAGGTCAGCAGGAATCTCAGCAACTTCAAATTCAGCACCCATAGTCTCATCGTGCCAAAGTATAGCCTTCATCTTGATAAGATCTACGATACCTTTGAAAGTCTCCTCACTTCCGATAGGAACAACGAGAGAAACAGGATTAGCACCAAGCACTTCCTTCATCTGACGCAGAACGTCAAAATAGTCAGCGCCAGAACGGTCCATCTTGTTTACATAGCCGAGACGGGGAACATTATATTTGTCAGCCTGGCGCCATACAGTTTCAGACTGAGGCTGTACACCGCCTACAGCGCAATATGTAGCAACAGCTCCGTCGAGAACACGCAGAGAACGCTCAACCTCAGCAGTGAAGTCAACGTGTCCCGGAGTGTCAATCAGGTTAATCTTGAACTGCTTGTTGTCATAGTGCCAGTAGCAAGTGGTGGCAGCAGATGTGATAGTAATACCACGCTCCTGCTCCTGAGCCATCCAGTCCATTGTAGCAGCACCATCGTGAACCTCACCAATCTTATGAGTTTTACCTGTATAGAAAAGGATACGCTCAGAAGTTGTTGTCTTACCGGCATCGATGTGAGCCATAATACCGATATTACGGGTCAAATGTAAATCTTGCTTTGCCATGATTCTTTTTACCTGTCTGTATTATTAAAATCTGAAGTGAGCGAATGCACGGTTAGCCTCAGCCATGCGGTGCATATCTTCCTTACGCTTGAATGCGCCACCCTGATTGTTATAAGCATCCATGATTTCAGCAGCGAGCTTGTCGGCCATTGTCTTACCGCCGCGCTTGCGTGCATAGTTAATCATATTCTTCATAGAGATGCTCTCCTTACGGTCAGGACGGATTTCTGTAGGAACCTGGAATGTAGCACCACCGATACGACGGCTCTTAACCTCAACCTGAGGAGTAATATTGTCGAGGGCTGCCTTCCATATTTCAAGAGCAGACTTTTCCTCGCTAGCCATTTTCTCTTTTACTGTGTCTAATGCTTTGTAGAAAATCTCATAAGAAGTATTTTTCTTTCCATCATACATCAGATGGTTAACGAATTTTGAGACTTTCTGGTCATTGTAAACGGGATCCGGAAGGACCACGCGCTTCTTTGGTTTTGCTTTTCTCATTTCTTTGTTTTGAAATTAATTCTGCATGGGGCTGTTCTCTTGTTCTTCAGCGTTCTCACCAGAACTGCTTACTCAACCTTTATAACAATTCTCCAGCAAAACGTTAATAAAATGTCAATTATGTCCTAAAAACTGGCTTTTAACGATTATTTCTTAGCCTTAGGACGCTTTGCGCCATACTTAGAACGACGCTGTGTACGGTTTGCTACACCAGCTGTATCAAGAGTACCACGAACGATGTGATAACGTACACCAGGAAGGTCCTTTACACGACCGCCACGTACGAGTACGATAGAGTGCTCCTGAAGGTTGTGTCCCTCTCCCGGTATGTAAGAGTTAACTTCCTTCTGGTTTGTCAAACGAACACGGGCAACTTTACGCATTGCCGAATTAGGTTTCTTAGGGGTTGTTGTGTAAACACGAACACAAACACCACGACGCTGAGGACATGAATCCAAAGCCGGTGATTTGCTCTTGTCAACAAGCGCCTTTCTACCTTTTCTTACCAATTGTTGAATTGTAGGCATTGTTGTTAAATTTTTAGTTATATATTTTGTTTTGTTATTTTCTTATTATTGTAATACGGCCAATAGAACATAGACCGATTTGGGCTGCAAAGGTAAGAATAATTCTTTAAATTACATAATTATAAAGAATCCAAAAAGCCTATATCGGCATAAAATTTGCACAATATAGGCTTTATTAAAATAAATTAACTACAATGTGCTTATTTAAATACACTTGTAGACACTTATCAATTCTTCTAAGATGAAAAATTAGGCTTCACCCTTATTAATGTGGAAAGGTGCAATAGTGCCTTTTTCCTGCTGCGGAATCTTTATCTGACCGAAAGCATTCTCATATCTTACGATATTGTCCTGAAGGGCCATAAGCAGACGCTTTGCATGCTCAGGAGCAAGAATCACACGTGACTTAACTGTTGCCTTGGGTACACCGGGAAGGATGCGGGCAAAGTCGAGCACGAAATCAGAACTAGAGTGTGTTATAATAGCAAAGTTTGCGTATTGTCCCTGTGATACATCTGCGGGCAGATCTACTTGAAACTGACCCTGATTGTTATTTTTGTTTTCCATTTCTTTGTATTATTATATTAATGTATAAAGTTTCATATCTCTGTTTCTCGGCATACAGCTCATCACCTGTAGCCATCAGCCAGCATCTTCGCCTGAATTTTAAGACAGCATCTACAGCCGCCTATTTAACCGGATTAAATTTTTAGAATACCGGCATACGTTATTCAAAGCATTACAGCCACAAGCATGCAGCCTTACTTATGCTCAGCACGGAGCCAGATAGAAAGTAATGCAAAGATAAACCTTTTTGGCAGAAAAACAAGCAATAACAGATATATTTTTGGTAACAAAAACATTAAAATAAATATTCTGCGCAACAAAGTCATAAATTTTCAACATACCACATGGCATACATAAAGCCAGCACCGGCCAAAAATCACATTCATAAACGGCATAAACAATTAAGGAAGGAGACTGCAAACACAACACAAAAAAGACATTAGCAAAAGATCAGGAATGTGCATTAAGCGTTAAATAAATCACAATCAGACAGCGCCATTTTAACCTAACGCCCGACGTCCGTCTACATATAATAAAACACAACTGCCGGTCATCGCGCTCACAACAGAAAGACAACATCAGCAATATGACGTCGCACAAAACAGCATTTGCCTCTGTCCCGCTACACCTTTTCTACCTGGGCCTGCTTAAGAAAGGCTGATGGCGACATGCCGGTAACTTGCCTGAAAGCCCGGTTGAAACTTGATGCACTGCGGTATCCCAGACTTTCATATATTCCCTGAATAGTGATGTTGCCATAACGCTCTGTGCCGCCCAGTCTGATACATGCCTCACGCACACGACACTCATTAAGGATAGTCTTAAAGTTTTTACCATAAGAACTGTTTATCACCCACGACACATTAGACATAGCTCTTGAACAACAGAATCAGCTTCTGAAAGCTGCACGGCAGCGGCAGGGCTTTATCGCCAACGAGCCAGACTCTACGGACACACAATCACCTGAAAGCATGTCAGAGACGGCAGATAACACTTACAATTAGTAAACTTTACTGCAATAGCCGGAACAGGCGTATGCTACGCCCACTACGCTATTTGCTCTATTCTACATTTCTGGCATAAAGGATAAGAAGCAATAAATGGCTCTATCTTTTGTTTCATCTCAACAAATGAAACTCCATAAAAATATAAGGCAGTCCACTCATTACCTTCCCAATAACTATAAAAGTGACCTATACCATTCATTGCTGACTCCATCTGTTCCACAACATGATTTATATCACAACTCTCATAAATTTCATCTGGCAATTCCGTCCCATTACTGTAATAAGCCAACCCTTCCAAAGTACCTACTTCAATTTTGTCTTCAGATGCCATACATAATAGTGTTGAACCTTTGGGAATTCTTATTTTATTAATAAGTTCTACCAAATGGTTTATGTTATCTTTTTTATCCTCATTGAGGAGTATTTGTATATCACAAGATATGATTTCTCCAGTCTGTGGATCTAATAGCGTTCCTCCCCCTGTTACTTCTCCCAATTCTTCCTTTTCAAGAATTTCTTGAAGTTCATCTTCCAAATGATGCCTATGCATAGGTTGTAAACGTAGATTCAAATTCAATACTAATTCCATATTACTTATATTTAATTTGTTGGATAATGTAGAAAAGAATACGGACATCCATATTCTCACTGTTGCACATCCGGCAACCTCGTATCACTCATGCAGACAAGACAAACCGCTGCAGTAATTGAAGCTATTGTATATGCTGCTTATATCTCCGGTGCATATCACGGGCGACAATCTGTCATTCTCACCGCATGCGCCCCCAAGCTAGTTATGAATTTCTTGAGAGCCTCAAAATATTCGCCAGATAATAATACTCCGGCACCATATCTGCTACGCAACTGCTGCCGGCAGCGATAATATTACGAGGCTCTTTGTATCAGCAAATATAAGAATTATTATCAAAATCCTGGCATACTCAGACAAATTTAAAGCATTTCTTTTGTCACTTCATGAAACAACTAACATTTGAAGCATAAGGTTATTGCCCAAAAACATTATTAGGCATCAACCGCTGACACCTACAATAAAAGTCCTTATATATCACGCAGGGCCGCATATCCCCATTGTCAGGATATGCGGCCCGTCTTTTATACTAACGTATGTATTATATGCTACACCGGCCTCCTACTCGCCTGCCTTATACTTGGCAGCCTGCTCCTTGATAAGGTCGAGGTCGTCAAAATAGTTGATGCGCATGGCCTCGCGCACGTCGTGCAGAGTCTGCGCTGCCACCTCGCGGGCAGCCTCTGAGCCTTTCTTCAGGATGTTGTAAACCTCCGGGATGTCCTGTTCAAACTCGTGGCGGCGCTGACGGATAGGCCCAAGCTGGCGGTCGAGCACCTTTATGAGGAACTTCTTGCACTTCATGTCGCCCAGTCCGCCGCGGCGGTAGTGGTCTTTCAGCTCGTCGAGACTCTTATACTCAGGCCAGTATTCGGCAAAGTCGTCGGGCGTGCTGAACGCCTCGAGGTATGTAAACACCGTGTTGCCCTCCACCTTACCTGGGTCTTCCACGCGCAGGTGTCCCGGGTCGGTGTACATGCTCTTCACCTTCTGCTGCATGTCCTTGGGCGTGTCAGACAGATAGATGCAGTTGCCGAGGCTCTTGCTCATCTTGGCCTTGCCGTCGGTTCCCGGCAGACGGCAGCACACCGAGTTGGTGGGCAGCATTATCTTAGGCTCAACAAGCACGTCGCCGTATATATTGTTGAAGCGCTTCACTATCTCGCGCGTCTGCTCGAGCATAGGCTCCTGGTCTTCGCCGGCAGGCACCGTAGTGGCCTTGAAGGCCGTAATGTCGGCAGCCTGGCTTATAGGATATGTGAAGAAGCCCACGGGGATGCTCGTCTCGAAGTTGCGCATCTGTATCTCGGTCTTCACCGTAGGGTTGCGCTGAAGGCGCGACACGGTGACAAGGTTCATGTAATACACCGTCAGCTCGGCCAGCTCGGGTATCATCGACTGCACAAAGAGCGTAACCTTTTCGGGGTCGAGTCCTGCCGAAAGATAGTCGAGAGCCACCTCGATGATGTTTTGTCTGACCTTTTCGGGGTTGTCGGCATTGTCGGTAAGTGCCTGAACATCGGCAATGAACACAAACATGCGGTCGAAGTCGCCTTCATTCTGCAGCTCCACCCTGCGGCGCAACGAGCCAACATAGTGGCCCAAATGAAGCTTTCCGGTAGGGCGGTCGCCGGTAAGTATTATCTTTCCCATTGTCTATTTTTCTTTTTTATTGCTATTTATAAAGTGCAAACTTACACATTTTTTCTGAAAATCAGCTATTTAACACGAAAAACTTGGCAAGCACGGCCGCAATATGTGCGATTGGGATGCACGGCCGGAGCGATTGAGCTGCAGTCTTGACAAATGCAACATAAAACAAGGACAAGGCTTACACATTGATTTGGCGTGAGGCTCTCATTCTGCGGTTTTCAGAAAATAAAATACTTTATGCGCAAATATGGCCTGAAAATGTGTGCAAAGAGAAAGCACATTGTTACAGCGTTTTACGGGGCAAAGTGGCAAATGTGTGCAATGCCGGGCGGCAAGCTACAATGTAAAACACGGCAAACGGCAATGCAAAACGTAGTCTTTTAGCAAACAGAAGACGGCCTTTGAGCATACAAAACCCTGCCTTTTACACACAGGAAAAGGCAGGGTTTTAGTGCGAATACGCTATAAGCGCCGCACTACACGCCCCATTCGGCACGACATCAGCCATGGTCAGGAGATGCATTGCGGCTGTTTCAGCTATTTTTCTGAACATAATGCAGATGACACTATGAAAGGGTTGCGGCGCAATGAGATGACATAACAACACAACACCGGCACCTGCATCAGGCACAAGCCACGGCACATCAGGCCGGCATCAGGCTATAGGCGAGCCAAGATCGCTGCCGGCAGGACGCTGGAAGATGCGCAGGCCGAACTCTGACGCCATAACGATGGCATAGTCGAGCACCTCACCCTGAAACAGCTCGAAAGGCTTCCAGTCGGGGAACACCGAGAAGCAGTAAAGCTCAAGAGGCAGGCCCTCGGGCGTGGGCTGAAGCATGCGTGCCATTATCATAAGGTCTTTGTTGACGTTGGGGTGGCGCGACATGAAGTCCATCATAAAGTTGCGGTACACCTGCGTGTTGGCAACGGGCCTGTCAGCAGAGTCATACTGGCCTTTGGCTATATATCCTTTCTCTTCGTAGCTGCGCAGTTCGTCAGGCGAACAGAAGTGTACGGTGTTGGCGTCGATGTTGACCGACAGCTTCAGTCGGCGTCCGCCCGCCTCGCGCATGCCGCGCCAGTTCTGAAACGAGTCGCTCACGAGCAGATAAGGCGGTATGGTGGTGATGGTCTTGTCGAAGTTCTGCACCTTGACAGTGGTGAGCGACACTTCCCTTACATATCCGTTGGCGCCATACTTGTTCATGGTTATCCAGTCGCCCGGACGCAGCATGTCGTTGGCCGTAAGCTGCACGCCGGCCACAAGACCGAGGATGGTGTCCTTGAAGATCAGCATGATGATGGCGGCAGAAGCGCCAAGACCGGCAAGCACGGTGCCGGCACTCTTGTTGACGATGATGCTCACCACGAGGATGAAGCCCACCACAACGGCCATGAGGTTGAACATCTGATAGATGCCCTTCAGCGGACGGTTGCGCAGCTTCTGGTGCTCGCTGGATATCTCGTAGAGCGAATGGAGAAACTCGCTTATAAAGAACAGCGACACCACCACGAGATAGATGTTGCAGGCCTTGAGCAGCACGGGCAGCACACTGCTGTCGGCAGCAAAGGCAAACGGCAGCAGGACATACCACAACACGGGAGGTATGATGCGGCGGAAGGCTTTCATCACACGGTCGTTGAACAGATAGTCGTCCCATGTGGCCTTGGTGCGCTCGGTAAGCTTCTGCACTGCCGGCATGACAACATAGCGGAACAGCGCCGTGCAGAGATACGAAACAAGACCTATGGCAAACAGGGCCGTGAGCGGATATACCCACGACAAAACGCTCTCGGACACACCGGCTGTGTGGCGGAGAAAACTTAATATATAATCATCTAATCTATCCATCTGACTTTTCTGTATATCTTCAATTTGGCACAAATTTAAGAAATAACGCTGAAATAAACGAACAAAAGTATGCCTAGATTATACTGCCGGAACATATATAAAGGAATATGGCACCTAAGATATAAACAAAAAGCAAAAAATATTGACAAGATTGCGGAAAAAGTAGTAAGTTTGCCTGACTGAAAGAAAATACAAAATGAAAATCATCAAATTCTTAAAAGACTGGACGCTTATCATCGCCATCATTACCGGCATTGCTGCCTATTTTGTCTACACGGCAATACCCGCGCTGCAACCTACTCACCACTTTGCCCTCAAAGCCATCGAGCTGCTGCAGCCCATGCTGATATTTGCCATGCTGTTTATCACATTCTGCAAGGTGAACCCCAAGAAGCTCCGCCTGTGCAAGTGGCATCCGTGGCTGCTGCTCTTCCAGGCCGGCACGTTCACAGCCATAGCCGTAGCGCTTATGCTCATGCCGCACAGCGGACTGCGCATTGTGCTCGAGGGTGCCATGATATGCCTAATATGTCCTACGGCCACGGCCGGTGCGGTGATAACAAAAAAACTTGGCGGAAATGTTAACCACATAACCACATACACCATACTGATAAACATCATCACGGCGGCATTCATACCGGCACTTGTGCCGTATGTACATCCCAATCCGGAGCTCGGCATACTTAATTCGGCAATGCTGATACTCGGCAAGGTGTTCCCGTTGCTGCTTCTGCCCCTGCTGGCTGCCATCCTGCTGAGATATCTTTCGCCAAGACTCCACTTCACGATATCTCACTACAGCGACCTGAGCTTCTATCTTTGGGCAGTTGCGCTTACGCTGGCCATGACCGTCACGACACGCACCATTGTTCATGCCGACGTGGCCATTGCCACCGAACTCGGCCTAGTGGCAGCATCGCTTATCAGCTGTCTGCTCCAGTTCTGGCTCGGACGCAAGGTAGGTGCGTTATACAACGACAAGATTACGGCAGGACAGTCGCTTGGACAAAAGAACACCGTGCTGGCAATATGGATGGGATACACCTTCTTCACACCGATAACGGCAGTAGCAGGCGGCTTCTACAGCATATGGCACAACGTGATAAACTCTTATCAGCTCTATCAGCACAGAAAGCAGGAAGAGAGCAAGAATGAAAACAAGTAACGGCCGGCTGCATCCGGATAAAATCTAAGAAAGATCAGTAACACACCTTTATAGACTTTAACCAGCCTATTCTTTCATCAACATTTTGCCGGTTAGGGATTATCTTATATTAGCTATCCCAAACCGGCAAAATGCATATTAAGGCACATCGTAGATACGTTACGATCAACCCCAAATCATTAAGCATATAAGACTTATTCCGCCTGGTTCATTGCAGTCTTATCCGTCTTTCTTTTTTCTGTTGCTACCGCGCAGTCAACATATTCCTTAGGCAATCCGGTCATGGCAGCAAATAACAAAAAGCAAAAAGGCGGAAACATAATGGCAAATTGGAGTTAAATCAAAATCGGTTATTAAGATTCGCTCAATAGAAACAAAAAGACGGGCCGAAGGCATGAATGCACGAAATAGATAAAGCCAAGTGCTGTATAATGGCAGATTTGGGCTAAACCATCAAACATACGGCAATGCGCACAAGGACAGACCAAATATAATAAAACAATAATGGCCATCAGAAAATTATCAGAAGCCTCATACACAGCCCTAATATTTTCTAATGGCCAAGATCTTATTCTACTCTGAATTCTTAAAATTCAGAATTATTCAATTACTGCTTTACAACAACCTTTCTTGTTGTTCCGTCAGACATCTTAACGATATTGATGCCCTTTGCAGGAGCGCTGAGCTGCACGCCGTCAATAGTATAGCGGGCAACTTCCTTAACTTCCTTCTCTGAAGGATCAACAACGTTGATACCTGTACCAAATGTACCAACAGCTCTCTCTGCAGCATTTACAATCTCACCTGTCTCTGTGTTGATAAGCATTGCAACAACCTTCAGCTTTGACTTATCCTGCAAGAGGTTGAACTTGCTGGCAGAAGTAACGCCATTAGAGAGATCGAAAGTTGTTTCATGACGCTGAACTGCATCTGCTACAAGTGGAGCAGCTATTGAACCCTTGATACCTTCAGCTACATCCTTGGCCATAATGGCTACATGATCGTAAACCATATCCTTTATCTGCTCACCTTTTTGTGTATACTCGTAAATATAAGGCTCATTCTCAGCACCAGTTGCTCCAGAATAATAGTTAGTCTGCCACCAGTTGCTCTCGCTGCCCTGCAAACCGTCAGCAAGCAGAACATAAGCCAAAGCATAAGGAGCATTATTGCTGCTGTAGAAGAACTGTACGTCGGTGATTACATTTATTTCAGTCTGGCTTTCGTTCCACTCCGGCCATACAGACATTTCAGCTTCTGTCAAAGTAAGACTTGCTTCAAAATCGTCAAGTACGCCAAGCAGTTTACTTTGTGATGTGCCGAAATATGGGTCAATAGCAGGACCTCTGTTTATGAATGCAGATGGGTAACTCTGAACCATTGCCATGACAGAATTATAGTCAGTAATTCTCATCGGGTCGTCATAGTTCCTCTTTCCGTGTACGGCAATACCGATGAACGACTCAGGATATGTGTCTGCCAATGCAGCCATACCAGCATATCCGCGAGTACAATATCCACAACCTGTAGCTGTAAATTCCTCTACAACAGATCTGCGCTTAATAGCATTTGTGAGAGCAATTAAAGAACCTTTGCATGTAGCATTGGCTGTTTCGTTGGGCTGTCCGTTTACTTTTGTTATGACAAATTCCTTTTCTGCCTCTTTAGCCTCATTACCAGCAGTCAATGGGATATCAATCACACAAACATTATTAATCTGAAGATTATCAATGTTTACTGTGTTTTCTGCAGAAGTTTCTCCTGTTGCAACATCCTTAACTGTATAAGCCACAGAAGTCATTGGTGTTACACCATCATTTTTGATCATTGCAGAAATATTAACATTACCGTTTTTCATTGTTATTACTCGACCTATATTGTCTGAAACAAATGAAGCGGCATTACCGAGGAAATTGTCACCTGACATTGAAACAAATGTCAACAAGTTTCCAAAGCCATAGCTTGCCATACTGTCCCATTTACCCTGCAGGCAAACGTATCCTCCGTATTCATCACAATAACTAGAACCATCAAAGGCTATAGGATATAGACCAGCCTGTGAAGTGAGTGATGTAACATCAAACGAATAACCGACATAACAGCCCTCTGCAGGAATTGTATAGTTTTCAACTGTTACGATTTCAGGTTTTCCGTCAACACTAATTGAAGTTGTAGGAGTAATGTCTTTCAAAAATTCGCATCCTGAAGAAGTGATACTACTTGGCAGATCCTTTGCAATCCAGCACTTAACATTTTTTACAACTTTATGGTCTATCAGGTAAAAGCCCACCTGGTCGATTTTATTACCAGCGAACTTTCCTGGTACAAAAATAGCACAATCATAATGATCTGTACCTGCTCCTACACCAACATAGGTATCTCCCTGAGCATAAGTGAAAACCACTCCCTCGGCAGCAGCACGAGTCGGTGCCATTTTCTCAATCTTATTATACTTGAGTCCTAAACCGGCCTCATTCCGCTGAAATGCCTGTGCATTTGCTATACAGCAAAACGCAACAAAAGCGGTTACCAAAGAAAGTAATCTTTTAATCATAACGCAATTATTTTAAATTAAACATCAATAATTCAATAATTATATAAATCAAAATTGATATAAGGCTGACATTACTCAAAACATCCAACAGCTTTACATTATAATATTGGGAATAGCCATACTGCTATCCATCTAGAATAAAGTATATATCTGCTGTGTTATTTTTCATAAGCCTTTAATTTAAACATCCAAAGATTTTGGTTTGCAATAAACGCAAGACCATCTCTTTCAGAGATTAACAAGGATTTCAATAATATTTTTAATTCCACAAATATATGAAATTTTATAATGCAAACAAATTTTTTAAAAGAAAATAAATAAATTTCTTTAATTTGGATATAACATATAAGCAAAACGGCGATGCATGTTAACATTGCATCGCCGTTTTGCTTATATAGTTTTAGCCTTGAAATTATTCTTTCTCAGCTGTCTGCTTTTCGCTATAGTCAATCACATTCTTGCGGTTTGCCTGTATACGGTCATAATCCTCACGAGAACCTACAATAATCTTTTCGAATTCACGCAGACCTGTACCGGCCGGGATAAGGTGTCCGCAGATAACGTTCTCTTTCATGCCTTCCAGATAGTCTACCTTTCCGCGGATAGCAGCCTCGTTGAGCACCTTGGTTGTCTCCTGGAATGATGCAGCAGACATGAAGCTCTTAGTCTGGAGAGCAGCACGTGTGATACCCTGCAGAATCTGAGTTGATGTTGCAGGAACGGCATCACGCACCTGAACTGTCTTAAGGTCGCGGCGCTTAAGGGTTGAGTTCTCATCACGCAGCTTGCGGGCTGAGATAATCTGACCCTTCTTAAGAGTCTCGCTGTCGCCGGCGTCGGTAACAACTTTCTTACCCCATATACGGTCGTTCTCTTCAGCGAAGTCGAGTTTGTCGACAATCTCCTGCTCAAGGAATGTTGTGTCACCCGGATCATTAATCTGTACCTTGCGCATCATCTGACGAACGATGATTTCAAAGTGCTTGTCGTTGATCTTCACACCCTGCAGACGGTATACGTCCTGTACTTCGTTTACGATATACTCCTGAACGGCGGTAGGACCCTTGATTGAAAGGATGTCGTTAGGCGTAATAACACCGTCTGACAGAGGAGTTCCGGCGCGAACGGCATCGTGCTCCTGAACCAGGATCTGCTTTGACAGAGAAACGAGGTACTTGCGCTGCTCGCCTGTCTTTGAGGTAACGATAATCTCACGGTTACCACGCTTAACCTTACCCATTGTAACCTCACCATCGATTTCACTCACTACAGCAGGGTTAGACGGGTTGCGGGCCTCGAAGAGCTCTGTTACACGTGGAAGACCTCCGGTGATGTCACCAGCCTTACCAACTGTACGAGGAATCTTAACGAGGGTTGCACCGGTCTTGACGGTCTGACCATCTTCAACAACAACGTGACCACCCACAGGGAAGTTGTATGTACCGACAACATCGCCGTTCTTATCTACGATATCACAGGTAGGCACCTTGCTCTTATCCTTAGACTCAGTGATAATCTTTTCGGTAAGACCTGTTGTATCGTCGGTCTCAGAGTGGAACGTAACACCGTCGATAACGTCGCGGAACTTCAGCGTACCGGCATACTCGGTTACGATAACAGCGTTGAACGGGTCCCAACGTGCAATCATATCACCCTTCTTAACGATAGAGCCGCCCTTGAAGTAGAGTGAGCTTCCGTAAGGAACGTTCAGGGTAGAAAGCACGATGTTTGTGTTAGGATCAACGAAACGGATTTCGGCCAGACGGCTTACGACCATCTCACACTGAACCTCGCCATTGTCACCTTCTTCAACAAACGGCACGGTACGAAGCTCGTCGAACTCGATGCGGCTGTCGTTCTTGGCAACGATAGATGCATTGGCTGCAGCATTGGCAGCCACACCACCGGCGTGGAACGTACGAAGTGTAAGCTGTGTACCCGGCTCACCGATAGCCTGAGCTGCGATGACTCCGACAGCCTCGCCCTTCTGCACCATGCGGCTTGTGGCAAGGTTACGGCCGTAACACTTCATGCAGACACCCTTCTTGCTCTCACAAGTAAGCACAGAACGGATTTCAACGCTCTCGATCGGGCTGTCTTCTATAATCTGAGCTATAGGCTCTGTTATTTCCTCACCGGCAGCAACGATAAGCTCACCTGTGTTAGGATGTATAATATCGTGAACTGACACACGGCCGAGGATACGCTCATACAGAGAAGAAATAACCTCATCGCCATTCTTCAATGCTGTACATACAAGTCCGCGCAGAGTTCCACAGTCTTCCTCTGTAATGATAACGTCGTGAGAAACGTCAACAAGACGACGTGTAAGATATCCGGCATCGGCAGTCTTCATAGCGGTATCCGCAAGACCCTTACGGGCACCGTGGGTAGAGATGAAGTACTCGAGCACGCTCATACCTTCCTTGAAGTTAGAAAGAATCGGGTTCTCAATAATCTGAGCACCTTCAGCTCCTGCCTTCTGCGGTTTTGCCATAAGTCCACGCATACCGGCCAACTGACGAATCTGGTCTTTAGAACCACGGGCTCCAGAGTCAAGCATCATGTAGACGGCGTTGAATCCCTGGTCAGCCTCAGTCATCTCCTTCATCAGGACGTCACCCAACTCGTTATTTACATGTGTCCAGGCGTCAATTACCTGGTTGTAACGCTCGTTGTCTGTGATGAATCCCATGTTATAGTTGTCGGTAATCTGACGCACTTCCTCATTACCTTTTGCAACGAGGTCGGCCTTCTCCTTCGGAATGATGATATCGTCAAGGTTGAACGACAGACCAGCCAGATATGCCATACGATAACCAAGGTTCTTGATACCGTCGAGGAACTCGCAGGCACGGGCAAAGCCCACAGCCTTAATTACGTCGGCAATAATATCGCGAAGACTCTTCTTAGAGATAATCTTATTTACATAACCAACTTCTTCAGGTATGATGCCGTTGACAATCACACGGCCGACAGAAGTCTCAACCATCTTGTCAACAAGTTTTCCGTCTGCATCAAGGTCTTTCACAACAACTTTTACCTGAGCATGGAGGTCACACTTGCCTTCATTGTGCGCAATGATTGCCTCTTCCGGACCATAGAACGTAAGTCCCTCACCCTTTGCACCCGGACGAATCTTTGTAATATAGTAAAGTCCGAGCACCATATCCTGTGAAGGCACTGTGATAGGCGCACCGTTGGCAGGATTAAGGATGTTGTGGCTCTGAAGCATCAGGATCTGTGCCTCAAGCACTGCCTCATTGCTCAACGGAAGGTGAACAGCCATCTGGTCACCGTCGAAGTCGGCGTTGAACGCTGTACATGCCAACGGATGGAGCTGAATAGCCTTACCTTCGATAAGTTTAGGCTGGAATGCCTGAATACCAAGACGGTGAAGTGTAGGCGCACGGTTGAGCAATACAGGGTGTCCCTTCATCACATTCTCGAGGATATCCCAGATAACCGGCTCGCGGCGGTCTACAATCTTCTTTGCGCTCTTTACAGTCTTGACGATACCGCGCTCAATGAGCTTACGGATGATAAACGGCTTGTAGAGCTCTGCAGCCATAAGCTTAGGCAGACCGCACTCGCCCATCTTCAACTCAGGACCTACAACGATAACTGAACGTGCTGAATAGTCGACACGCTTACCGAGAAGGTTCTGACGGAAACGTCCCTGCTTACCTTTCAGTGAGTCAGACAGAGACTTCAGCGGACGGTTAGAATCGCTCTTAACGGCACTGCTCTTGCGTGAGTTGTCAAACAAGCTGTCGACAGCCTCCTGCAACATACGTTTCTCGTTACGGAGAATAACCTCAGGAGCCTTAATCTCCATAAGTCTCTTCAGACGGTTGTTACGTATGATGACACGACGATAAAGGTCGTTGAGGTCAGATGTTGCAAAACGACCACCATCCAGCGGAACCAACGGACGAAGCTCAGGAGGAGTAACAGGAATAATCTTCATGATCATCCACTCGGGCTTGTTTATGTTGCGGCTTCCGCGGAATGCCTCTACAACCTGCAGACGCTTGAGGGCCTCGGTCTTTCTCTGCTGAGAAGAGTCGCTGTTGGCACGGTCGCGAAGCTCATAAGAAAGAGAGTCGAGATCGATATTTACCAACAGATCATAGATTGCCTCGGCACCCATCTTGGCGATGAACTTATTCGGGTCTGTATCATCAAGATATTCGTTGCCGTCGGGCAGGTTGTCCATGATGTTTACATATTCGTCTTCAGTAAGGAAGTCCATCTTGTGAGAACCGTTGATTTCAACGCCCTCAGAATCTGTACGGCCTTCCATTACACCCGGCTGTATTACGATATACTTCTCGTAATAAATTACAGAATCGAGTTTCTTTGTCGGTATACCGAGCAGGTAACCTATTTTGTTAGGCAATGAACGGAAATACCAGATGTGTGCAACAGGCACAACGAGCTCGATATGTCCGGTGCGCTCACGGCGCACTTTCTTCTCTGTAACCTCTACACCGCAGCGGTCGCAGACAATGCCTTTATATCTGATGCGCTTATATTTACCGCAGGCGCACTCATAGTCCTTTGTCGGACCAAAGATGCGCTCGCAGAAAAGTCCGTCGCGCTCAGGTTTATATGTACGATAGTTTATGGTCTCAGGTTTGGTAACCTCGCCAAAAGAACTTTCGAGGATTTCTTCCGGTGATGCAAGTCCGATAGTAATCTTCGTGAAATTACTCTTTATCTTTGAATCTTTCTTGAAAGCCATAATTCTTGTTTATATTTGTTATGTAAAGAGTTTCGTTATTAATCAAGGGTAACACTTAAGCCAAGACCACGGAGCTCGTGCAGCAGCACGTTGAGAGACTCCGGTATGCCCGGTGTAGGCATAGGCTCGCCCTTGACGATAGCCTCGTAAGCCTTTGAACGGCCTACTACGTCATCAGACTTGATGGTAAGGATTTCCTGAAGCACATGGCTGGCACCGAATGCCTCGAGAGCCCAAACCTCCATCTCACCAAAACGCTGACCACCAAACTGTGCCTTACCTCCAAGAGGCTGCTGTGTGATAAGAGAGTACGGACCGATGCTGCGGGCGTGCATCTTATCTTCAACCATGTGGCCGAGTTTAAGGAAGTATGTGATACCTACCGTTGCCGGCTGGTCGAACATCTCACCGGTCTCACCGTCATAGAGGTGTGTTGAGCAGAGACGCGGCAGACCTGCCTTGTCGGTCCATTCCTGAAGGTCGTCAAGTTTGGCACCGTCGAAGATAGGTGTTGCGAACTTAACGCCAAGACGCTTACCGGCTGCACCGAGAATAGCCTCAAATATCTGTCCGAGGTTCATACGTGAAGGCACACCCAGCGGGTTAAGAACCAAGTCTACAGGACGTCCGTCCTCGAGGAACGGCATATCTTCCTGACGTACAATCTTAGAAACGATACCCTTGTTACCGTGGCGACCGGCAAGCTTATCACCTACGCCGATCTTACGTTTCTTGGCAACGTAAACCTTAGCCATCTGCAGGATGCCTGAGGGCAGCTCGTCACCGATTGTAATTGCGAACTTACGGCGCTTGAGTTCTGCGTCCAGGAGCTTGTACTTCTTGATGAAGTTCATAATCAGCTTCTGTATCAGCTCATTAGTATGTTCGTCGTTAGTCCAGTTGTTTGACTGTATTCCGTCATATTCAAGGTTCTTCAGCTGAGCCATTGTGAACTTGCTTCCCCTTGTAATAATCTCGGCACCGGTATAATCCTTGATACCCATAGACGTCTTGTCGTCTGTAAGAGTGAGGAGCTTGTCAACAAGAATATCCTTCAGGTCGTCTATCTTGGCAGCATACTCTTCGTCGATCTTAGCCAGAACGATCTTGTCCTGCTGCTTAGAAGAACGTGTCTTAACGGCACGTGAGAACAGTTTCTTGTCGATAACGACACCGGTAAGAGAAGGATTGGCCTTAAGTGAAGAATCCTTCACGTCGCCAGCCTTGTCGCCGAAGATAGCGCGGAGCAGTTTCTCCTCAGGTGAAGGATCGCTCTCACCCTTAGGTGAAATCTTACCGATAAGGATATCGCCCGGCTCTACACGAGCACCAACTCTGATTATACCATTGTCATCGAGGTCTTTGGTAGCCTCTTCACTGACGTTAGGAATGTCGCTTGTGAACTCTTCCATACCGCGCTTTGTCTCACGAACATCGAGCGAATATTCATCCACATGTACTGAAGTAAGAATATCCTCACGCACTACACGCTCGTTGAGCACGATAGCGTCCTCATAGTTGTATCCCTTCCAAGGCATGTAAGCAACAAGCAAGTTGCGTCCGAGTGCCAGCTCGCCGTCCTCTGTAGCATATCCTTCTGTAAGGATGTCGCCCTTCTTTACACGCTGTCCCTTGTCGCAAATAGGACGGAGATCAACGGTCATGTTCTGGTTAGTACGGCGGAACTTAGGTATTCTGTACTCCTTGAGAGCAGGCTCAAAGCTTACGAACTCTTCTTCCTCAGTTCTGTCATAAAGGATACGTATTGTAGTTGCATCAACATACTCGATTACGCCATCGCCTTCGGCTGTGATCATAGTACGTGAGTCAACGCATACCTGCTTCTCAATACCGGTACCCACGATAGGAGCCTCATTGTGAAGCAGAGGAACTGCCTGGCGCATCATGTTACTACCCATCAACGCACGGTGAGCATCGTCGTGCTCCAAGAAAGGAATGAGTCCGGCAGCTATAGATGCAATCTGCTGAGGAGATACGTCCATAAGGTCAACCTCCGAAGGAGGCACTACGGGGAAGTCGGCATCCTGGCGGCACTTAACCACTTCACGGATAAACGTACCGTCATCGTTCAGCGGAGCATTACCCTGACCGATGATATGGTCTTCCTCCTCTTCAGCAGTAAGATAAAGTATATGGTCATTGTCGAGATCAACAATTCCGTCCTTAACCTTGCGGTAAGGAGTCTCGATGAATCCCAACTCATTGATTTTAGCGTAAACACAAAGAGACGAGATAAGTCCGATGTTAGGACCTTCAGGGCTCTCAATAGGACAAAGGCGTCCGTAGTGTGTATAGTGAACGTCACGCACCTCGAAACCGGCACGCTCTCTTGACAGACCACCAGGACCAAGGGCAGACAGACGGCGCTTGTGAGTTACTTCGGCAAGCGGGTTGGTCTGGTCCATGAACTGTGACAACGGGTTGGTACCGAAGAACGAGTTGATGACACTCGATATTGTCTTGGCGTTGATAAGGTCTGTAGGAGTGAACACCTCATTGTCGCGAACGTTCATACGCTCTCTGATGGTACGGCTCATACGTGCCAGACCGATAGAGAACTGGTTGCTCAGCTGCTCGCCTACTGTACGTACACGGCGGTTGCTGAGGTGGTCGATATCGTCTACAGTGGCGTTAGAGTTAACCAGCTGTATAAGATATTTGATAATTTCGATTATATCTTCTTTAGTCAGGATACGGACATCCATGTCTGTATCAAGACCTAACTTCTTGTTGATACGGTAACGGCCTACATCACCCAAGTCATAACGCTTGTCAGAGAAGAACAGGTTCTGGATAACCTCACGTGCACTTGCATCATCGGCAGGGTCTGCATTACGCAGCTGACGGTAGATGTAGAGCACTGCTTCCTTCTCAGAGTTACTCGGGTCTTTCTGTAATGTATTGAAGATTATTGAATATTTGCTTGCAGAATCTATATCCTTGTGGAGAAGAACTGTCGAAGCGCCACTGTCTATAATGTCGTCGATGTTGTCCTTTGTAATTTCAGTCTCACGCTCCATGATAACCTCGTTACGCTCGATAGAAACAACTTCACCGGTATCCTCATCAACGAAGTCCTCATTCCAGCTCTTCAGAACCCTCGCAGCAAGCTTACGGCCAATGGCATCCTTCATATTCTTCTTGTTGACCTTAACTTCCTCAGCCAGGTCGAATATCTGAAGAATATCCTTATCGGTCTCGAAACCGATAGCACGCAAAAGTGTTGTAACAGGCAACTTCTTCTTACGGTCGATGTATGCATACATCACATTGTTGATGTCGGTTGCAAACTCAATCCATGAGCCCTTGAACGGGATGATACGTGCCGAATAAAGCACCGTACCGTTGGCGTGAACGCCCTGTCCGAAGAACACACCGGGAGATCTGTGCAACTGTGATACAACAACACGCTCGGCTCCATTTATGATAAATGTGCCGTTATCAGTCATATAGGGAATAGTGCCGAGGAAAACATCCTGAATGAAAGTACCAAAGTCCTCATGGTCAGGGTCTGTACAATACAGTTTCATCTTAGCCTTCAGGGGCACGCTATATGTAAGTCCACGCTCAAGACACTCGTCGATGGTGTAACGGGGCGGGTCGATATAGTAATCCAAGAACTCAAGAACGAAATTATTACGTGTGTCGGTGATAGGGAAATTTTCAGCAAAGACCTTATACAAACCGTCATTCTTGCGTTCCTCAGGCGGAGTATCCAACTGTAAGAAGTCTCTGAAAGACTTTAACTGCACATCGAGGAAATCCGGATACGGCATCGGATTCTTCACGCTGGCAAAATTCACTCTGTTATCAACAATTTTTGAAGCCATTACAGATTTTTATTACCGTTAAAAATGCCACCTTGAAAATAAATGGCCGCAGATTTCAAAGTCATGAATCTTGACCTACACCTTGCAGCGGTGGTTGACTGCATGGTATTAAT
>ULWO01030439.1_pt1 | contig 23769 bp, 19 predicted proteins | sample 1960421 | NCBI WGS metagenome assembly ULWO01 (sample SAMEA4835814, study PRJEB28245) | human gut metagenome | biome: gut microbiome; material: fecal sample | place: Denmark | collected 2008 | reverse complement strand
CCGGATAAATCCATCTGCTATAATGGGTTTATCCGATATCGCCTACCGCAGAAAGGAGTTCTTCTGATGAAACGACGCCTTCTCCCCTCGCTGCTTCTCGCCCTGTCCCTCATCGCCTGCGCCGCAAAACCCGCCGCCCCCACCGCCGCAGACTTTGAGGTCCAGCCGGGGGAATACCGGTATCAGGACATAGACGTCTTTTTCATAGAGACTGAAAAAGGGAATTACTGTATGAATCCCCTGCGTGATTACCTGATCCGCTTTGCTGAGCCGGGCAGTCATGATTTCCACATTCTATGCAATAAGCCTGAATGCAAGCACGAGGACACCAATTGCAATGCATACATGGACATTGCTCTTGGGTACTACAACGGTCACTTGTATGGGGTACAGGATAATAATCAGGAGTTCACCCTGATTCAAATGGATATGGATGCCACCAATCACCGGGAGATTGTTGACCTGCCCAAGCAGTTTGAGCCCAATGGGACCAGTCATTTAGGCGGCAGTTACTTCTTTGATAACGGCTTCTTAATCTACGTGGCCATGCCGCCGCAGGCCGACCCGGAGTATGCGCTGCCGGTTTACAAGATCCAGCTGGAAACCGGAGCGACCACCCGGCTGTTTCAGGAGGATATCCCGCTTCACACAGAGTGGCCATCGGAGGATGTGTCTGTCAGCAACGGGTACCTCTACTTTCCCCTGCCCCAGGCAAACACCGAAAAGCGCGCCTATGCGGAAGGCAATTTGGAAACCGGGCGCATCGAGCGGGTATTTGAGGACTGGGATGTGATGAGCAGTCAGATCGTGAATCTGGATGGAGTGCTGCACTATTTTCGCGCCGGTGTAGGACTCTGTGAATACGACAAAGCCTCCAATCAGGAGTCCGTAAAATTCCCCATGGATGTCTACTGCGCAGAGGTAAGCTACACCAAGGACTATATCTTCATGCGCACCTCGGACTCCAAGGAATTCACGCAGCGCACCCTTTGGGCCCTAGACCGGGATTACCAGCTTCTGGGGAAGGTTGAGCAAGAACGGATAGGGCTATACTTCCCCTTCCTGGAATACACCACCGCCAATGCCATTTACTTCTCCGCCGACGGCGGGACCATCACCCACTACATCGACCCCCACCACCTGGACCGCCTGGAGCTGATCCAGCTGGTAGACCCCACGGCAAGGAGCCACGGATAATATGGAACTGACCATTCACGCCCTGTCCCATTCCTACGGGGACAAGAAAGCCCTGACGGACTTTACCCACACCTTCACCCCCGGCATTACGGCCCTGCTGGGCCCCAACGGCGCGGGGAAAAGCACCCTCATCCACCTGATCTGCGACCTGCTGCCCCGCCAGGTGGGGACCATCGCCTTCGACGGGACAGACATTCTGTCCATGGGGCCGGCGTTCCGGCAGGTGCTGGGCTTCATGCCCCAGAGCCAGGGGATGTACGACGACATGACCGCCTGGGAATTTCTGCTGTACATGGCCCAGCTGAAGGGGCTGAGGCCCCGGGCCGCCCGGGAGCAGCTTCGGGAGCTGCTGCAGGTGGTGAATCTGTGGGACGCGGCCCACCGCCGGGTCGGCGGCTTTTCCGGCGGTATGCGCCAGCGGGTGATGCTGGCCCAGGCCCTGCTGGGCGCACCCAAGGTCCTGCTGCTGGATGAACCCACCGCCGGACTGGACCCGGAGGAGCGGGTGCGCCTGCGGGAGTATATCCGGCAGCTGGGCCGGGACAAAATCGTCCTTATCACCACCCACATCACCGGCGACGTGGAATCCATTGCCAGTGAGATTTTGCTGCTGCACCACGGCGTCCTGCTGGCAGACGCCCCGGCGGAGGAATTTATCCGCGGCTGCGGTGCGGCCAACCTGGAGGACGCCTATATCCGGCGGCTGCATCCCCATGCGTGAGTGCAGGCGTGTTTTCTCCCGCAGGAGTCTGCTGTGGCTGCTGGTGTTGATGGCGGCGGTGGTGTTTTTCCACCGGGTGGACCATCACAACGCCCCCGGCTTTGCCGCCGCCTATCGGCAGACCGTGGCTCAGCTGGCAGCCAGCCCGGACCCGTCTGCCGCCCTGTCTCAGATGGAGGCGGAGAGCCGCCGCTATATGACGGCCCTGCTCTGGCGCAGCACGGATGACCCGGACCTGCTGGAGCTATACCGGGATCAGGCCCGGCAGGTGCTGGGCGACGATTATGAGGCGGCAGCCATGGCATATGATCTCAGCGACCAGGCTCAAGCCGCCTTTACCGCCCGGCAGCAGGCCCAGCAGACCCTCCGGCAGCAGCTGGACTACCTGGCGGCGTACCCCGGATATCTGGATACCATCCATGAAAATGCCGCCAACATGCCCACCCTGTCCATTTTCATGGACAGCAGCGCCGGAAAATTCCATGCGGAAAACGTGAAGAAAACGGACCGGGACTTTCCCCGCAGCACGGATGTGTCCCTGACCCTGACGGAGACTGCCGGACTGGAGAATTTCTTGCAGGACGGTGTGGTGTCCGTGTGCATCCTGCTGTGGATGCTGGTAACGGTGCTGCGGCTGACGGAGGAGCGCCGCAGCAGTCTGCGCTACCTGGTGTTTGGCAGCCCCCGAGGCCGGACATGGCTGGCCCTGCGCCGGGTGGGGATTCTGGGCCTTTCCGCCGCATTGGGCACAGCCCTTCTGATGCTGACGGGCCTTGTCACCGACAGTCTGCTGTACGGCGGGCTGGGCGACCTGTCCGCCGCCGCCCAGTCCAGCGAAATTTTTCAGAATTTCCCGTACCCGCTGACTCTCCGCCAGGTGCTTTGGGCGTATTGCCTGCTCAAAGCTCTTGGCATGTGGCTGATGGGACTGCTGCTGTGGCTGATTCTTCAGCTGATCCACCATTTGCAGACGGCTATGGTGGCCGCCGCCGCATTTCTGGCGGTGGAATACAGTCTGTTCGCCTTTGTGCCGGACAGCTATGCCATCGTGGCCCTTCGGTACATCAACGTGTTTTCCTCCGTCGGCATGGAAAAGACGTTTCTGCACTATCTGAATATCAACCTGCTGGGCCGGGCGGTAAACGGCGCCATGCTGTGTACCGCCCTGCTTCCGGCGCTGTTGGTGCTGGCAGCGGCAGGAGCCGTGGGCTATGCCGGGCATCACCGGCCCATGGCCGGAGCCAACGTGTTCCAGCGTCTGGCGGCCCGGCTGCGTCCCGTGTTTTCCCGGGCCTCCGGACGGCTGACCCTGACGGGGTTCGAGTTCAGGAAAATCCTATGGTATCACAAGGGACTGCTGGTGCTGCTGGTCTTTGCCCTTTGGTGCTTCCGGGCAGCCGCAGCCCCCACGGCGGACGTGTCCCTGTACAACACGGACACCGCCGCCTTTCAGAATGAGTTCCAGGGCCCTGCCACGGAGGACACCCTCCGGGCCATCCGGGCCCGCATAGCGGAGGTGGAAGGCTGGCCGGAGTCCGAGATCCGCTCCGCCCAGCTGGCGGCCCTGTCCGCCGTGGAGGACGAGGCCCTGAAAAAACTGGACACCGGCCTGTGGGTGCTGAATCCTGCGCCCATGTTTACCCTGTGCGGCGGCGACGTAGGCGGCAGCCAGCACATTCCGGCCATGGCGGCACTGCTGACAGCGGCACTGCTTACGGCAGGCACCTTCGCCGGAGAGCGGCAGCAGCGAATGCTGCCGCTGCTGCAGACCACGCCCCGGGGCCGCCGCCGGGCGCCCCGCTGCAAGCTGACCCTGTCTGCCCTGTTGGCGGCAGCGGCGTGGCTGACCCTGACCCTGCGGCAGGTGTACCAGGTCTCGTCGTATTACGGCGGCCTGACGGCCCTGTCCGCCCCGCTGCGCAGCGTGGCCCACTTTGCAGACCTGGCCGCAGACTGCACCGTGGGACAGTGGCTGGCCGGATGCCTGCTGCTGCGGCTGCTGGTGCTGCTGGCTGCCGCCATGACCGGGTGCCTGCTGTCGAGCCTGTGCCGGACGGTGAACGCTGCCGTGGTGGTATGCTGCGCCGGACTGGTGGGCCCGGCGGCCCTGGAGCTGGTGGGCGTGCGGGCGGCAGGCATCCTGTCCCCGGCCCGCCTGTGGACCCCCGTTACCTGTTCCCTGTATGCCTATCTCATCCCCCTGGCTCTGCTGATAGTCTGCCCCCTTCTGTGCGTACGGCGCAGGCCCAGGGTCTGATCTGTATAAAGCAAGAAAAATCGAGCCGGTTCGAAGACCGGCTCGATTTTTCTTGACACGTTTCCACAGATACAGTAGACTTTACAGCAGCGCGAACAGCACATACAGCCAGTGGGCCGCCACGCCGGCGCACAGGCCGCCTACGGTGTGGCTGATGATGGCCTTGCCGATGAGATGGTTGCACCCCAGGCTGTTCATCATGGACACATGGGTGCTGAGATAGCCGCTCCAGCACATGCACATAGCGGTAAACACCGCGATGTCGCCGCCGGCAGCCTTCCCCTCGGCCAGCAGCTGGGGCACCAGGCTGATGGCCGCACCGGCTGCGCCCAGAGCCGTCACCGGCACCGCCAGACCCTCCGGCGAGGAGAAGCCGAACAGCGGCGTCAGGATAAAGCTGAGCTTATCCGCCAGCTTGGGCAGAAGTCCGATGCCCTCGTAGGCCGCGCCGGTATACAGGCCGCTCTCTGCCGGGCCGTTGGTGAGCATCATCACCACCGTGCAGATAACCAGCACGCCGGGAATGATGCTCACGCCCATTTTCACGCCGTCCATGCCGCCGTCCAGCAGGGCAGACATGAAGCGGGTGCCGGTGCCGCCGGCCCGGACGGGACGCACCCGCTTGCCCCCCAGGGACAGGGTGCCGCCGTCAATCATGGGCTGCTCCCGGCCGTATATCTTGGCGGTAAATGCCAGCATGATCCGGGTGGATACGATACTGCCTACCACCGCTCCCAGAAGGCCAGTCAGGGCCGCGCCGGTGTAGTTCACCCCCTTGCCGGGGGACAGGCTGATCATATAGGTACACACGATGAAGCCCATGCCGAAGGACGTACCCAGATTGGTCAGGGCCGGAAACTGATACGCCTTGAACAGGCTTTTGAAGTAACGGTCCTGGGCCAGGGAGAGAATGGCCGGGTTGTCCGACAGGAATGTGGTCACCACGCCCACGGACGCCGCCCCCGGCAGGCCGTATATCGGCCGCATGAAGGGGTTGAGCATCCGGTTCATCAGCGACACCAGGCCAAACTCGGAAAACAGCGCCGAAATGGCCCCCATGATGACGCACAGGGCCGTCAGATACAGCACCGTATCCGTCAGAAGGACAAAGGCGGTGTTGATCATGGTGTTGATGGTGTTGCCCAGGCCCATTTTGGCGGCAAACAGCGCAAAAAAGGCCACAAACAGCACGATGAAAATGAAGTTTTCGGGTCCGATCTCCTTTTTATAGCAGGTGGGTCCCTTGTGGGTTTCTTCGGCCCCGACAGGCGGGGCCTGGGTTTCCTCGATGACAGACTGGCTCATAGCGATTTTCCTTTCTTCCTTGTCCCTATTCCACAAAATACTCCGCTTTTCGCGGAACCAATTTATCATACCGCATAAAGCGCATCCTGTAAAATAAATATATTTCGTGGGGAGCATGAGAAAAGCTTATGGCTGACAACACATATCGCATCCTGACCAAAATCGCCGAGACCGGTAGCCTGACCCGCACGGCGGAGCAGCTGAACTATACCCAAGCCCGGGTCAGTCAGATTCTGAAATCTGCCGAGAAGGAGTTCGGACTGACCTTGTTTGTTCGGGGCAAGCGGGGCGTGATGCCCACGCCGGAGTGCCGGTGTCTGCTGCCGACTTTGCAGGAGCTGGTGCGCCAGGAGCTGGTGCTTCTGGACCAGCTGGACCAGATTCGGGACCTGCGGGGCGGCACGGTGTCCATCGGCACCTTTACCAGCGTGTCCTGCCACTGGCTGCCCCGGCGGCTGAAGGCCTTCGGGCAGCTGTATCCCCAGATTCGGTTTCAGCTGAAGCTGGGTGACGTGGCCCATATCGATCAGTGGCTCCGGGAGGGCACCGTGGACCTGGGGCTGATGATCGACCCGGGGACCGAGGATCTGACGTTTCTGCCCCTGCTGGAGGACTGCTATTCTGTGATCCTGCCCCGGGAACATCCCCTGGCCGGAGCGGAGGAGCTGAGCCTGGAGCAGCTGCGGGAGGAATGCTTCATCCTGCTGGAGCCGGAGGACAATGCCCCGGTGGAACCGCAGCTGCGGCAGGCCGGGGTCCAGGTGGGCTATCGGGTAAAGGATGACTACACCATTCTGGCCATGGTGGAAAGCGGTCTGGGCGTCAGTGTGCTGCCTCATCTGCTGCTGCAGCGCACGTCGTACCGGGTCCATGCCGCACGGCTGATGCCGCCGGTGGCCCGGCGCATGGGCATCCTCCTGCCCAAGGAGGGATATGTCTCCCTGGCAGCCCGGCAGTTCGTGTCGTTTTTGCGGCAGGAAGCGGAAGCGGTGGAAAAATAGTGAAAGCCTCCCTCATGGCGATGCCATGGGGGAGGCTTTTTGTTTACCTGATCTGCTGACGGACCTGGTCCAGGGGCAGGTCCTGTTCCCGGGCAATACGGGCCAGGTCCTCATATTCCGGCTTCTGCCGCCGGACGCCCCAGCCCTGAGACAGCTTCCGGGCCACGGGGCCCCAGGGTGTATCCACCGTTTCCTCCGTGCGGGACAGGGTATAGCGCCGGTGTCGGCTCTCCCGGACGCCCAGGGTGGTGGTGTGCAGCAGCAGCAGCCGGGCCATTTCCTCCCGCTGCTCCTCCCGGCACAGAACGCACAGCATCACGCCAGGCCTGGATTTTTTCATGCCAATGGGCACGGTGTACACATCCAGCGCCCCGGCCTCCAGCAGACGCTCCATAGCGAAGGCAATGTCCTCGCCGGTCATGTCGTCCAGATTGCAGGCCAGCTCATACACGTCGCCGATGTCTGCCGCCGTGTCCCCCAGCATGGCCCGCAGGCAGTTGGCCCGGGGAAAGTCCTTGTGGCCCATGCCGCAGCCCACGGCCCGCAGGGTCATCACCGGCATATCGCCGAAGCGGGTGACAAAGTGCCGCAGCAAAGCCGCACCGGTGGGGGTACACAGCTCCCCGTCGATCCCGCCGCCGTAAATGGGCACATCCCGGAGGATGTATGCCGTGGCCGGGGCAGGCACCGGCAGGATACCATGGGCGCAGCGGACAGTTCCGCTGCCCACATGGACCGGGGAGGCGATCACCTGGTCCGGTGCAAGCTCCTCCATCAGCAGGCACACCGCCGTCACGTCTGCCACGGCGTCCATGGTGCCCACCTCGTGGAAATGGATGTCCGTCACCGGCACGCCATGGACATGGCTCTCCGCCTGGGCGATGCCGTCATATACCGCCAGAATGTCCCTCCGCACCCGGTCGGACACCGGGAGCCGCTCCACAATGTGGCCGATCTCGTGCATACCGTTGTGGTGATGGTGGGCGTGCTCATGGTCGTGGACGTGCTCATGGTCGTGGTCGTGATGATGGTCGTGGTCATGCTCCGTTTCCCCGTTCACCGTCACGGTGACTCGGGAGCCGGTGATGCCGCACTTTTCCGCCCGTTCCAGGCGGTATGTTACCCCGGGAATACCCAGGCCGTTGAGACGCTTGACAAATTCGTCGGGCTGGGGCAGCAGCTCCAGCAGCGCCGCCGTCAGCATATCTCCGGCGGCGCCCATGCCGCAGTCCAGATACAGGGTCCTCATTTCTTTCCCTCCATGTGATTGATCATACTGGCCAAATATCCGGCGCCGAAGCCGTTGTCAATGTTCACCACCGATACGCCGCTGGCGCAGGAATTCAGCATAGACAGCAGGGCCGACAGGCCGCCGAAGGAGGCGCCGTAGCCCACGCTGGTGGGCACCGCGATCACCGGACAATCCGCCAGGCCGCCCAGCACGCTGGCCAGAGCCCCCTCCATGCCGGCAATGGCGATGATCACCGAGGCGCTCATGATATCGTCCATATGGTGCAGGGTCCGGTGCAGGCCCGCCACCCCCACATCGTACAGCCGCAGCACTTCGTTGCCGTGGACCTCCGCCGTCAGGGCGGCTTCCTCCGCTATGGGAATATCGCTGGTGCCGCCGGTAGCGATAACGATGCGGCCGATGCCGTCCGGCTCCGGCACAGTGCCGATGATGCCGCACCGGGCATCATCGTGATAGTCCAGAGGATACACGGCGGCGATCTCCTGAGCCGACTCCGGCGACAGGCGGGTGATGAGAATGGTTTTCTGGCCGTGCTGGCGCATGACGCCCACGATGCCGATCATCTGGGCGGCGGTTTTTCCCGCGCCGTAGATCACCTCCGCCGCCCCCTGGCGGATGCCCCGGTGCATATCCACCTTGGCATAGCCGATGTCGGCAAAGGGCTCCTTCTTGATGGCCAGCAGCGCCTCGTCTACGGACATGGCGCCCTGCTGCACGGCCTCCAGCAGCTTTCTGGTATCGCTGTTCATCCTCGTCCCTCCAAATCCAGCCATACGCCGTCATAATCCGGCCCCAGGCGCTGCAAAATCTCCTGCCGGTGCTCCAAAAGCCTTGGCATCTGGGCGGCGGGCAGCTGAATTTTGGCGCTGCGGCCCGCCAGGCGCACCCGGAAGTCCGTGAAGCCCAGGGAGAACAGATCGCTCTCCGCCGCCTCGGTAACAGCCAGGTCCCGGGCGGTAATGGGCTGTCCGGTGGGGATGCGGGTGGCCAGGCAGGCGTATGCGGGCTTGTCCCAGGTAAACAGTCCTGCGTCCCGGGACAGCCGTCGTATTTCGTCCTTGGGCAGGCCGCACTCCCGCAGGGGCGACCGCACCGACAGTTCCCGCAGGGCCCGCATACCGGGCCGGTCTCCGGCGTCGTCGGAGGCGTTGGTGCCGTCCAGCAGCACGGTGAAGCCGTCCGCCTCCGCCGCGGCCAGGATGGTGCGGAAGATCATCTGCTTGCAGTGGTAGCACCGGTCCGGCGGGTTGGCCGTTACGGCCTCCGAGACCAGCACGTCCACCGGCAGGACCTCCATGTCGGCGTTCAGCTCCCCGGCCAGACGCCGGGCGTCCTCCAGCTCAAAGGCCGGCTGGAAGGCGGAATTTACATAATAGGCCCTTGCCCGGGCCCCGTAGTGCAGGGCGGCATACAGCAGGTAGGACGAGTCCACCCCGCCGGAAAAAGCGATGGCCACCCGGGGATTTTCCGCGAAAAATTCTTGCAGGTTCATATGGATATGCTCTTTCTCTTTGCTTTATTTTGCATTGGGCACGATGCCCAGGATCACCAGAGGCTCTGTGCCGGTGTTGACGACACTGTGGCTGTGACCCCGGGGGCAGTAATGGCACAGGCCCGGGCCCACCGGCACCTCCGCGCCGTCGTCCAGGCACACCCCGGTGCCGGACAGGAAGTACATGATCTCGCAGCTGTCCTCATGGGTGTGCAGGCCGATGGAGGAGCCGGGCTGAAGCGTCAGCCGCAGGATCTTCCCCATGTCGTCCTGAAAGATCCGGGTCTCGGCCTCCCCCTGGCCGCCCTTGAACCGGGGCTGCATCAGGGAGGGCATGCGGTCAAAATCCAGCGTCATGACCCATCACCTCAGTTCAGAAAGTCCTTGAGCTTCTTGCTGCGGGAGGGATGGCGGAGCTTCCGCAGGGCCTTGGCCTCGATCTGGCGGATGCGCTCGCGGGTGACGTTGAACTCCTTTCCCACCTCCTCCAGGGTGCGGGTGCGGCCGTCCTCCAGGCCGAAGCGCAGCTTCAGCACCTTCTCCTCCCGGGGGGTCAGGGTGCTGAGCACGGACACCAGCTGCTCCTTCAGCAGGGTATAGCTGGCGGCCTCGCTGGGCTCGGACGCGCCCTCGTCGGGGATGAAGTCCCCCAGATGGGAATCCTCCTCCTCGCCGATGGGGGTCTCCAGGGACACCGGCTCCTGGGCGATCTTCAGAATCTCCCGGACCTTGTCCACGGGCATGTTCATCTCCTCGGCGATCTCCTCGGGGGAGGGGTCGTGGCCCAGCTCCTGCAGCAGCTGCCGGGACACCCGGATGACCTTGTTGATGGTTTCCACCATGTGGACGGGGATGCGGATGGTGCGGGCCTGGTCGGCGATGGCCCGGGTGATGGCCTGGCGGATCCACCAGGTGGCATAGGTGGAGAATTTATAGCCCTTGGTGTGGTCGAATTTCTCCACGGCCTTGATGAGGCCCAGGTTGCCCTCCTGGATCAGGTCCAGGAACAGCATGCCCCGTCCCACATAGCGCTTGGCGATGGACACCACCAGCCGGAGGTTGGCCTCCGCCAGCTGCTTTTTGGCCTTTTCTCCGGCTTTCAGGTCCGCCTTGGCCTGAGCCAGCTCCTCCTCGGTGAGGGTCAGTCCTCCGGTCTCCACCTGAGCCAGCTTCTCCTTGGCGGTGTTGCCTGCGGACATGGCGGTGGCCAGCTTGATCTCCTGCTCGCCGGTCAGCAGGGGCACCTTGCCGATCTCCTTCAGATACATGCGCACGGGATCGTCAATGTTGAAGCTGTCCACCAGGGTGTTGGGATCTACCAGCTCCTCCTCCTCGATCTCGGCGATCTCCTCCATGGCGGGCTCCATGTCCTCGGGGATGTCGTTGGTGAAATCCTCGGTGACGATGTCGATGCCCAGATCCGCCAGGGAGTCATAGATGCTGTCCATCTGGTCGCCGTCCAGGTCCATGGCGTCCACCACCTCGGACAGCTCCGCCGGCTCCAGGCGGCCCTTCTTCTTGCCCTTGATGAACAGCTCCCGGAGCTTCTCATTGCCGGCCAGCAGAGCAGCGGCAGGGCACTTGCCGAGCTTTTCCTCCAGGGTCTTGTCGTTGATCTTGGCGCTCTCCGGCTTCTTGTCGGCAGTCTTTTCGTCCTTTTTCTTGTCGTCGGCGGCCAGCAGCTGGTCCGCCATCTCCTCGAGCTCCTGCCCAGTATAGGTTTTATCTGTCATTGTGCTTTCCTCCATAGCCCTTCTTGTTTTTATATTTTTCCGCCGCTGCCGCCAGGGGGTCTGTCCCGGCCCCGGCGGCGCGTTTTTGCGCTTCCTCATGAATGACGCGGCAATAGTCCTCCAGAGCCCGCTCCGCGCCTGTGCGGGATTCCGGCTTCTGCACCACCGCCGTCAAGTGGCTCATTTCGTCGCCGGTAAGCTCACCGCTCAGCGACGCCACCGTCATCGGCCGCCCGGCCATATGGCTCTCCCACAGGCTGGCATAAACCCGGCCCAGCAGCGGCGAGGAAAATTCCTCTGCCGGAATGGGCGGCGCCGGGCCAAACAGGCCGTCGTCCAGCAGCAGCAGCCGGATGACGCCCTCCTCTGCCAGAGCGCTGCGGAGATTCTCGTACCGCAGGCCACGCTCCTGGGGCTGGAGCGACACCACAGGGTTCAGCTCCCGGCGCTCCCGGGCCTTCTTGTCCTTGGCAGCCTTGCGCTTGAAGGCGCGCTGCACCTCCATCCGCAGAGCCTCCGGCGTCAGGCCCGCCGTTTCCGCCGCCCGGGTGGTGTATACCTCCCGCTCCACGGCGTTTTCCAGAGTGCAGAGCACGGCGCTGACCTCCTCGGCGTAGGCCACCCGGGCCTGGTCGTCCCGCAGGTCATATTTCCCGGCGATCTCGTTCAGACGGAACTCCACGCCGTTGGCGCTGCCGCTGAGAAGCCGTTCGAAGGCCTCCGGGCCCTGGAGCTTGATAAAATCGTCGGCGTCCTGCTTCACATATTCCCCGTCCACCAGCCGGTTGGGCAGACGCAGCACCCGGACGCTGAACTCCGACTGGTTCAGCAGCTCCAGGGCCCGTTGGGTGGCCAAGGCTCCGGCCTTATCGTTGTCGTAGCACAACACCAGCTCCTTGGTGTACCGGGACAGGAGCCGGGTCTGTTCCACCGTCAGGGCCGTGCCCATGGAAGCCACGGCATTGTCGAATCCTGCCTGGTGCAGGGTCACCACGTCCAGATTGCCCTCGCACAGGATGATGTTGGGCCGCTTGGTCTTTTTGGCCAGGTTCAGGCCGTACAGCACCCGCCGCTTGCTGTATGTAAGGGTCTCGGGGGTGTTCATATACTTGGGCTCGGACTTGTCCAGCACCCGGCTGCCGAAGCCGATCACGTCGCCCCGGACGTCGATGACCGGCAGGATCAGCCGGTTGCGGAACTTGTCGTAAAGATGTCCGTTCTTTCCGCTGACGGCCAGGCCCGCACGGATCAGCTCGTCCTTGCCGTATCCCTTCTGGGTCATGGCGGTCAGCAAGGCGTCCCAGCTGTCGGGGGCCGCCCCCATGCCGAAGCGCACGGCGATCTTCCGATGAATACGCCGCCGTTCCAGATATGCCCGGACCGCCTGACCGTCGGGCCCCTGCAGCGTCTGATAGTACCACCGGGCGGCGTCCCGGTTCAGCTCCAGCATCCGGCGGCGGAGCTTCTCCGTGCCGTCGTTGGCCTCCTCCGGCACCGGGATGTTGGCCCGCTTGGCCAGAAACCGCACCGCATCGGGATAGGACAGGTTCTCAATGTCCATGATGAAGTTGATGACGCCCCCGCCCTTTTTGCAGCCGAAGCAGTGGTAAAACTGCCGGTCCGGCAGCACATGGAACGAAGGAGTCTTTTCATTGTGGAAGGGGCAGCAGCCCCAGAAGCTGCCGCCCTTGGGCGTCAGGGATACATAGGAGCCCACCACGTCCACAATGTCGTTGCGGGCGATCAGCTCGTCCAGAAAGCTCTGGGGAAACGGCATGGCCGCGCCTCCTTTCCGTGAAATTCCCGTGATACTTATATATACCCCGCAAAAGCCCGGAATCCTCTTTTTCTGCGTAAATTTCTAAAAAATTTTTCCCGCCGGAGGTCCGGCGGGAAAAGTACGTCACAGAGTGTATTTTTTCTGATATTCGGCGGAATAACGGGCAAAGGATGCGGACTTCATGGCCTTGACGCTGTTGAGGTACTCGTGGGTATCAAAGGAGTCGGACTCCAACTCGATCATGGCCACGGCAATGTTGGAGCAGTGATCCGCCACGCGTTCGTAGTTGGTCAGCAGGTCGTTGAAGATAAAGCCTTGGTTCAGGGTACACACGCCCTTTTGCAGGCGGTCCACATGGTGCAGCTTCATCTCGTCGCACAGTCCGTCGATGATCTCCTCCAGCGGCTCCACCCGGCCGGCGGACTCCAGGTCGCCGTTGACAAACGCGCCCACGGACAGGTGCAGGATCTCGGTGACCGCCTGCTCCAGCATCCGCAGCTCCCGGTCGGCCTCCGGGGAGAACGCCACGCTTTTGGCGTTGATCTCTCGGGCTGCATCGCAGATATTCAGGGCGTGGTCGGAGATACGCTCGAAGTCCGAGATGGTGTGCAGATATTTGGACACCTCCTCGCTCTGCCGCTGGGACAGCTCCTTACCGGTGATCTTCATCAGGTAGGTGCCCAGCCGGTCCTCATAGCGGTCGATGGCGTCCTCGGTATCCTCAACGGCCCGGCAGCCCTTGTCGCTGAATCGGTGCACCAGCTCCATGGCCCGCAGCAGGTTGTCCATGGCCCGCTGTGCCATGGCGTCGGTGACCTGGCGGCTCTGCTCCAGGGCCAGGGCCGGATGCAGCAGGAAGCGCTCCTCCAGCCGGTCCATCTCCTGCTCCTCCCGGACGCTTTCGGGATTCTCCGGGATCAGCAGGCACACGCACTTTTCCAACACTCCGATAAGCGGCGCCAGCACAATGACCGTGGCCAGACGGAACAGGGTGTTCATCAGGGCAATAGACACGGCAGTCATGGTCATAGTCAGGAAATCGAAATGCACGATGGCATTGACGGTGTAAAACACGGTAGCCCAGATCACCACGCCCAGCATGTCGATCAGCAGATATACAAAGGCCGTGCGCTTGCCGCTAACGTTGGCCCCCAGAGCCGACAGCAGCACCGGCACCGCCGCGCCGATGGCGATGCCCATGACTATGGGCAGGGCGATCTCAAAGGTAATGGCCCCGGTGACGGCCAGCGCCTGGAGAATGCCCACGGCGGCGCTGGCGCTCTGGATGACGCTGGTAAACAGCAGGCCCACCAGAATCCCCAGCAGCGGGTTAGAGAAGGAGGTCAGTGCGTCGATAAACACCTGGCTGTCCCGCAGGGGGGAGACGGCATCGCTCATAATGGACATGCCGTACATCAGCACCGCAAAGCCCAGGAGAATGTCTCCCACATGATGGGTGGCAGGCCGCTTGGCAGCCATGCGCAGAATGATGCCGACGACGGCCACCAGACCCGTCAGGGTGGCGGTGCTCAGCAGGGTCACCCAGCCGCTGCCGCCGCTGAGACTGCTGAGGCAGAGGATCCACCCGGTGACGCTGGTGCCCAGAATGGCGCCCATGACAATGCCGATGGCCTGGTTCACCTTCATCATGCCGGAGTTCACAAACCCCACCACCATCACGGAGGTAGCGGAGGAGGACTGGATCACGGCAGTGACCCCGGTGCCCAGCAGCACCCCCTTCAGCGGCGTGCTGGTCAGCTTATACAGCACCAGCTCCAGCTTGCTTCCGGCGACTTTTTTCAGGCCGTCGCCCATGATGGCCATGCCGAATAAAAACAGCGCGATGCCGCCCAGAAGGCTGATGATCTCGGATGCGCCCATACGCAGCCCCTCCCAGTGTATTAATCCTTTATAGTATAGCAAATCCGTGCAAAGTCTGTCGATGGAAACCGGGCAGAAAGAATGGAGAAATACGGAGAAAAAAAGCCGGTTTCTTTGTAGATTCCGGAAAAATACTCGGTAAAAAATTAACGATACTTGCGTATTACACCAGGACGGGGTATACTGTTTTATTATACCATTGATTAGATGCGCTTAACGCTGTAAAAAGGAGCCGTTATGTTCAAGCATTGTCTCATCGTATTTCTGGTGTCCATGGTGCCCATCATCGAGCTGCGGGGGGCCATCCCCTACGGCGTGGGCTTCGGTCTGCCGCTGTGGCTGACGTATATCGTCGCCATTGTGGGCAATATGTTGCCGGTGCCGCTGATCTATTTTTTTGCCCGGCGCATTCTGGAGTGGGGGCAGGACAAGCCCGTCATCGGGAAATTCTTCACCTTCTGCCTGGAAAAGGGAAAAAAGGGCGGTGAAAAGCTCCAGGCCAAGGCGGGACGGGGCCTGTTCTGGGCGCTGCTGCTGTTTGTGGGCATTCCCCTGCCCGGCACCGGAGCCTGGACCGGCACCCTGGCCGCCAGTCTCCTGGATATGGATTTCCGCAAGAGTGTGCTGGCCTGTATGGGCGGCGTACTGCTGGCCGGATGCATCATGGGCGCCCTAAGCCTGCTGGGCGTCTCTGCCTTTGGGGCCATCACCAAATGACAGGTTTCATCCGGGAAAAGGATCTCCCCGAAGGAGGCACTTCCTTGCGAAGGGCCTCCTTCGGCCAGCCTGTCAAAGAACCCCTGCTTTCACGCGGTGAAAGCGGGGGTTCTGTTGCAATTTGTGGAAAAATAAGCGCGTATCAGCCGGAAAATGGAGGCCCTCCAGCTCCAATTTACCAGCTTTTTCAGATTCATGGCAGCATATTTCAGCCTGACCCATCTGGTGACGGCGGCCAAGCCCTTGTTCGCGCTGGCCTGGATATGGGTCCCGTCAATGAAATCAGATCATTCTTCTTGACTGGTGCAAAAAGTCATCCATGTCAGGCGGTGATAGGAAACAGGAGCTTCAGCACGCCGAAGATCACCAGGGACGCGGCAGCGGCGATGAGCCAGACGAAGCAAGTTTTCCGGTCCCGCAGGGCCAGCTTTTGATTTTCGTGCTCATTTTTCCACCGGACAAAAAACCAGCCTGCGCACAGCAGACAGATCACAGGGGCAAACAGCAGGCCAATCACGGCAACATATTCCATAGCAGCTCCTCCATCATTTTTTCCCAGTATACCGTATTTCCCTTCCGCCGTCAATCCGGGAGTTTCCGGGCCGGACGGCGGGGATTTTTTCAAGTAGTTGCTTTTTGGATAAAGGTGTGCTACAATGCACCTGATCACACACCGGGCTTACCTATTAAATATAGAAGGTCCGGATGCCAAGAAGGAGCCGTGAAGCATGGAGACCATTACCAGCCGCCAGAACCCGCTGATGACCCATATCCGCAAGCTGGCGGGGTCCGCCGCCTACCGCCGCCAGACCGGCGAATGCCTGTGCGACAGCCCCAAGCTGCTGCGGGAGGCCGCCCAATGGGGCGCAGACGTGCGGACCGTGGTATCCGTTCTGCCCTGGGACGGGCCGCTGCCGGATCATGTCCGGCAGGTGCTGGTGCCGCCGGAGGTCATGTCCTCCATCAGTCCTGCCAAAACGCCCCAGGGGGTGCTGTTCACCTGCGCCATTCCCGTTTTGCCGGTGCCGGAAACGCTTCCGGGCCGGCGATATGTGGTGCTGGACGGGGTCCAGGACCCCGGCAACGTGGGAACGGTGCTGCGGACCCTGGACGCCTTTGACGCCGACGGCCTGCTGCTGACCGGCGGCTGCGCGGACCCCTTCGGCCCCAAAACCGTCCGGGCCTCCATGGGGGCGGTGTTCCGCCGTCCGGTATGGAGCGTAACGCCGGAGGAGCTGGGAGCCCTGCTGCGGCACAGCGGCATCCCCCTGTACGGTGCGGCCCTGCGGCCGGACGCCCTGGACGCCCGGCAGGCAGACTATTCCCGATGCGCCCTGGCCATCGGCTCCGAGGGACGGGGCCTCAGCCGGGAGGTGCTGGACCTGTGCGACAAAACCGTGCTCATCCCCATGTCTCCCCGCTGCGAGTCGCTGAACGCGGCCATCGCGGCGGCGGTGCTGCTGTGGGAAAGCTGGCGATAAACGAAGGGGGGGAACCGCCGTGGCGGCACTGAAATACTGGGTCTGGCTGACGGCTCTGCCGGGGCTCAGCAACCGCAGCAGGCTGCTGCTGTTGGAGCGGTACGGGTCCCCGGAGGATGTGTATTACGCCGACCCCGAGGAGCTGGCCCAGGTAGAGGGTCTGACGCCGGGACAGGCGGCCCTTCTGGCGGACAAGAGCTTATCGCGGGCGGACCGCATCCTGGCGGACTGCGCCCGGGGCGACATGTTCCTGCTGACTATGCAGGACGCCGCCTACCCCGCCCGGCTGCGGGACATCTTTGACCCGCCGGTGCTGCTGTACGGCAAGGGCTCCCTGCCGCTGTTCGACGAGGAGGCGGCCATCGCCGTGGTAGGCACCCGGTCCTGCACTCCCTACGGGCTGCGCTGCGCCCATCGCATGGGCTATGAGCTGGCCCGGCAGGGCGCCGTGGTGGTGTCCGGCATGGCCAAGGGCATCGATGGTGCGGCCATGCGGGGCGCTTTGCAGGCCGGGGGCTTCACCGCCGCCGTGCTGGGCGGCGGCGTGGACGTGGTATATCCCGCAGAAAACCGCAGACTATATGAGGATATCGCCGCCACCGGGGTGCTGCTGTCGGAATATCCCCCGGGAACGGAGCCCCTGCCGGGGCATTTCCCCGTGCGAAACCGCATCATCAGCGGCCTGAGTCTGGCGGCGCTGGTGGTGGAGGCCCCGGTGCGGTCCGGGGCCCTGATCACTGCCCATGCCGCCCTGGACCAGGGGCGGGACGTGTTCGCCGTGCCCGGCCCCATCGACGCGGCAGCCAGCGTGGGCTGCAACCGGCTGATCCGGGACGGCGCGGGGCTGGCGGCCTCGGGCTGGGACATTCTGTCGGTGTACCACAGCCGGTTTCCTCACCGGCTGCATCCGGCCCACGTCACCGTGCCGGAGCCGGGAGACGCCCCCAAGCCGGAGGAGGACAAGTCCTCTCCCCTGCCCGATACGCCGCCGGAGCCGGCCCAAAAGCCGCAGCTGCCGGTGCTGGACCTGGACCGCAACCGGGAGGGGCTTACCGACGATCAGCTGGCGCTGATTCGGGTGCTGGATACAGAAACGCCTCTGCTGACGGATGAGGCGGCGGAACAGACGGGCCTGCCGGTAAGGCGGGTGCTGTCGGCGCTGACGGTGCTGGAGATCGACGGCTATGCCCAACGCTCCGGCCCCCGCAGCTATGTGCGCACAGTCAGGCTACATTCGGAAAAGGAAGGATCATAAATATGGCAAAAAAGGCTGAAAAATACCTGGTGATCGTGGAGTCCCCGGCCAAGGCCAAGACCATCGGCAAATATCTGGGTCCCGCGTATCAGGTGAAGGCCTGTATGGGACATCTGCGGGACCTGCCCAAAAGCAAGCTGGGCGTGGACGTGGACAACGACTTTGAACCCAATTACCGGCCCATCAAGGGCAAAGAGGACATTATCCGGGACCTGAAGCAGGCAGCCAAGGACAGCGACGCCGTTTACCTGGCCACCGACCCGGACCGCGAGGGGGAGGCCATCAGCTGGCACCTGAAGCAGCTGCTGGACCTGCCGGAGGACAAGACCTTCCGGGTCACCTTCAACGAGATCACCCGCAAGGTGGTCACCGAGAGCATCCGCCAGCCCCGGGACATTGACCAGGACCTGGTGGACGCTCAGCAGGCCCGGCGTATCCTGGACCGCATCGTGGGCTATGAGCTCTCTCCCCTGCTGTGGAAAAAGATCCGCCGGGGCCTGTCCGCCGGGCGGGTCCAGTCCGTGGCCATGCGCCTGGTGGCGGACCGGGAAAAGGAGATCGCCGATTTCGTGCCCCAGGAGTACTGGACCCTGGACGCCCTGCTGCAAAATGACCAGGGGGCCCGGTTCAAGGCACACTACTATGGCCGCGGCGGCAAGAAATATGAGCCCGCCTCCCAGCAGGAGGTGGACGACATCCGCGCCCAGCTCCAGGACACGCCCTTTGCCGTGTCCAACGTAAAGCGCACGGATAAGCGGCGCTCCCCGTCGCCTCCCTTCACCACCTCCACCATGCAGCAGGAGGCCTCCCGGAAGCTGAACATGACCCCCCGCCGGACCATGGCCATCGCCCAGCAGCTGTATGAGGGCGTGGACATCACCGGCGAGGGCACCGTGGGTCTGATCACCTATATGCGTACCGACTCCCTGCGTATCTCCGACGAGGCCCAGGCGGCGGCCCGCAGCTTCATTGAAAGCCGCTACGGCGCGGCCTATCGCCCGGAGAGCCCCAAGCAGTACAAGGCCAAGGCCGGGGCCCAGGACGCCCACGAGGCCATTCGCCCCAGCAGCGTCACCCTGACCCCGGAGCAGGTGAAGGGCGACCTGACCGGCGAGCAGTATCGTCTGTACCGGCTGATCTGGAGCCGCTTCCTGGCCAGTCAGATGTCCAACGCCGTGTACGACAGCGTCAGCGTGGACATTGCCGCCGGAGAGCACACCTTCCGCGCCAGCGCCAGCAGCCTGAAATTTGCCGGCTATACCGCCGTGTATGAGGAGAGCCGCGACGACGATAAGGAGGAAAAGGAGCCCGCCCTGCCGGAGCTGCAGCCCGGCGAGGTGGTGACGCTGGAGGGCTTTGAGCCCGGCCAGCACTTCACCCAGCCCCCCGCCCGCTACACCGACGCCACCCTGATCCGCACCATGGAGGAAAACGGCATCGGCCGCCCCTCTACCTACGCGCCCACCGTGTCCACCATTCTGGACCGGGAATATGTGGTGAAGGAGGGCAAGGCTCTGCGGATCACGCCCCTGGGCCAGGTGGTGACGGACCTGATGTGCCAGCGGTTCCCGGACATTGTGGACGTGAAGTTCACCGCCCGGATGGAGGATGAGCTGGATGAGGTGGAAAGCGGCAAGATCCCCTGGAAGCAGCTGCTGCGGCAGTTTTACGGCGGTTTTGAGAGCAATCTCCAGCAGGTGGAGAAGGACATGGAGGGCGTATATCTGAAGGTTCCCGACGAGGTCACCGAGGAGAAATGCGACGTGTGCGGCCGCAATATGGTAGTCAAGTCTGGCCGGTTCGGCCGGTTCCTGGCCTGCCCCGGATATCCGGAGTGTACGTTTACCAAGCCCCTGGTGGTGGAGATGCCGGGCCGCTGCCCCAAGTGCGGCGGGCGGCTCATGAAGCGCACCGGCGTCAGCAAAAAGACCGGCAAGCAGTACACCTATTACTGCTGTGAGCGGCTCAACGCCGCCGACGAAAGCGCCCGCTGCGATTTCATGACCTGGGACGTGCCGGTGAAGGACGACTGTCCCGTGTGCGGCCACACCATGTTCAAAAAGGCCGGCAAGGGCTTCCGCAAGCCCTTCTGCATCAATCCCGACTGTGCCAACTTCCTGCCGGAGGACAAGCGCGGCTATGTGAAAAAGGCCAGGACGGAGGAGCCCGCGGCAGACGGCAGTCAGGCAGACGGCAGTCAGGCAGACGGCGGTCAGGCAGACGGCAGTCAGGCCGCCGAAGCCCCGGCAGAGGAAAAAGCACCCGCTAAGAAAACAGCGGCTAAGAAAGCCGCCGCCGCCAAGAAGCCTGCCGCCAGGACGGCCAAAGCCACCAAGACCACCAAGACTACCAAAACCACCAAGACCACCAAGAAAAAGACGGAGGAAGCATGAACCATGTAACAGTCATCGGCGCGGGGCTGGCCGGCAGCGAGTGCGCCTGGCAGCTGGCCCAGCGGGGTATTTCCGTGACCCTGCGGGAGATGAAGCCGGAAAAATTGACTCCCGCCCACCAGACCGCCGATTTTGCGGAGCTGTGCTGCTCCAATTCCCTGCGGGCAGCGGGGCTGGAAAACGCCGTGGGCCTGCTGAAGGAGGAGCTGCGGCAGCTGGGAAGCCTTTTGATCCGCTGCGCGGACGAGACCGCCGTCCCCGCAGGCGGAGCCCTGGCGGTGGATCGCCACGGCTTTTCCCGGCTGGTAACGGAGCGGGTCAGAAGCCACCCCCTGATCACTGTGGTCCCCGGTGAGGTGACGGACCTGCCGGAGGGGGAGGTGGTGGTAGCCTCCGGTCCCCTGACCTCCGACGCCCTGGCGGACCGGCTTATGTCCATGCTGGGCGGACAGGACTCCGCCCTGCATTTCTTCGACGCGGCGGCGCCTTTGGTGAGCTTCGACAGCGTGGACATGGACAGCGGCTTTTTCGCGTCCCGGTACGACAAGGGGACGCCGGACTACATCAACTGCCCCATGGACCGGGAGGAGTATCTGGCCTTCTGGCAGGAGCTGATCCACGCCCAGGAGGCGGAGGTCCACGGCTTTGAGGATAAAAACGTATTCGAGGGCTGTATGCCCGTGGAGGTCATGGCCCGGCGGGGAGAGGACACCCTGCGCTACGGTCCCCTGAAGCCTCGGGGCCTCAAGGACCCCCGCACCGGGAAGGAGCCCTATGCCGTGGTGCAGCTGCGCAAGGACAACGCCGACGGCACCATCTATAACCTGGTAGGGTTCCAGACCCACCTGCGCTTCCCGGAGCAGAAGCGGGTGTTCTCCATGATCCCCGCTCTCCATGATGCCAGATTCCTGCGATATGGCGTGATGCACCGGAACACCTATCTGGACTCTCCCCGGCTGCTGGACCGGTATTACCGGCTGAAGGCGATGCCCCGCATTGCCTTTGCCGGACAGATGACCGGCGTGGAGGGGTATGTGGAGTCCTGCGCCTCCGGGTTTCTGGCAGGCGTGGAGACGGCCCGGCGGCTGCTGGGCCAGCCGCCCATCGACTTTCCCCGGGAAACGGCCATCGGCGCCCTGGGCCTGTACGTCAGCAACGAGTCCGTGGCCCAGTTCCAGCCTATGAACATCAATTTCGGCATTATGCCGCCCCTGGACCACCGGGTCAAGGGCAAGCGCAACAAAAACGCCCAGCTGTCCCAGCGGTCGCTGGCCATTATCGAGCAGCTGAAGCAGGAGGTTCTGAGCTATGAAGATCATCATTGACGCCATGGGCGGCGACAACGCCCCGCTGGAAATCGTAAAGGGCGCCCTGCTGAGCATGGAGCACTGGGGCGTGGAGGTGCTGCTCACCGGTGACACGGAGGCCATTCTCCGGGCCCTGCGGGATTGCGGCCATGATACCATCCCCCATGGAATGGAGATCGTCCACACCACGGAGACCGTGGACATGTGCGACGATCCCTCCAAGGTGTTTCGCCACAAGAAGGACACGTCCATGGGCGTGGGCCTGACCCTGCTGCGGGACGGCAAGGCCGACGCCCTGGTTTCCGCCGGGTCCACCGGCGCGCTGCTGGCCGGGGCCACCCTGATTACCAAGCGCATCCGGGGCATCCGCCGGGCGGCGATGGCCCCGGTGATTCCCACCACCGGCGGCCGGGCCGTGCTCATCGACTGCGGGGCCAACGCCGAGTGTACGCCGGAGTATCTGCTGCAATTCGCGTACCTGGGCAGCTTCTATGCCGGACGGGTCCTGGGGCTGGAGCGCCCCCGGGTGGGCCTGCTGAACATCGGCACGGAGGACAGCAAGGGCACAGACCTGCAAAAGGCGGCCCTGGCCCTGCTGCGGCAGGCAGGCGCCGACGGGCACCTGAACTTCATCGGCAACATCGAGGCCAAGGAGGCCATCAAGGGCGGCTGCGACGTCATCGTCACAGACGGCTTCTCCGGAAACATCCTGCTCAAGACCATGGAGGGCGTTGGCTCCTTCGCGGGCCATGCCCTGGGCGATATTTTCAAAAAGAATCTGCTGACCAAGCTGGCCGCCGCCATGGTCATGCCGGGGCTGCGGGCCTTCAAGGCCCAGCTGGACCCCAATAAGGTGGGCGGCACGGCGTTTATCGGCATCTCCAAGCCCGTGATCAAAGCCCACGGCGCCTCCAACGCCGAGGCTATCGACAACGCCATCGGCCAGGCCAGACAGGTGGCAGAAAGCGGCATTATCGGACAGATTCAGGAAAATATCCACCTGATGCAGCTCCAGGCGGAATAATTGCGAAAAGGGTATTGACAGACCTGACCAATTGCCGTATTATTTTCCAAGACAAAGCCCGAAAGGAGGGATCATCTCATGACGATGGACGAGATCTTCAAGACCATGCAGGATCTGATCGCTGAGCAGTTTGCCATTGATACCGACGAGATCGGCATGGATAGTTCTTTTGTGGACGATCTGGGCGCCGACTCCGTGGACCTGGTGGAGCTGGTCATGGCCATGGAGGAGGAATTCGACGTCGGCGAGATCGACGAGGAGGACCTCACCGGTCTGAAGACCGTGGGCGACTGCGTGCGCTATCTGTATAATAAGCTGAACTGAATCAATCAGGCAGCTGAAAAAGAAGGCCCCGTTGGTTGCAACGGGGTTTCCTTTTTCCGCTGCGGAAGGGAGAAAAACATCATGCATACCCTGCAAGTACTGGAAAAAAAGCTGGGCTACACCTTCCGCTGCAAGGAGCAGCTTCAGGCGGCCCTGTACCACAGCTCCTACGCCAACGAGCACCGGTGCTGCGGCGTCAGCAGCAACGAGCGGCTGGAGTTTCTGGGGGACGCCGTGCTGGGTCTCGTCACGGCGGACTATCTGTATCACAAGCACCCGGACCTGCCGGAGGGAGACCTGACCCGGATGCGGGCGGCGCTGGTGTGCGAGGAGAGCCTGTATGAGGTGGCCCAGCGCCTGGGCCTGGGCAGTGAGCTGCGGCTGGGCAAGGGCGAGGAGGCCGGCGGCGGCCGGCAGCGGCCCTCCATCCTGGCCGATGCAACGGAGTCCGTGTTCGCGGCGGTGTACCTGGACGGCGGCATGGAAGCCGCCCGGGCCCTGATCCACCGGGTGCTGCTGGACAAGGAGCAGGAGGAGGCCGTGGAGGAGCGCCGCCGGGACTATAAGACGGAGCTTCAGGAGCTGGTCCAGCGCCGCAGCAACCAAACGCTGCACTACGAGATGATCGGCGCCACCGGCCCGGACCACG
>ULWO01053628.1_pt1 | contig 23934 bp, 19 predicted proteins | sample 1960421 | NCBI WGS metagenome assembly ULWO01 (sample SAMEA4835814, study PRJEB28245) | human gut metagenome | biome: gut microbiome; material: fecal sample | place: Denmark | collected 2008 | reverse complement strand
TGGTCAGTTGACTCTATGGGAAAATTTCTTTGGACAGTAGTGTGTTAATCATATAAGTTTCTCTTTCGACATTTGCCGAAAAGCAGAATCAGCGTCTGCTTAATTTAAGTTCAGTTAATTTGATTGGTAACAAACATACGTCAAAGTAAATCACGATGACGACTAATCACTTCCGGATAATTACGCCGGATATAGCCTCCAAGACTATTATATGTCAAGCCCAGCCGTCTGGAAATAGATTTCAGACTTTCCGGCGTTGTTTCATACAGCTTCATCGCGACGAAATATTTTTCCTCACTCCTTCGGGATATTTTCTTTCCTGATGCAGAACACGTCATACCCTGTCTGGCTGCCAGCTCCGGCTCATGCTTATTCAAATACTCTCTGAAGACATCCGGCCGGAAGCCAAATTCAACGGCAACCTTAGCTATCGGACGAGGATTTTGCCTGAGGCTCTCTATTGCGCCTTCATATTTCACAGCCACGGTCTTTAAACGTCTTTTCGCCTTACGCAAATCGATATTTTCATCTACATCGCCTGCAACGCCCAAACGTTCAAGAACCAAGTTCTTATGCCATTTATGCAAATAAGACCGGAAGCCTTCTGACGAAACGCCGGCATGCTTCGCAATGTCTTTCATGGTCATCGTTGTGTTTTTATATAAGTCTAAAGCCTCTGCATATTTCTTTCCCGTTGCAGGAGCAGGTTTATACATCCTTCCGTTGCCTGTCAGTTTGCCAAAAGTCTTGGTTGCCTCTGCCACTTTACGCCGCTGCCGTTTCTGCTTGAGGATGTCGCTATGATAAAATCTCATATGCTGACTGAAGCCGCTGAGCGAAACCTTGCACGCCTCAGCGATTTCCGACATTGTCATGTCTGTCTCTTTATACATTCTCACGGCCTCTGCATATTGCTTGATGCACTTCTTACGGGCGCCATGAGCCGTATTGTCATTTATTCCAAGCTGCTTGCGCACTTTCTCGCGCCACACTAATGTGTCATGATAATGTATACGCATAAAATTAGCCATAGCTGTTGCATCCAGACCATACTTGCGTGCAATTTGAGAAATGTTCAGATCAATAAATGTCAATGAATCACATGCAGCTACAGCATCCTTATACTTCATGTGGGCATTAATGTTCTGCTTTCCCGTCTCTATTATTTTCACATTCTGCAAACTGCTGTTATTCACAGATATTCCGTGGTGTCTAAAGACCAGTTCACGCCAGTAACGCCGCAGATAACTGCCTAATCCACCTACAGAAACATTACAGATTTCTGCTATTTCTTTCAAAGGTTTGTCCGTTTCAGCATATAGCTTCACCGCCTCCTCATATTTCTTATGTAAAGCCTGCCGGCGTTGGACAACCGACTTTTCTCTCTTTGTCAATGACACCAGGTCTTCTTGACAGTTTTTCAGTGTATTCATAGTAAATTATTTTTCACCGGTCACTCAAGAAAAGAGTTCAGTCGTTTCATCAGTTTACGCAAAATAAACTTCTGTCCGTTTTATCCAAGGTGCAGCAAGACATGCAATACAGACACCAAAAGGAAATAAAACGGAAAAAATAAATATCTGAATAATCTGAAAAAACGGTATACTTAAACTCTTTAAACCGATCTGGTTTTTAAGTATTCATCAATTCCTCGTATAAACAAAAATAATCGGCATAGCGTTCTTCCTTCTTGAAATTCTGAAGGGCATATTGCCTGCATGATTTTTGATAAAAGTCTTTTCCACGCTGACAGATGGCACGCACAGCCTCAAGCAGTCCTTTCACATTCCCCAGTTCTACTATAAGTCCCGTAGAATCTGTTATGGCCTCAACGCTGCCTCCTGTACGATAAGTCACCACGGGCGTGCCACATGATATAGCCTCTAAGTTCACCGTAGGATAATTATCCTGCCACGTGGGATTGACAAAGGCATCGGCAACTGAATACAACTGAGCAAGCTGATGAATATTTTCGGTCCTGCTTATTCCGATTATGTTCCGTGGAAGTTTCTTCTTTTCCTCTTCTTTCATTCCTACGAGCACAATAACCTCATCATCATTCAGCAGTTTGCTCAATTGCATAAAATCATCCAGCCCCTTCTCTCTGCTCCATATACTTGCCACACCTAAGAATATGCGTTTTCCATTCAGTCCATATTTCTCAATAACTTCTTTGTCGGGACAGACATTAAAGATATCGGTATTAATGCCGTTATGAATCACACGGAAACGATATTCACTCAGAAACGACTTTGACATCTCTGTCCTTATCCAGTCGGAAACAGGCACTATGACAAACTTGTCCCTGGGCATTGATGTGAAAGCAGCCTTTTTATCCTCAAAGTTTCGCTTACTTCTGTCAAATACAAGACTTGCAGGAAAATCCTTCCGCTGTGGGCAATTTCCGCATCCTGTCTGCCACTTGTCGCATCCGGCATAAGAGTAATAATAACAATGCCCTGTGTAAAGCCAACAGTCGTGAACGGTCCACACAACAGGCTTGCCGCACTGCGACAGGTAATCGAACAAGACACGATAATTCAGGAAGTAGCCATGAATGTTGTGTATATGTATTATGTCTGGATTTATCCGGTCTATCTGTCTGACAAACTCATGAGTTGCGTGCGTTGAAGCCAGGCCATGCCTGTCAAACAAACGCGTCTGAACGCCATGCCATAGAGTGCTGCATATACCGCCAACAGGAATAATCTCCGATTTGCAAGGTTTTATTCCGTCGCGTCCCTTGCCGTAAGCGATATAACTCTCCCACCCGTTCTGCAGGGCCAGTTCGCCTATTTCCTGCATTATGCGTCCCGTTGATGTTGAAACACGTAACACAGGATTTATCTGAAGTAGCTTTTTCATCTCTCAGTCAAAGAAGTAAACATGCTTATCCATTTATTCATTACCGTTTCTTCTGAATAAGTGGAAACAACATTTAGAGCGTTTTTCGATAGTCTCTTTCTATATTCCTGGTCAACCATAACCTTCATCATGGCATCTGCCAGTGCCTGAATGTCTCCGTTTCTGACCAGCAAACCGTTTTCACCATCCTTGATGATGTCCTTTGGACCGCACTTATAATCAAATGAGACTACAGGAAGCCCACAGGCCATAGCCTCTATCATCACCATCGGAAAGCCCTCATAGTTGGAGCTCATCACAAGCACCGAACTCCGCACATATTCATCGCCAATCTGTTTTGTCGGACGGTTTATCCTAATTGTGTCCTGCAGATTTCTTTCGTCTATCATCTGCTGCAGCATTTCCTGCCATTCTCCCTGACCGAAGATGTCGAGATGCCAGTCAGCAAAATAAGAGTTGCGCTGAACTATCTCCCACGCACGTATCAGTCTGTCAAAGCCTTTCTGATAGTCAAGTCGGCCTACGGCAATTATCCGCTTCGCTGTTACATCCGAATAGCGGTCGCTCACATGCATTGCCGCGTTAGGTATCACCTCAATGTTTGGTAGACAACCCCAATAACCGCGGTCTTCGTTCGTCAGTACGACAAACTTGTCAAACCTTCTTACAATACGTTCATCCTGCCGTGTGCGCCATTTGTCTATCCATCCCAACAGTCCCTTTCGTCCGTATTGCAGACGGAAGAACTTGCAGTAATGCAGCTCAAGCACCTTCTTGCTGCCGTCCTTTATGTCGGGGATAAACGACGATTCCGACGGATAGAGCGATACCACGATGTCTGCCTTCTCCCTTTTCAGCAGTTCCGCCAGCTTACGTTTATGTTCCTTTCTTTTGCGCAGATATCCTACTATCTTTCTCCATGCTCCCCTGTCGTTGTCGTCCGAATAATTTATGTCCAGATCTGTCATCCTCACATTATCAGGAAACGGATAGAACGGCGGCCGCTGATGCTGGTCTGTAGTAACAATGGAAACATCCCATCCGCAAATCTGCGAGAGATACGTTACCTTGTTCAGCAGCACACGCTCCATTCCACCGGGGTTGTATGTTGAATGGGTGCAATATATGATTTTCATGATATCACATTATTCTCTAATGATCTCTGCTCAGCAATTTGTTCATCATCTTTACCAAGACATAAAAACAAGGCAAAAACCAAAAATATATCTGTTGAGACTTTAAACCATACTATAAAGTTCAACAACAGAATAACAAAAAACAGGCTGCGGTATGATGTAAAACGATTCATGCAAACTTTACCCGTCTTAATCATAAAAAGGCTAAAAGCAATAAGCCCTGCCACGCCAAAATAATAAATAAACCTCAGATATCCGACATCTGTATTTTGATAATAACCTACCCACCGATGTCCTGTATAATATGGGTCTGTATCACAAGGATTATCAAAATATCCATCACCAATTATCCAAGTTTTTAAATTATCTGGAAATATATACATATTTCGAAGCATCTCATTTGAATGCACATCCCATTTTCCTTCTTCAACAAAACTAAAGAATCCTTCGAAACCGAAACGTAGATTCTCACGGAAAGCCAGATTTGTGCTATATCCGTAAGATATCAATAAAATCATCGCAACAAGAATACCTGCAAACCAAACATATATATGTGCCATATTGGAATCCAACCTTAAGGTATATATGCGAGAAACATAAAGCAAATAAACAAAAGCACAAATTGCACCTAGAGAAGTTGTACGTGAAATCATGCTCCCTATTACCGTAATAAAAATAAAAGCAATTATATATAAACCAACATACTTTCTCTTTTCTATCGCACTATTTTTTGTCAAAAGACAAACAATCATCATCAAAATGACAGAAAAACGTGAACCAGCAACATCCAAACTGGCACCAATACCATACATTCTGTCTTTTAATTTTCCCATAAATCCCGTACTTCCTAAGAAACTATCTACAAATGCTTTCAAAGGAGGATACTGTGTCATCGCAAAGGCTATCAGGCATTGGGCAACACATACCACAATCAAATAATTACATAACAATTCCACAGAAATATGTCCATGAAATTTTTTGATAGCTTGAATAACCACGTATGCACCTGAAAGCCAAACCAACATTGAGACAATATAAGTGGCATAAGTATAATCAGGTGTATCATTCCATATTACAGAAAAGAAACCTATTAATGATACAAATCCAGCCATTATTGCAAGGTTAAAAATATCCTTATTAATCAAAGATTGGCCTTGACGTGCTAACTGGACAATCAATAATATCAATCCTACACCTGCCATAACCATCTTGGTATTGGCTCCCGGCAAGAAGGTAAATTCAAACGGAAAAAAATAAAAACTGGTCAATATGGTAAGTATCACCATTCCAACCAACCGTAATATCCACATAGTTCTTTATCTATAAATCAGTCCGTATATCACTTTATGTACACACTTATAATAGAGCCATACAGCCCAAAACTGACGTTTCCATGCTAACCATTGCAGCCAACGGCAACGCAATGACAGTTGTTTATTCTTAAGAATATACTTGTTTGCATTTGGATACCAAGACTGCCATAATTTATATTTTGAAAAATCATCAGTAATCAAGAAAGGGAATTTCACATCCAGTTGAAAGAAAGCCATTTCTTTCTTCAATTGTCCTCCGAATATCCCTTGTAAATCATTTAACAATAATGATACATTATATTGCAATTCCTTCAAATGCCTATTAGAGTATGTCTTGCTGAATGCTCCGGTATTAAGCTGCACATAATGATAAAAGGCTTTGGGTAAATAAGCTACTTTAGAAGCCCGAGCAAAAAGACGCATAATAGTCATGTCTTCTCCCATACCATATCCAGCAGGAAATTCTATTTTATTTTCCACATATAAGGATCTACGTATCAGCTTATTCCACACATTAAATTTCATAACCCCACTCAACATGCCTTTCAGTGCATCAATAGGTGTATGAAATTCCGGCTGTTTCATATACCGCTCGTTCTTAGCAAACGACAACCACCAATCACACCACACTATATCCGCATCAATATCAGTTGCCTTGCGGTAAAGTTGCTCAAGCATATCCGGCTCTACGAAATCATCGCTGTCACAGTGAAAAATATATTCTCCTTGGGCCACGGCTAGACCTGTATTGCGTGCTGCGGGCAACCCCTTATTCTCTGTATGAGTCAATACTTTAACATGATTACTCAGTTTTGGATAGTCCGCAAGCACTTTACGTAGCATCGCAATACTTCTATCTGGTGAGGCGTCATCCACAAAAATATACTCTACATTCTGTAATGTCTGTTCCAGTAAAGACTTGACACAACGAGCTATAAAAGCCTCAACTTTATATATAGGAACAATTACAGATACTTTATATAATTCTTTTTCCATAAACAAAGTAACGAACAAGAATCTTTATACGTTTCCAAAGAGACAACTGGTCAAAGATATTCAATCGATAATAAAAGAAATCGAAATAAAACTTTTCATCAAAGAAAGGAAACTTACGATAATATTCCCACCAAATGTCAAAATTAATGCAATATCCTTTCCAAGGTTTCTGACCATTGTAATGAACTATTCCTTGCTTTAAGGCTTTATCAAGCTCTGTTTGATTCCAAAGTTTCGAAATGATATCACGATTATAAAGAGAAGCCTGAATAATGAATGTGGATAAACAGAAGTCTGGAGACAAATATAATACCTTTCCTTTACATACAATATTCAAGATATCCATGTCTTGAAATTTATAGTTGTTTCTTGCATGCTCTTTGAACAAAGGAATTAAGTTATCTTCTTTTATTTTCTTAGAGTTTATTATCAGATTACCAGAATAGATTACCTTTTCCGGATCCAAATGCAATTTCTCAATATAATAACGTTTATAGTCAGGTACTAAATGAGATAGAGAATTAACTCCTGCTACGTAGTAATCAGACAAATCTGTATTTATAAATATATCAGATAAATCAGAACGAAAAATAACATCTACATCAGAATAAATGATTTTATCATATTCAGGTATTAATTCTGGAATTAATAACCGATAATATGCTGGTGTAGTAATTCCCCGAATTTCGTAAGAAGCATCAAAAGTATTATCAACCTGACGATATTGGATACGACAATTTTTGTAATATTTAGGAAGTTTGTCAAGCTCTTCTTTTTTTAATATTATATTGGCCGAATGTAAAATAAAAATATCATAATACGTATCTTCATTGGCATTCATCAGCAATGATGAGATACAGACGCATGCCGGCAGAATTAGATTGTTATCAAAAGCAAAAGCAATGGGAACCTTATGCATATTAAATCATTTTCTTTATTAAAGGGAGATTTTTATATTCTTCACTATTTATAAATTGGCAAGCTTCTTTTATAGCCTTATATTTTAGCCTTAGAATGCCAAAATTACATTTTATCATAGATATAAATAAAGTAAAGCCTAAGGCATGCCCTAAGCATATCACACTCCATATTCTACTAAGGAAGCTCTTATCCGGTTTATAGATGAAGCGATGCCAAAAAATAGTTTTAAAACGAAAATCAGAATAAATTAACATTCTTTCTTTATCTTCATTCATCATTGATGATCCTGCATCTAGATGCTTAATTCCACAATGAAACAAGGTTAATTGTCTTAGTCCAGACAGATACATCTTATAATACATGACTTGATCATCTCCTAAAGCATATTTCAAACGATCCATCCATAATTCATCTTCAAAATGAATTCTCAGAAAATCTGATTTTCTACAGAAAAAACATGGACCAGCATTTGTCTGAGACCAATATGGCTTTGCTTTAGGGTTGTTGTTATAAGAATAACCTGAATTTCGCATAACTTTATATCCCCATTTTCCATCATCCTTCCTTGCTAACATTCTACCAGACAACATCATCATACATTTGCCTAAGAATGAACGTTCTGCATTTGGAAATACATCAGGAGAAATAATATCAGCATCATAATCTATTAAATACCGATATAACTGCTCAACTGCTGTCTTCGGCAAATATACATCATCATCCAAAAATAGGATATATTCTGTGTCAACCTCATCATAATGTAAAGCACGCTGTGCCACCATACCTTTCTTCACATAGATATATTGTTCTTCCCCGATGGTTTCTTTCGGGATTGCATACCCATCAGCTATATATACAAAAATCTTTGAAGGCCGAATGGTTTGCAGATTCAATGAATCTAATAAAATTTGGTATTTCTCTCCAGCAGTGCCCAATGTGCGGATAACAGCTGTATATTCCATTTATTTTAATTTTAAAGGGTACAAATTAATAAATTTCGCACTATTAATAAAAAGAGCTATAATCCTCATTAAAAAAACAACCATTGTATATATATAATTTCTATAATTACGTTTTCCTATTTCAAAAAATAATTTTTCATAATACGTATCACCATATAACACGCCTTTATATTTTTTCCCATAATCTTTACGAATACGTTCAGGGATTAATTCTTCCAAAACATGTTGGTATTCTAAATCTGACAAAACTTGATTATTAGAACTGAAACCATTCAAATCATAAATTACGATATCTACATCCACAGACTTATATGAACAATTTTCAAAAATCAAAGACTGCAGAAAAAATTTTCTATCTGCAACTATTTTCAAGTTTTCATCATATTTATATTTTAACAGAAGCATTCGATTAATAAAAGCACATTGGTGACAAATTGTACCATTAAATAAATTATCTAAGGTTATTTCTTTAGGAGGCTTTGTCCATTTTACCCAGTAAGTATTACCACATATAATATCTGCCTGACTTTCGTTTCTAAATACTTTATTTAACACGTTATTATCAGCAAAGCAATCCCCTGAATTCATAAAATTACAATATTTACCATGTGCCTTTGCAATTCCCTTATTCATAGCATTGTATATTCCTTTATCAGGTTCACTCACCCAATAATCAATATGCATTTTATATTCCTGAATAACCTCAAGACTACCATCTGTAGAACCACCATCAATCACTATAAATTCAAAAGAATTATAATTCTGATTTATAACACTTTCTATAGTTTTTCTTAAACCATCCTTATTATTATAATTAATAGTAATGATTGAAACCAACATCTTATTTTGCATTTAATTTTATTCAATATTGAACTTTATCTTTTAAGATTCTCCAAACATAATTAGCTATTCCTTTAACAGAAAGTCGTTCGTCATAATATTTTCTAATCTCTGTTGGAGTGTATCTTATAAGAGCATTTTCACAACTATTATTAACTAGAATAGAAGATAAATTTTTCCAAGAATCAATAGTTATACAAGGAGCGTCTTTATAACACCAAACATTAGGCAACTGTTCTGTTATAACTAAACATCCCTGCCTAAAGGCTTCATAAAATCGAAAACATTCAGGAGAATAGAAACCGCATGGTGATAACACTATTCGTGAATTTTGAAGAAATCTTGCATAAGTATTATAATCTGCACCATTATTAAAACCACTATAAAAATGCAAATAAGAATTTCCGCAAAAATCTGAAAAATCATATGATTTCCCGTAAAAAAAATAATTAAAGAGCCGATCCCCACCCCTTATATTTTTCGATAACAAGAATTCTACAAAACGTCCATATATTTTCAAATGCTTATTTAACGACATAAATAAAGGAATTCTATTTTTGTTTAAGTTTCCACAAAAATATATACTATATTTCCTTTCACAAAATGGTAATATTGGTAACTCCGGAACATCATCAATTGTCAATAATGGGAAGTGATATAATCCCGGTCTAAAAATGTTTATTCCATTTTTTATATCTATAGCATCTTTATTTTTTAAATGTACCTTGAAAACATAATTAAATCTTGCAAAGACATTTTCAGAAGGAATATATCCTTCTTCATCACCAATCCAAAATAGTATATTGATATTTTCTTTTGAAGGATTTACGGTCTCATCCAATAGCACATTTTCTTCTTGAATAAATCCCCAAAAAATATAAAATTGGAAATATTCCCTATTTTGTAATAGAGTATTTAGCTCTTTACAAAATTTCTTTAAAGATTTCAATTCCAATAAATCTTCAAATTTATATGAGGGAGCAACGATTATTGTTGCATTTGATATATCTTCAACTTTATAAATCATGAGTTTATAATTATTGTGTTAATGTATTTTTCAAAAAAGAAATAGATAGTTCTCGATATTTCAAAAGTTCTGCAGTAATGATAGAATAATCTATATGCTTTAACAGTCCTTCTTTATTAATAAAGAAATCTTTTAAAGAATTAATTAAACGATATTTTAAATTAAATAATTGGAGTAATGATACAAAACGTGTTATTCCACGTTGGTTATTCCCCCAAACAATAAAAGTCTTTTTAAATAATATAGAAAAAACACATCCGTGGAAAGAATCTGTCAGTACAAACTCTGCATCATCAAAACTGCGAAGCCATTGTTCTACCGGTTGTTTTATTCTTTGTTCTAAAGGAAGAGATATATTTTCTTCTTCATTAGTTATCCAAAATGGTATCAAACCTGTTTCTTTTGCTATTTGATTTACTAGAACATCCTTTTCTTCAGTTCTATCAAGCATGTATACTAGCATATTACCTTTAGAGGGGTGAGTATTACCATTTTTTATTAGAGTCCTATAATTATCGATAGAAAGCAATAATGTTGGATCGAGCATTTGTACAGCCTTTACTCCAAAATAATCTTGACATATTTTTACTCCAGATGCTTCACGTACAGAAATAGCATTGAACATTTTTAGAAGTCTTGAACACTCTTGTAGTTGTTCGAATGTATACTCTTGACAATCGTCCACCCCAAATGATGCCGCATAAGCTATACGTTTTATATTACAACCATCAAGAAAAGATAAAAAAGCTTGTTCTATTGGCTTTGAATATGCCGGACGCCAAATTTGATCACTACCGACAATAATTGCATCGAAATGAGAAGCAATCTTAGTCGTCCATATTTTTTTTATATACAAGTTAAGATATTGATGTATAAATCGATTCGTATGTTGCCTAACAATTTGATGAGGAGCCTTTAATATTGCTATTTTTTGATTTAACACAAAACGCTTGAACAAACGCTTGCATATTGCCAATGGGTATATAATATAATATGTACGACTAAATGTTGGCTTTTTTAAAACTTTAACTTCATGCCCCATACGTTCTAATATAGACTGTAAGGCATAACATTGTAAAATACCACCATAATTAGAATATACAGGCAGTGTCAATATTGCAATCTTCATAATCTTCTGTAGATTTTTCTTATTATCCGCATTAATATTGCAGAACTAGTAGAAGCATTATATGCAAAAGCAAAATTATTTTTATCCAACACCATGTAGAAAAAATTTCTGTTTACTGGTTCTTTTACAGGATGTTCTATGCTTGGATTGAAAGGGATAACTTCATCCAACTTTTGTTCATATAATTGACAGTCCAGACTTTTAAGTAAAGCAAATGCATGTTCTTTATTAACAAGAATAAGCCCACAACCTTTATCATCATCAATTTCTGGATGCAGTCTGTCAACTCCCCAAAAGTCAGCCAAGGTTATATCACTTTGTACATTATGGAGCTTTGCCGGACAGTCATAACAGCTAGGGCGTAATGACAAATCAGACAAAAATGCATTCATGTATATATTTCTCTCAGCTGGAATCACATCCTTTTTGCCATTCTTATATTCTATTTTTACGTTATATTTTTTCCAACCATTCTCTTTTGATCTAAAACTTATACTATTTATCTTATCTGCAAAAGAGAAAGATGAGCTTCGTTTCTTAATATTATAAGCCTCACTCACTAATTCATACAAATACTTTTTCCATACTTTTTGACTAGGCACTCCATGACATACTAAATCTACAGTCAATAGATTTTGATATGGCTTCCGCAGAAAATTCCTCAAGCCTGCAATTTGGCAGGGCGTGCCTGAAAACAAGACGAATCTTCCTTCATCCAAAAATCTTTTAGCTTGCAAGAAAGAATTACCTATATAACTTTGCACATATTTTGATCCACGGAAGCGTGAAAGTCCTTCTTTTGTTTCTGTATAGTCGTGCACAACATTCCATTGTTCATCAAAACAAGCTCCAAAGACAACTCCTTTTTTCAGAATAACCTGCTCTGCTATCAAGGTGAATATGCCACCAGAAGAACTTTGCAAACGTATATTAATATCATTATTTATACCTGCATAAGCCAAAGGTTCTTTTTTTGAATACTTTGGATTAAGTACAGGACATACATTTTCGCACAATTTACAATCGACACATTGCGACAAATCTACCTTAGGATATAAAAAACCTTCCTTGTCAGCCTGCATTGATATGCATTTCTTTGGGCATATACTACGACATGCTTCACATCCACAACATTTCGACTTATCAACAATCTCAATCATAAAGAGAATTTTTGTCTAACCAATGCTATTCTACTTCTAATAAAATATCGTTCATTGCTACTGCAACCTATAAAATAAATGGCCATAGAAGAACAAAGGATAGTTAATATGCATATCAATAAAAAGCGAATTACGCTATCTGGCATTTGAATATATAATAGTGTCGGTATAATAGCAGCAGTAAATGTAACCAGCAGAACATTACCACAAACTTTATACAAATATCGTTTCATTGAAAGTCCAACCATCTTACGCAAGAATAATAAACGAAGAAACAAACAAGCAACAGCAACCACCAAAGCAACAAACATAGTTGATTCAGGCTGAAGCCCAATTTTCAGGCAAATATAGGACAAAGGAAAGTTCATCAACAGCATGCCACCAACAGCAAGCTGATAATTACGAATTTTTCCTGTTGACACCTGCAAATTAATTAAGGTATTTGACAATATATCACACATCGATACAATCATAATAAGCCGGACAAAATTTACCGTATGCTCAGGGTAATGTTTTAACCACAAAGTCAGCACGAATTCAGCTTCGAACAACATGGGCAAGGCAAACAACAAGAGTATGTAATAAGAAAACCTAGAGCCTCGTTCTACCAGTGAAAACATATAATCATAATCACCAGCTGCATACGATTTAGTAATTTGCGGATTAAGGGCTGTCATGAAATTATTAGAAAATGAAACCAAAACATTATTAACTGTATTGGCAATTCCTCTAGCTGCATTAATAATAGGCCCGATAAACATATTCAACAATATATTTACACCTTGATCCTTTAATAATCCTGCAGTGCAGCCGATAAAATTCCAGCCTGCAAAAGAACTCATCTCTTTCCAATAGCTGACATCAAAGCTCAGTTTTAATTTACATTCCTCAAAATTACGAGTGCAATAACTCCAATAAATTGCCTGCATGATGCAAACCACTCCCACTAAAAGCAATGCATATACAATAAGACGATCGAAAGCTAACCCGGAATAAGCTATAAACAACACAATCAGCAGACGCAGGATTATGTCAAGTATACCTATATAGGCAAACGCACTCATACGTTCATGAGATACGATTGATGCACTGAACGGAACACTCAAAAGGTTTATCACAAATGTAAGCACTGACGCATGAAACACCCAATTGGCAGCATACAACCTGTTATCGGGAATTGTCATGTGAGTATTCAGAAACCAAAGGCCTATTGTTTCTGCAAGGATTATTATTATGCCTGACAAAACAAGCTGAATACTTAATGATGTGGAAAAAACTTTTTTGAGACCTTCCATGTCTCCTTTTCCCAACTCAAAAGTCAGGAATCTGCTGACAGATGAAGACAAAGAACTGGAAACCATCGAAAACATCGCAACCACACCGCCTACGACATTATAGATACCATAGTCTTCAACGCCCAAGGCCTGCAAAACCACACGCGAAGTGTATAATGATATCAACATGCCAAAGAGCATGCGGACATATAGCATCAATGTATTCTTTGCAATCCGTTTTGTATTTTCCTGTTGCGTGGTCATTTAATTTATTTACATCAAATAATTTAGCACAAACCGACCGTTGGTCTGCATATCGTTTTATCTCTTTTGTGTATTTCTGCTTTCAGCCGTCTTTTTGTTTACTATTGAGTTCCGTATGTTTCTTCTTGACATAGCACGCTATGTTGCGAAAGAGCAAACGAAAGTCTGTTCAATATAAAGCGAAGATACCGGCTGAACCATAACGCCCGGCTCGGGTTTTGTATTTATATATTTTCGTTTTATGGGATTTACGAAAGTAGTTTCATCATAACAATTTCTGCCTGTTGGCGCCAGCAGAAACAACAAAATGGCATAAGATAAAGATTCGTTATTTCTTATAATATCTGTATATATTCAGGCTGCACTTCAATAGATGCAGTCAAGAGGTTAGACAATTCAATAAAGATGCGCTTCACTTTTGAGCCTTGCATCTTATGGAGTTTTCCTACATAGTCGTTCAGAGGACCGCCGATGATGCGCACAGTTTTGCCTATCATACTTGGAAGGATATCCTTTGGAGCATAAAACTGCGGATTGTCAGCAGCTTCAACAGCATGTATAAAACGCTCCATATCCGTGTCCCTTACCGTCATGGGAGTTCTAAATCCGTCGCGCAAATAGCGGTATTGCAGTGTGCTGGTTCTCTCGACGATAGGATCAAGAACTTTTCTGGTGACATGCACGAACAGCAAGTCTTGCATAAAAGGAACTTTCTGGGGGATGCGTTTTTTCTCTTTGGTCACAATTTTCCACTTCATAGGAGTGAATATCTCGATTTTCATCTCGCTCAGCATCTTATACGCAGGAAGCTTGGCATTGTTTCGCTTCAAGTCGCGCATAACGAACCATTGGGGCGCGTCACTCCTAGAAAAAGCTATAATTTGCTCTTCTTTAGTCATAGTCAGCAATGTGTTGGTTATAATATATTAATGCCTTAAAGGCATACCTTCTAGTCCTGCGAGTTAACGTAAATTGCAGTATAACAAGCAGTTATGAGTTTTTGTATCTAGACTTCTCTCATTCTCGTCAAGCATTATTAAAACACTTTTTTAAATGACTTTATCAGTGTAAAGCTTATTTATCACCTAGTTATTTTTGGTTATCTCCTAATAAGAGACGGTCTTTTGTATGCAAGGGTACAAAAAATAATTACTTATGCAAGTATTTTAACAATTTTATTAAATTATTTCACCGCAAACGTTTATTTGCTGATTTTTTCTTTACAAAAGAAGCACATAGAAACCCTATAAATAGAAAGTTTCACGTTAATGACTATCTCTTATTAGGAGATGGTCTTTTTCGTGAAACGAATCAAGTCTTTTTTGGATTACATCATTCAAAAAAACGAATGACCTTAAGAATAGTATTTGCGTCTGTTACTTTACTGAAAAGCGTAAAATATGGTGAGGTTTATAAATCGAAGAATTAACTTTATTTTCGGACAATGATGCTTATTTGGCGATGCTGCTTTTGCCTTCAGCACAAACAGCACGGACACACACCAATGTCCCTCCACAATGTTTAATAAGTTTTAGAGACCGTTTAATATTTTCCTGTTTGCCTCATCTACCTCATAAGATTTAATCGAATCTAAATATATCTGGGTGGTAGCTTCCGACTCGTGCCCCAGCCCTTCGCTTATCACAGCCAGGGGTATGTCCTTGCCGCGTGCTATAGTTGCCCAGCTGTGACGGCTGTAATATAAAGACAATGGCACAGCCAGATTGGCCAAGCCGGCAATCTCCTTCAGATGTCTGTTTATTCTCATCATCTGATTAAGGTATTGCTGCCGCTCTTTTCCGTCTTCACGCATTATTATCGGCAGCAGATATTTTGTCTTGTTAGGCTCATACTTATCAAGGATATCCTGCATCTGGCGTGTCCACTCTATTATGAGCAACTGTCCCGTCTTCTTACGACGGTAAGTAAGATAACCGTTGCGCAGGTCTTTCTTCTTCAGGTATGCCATGTCTACAAAAGACATGCCCCTGGTGCAGAAGCTGAAGATGAACATGTCGCGTGCATAGTCCCAAATAGGTTTTCTCGACAGATCGAGGTCCTTTATCCTCTTAATCTCAACAAAAGATATGCTCCGCTTTATGGTCTTGTCCATGCCGCAATAGACATGCCTGAACGGGTGGCAGTCTTTAGTCAGGCCTTTCTCTACCGCCATCTTATAGTTGGTGCGCAGAATTCTCATGTAGAACGATGTCGTGTTGCGCGACAAGCCGCGGTATCTCATCTGCGCCTCATAAAGTTCAAGCAGCTCCGAATCAATCATGTTGAAAGGCAGGTCGACACCTTTCCTGAAGTGCATGAAGCTGTTTAACGTCGACTTATAGGTCTCGCTTGAACGTATCTTGCCCAGCTTCTGTTTATGCATAATCTGGGTACGGATAAAGTTAAACACGCTTTGCCTTACATCGTCACAAAGCAAAAACCGGCTGATGACATCGTCAACGCACAACTGACTGCCGTCAACGACAGTGTCCCGGATGATGCTGTTTATCCGCCGCAGTTCCCATTCCACATTAAAGCGGATAAGACTTAGCTGCTCATAGCGCGGCGATGACTTCATGGGGAGAATGATGCAACCGTTGCGTTCGTCCCATTCGCTGCTGAAAATCTTGTACTTGCTGGTTATTCTGCGGACTAAACAGTGCTGTCCCAAGGATTTGTTAACATTTTGTCATAACTATCAGTATAACAGATATTTATATACAATTATATAGTGCGGAGGATTTTAAGATAGAGCAGGAATTTGTAAATTTGCGTCATTAACAAAATGAAAGTAAAATGACTCAAATCCCTTACATATTTAATCAGCTCCACAGCTATCTTCCAAGAGACAAATTTGACAGACTGGTGAAGAAATACAATGGCAATGCATATATAATAAACTATACATGTTGGAATCATCTATTAGTCATGATGTGGGCACAGCTGACCTCCAGGCGTAGCCTTCGTGATATAGAAACGTCCATACGCGCCCATTCTGACAAATCTTACCGGCTAGGCTTCGGACGTAACATCAGCCGTAACAATATAGCCTATGCGAATTCAAAACGGAGCGTGGCAATCTATCGTGAGTTCGCACAGGAAATGATGCGCCGGGCATCAAAAATATCCATTAAGGACAAATCGCTTAAAGAAATTGCCGATGTATTTGGACTAAACGGATTCTTTGCGGTTGATTCGAGTACAGTTTCACTTGATCTTAAAAAATTCAAGTGGTCAGTTCCTCAGGAAGGATATGGTGGAGTCAAGTTTCACACGATGTACGATTTATTAAGAAACGTTCCCCGTATGTGCCTTATCACCGGACATGAAGAACGGGATCAGACATTTATGGAAGACTATCCTTTTGAAAAAAGATGCCTGTATGTATTTGATAAGATGTATTTTAAGACGAAGGGCTTTGCTGCCATCAAACTGCATGAGGCTTATTTTGTCACCAGGATGAAACGCAATGTATTGTTTGAGACCATAGACAGCAGGCCTGTAAACGGCATAACAGTTTTGGCAGATCATACTATATTATTTTGCGGAAGGTGGGCAAAGAGCGGATATCCGGAAAAGCTAAGGAGAGTAAGGTATTACAGTGCCGAAAAGAATGAGGTTCTGGACTTTGTCACCAATAACTTTGAACTTGATGCGGAAAGCATCTCACTGCTATACCGATACCGTTGGCAAATAGAACTTTTCTTTAAATGGATAAAGCAGCATCTGCGGATAACATCTTTTTATGGTACGTCTGCAAATGCCGTGATGATACAGATATATGTTGCATTTACCACATATTGTATGCTTGCCATGGTGGCTGACTCTTTAAAGTATCAAGGGCAACTCTATGAATTTGCAAACATTATGAGTGTGTCGCTTACAGAAAAAGTATACCTCCGTGATTTAATTGACAGATATAATAATGACGATAAGAAATCTGGCCAGGATGGAGAACAATTCTTACCATTCAACTTCTGACATTTTGTTAGTTTGACACATTTGAAAAGAGAAAATTTTAATTGTTAAAATATTCCTTGGGACAGCACTGGACTAAACGTCCGTGAATAAGCTGAAACACCAATGAGCCTTCTTTGTCAATGTTTACAGAAGGTCTGAATTTAAGTTTAACAGATATCATATTTATATTTTTAATTCAATATAAATATCATATTTTTTTCTTTTTTCCTATATTGTTTTCATACACCTATGCATCTTGTTTTATTTCTTTTAACTCTTATTCTGCCCTTTACGCAAACTAATGCTGATACATCACCACACCCCGGCAATCTTGCTGCCGCACTTAGGGCAGACGCCGCTGAAGTTGCCAAGATCCACGTCGTAGCCTGTGCGGCGTATGAGGACAGAGCCGCAACGGGGGCAAAGGGTGTCTTCGGCTCCGGGAAGCGAGACATTGCCGAGATAGACATGGCGCATGCCCTGACTTATGGCCACACGGCGTGCCTCAACGAGTAGCGGCAAGGGCGTCGGCACAAAGCTCGCACCGGCATCCTTAACGCCCATGGGCGTAACGGCAAGCACCGACATGGAGCCCTGCATCTTATACTGCGGGAAAAAACGGCTGAAATGGAGCGGACAGTCGGCAAAGCCGTTGTCGACAAGCCAGCGGCACATGCGGGCTATCATGTCCTTGTCGTCGTTGACGCCGGGTATCAAGAGGTTGGTTATCTCTATCCACACGCCGGCATCGAGCATACTTTTGAGCGTATGCAGGACAGGGGCAAGCCGTACACCGCTGACAGAACGGTAGATGTCGTCGGAGAACGACTTGAGGTCTACGTTGGCGGCGTCGATATACGGCAGCAGACCTGCCAGCGGACGGGCGTTGACATAGCCTGCCGTAACCAGAATGTTCTTCAGTCCGCGCTCACGGCACGCCACGGCACAGTCGCGCGTGTACTCTAGCCATGTCAGCGGCTCGGTGTAAGTATATGCCACCATACGGCATCCGTTCGTTTCAGCCAGCCGCGCCACGTCGGCAGCATCAAGCTGTCTGTAGGGCACGTCGGCCGTCGACGCCTGCGATATGTCCCAGTTCTGGCAGTTAAGGCACGAAAGGTTGCAGCCCGCCGCAGCCAGAGACAGACAGCTGCCGCCGGGATGAAAATGCAGCAGCGGCTTCTTCTCAACCGGGTCTATCTGCAATGCGCACACACGACCGTAGTTTTCTGCCACGAGACGCCCGCCGCGGCATACCCTGCTGCGGCACTTTCCGCGCTCGCCCTCTGCCAGACGGCAACCGTGAGGGCACAGGCGGCACACCACCCTGCCGCCTTCAGCGGCTTCATAAAATTGTGCTTCGTGCTCCATATCCTTAATATTTATTCGCCGTCGGCCTCGCCGAACACTTCGGCTTCATAAACATACAGCTCGGCATCGCGCCATCCGTCCCAGCCAAGTCCGGCCTTGTCGCGCGAGCAGTGGCCGAAAAACTCTTCCTTAGTCCAGTCAGTCTCATCTGCCACCTGCGGCAGGAACGTGCCCGAGCTGGCACCCTTGACAATATACAGACCGTGGCGGCCGAGCTGAAACTCGTCTATCGACGATATGCGGCGCAGCGGCGACAGCACGGATATCTCTATCTTAATGTCATTAAGCTCATCCTTGCGCACGGGATAAAAGCGCGGATCTTCAAAAGCTGCCGACTTAGCCATCTCCTCAACCGTGGCATACAGCGGCCGGTAACCTACAAGATTGCCTATGCATCCGCGCAGACGGCCGCCTGACGTCAGCGTTACGAAGGCTCCGCAGCGTGCCTTCAGCGTTTCGCTAAGCCTGGTTGTGTCGCACGGCTGTCCGCTGTTTCCGTTAAGCGTATTCTCTATTGTCCGGCGCGCAATGCCGAGCAGGGTGCGCATCTCGTCTGCCGTAAGGCCGAACGCCGCATCCTTTTCTGCTCCGCCGCCTTCGGCTTTTCCGCCCGTAACGGCAAAGGCATGATAGCCCACCACGCCGTCGTGGTCGCCGTAGGGCGAGTCGCCCGAGTTGCAATATCCCAGATGCTCCATGGTCAGGCCGCCTCCATCACTCATCATCATGAGCAGCACGGCTATGGGCGACTGTCCGCAGGCACTTGTGTAGAGGTTTGAAATGTTGCGCGAGGCGTTGTCGTTAATCGCGCCTACAAACTCTGTCAGCGAGGCCTTCTCTATGGCTTGCCCCGTTATGCCGTCCACCTCAACGGCGTCGTCATAACGTGGATAATGAGAGAAGTCGCTGCTTATGACAAACAGGTTGTCGGCGGTGAAGTATGGCTGCAGGGCCTTGGCCACGCGTTGCAGTTTGTCAAGATCTTGCGTACCTATTATAATGGGCACTATGGGCGGCATCTTGTCCAGATGGCGTTGCAGGAAAGGCAACTGCACCTCAAGGCAGTGCTCGCCGTCGTGTGCCTTGGGCAGACAGCAGAACACGCTGTCGGCACGCAACAGATCATTGCACACGTTGATGTCTATCTCCACGTTGCCAAGCGGAGTGGCATAAGCGCCGAACTGGTTGTCGACCGAAGCGCCGTCGAAGGCTGCCTTATGGCTCGGTCCCAACAGGAACACCCGCTTATATTCTCTTGCCGGATTTATGCGCATATATGCCTTTGCCGCCATAGCTCCCGAAAAGACATAGCCTGCATGGGGCACGATGATGGCGTGCACGTCGTCGGCATGACTTACTCCGGCTGATTTCAGAAAGCCGTCGACATCATTGGCAAGCGTGTCTGCCGAGGCTGAATAAAACTGCCCGGCAACGGCCGGCTTACGTATATCGTCTGCACTGCGTGAGCATGACTGAGAAATGTGTGTTGCCATAATAATCAGTATAATTAACAGTTTTGCTTTCAAGGGTGTTGTGAATAAATTATTCTTATATCGCAAAAATAAGAAAAATAATTGAGAAAGGAAAGGGATTTTTTTATTATTTAGGAGTTAAGGAGTTATGAAGTTAAGGAGTTAAGACAAATGCTTTTATTATTAGGAGTTAAAGGAGTTAGAGTAGTTATCGCCAACAAGTTGGCTAGGAGTTAAAGTCAAATGTTTTGTTGCTATAAAACAATTTCGCATTTGGATTTTTCACTTTTCACTCTTAGTTTTTCACTTTAATGTGCCGGCTGATTTGCAATTGTCGTGCAAGCAAGAGCAGAAGCAAATCTCATTTGGTTATGCCGAGCGCAGCCGACAATCAATAAGATTAATCTGCCGGGATTGAATATCAGGATCTGTTATCCGAAATTAATACAATTTATTTATAAAAAGGAAGTTAAGCGGATTGAAAATCCTTATATTTTATGTTGCCGGATAACATATCCGGCAGAACATTTGCTTTGCGGATTCTAAACAACAGAGCCTAATATTACATACTACTAGAAAAATAATTGAGAAAGGAAAGGGAATTTTTATTATTTAGGAGTTAAGACAAATGCTTTTATTATTAGGAGTTAAAGGAGTTAAAGTCAAATGCTATGTTGGATAATTACAGCTATAAGAAATTGTTTCGCAACAAGGCTAATGTGCCGGCTGATTTGCAATCTGCCGGAATTAAGTATAAGGATCTGTGATCCGAAATGCATATTACATAGGAAGATAAGCGGATTGAAATAATTAATGTTCGATATAAATCAAACAAAACATTACTCTTGTGAATAAAAATTTTAACGGAAAAATCAGGACAAAAGATTTTTTGGAAATAGAAAATAAATATATAACGAATGTTAATATACGCATACTTTTAGCGACATTCTATTAACATACATTTACGTTTATGCCGTTATTTTGCCATAAAAAGTATGATTTTGTTGGCCAAATCAATGGATTCTGACTAACAAAAGGGGCTATTTCAGAACGTAAACGGGCCACTTTTGCACCGTAAACGGCAGAGTAATATTTTTTAACTGTAGCCATTTTCTTCTCAAAACGACATAATCAGCTGTAAATCAACAGATTAACTAAAACATGAAAATTATGACATTTTTAAGAAGAAAAGACAGAACCGTGATGAAGGACGGCATTCTGAGAGCGTCAAACGGTCGGAAACAATCCGTTTATTTTACATTTTAACATAGCGGAATAAGCACATAACAAGACTCAAAACTTAAAGCTGATGCTCGCATAGGGAAGGCAGTTGCCGTGCCATGTGGCAGAATAGAAGCTGAGGACATCCTCGTCGGACGGACGGCCCACCACATTATACAGACCGCAGCGCAGGGCAAGGAGCTTGCGGCCGAAGGCTTTCTCGAACGAATAGCCCACGTCGACACGATAAACCAGCGGCTCGCGCATGGTGCGGAACTGCTCCTCGGGCGGTGTGTTGAAATCATCGCCAAACTCAAGCACCTTGCCGGAGCGCATCATGCCGCCGACGGAAACGAGCGAATGGGCATTGAGCTTATACGACAAGGCAGCAGCCAACTGATGGGGAACGTCATAGAGCGACGGCATGCGGCCGCGGTCGGGCATGTCGTCAAACCACTCGCGGCTGCGCGAGAAGGCATACGAAAACTGAAGCATCCAGCGCCTCCAGCTCTTGTTGAGATAAAGACGGAGGCCATAGCTGTCGCCGCTGCCCACCATGACATACTGTTCCCAGCCGCCGTCGTCAACAAAAATATCGGGGCGCATGGCCACTACGTTGCGGCGTGTCTTATAGAAAGCCGACAGTTCAAACAGGCCGCCGGTAAGGAAGTGCTTCCACCCCACCTCATAATGCTCCGACGAACGCGGCTTGTAGCCGTCTATGCTTGGCATGCGGAAGTCGGTAGGCAGGTCCCAGTTGTAAAGCCGCAGGCAATGATAAAACTGCTCCATCTTTGAGAAATGCAGATAGAGCAGGTCGCTGTCTGTAGGAAAATATCTGACAGACAGGCGCGGCTGTATGCTGTAATAGTCTTTGCTGCCGTGAGGAAAATAGCCTACGCCGTGGACACCCACCTGAACCGAGAGACGCTGCGACACACGTATGTGGTTGTCATAGAACACTGACGCCTGACTGATAAGCTCGCGCCGGGTGCGGACGTCGCTGCCGAAGGCCGCAATGCGGTAGGTGTCGTAAGAATACTTGGCGCCCCAGCGCGCACTGTAAACGTTGTCGAGAGTGTAGCTGAACTCTGTAGAGGCGTTAAACGAGCGTATGCCGCTTCTGACGTAGCCCGTAGAGTCGACTCCGAGCATGTCTATGCGCGCGCGGTTGGTATGTCCGGAGTAAAAGAGCGACGTGGTGTTGCCCAGCTTGCCCGCCTGCGTGTTGAACGAAAGCTGGCAGATGTCGTTGCTCCATCTGAGCACCGTGCCGGTCTCGCCGTCATACAGCGGCATGTGATAGTCGTCGCGCGCGCCGTAGGCCATGGCGCTGAGCGATGTCTGCGGCGATATTGAATAAGACAGCTTGGCATTGTAGTCGTAGGCAGAATGGTTAAGGCGGTCGTCTTCCGACCGCATGTTGTCGAAGAAGTCGAGCCAGCTTCTCCGTGCGCCCACCATATATGAAAGTTTGTCCTTCACGATCGGTCCTTCAAGTGTTACCGATGCGGCGGGCATGTCGAGCGAGAGGGTGTTGACAAATTCGTTTTTGTTGCCGTCTTTAAGATTAACCTCAGTAACCGACGAGAGCCTCCCTTCAAAGCGAGTGGAGAAGAACCCCTTATGGAACACCACATTCTTTACGGCGTCGCCGTTGAATATGGGCAGCAGCGAGTTGAGATGTCCCGGATGGAACACGGGCACGCCGTCGAGCAGAAACAGGTTTTCGTCGTTGCTGCCGCCGTCCACCTGCAGGTTGCTCCCTGCCATCGACGATATCACTCCGGGCAGAATCCATATCTGAGAGAAAAGGTCGTTGCGGCTGAACGAGAGCATGCTTGAGGGCGTTGTCTCGCCCAGTTCGCCGTCGCGCTTGGATGTCTCTACGGTTATCTCTTCTATCTCAAACGGCAAAGGCTCAAGATGCGTAACAATATGACAATTGCCGCTCACACTTATGCGGCGGCTCGAAGGGGCATATCCCATATAAGAAACATTGAGCACATAAGTGCCCGGCGGA
>ULWO01029672.1_pt1 | contig 23951 bp, 20 predicted proteins | sample 1960421 | NCBI WGS metagenome assembly ULWO01 (sample SAMEA4835814, study PRJEB28245) | human gut metagenome | biome: gut microbiome; material: fecal sample | place: Denmark | collected 2008 | reverse complement strand
CATGGCTTCCGCCGGTGCCCACTGCTTCCACCTGAACCATGTGTCTACCCAGCTGCCCTACGGCATCACCGTGGCTGCCGTGTCCTTCGTCAGCTTCATCATCGCCGGTCTGGTGCAGCAGGTCGTGGTCTGCATGATCATCGCCATCGTCCTGATGATCGGCACCCTGCTGGTCATCCGTGCCGTCACCGCTAAGAAGCACGCTGGCGTCTTCCAGGAAATGGCTGCTGCCAACAAGGCTCTGGCCAAGTAATTCCCGCGAAGCCTACATAAAAAACAGGTCCGCACCTGCGGACCTGTTTTTTTTTTAGCTAGTCAAAAAAGGGCAGCGCTCTTTTTTGGCAAGCACAAAAACGGCTCATATGCCGAAAAAGCGTTTTCCATTGTCCCAGGTGGCCTGCTCCACCGCTGCCGGGGTCATGTCCCGCAGCTGGGCGATCCTCTCGGCCACCAGGTGCACATAGGTGGAGTCATTGCGGCGGCCCCGATAGGGCACCGGGGTCAGGTAGGGGGCGTCCGTCTCAATCATCAGCCGCTCCATGGGGACGGCCCGGATGACCTCCGGGGCCTTGCGGGCGTTTTTGAAGGTAGCTGCCCCGTTGAAGGATAGGTACCAGCCCCGATCCACCAGCTCCCGGGCCATTTCCACGGACCCGGCGAAGCAGTGGAACACGCCCTGCACCCGGGGAAATTCCCGGACTATGTCCATGGTGTCGGCGTGGGCGTCCCGGTCGTGGATGATCACCGGCAGCTGAAGCTCCTGGGCCAGGGCCAGCTGCTGCCGCAGCACCTGCTGCTGCAGGTCCCGGGGTGGATTCTCCGGCCAGTAGTAGTCCAGGCCGATCTCACCGATGGCCACCACCTTATCCTCCTGGGCCAGAGCCCGGATCTCCGTCAGGTGCTCCGGGCGGAAATCGCCGCAGTTTTCCGGATGGATGCCCACGGCAGCGTAGATATGGGGAAAACGATGGGCCAGCTCCACCGCCGTCCGGGAGGACGCCACGGTGCAGCCGGGGTTCACCACCAGACCGACGCCGCGCTCCGGCAGAGAAGCCAGCAGGGCCTCCCGGTCCGGGTCGAACTGGTCGTCGTCATAGTGGGCGTGGGTGTCAAACAGCATGGCGGGCCCTCAGTCCAGGCGGACCTTACCCGGCCGGGCGTCCGCCACATACTGGGCCTTCAGCTCCCGCAGCCGGTCCATATGGGCCGCGCGCAGGTGGACCTGCTGCTTTTCCTCCGACTCCCACTGCTCCACCAGGAGGATCTCGTCGGCATTCTGGACGGACAGGAAATAATCGTACCGCAGGCAGCCGTCCTCCCGCCGAATGGCGTCGATGATGCCCTCGGTGGTCAGCTGGCGCAGGAAGCTCTCCCGGCAGCCGGGCTTGGCCAGATAGCGCACGTACAGGGTCAGGGTAGTTTCCATAGAGAAGCGCTCCTTATTGATAATGTTGTTCCAGTACCGCGATCATGGCGGCAATGGCGTTTTCCCGGCAGTCCGGCAGGACCCGGACTCCGGGCACCCGGCGCACCGACTCGATGGCGTTGGCCGGGGCAAAGGGCATGCCGGCGTATTCCAGCATGGGGATGTCGTTGGCGTGGTCCCCCACGCAGCAGACATTCTCCTGCCGCACGCCCAGAAGCTCCGCCAGGCGGCGGACCATGCCGCCCTTGTTGGCTCCCCGGGCGGTGATCTCCAGCAGCGTGGATGCGCTGGCTACGATCTCATATTCCCGGCTCCAGGGTTGCTCGCGGATATACTTTTCCAGCTGCCGCAGCCGGGGAGGCTCCTCCTCAAACAGCAGCTTGGCAATAGGTGACGGAGCCTGGTCCAGACTGTCCAGCTCCACCGACGGGGAGTGGGTCAGGTGCAGGTGCCGGGCGGTGATCTCGTTGGGGTGCACCACATGGATGGAGTTGTCGTCGTGGTAGATCTCAAAGGTCAGGTCCGGCATTTCCGCCGTCAGCTGCCGGACGTGGTCCCGGATGCGCTCCGGCAGAAAGGCGGTGCAGAGGTACCGCCCGGCGGCAAAGTCATAGATGGCCGCGCCGTTAAAGAGCACGGTGGGGCCATTCATGGGGATGCCGTCCTTCAGGGCGGCGAAGGAGGGCAGGGCCCGGCCGGTGGACACGCAGAAGGTGCCGCCCTGGGCCATGAAATACTCCATGGCTGCCCGGTTTTCCGGCGATACCGGGGGGATGCCGCCCTTTCCCCGAAGGGAATCCTCCGTGTAGACGATGGTGTTGTCATAATCGCTGGCGATAAGGACGCCGTCAAACTTTCCCATGACTTATCCCTCTGCCGCAGGCGTGCCGCCTCCGCCGCTTCTGCGGCGTCCGCCCCGGTGGCGGGGACGGCGGCGGGACTGGGCGCCCTCCTGGGGCGCCGCATTCTCCGCGGGCTTCTGAGACGGCTTGGGGGCGCCGCTCTTCGGCGGCTGGGGACGGTTTTCCTGAGGCTTGTCCCCGGGCTTGCGGCGGGGACGGCGGGGCTTGTCGTCGGCCCTGGGCCCATCGGGACGCTTCTTTTCCGGCGGACGGGGCTTCTCCCGCTTCTCCGGGACCTTCTCCGCCGTCTGCTGGGGCTTGCTTCCGCCGCCCCGGCGGCGGCGCTCGTTCCGGCGGCGGGCGGGCCGCTCCTCCCGGGCGGGGGCGTCGGGATCAAAGTCCGCAATGACCAGGGGCATGGGGAACTCGTCCTCCTTCCGCTCCTCCACATACCGGGCGGGCCGCTCCTGGGGCACCTGGATGCCGTCGCGGCTGCCCTTGCCGTTGCGCAGCACGCACAGCTCGCAGCTGTGGTAGCACCGGGGGGCTTCGGGCTTCTCATCCAGCCGGACATGAACCGTTTCCTTCAGCACGTTCACGTCGCAGATGTTGCCGGGGCCATCCGGCGTCTGGACAAAGGAGTCGTTCTTGGGCATGCGCTTCAGAGCGTCCTCATAGGCGTCCTGCTCATATTTCAGGCAGCACATCAGCCGCCCGCAGGTGCCGGAAATTTTCGTGGGGTTCAGGGACAGACTCTGGGTCTTGGCCATTTTGATGGACACGGGCACAAAGTCATCCAGAAACTGGGCACAGCAGAAGGGGCGGCCGCAGATCCCCAGGCCTCCCAGCATCTTGGCCTCGTCCCGGACGCCGATCTGCCGCAGCTCGATGCGGGCCCGGAACACCGACGCCAGGTCCTTTACCAGCTCCCGGAAGTCCACCCGCCCGTCGGCGGTGAAGAAGAACAGAATCTTGTTCCCCTCGAAGCTGCACTCCACCCGCACCAGCTTCATCTCCAGGTTGTGCTGGAGGATCTTCCGCTGGCAGATATCGAAGGCTTCCTTCTCCCGGGTGCGGTTGTGGGCCGCTGTGCGGCGGTCGTTCTCCGTGGCCACGCGGACCATGGGCCGCAGGGGCTGGATGACGCAGCAGTCGTCCACCGGGTGGTTGCCCATGGTGCACTGGGCGTATTCCAGGCCCTGGGCCGTCTCCACGATGACGTGGTCCCCGGTCTGCACCTGCACGTCGCCGGGGTCAAAGAAGTAGGTTTTGCATCCGCTGCGGAAGCGGACGCTGATCACAGTTGTCATATATTTCGATTCCTTTCCGTGTATGTCAAAGCAGCTTTTCCCACCCGGCGCACAGGGCTCCCAGCACATGGCCCACGCCCACGTTATAGCGGCACTCCAGGCAGTATTGCTTCATCAGGTCTGTCATGCCCTGCAGCTGGCGCACGGTAAGCCCCCGGCGCAGCTCCTCCGCCCCGGGAATGTCCGCAGGGTCTGGCTTGCCGCAGGCGGCCAGCAGCGCCTCGGCAGAGGCTCGCCAGGCGTTCTCCAGCAGCTGCTGGAGCTGCTCGCGCTTGAGGCGCTTATTCTCCAGCCCCACCAGGTATTGGCTCACCGGCAGCAGCTGTCCCGAAGCGAAGGCCCGGCACAGGTCCCGGGCGGCGTCGTCCCGGGCGTCCTCGTCCTCGCCCCGGAGCTTCCACTCCACGCACCGGGAGCGGATGGTGGGCAGCAGCGCCGCCGCCGTCTCCGTGCAGAACAGGAACGCCGCGTAGGGCGGCCCCTCCTCCACCAGCTTCAGCAGCACGTTCTGGTCCCGCTGGTTCAAAGCGTCGCAGTCCGGGAAGATGTACACCTTGGCGGCCCCGTCGTTGGGGCGGATGTATGCGTCCTGCCGCAGGCTTCGCAGCAGGTCCACCGGCAGCTCCCGGTGGTCGGGGTCCTGCACCGTCTGGACATCGGGGTGGATGTCCTCCAGCACCTTGCGGCACTGGCGGCATTGCAGGCAGGGCTTTCCGCTTTGCGCCTCGCACTCCATGGCGGCGGCGGCAAAGCGGGCGGCGGCCATGCGGTCTCCGCTGCCGGAGAAGATGATGGCATGGGGCAGGGCTCCGCCTGCGGCGGCCCGGCGCAGCCGGCGGGCCAATGTGCTGTTTTCCGGCAGAAGCTGCCCCACGGTCCTTCCTCCCCATTGTTATACTTTCCGATTTTATAAGTATAGCATACCCTCCGTCCCGTCCGCAAGGTGCCGGGACGGGTTTTCTGCAAAAAATAGTTTCCCGTCAGGAGATTATTCCCGGTAATTTTGGGCCATAATGGCAAAAAGATTCCTTTTTGCGAAAATAGTCTTGCTTTTGACAGAAGATATGCCTATAATAAGTTGTTCGCAATTTTATTTTATATACGGAGGGAACTACATGAGTAAGAAGTATTGCTATCTCTTTACCGAGGGCAACGCCAAGATGCGCGAGCTGCTGGGCGGTAAGGGCGCCAATCTGGCCGAGATGACCAACATCGGCCTGCCCGTCCCCCAGGGCTTCACCATCACCACCGAGGCCTGCACCCAGTATTATGAAGATGGCCGCCAGATCAACGACGCCATCATGGCCGAGATCATGGAATACATCGAGAAGATGGAGCAGATCACCGGCAAGAAGTTCGGCGATCATGAGAATCCCCTGCTGGTCTCCGTCCGCTCCGGTGCCCGCGCCTCCATGCCCGGCATGATGGACACCATCCTGAACCTGGGCCTGAATGAGGACGTGGTGGACGTTATCGCCAAGAAGTCCAACAACCCCCGCTGGGCCTGGGACTGCTATCGCCGCTTCATCCAGATGTACTCCGACGTGGTCATGGAGGTGGGCAAGAAGTATTTCGAGCAGCTCATCGACGAGATGAAGGCCAGGAAGGGCGTCACCCAGGACGTGGAGCTCACCGCTGAGGACCTGAAGGAGCTGGCCGGCCAGTTCAAGGCCGAGTATAAGGCAAAGATCGGCCAGGACTTCCCCTCCGATCCCAAGGAGCAGCTGCTGGGCGCCATCAAGGCCGTGTTCCGCAGCTGGGATAACCCCCGCGCCAACGTGTATCGCCGGGACAATGACATCCCCTATTCCTGGGGCACCGCCGTCAACGTCCAGTCCATGGCCTTCGGCAACATGGGCGACGACTGCGGCACCGGCGTGGCCTTCACCCGCAACCCCGCCACCGGCGAGAAGAAGCTCATGGGCGAGTTCCTGACCAATGCCCAGGGCGAGGACGTGGTGGCCGGCGTGCGTACCCCCATGCCCATCGACCAGATGGCCGAGAAGTTCCCCGAGGCCTATGCCCAGTTCGTGGAGGTCTGCCGCACCCTGGAGGACCACTATCGCGACATGCAGGACATGGAGTTCACCGTGGAGCATGGCCAGCTGTACATGCTCCAGACCCGCAACGGCAAGCGCACCGCTCCCGCCGCTCTGAAGATCGCCTGCGATCTGGTGGACGAGGGCATGATCTCCGAGCAGCAGGCCGTGGCCATGATCGATCCCCGGAACCTGGATACCCTGCTGCACCCCCAGTTTGACCCCGCCGCGCTGAAGGCTGCCGCCCCTGTGGGCAAGGCGCTGCCCGCCTCTCCCGGCGCCGCCTGCGGCAAGATCGTCTACTCCGCCGAGGACGCCAAGGAATGGGCTGCCCGGGGCGAGAAGGTGGTCCTGGTCCGTCTGGAGACCTCTCCCGAGGATATCGAGGGCATGAAGGCCGCCCAGGGCATCCTGACCGTTCGCGGCGGCATGACCTCCCACGCCGCCGTTGTGGCCCGCGGCATGGGCAAGTGCTGCGTCTCCGGCTGCGGCGCCATCGTCATGGACGAGGAGAACAAGCAGTTCACCCTGGCCGGCAAGACCTATCACGAGGGTGACTGGCTGAGCCTGGACGGCTCCACCGGCAGCATCTACGACGGCGCTATGCCCACCGTGGACGCCAGCGTGGGCGGCGACTTCGGCCGCATCATGGCCTGGGCCGACAAGTATCGCCGGCTGCAGGTCCGCACCAACGCCGACACCCCCCACGATGCCGCCAAGGCCCGTGAGCTGGGCGCCCAGGGCATCGGCCTGTGCCGCACCGAGCATATGTTCTTCGAGGGCGACCGCATCGCCGCCATCCGCGAGATGATCTGCTCCGACACCGTGGAGCAGCGCGAAAAGGCTCTGGCCAAGCTGCTGCCCATGCAGCAGGGCGACTTCGAGGGCATCTATGAGGCCATGGAGGGCTGCCCCGTGACCATCCGCTTCCTGGATCCCCCCCTGCACGAGTTCGTTCCCACCGAGGAGGCCGACATCGAGCTGCTGGCCAAGGATATGGGCAAGACCGTGGCCGAGATCAAGGCCATCATCGCCTCCCTGCACGAGTTCAACCCCATGATGGGTCACCGTGGCTGCCGTCTGGCCGTCACCTTCCCCGAGATCGCCGTCATGCAGACCCGTGCCGTCATCCGCGCTGCCATCAACGTTCAGAAGCGTCATCCCGAGTGGAACATGGTTCCCGAGATCATGATCCCCCTGGTGGGCGAGGTCAAGGAGCTGAAGTATGTCAAGAGCATCGTGGTCAAGACCGCTGACGAGGAGCTGGCCGCTGCCGGCGTGGAGATGAAGTATCTGGTGGGCACCATGATCGAGATCCCCCGGGCCGCTCTGACCGCCGACGAGATCGCCACCGAGGCCGAGTTCTTCTCCTTCGGCACCAACGACCTGACCCAGATGACCTTCGGCTTCAGCCGTGACGACGCCGGCAAGTTCCTGGGCGCCTACTATGACAAGAAGATCTATGAGAACGATCCCTTCGCCAAGCTGGACCAGGTGGGCGTTGGCAAGCTGGTGAAGATGGCTGCCAAGCTGGGCCGCGAGACCCGTCCCGACCTGCACCTGGGCATCTGCGGCGAGCACGGCGGCGATCCCAGCTCCGTGGAGTTCTGCCACAAGGTGGGCCTGGACTATGTGTCCTGCTCTCCCTTCCGCGTGCCCATCGCTCGTCTGGCCGCCGCACAGGCTGCCATTAAGGACCAGCAGTAAAAGGTAAGGTAACGCCTGCGGAGCAGGCAAAACGACCGATATAAAAAACGGCCGCACAGTTCACCTGAACTGCGCGGCCGTTTTTTCGCCGCCTGCCCTGGCTGAAGGCCGGCGCATTATTTCCAAACGATTGCAAATTCCCCGGTGAACTGGCACGAATCCTCCACGGGGATCAGCATGGTATCCTCGCCCTCCCGGAGATAGCCCCAGCAGCTCACCCGGGCGGCGGTGTGGGTGCTCCCTGCGTCATAGGTAAGCCCCTGGTACCAGCTTTCGTTGACCAGCGCTATGATATCCCGTGCCCGGGGGTGCAGCAGCCGGCCGCCCTCCTGGGCCCCGGGTCCCGCCATCATGCACAGCAGCAGCGGGTGTATGTATGCATACCCGGCCCACACCACATCCGGGTCACCGACGGCCTGCATCCCGCCCTGGGCAGTGTAGCCGCACTGAAAGCGCACGGCGGTAATGTACCCGACCCCGTCCGTCTCAAAGGTCAGCGATTTGGGAAAGGCGTTCTTCCTGAACCCCGGATAGCAGCCTGTCAGCATGTCCCGCACCCAGGTGCCGTCCTCCCGCAGCCGCAGAGGCGATTCCACCGCCTGGGCCATTTGATTGAAGTTCTCCGCAAACTCCGGAACCGTCAGCCGTCCCCGGTGGACAGGAATCATGGCACTCATCAGGCCGCACACGATGACCAGGATCAGCAGCCCGTGGGCTGCGGGCAGCAGCGCCCACCGCCAGCCGGGAATGTCCCGGCTCTGGCACAGCACCTCCCCCTCCCAGGGCAGCTTCAGTCCGTCCCGGCAGTCCTGATAGCTTTTTTTCAGCCGCCACAGCCGCACCACGGGAATCAGCAGCGCCATGCCGCATACCAGCGCCAGAGCCGTGTAGGCAAAGGCCTCACCCCACTCCGGCCGCCGCCCGTCGGGCTTTTCCACCGTCAGACCCAGCAGCCGCTTTCCCGGCGTGGTCCCCCACAGGTGCAGCAGCACCGGCTCCACCGCCAGCATCAGCAGCAGTGCGCCTATGGTGTTGAGCAGGGAGAACCCCTGCTGGCGGAACGATATGTGCCCTGCCAGCATTGCCAGCGCCGCCGCGCAGGAGCACAGGGCCAGGTCCAGATTCCGCGCCAGGAACCGCCGCCAGGGACATGGCTCCTGCCGGTCTGCCTGGGGCGCGGCGGGAGCCGCCTGGGCCGCCGTGTGCAGGGCCAGCCAGTATTTCTCCGGGTCCAGGCTGTCATAGCGGACCCGGTCCGCCTGCATGGCCCGGCATACGGCCTGGTCCCTCCGGGCCTGCTCCTCCCGGCGCTGGGCTGCCCGGATGCGCTCCTCTAAAACGTCGGCCAGGTCCAGCTCCCCGGCCTGCATGGCCCGGATCTCCTCAATGGGCACGTCCAGCCGCCGCAGCAGCCGGACGCGCAGCAGCGTGTCCAGATCCTCCTGGCTATAGTCCCGATAGCCGTTCCGGGCCCGGACCGGATGCACCAGCCCCTCCTGCTCATAATAGCGGATGTTGGCCCGGGACAGCCCGGTCCGTGTCTCAATGTCCTTGATATGCATGGCGCCGCCCTCCTTTTCTCCGCAGTATAAGGGGTAAAGGGACTTGACAGTCAAGCTTTTTTCAGGAAATCTCCAGCACCACCGGGCAGTGGTCGCTGCCGTACACCTCCGTGCGGATGGCGGCCTCCGTCACCCGGGGCAAAAGCCGCCGGGACACGATGAAATAGTCAATGCGCCACCCGGCGTTCTTTTCCCGGGCGTGGAACCGATAGCTCCACCAGGAATACGTGATCTCCTCCGGGTGCAGAGTCCGGAAGGTGTCGGCAAAGCCCGCGGCCAGCAGCTGCGTCAGCTTCTCCCGCTCCTGGTCGGAAAAGCCCGGGTTCATCCGGTTGGACCTGGGATTTTTCAGGTCCATCTCCTGGTGGGCCACGTTCAGGTCCCCGCAGTAGATCACGGGCTTTTTTCCGTCCAGCTCCAGCAGATATGCCCGCAGGTCATCCTCCCACTGCATCCGGTAGTCCAGCCGCTTCAGCCCGTCCTGACTGTTGGGGGTGTAGCAGCACACCAGATAAAATTCCGGATATTCCGCCGTGATGACCCGCCCCTCGTGGCGGTGGACATCGTCCCCGAAGCCGTACACCACGGACAGGGGCTCCTCCTTGGTCAGCACCGCCGTGCCGGAATACCCCTTTTTGTCGGCGGAGTGGAAATACCGGTGATACCCCTCCAGATCGAACACTGCCTGCTCCGGCTGCAGCTTCGTCTCCTGCAGGCACACAATGTCCGGGTCCTCCTGCTTCACATATTCCAGAAAGCCCTTGGTCAAGCATGACCGCAGGCCGTTGACGTTCCAGCTTACCAGCTTCATGGCCTTCTTCCTCCGTTTTTTCTTGTATCATACCATAAACGGACCGATTTTCCAAGAAAATGATTGACAAACCCTCCTGCGGGGGATAATATATTCAGGTATCAATGGCGTAGATGGGAAGAGTACCCGGCGCAGCCTCCGTCACAAGAGAGTCCGGCAAGGTGAAAGCGGACACGGCGGCCCCGGCGAACATGGCCCCGGAGCCGTCCGGCTGAGCGCGGCGCGTCAGGCCGGACCGGGTGTGCCCGTTACAGCACCGGGGCGTGTGGGCGCTCCATGAGGCCGCTTTTCGCAAGGAAGCGGCGAAGCAAGGTGGTATCGCGGTGCTGCGCATCGCCCTTGGCTGCGGCCGGGGGCGTTTTTTGTTTGCCCCGTTTCCCGGCTGTGGGAAAAACGCCAAACGTGATATGCATAATTTTAAGCCGCTCTTCCATTCGGAGCGGCAGAAAAGGAGATAGATCCCCATGGAAAAGCAGAAATTCTACATCACAACCCCCATTTATTACCCCTCCGACAAGCTGCACATCGGCCACACCTACTGCACCGTGGCCACCGACGCCATGGCCCGCTACAAGCGGCTCACCGGCTGCGACGTGCTGTTTCTGACGGGCACCGACGAGCACGGCCAGAAGATCGAGGACAAGGCCAAGGCCGCCGGAAAGACCCCCAAGGAGTTCCTGGACAACATCGTGGAGGGCCCCCAGGGCATCCTGGACCTGTGGAAGCTGATGAACATCTCCAACGACCGCTTCATCCGCACCACCGACGATTACCACTGTGCCTCCATCCAGAAGATCTTCCGCAAGATGTACGAAAAGGGCGACATCTACAAGGGCACCTACAAGGGCAAATACTGCAAGCCCTGCGAGAGCTTCTGGACCGAGAGCCAGCTGGTGGACGGCAAGTGCCCCGACTGCGGCCGCGAGGTCATGGACGCCGAGGAGGAGGCCTATTTCTTCCGCCTGTCCAAGTATGCCGACCGGGTCCGGCACCTGCTGGAGGACACCGACTTCCTGCAGCCCCGCTCCCGGGTCAACGAGATGGTCAACAACTTCATCAAGCCCGGCCTGGAGGACCTGTGCGTCAGCCGCACCAGCTTCTCCTGGGGCATTCCCGTGGACTTTGACCCGGGCCATGTGGTATACGTCTGGGTGGACGCTCTGTTCAACTACACCACCGCCCTGGGCTTTATGAACGACCGGTATCACGACTACGACAAGTATTGGCCCGCCGACGTCCACTTTGTGGGCAAGGAGATCGTCCGGTTCCACTCCATTATCTGGCCCGCCATGCTCATGAGCATGGAAATGCCCCTGCCCAAGCACGTTTACGGCCACGGCTGGCTGGTGATGGACGGCGGCAAGATGTCCAAGTCCAAGGGCAACGTGGTGGACCCCTATGTGCTGGCGGAGAAGTTCGGCGTGGACGCTCTGCGCTTCTTCCTGCTGCGAACCTTCCCCTTCGGCTCCGACGGCAACTTCTCCAACGAGCTGCTGATCCAGACCATCAACATGGACCTGGCCAACGACCTGGGCAACCTGGTCAGCCGCACCACCGCCATGGTGGAGAAATACTTCGGCGGCACCCTGCCCACCGAGCGGGAAAACAGCGACGCCGACTGCGACCTGAAGACCATGGCCTCCACCCTGCGGGACCGCTATGAGACGGAGATGGAGCACTTCCAGTTCCAGAACGCCCTGGAGCAGATCTTCAAGACCATCCAGCGGGCCAACAAGTATATCGACGAAAACGCTCCCTGGACCCTGGCCAAGGACCAGGGGAACCGTGCCCGCCTGGCCACGGTTATGTATAACCTGCTGGAAACCATCCGCATCTGCGCCGTGCTGCTGACTCCCTTCATTCCCGACAGCGCCGAAAAGATCTTTGACCAGATCGGAGCCTGCCCGTGCTGCCGCACCTGGGAAAAGGCCAACGTGTGGGGCAGCCTGCGCCCGGACGTTACCGTCCACAAGGGCGAGGCCCTGTTCCCCCGCATCGACGCCGAGAAGGCCCTGGCCGAGCTCAACGCCATCCAGGAGGCCCAGCGCAAGGCGGCCCTGCCCGCCCTGGAGCTGGAGCCCTATACCCAGGAGCAGGTGGACTTCGACACCTTCTGCAAGTCCGATTTCCGGGCCGTGAAGATCAAGAACTGCGAGGCCGTGAAGAAGAGCGACAAGCTGCTGAAGTTCACCCTGGACGACGGCAGCGGCACGGACCGCACCATTCTCTCCGGCATCCATCACTATTATGAGCCGGAGCAGCTCATCGGCAAAACCGCTGTGGCCATTCTGAACCTGCCCCCCCGGAAGATGATGGGCATCCCCTCCTGCGGCATGCTGATCTCTGCCGTCCATAAGGAAAAGGGCGAGGAAAAGCTGCACCTGCTGCTGCTGGACGACGCCATTCCCGCCGGCGCAAAGCTCTGCTGACATTGCTCATAAAAAATTCCCGGTGCACCGCACCGGGAATTTTTTCACGCTTTCAAGGCGATCCGGGAATATCAATACACCCGGGCAGGCTCCTCGCCGTTAAGCACGCGCAGAGCGCCCTGGGCCAGAGCCAGCAGCTCGTCCTCGCCGGGATACACGGTGATGGGGGCGATCCAGCCCACCATATCGGTGATGGCGTCCACAGTCTCCTTACCGTAGGCAATGCCGCCGGTGAGGATGATCTGATCCACCTGGCCCTTCATGACCACGGCCATGGCGCCGATCTCCTTGCTGATCTGATAGTGGAAGGCGTCCACAGCGCCGGCGATCTCCTTGTCGCCGTTGTGGGCGGCCTTCAGCAGGTCGCGCATATCGTTGGAGCCGGTATAGGCCACCAGGCCGCCGTGACCGGCCAGCATCTTGCGGACCTCACCGGCGGTGTACTTGCCGCTGAAGCACAGGCTCACCAGCTGACCGGTGGGCAGGCTGCCGGACCGCTCGGGGGAGAAGGGGCCGTCGCCGTCCAGGGCGTTCTGGGTATCCACCACGCTGCCGTGGACGTGGGCGCCGATGGAGCAGCCGCCGCCCATGTGGCAGACGATAAGGTTCAGGTCCTCATACTTCCTGCCGTGCTCCTTGGCATAGCGCTTGGCAACGGCCTTCTGGTTCAGGGCGTGGAAGATGCTGGTGCGATGGAACAGGGGATGGCCGGCATAGCGGGCCACGTCGGACAGCTCGTCCACCACCACGGGGTCCACAATGTAGGAGGGGATGCCCAGCTGGTCGCCGATCTCCCGGGCCAGCAGACCGCCCAGGTTGGAGGCATGCTGCCCCTGAACGCCCACGGTGCAGTCGCGGACCAGCCGGTCGCTGACAGCGTAGGTGCCGCCGCGGATGGGGGCCAGCAGACCGCCCCGGCCGGAAACGGCGGACAGGGTCGTAACGTCGAAGCCCTGGTCATCCAGGGCCTGCATCACCAGCTTGCGCCGCCAGTCCTTCTGGGCGGGGATGGAATCAAATTTGTCGATCTCCTCGGCGCTGTGGCGCAGCGTCTTGTCGAAAAGCAGGGTCTCGTCCTCATAGACGCCGATCTTGGTGGACGTGGAGCCCGGGTTGATGACCAAAATTCTGTAAGACATGGGAATCTCCTCCTGTTGCATTGAATTGTTCCGAAAAAACAGCCGGATAACGACTTTATTGTATTATACAACAGTCGGTCAACCCATGTAAACTGTTTTTTCTCCTAAAACGAAACTTTTCCGGGAAAATGTTAAATTTTTACCGGGCGTTATTCCGCCGCAGGCCCGGGGATATCCCCCACGCCGTCCAGCACCAGCCGGGGACGGTAGGGGAATTTGGCAATGTCCTCCCGCCGGGTAACGCCGGAGAGCACCAGCACCGTGTCCAGGCCGGTCTCGATACCGGCCACCATATCCGTGTCCATCCGGTCGCCGATCATTACCGCGTCCTCGGAGTGGACCCCCAGAATGCGCAGCCCCGTGCGCATCATCAGGGGGTTGGGCTTGCCCACGAAGTAGGCGTTCTGGCCGGTGGCCATTTCGATGGGGGCGATCATGGCCCGGCAGGCGGGAATGATGCCGTCCTCCGAGGGACCGGTCAGGTCACTGTTGGTGCCGATGAGCTTGGCGCCCTTCAGCACCAGCCGCACCGCCCGCAGAATGTTTTCGTAGTTATAGCTGTTGCCCTCGCCGATGATGACGTAATCCGGGTCCACGTCGTTCATGGTGATGCCCTCGTCGTGGAGGGCCATGATCAGCCCCGCCCCGCCGATGACATAGGCGCTGCACCCGGGGGCCTGACTGCTGACGAACCGTGCCGTGGCCAGGGCGCTGGTATAGAAGCGGCTCTCGTCCACGTCCAGCCCCATGCGGCGCAGCTTCTGCTGCAGCTCCTTGGGGCTGCGCTCGGAGGAGTTGGTCAGAAACAGGAAGTTCTTCTCCTCCCGGTAAAGCCAGTCCACAAATTCCTTCACCCCCGGCAGCAGCCGGTTGCCGTGATAGATCACGCCGTCCATGTCGCAGATAAAGCCTTTTTTCTTTCGCAGCTGGTCCATAAGGTCCCTCCTATAGGATAAAATTTACCGATTTCCGCAGTTTTTCCGCCAGATCAGCGCCAGCCCCCGCAGCAGCAGACTGTCGTCCCGGCGGATGTCCCGGCGGCAATAGGGGGTGATGACCCCGGCCAGGCCGCCGGTGGCCACGGCAGTGCAGGGCTGCCCCAGCTCCTCCTCCATGCGCTCCAGCAGGCCGTCGGCCATGGCGGCGGCGCCGTAAATGGCCCCGGCCTGAAGGCTGTCCTCCGTAACGGAGCAGATGACCTTTCCCGGCGGCTCCAGGGCAATGTCCGGCAGCTGGGCCGTGCCGGAGAACAGGGCGTGCAGGCTCAGCTTCACCCCGGCCAGAATCACGCCGCCCCGATAGCGTCGCTGCCGGTCCACCACCGTCACGGTGGTGGCGGTGCCGAAGTCGAACACCACCACCGGCAGAGGATATTCCGCCGCTGCCGCGGCGTCCGCCGCCAGCAGGTCCACCCCCAGGGTCTCCGGCTCCTCAATGGCGATCTCCAGCCCCGCCGGGGTAGTGGGACCCACCACCAGGGCCTCCAGCCCCGTGACCCGGCGGATGGCGTCGGCGGTCTCCGCCGTCAGCCGGGGCACCACCGAGCCGATGACGGCCCCTTCCGGGGCGGCCTGCCCCTCCAGCACCCGGCGGATGGCGTCGTCATACGCCTCCGGCGGCAGCGGCTCCCCGGAGGGGACCCGGCACTGGGATACGACCCGGTCCTTCTCATCCAGCAGGGCCAGAACGATGTTGGTGTTTCCGATGTCGGCAGTCAGCAGCATAAAATTTCCTCACTTATACAGCGTTTTTAGCTTGGCCGGAAAGTTTGCGCTTTCCGGCCAAGCTGTGGTTATTTCAGGGCTTTTTCTTGGGAATGGTAACGGTAATGGTGGTGCCCTTGCCGGGCTGACTCTCCAGCTGCACGGTTCCGTGGTGATAGGCCACGGCATGCTTCACGATAGACAGGCCCAGGCCTGTGCCGCCGGAGGCCTTGGAGTGGCTCTTATCCACCCGGTAAAACCGCTCAAACACCCGGCTCTGGTGCTCCGGCGCAATGCCGATGCCGGTATCCGCCACGGAAATGGCGGCGCTGTCTCCCCGGTCGGTGACGGTGACCCGGACGCTGCCGCCGGGGACGTTATACTGAATGGCATTGTCGCAGAGGTTATACACCGTCTCATACAGCAGACGGCGCACGCCCTCCACCGGGATCTCCGGGCCCTCCACGGTGATGGCCGTCCCGCTTTTTTCCGATTTGTCCCGCAGATCGGCGGCGATATCCCGGCACAGCGCCGAGACGTCCACACGCTCCCAGGGCAGGGGGTCTCCCTCATCCAGCTGGGACAGGCGGATGATGTCGCCGATCAGGGCCACCAGCCGCTGTGCCTCCCGGCGGATGTGCCCCACGAACCGGGGCAGGTCCTCCTGCTTGACCAGGCCGTTCTCAATGAGCTCTGCGCTGCCGATGATGCCCTGAAGGGGCGTTTTCAGCTCATGGGATACGTTGGCGGTAAACTCCCGGCGGCTCTGCTCCGCCGTCTCCTGCTGGGTGATGTCAAAGGCCAGCAGCACCGCCCCCAGAGTGTCGGGGCCGGACTGGATGCGGGAGATGTCAAACTGATAAATGCGGCCCAGCCGCTGGACACGGACCTCGCTGTGACCGGCGTCCATGGCGGACGCCAGCGCGTCGCTGACGTCGCGGCCGCGGTCCACCGTCAGGAAATCCTGGCCCAGGCAGCTCTCGCCGGTGCCGAACACCCGGCAGGCGGCGGCGTTGATGCTGAGCACCGCGCCGCTTTCGTTCAGCAGCACCAGCCCCTCCTGCATGTGGGAGGTGATCTGGCGGAACTCGTCGGACCGGCGGCGCAGGTCCGTCAGCTGCCGGTCGATCTGCTGGCGCTGCACATTGATGCGGCACAGCAGAGGCGACAGCTCCTCATAGGTGTCGTTTTCCAGAGGGTGCTCCAGATCCAGGGCATTCAGAGGGGCGGTGATCCGGCGGGACAGACGGCCTGCCAGAAGACCCGACAGCACCAGGGCTGCGGCGGCGGCCAGCAGAATGGCCGGCAGCATTCCCAGCACCAGCATGCCCACGGTAGCCCGGCTGACGGAAATGCGCAGCACCGAGCCGTCCGGCATACGCTGGGCATAGTAGCTGGTCTTTTCCAGCAGGGTGCTGGAATAGCGGGTGGAGCTGCCGGAGCCGGTGCGCAGGGCCTCCCGGACCTCCAGGCGGTCGCCGTGGTTCTCCAGGCTTTCGGCGTCGCGCTTGGTGTCGCACAGCACCGAGCCGTCGGCGGCGATCCAGGTCAGGCGGTAGCGGTCCGCCTTCAGCTTATTCAGGTAATCCGTGCCCTCCGTCTCCACGGCGGCGGCTGCCAATTGCAGCTGATCCTGGAGCTGGGACTCCTGCACGGAGGCAAAATAGCTGTACAGGCAGGTCATGACGATGACCACCCCCGCCAGCAGCACGGCCACGGCGGACAGCATAAACGAACGGAAAATTTTCTTGGTCATCCTTGTTCCTCCAGCCGGTAGCCCACATTGCGGACGGTCTGGATCAGACTGCCGTAGGGGCCCAGCTTCTGGCGCAGCGTGCGGATGTGCATATCCACGGTGCGGGTCTCGCCGTAATAGTCGGTGCCCCACACCTGGGCCATCAGCTGGTCCCGGGTGAAGGCCATGCCGGGATGGGACAAAAACAGCCGCAGCAGCTCGTATTCCTTATAGGTCAGGGGCACCCGCTGTCCGTCGCAGGAGACGGTGTGGGCGTCCTGGTCCAGGGTCAGGCCGGACAGGTGCAGCACGTGGCTGGGCCGGGCGCAGCGGCGCAGCACGGCCTTGACGCAGGACACCAGCTCCATGACCCCGAAGGGCTTGGTGAGATAGTAGTCCGCGCCCAGGTCCAGGGCCTGGATCTTGTCATATTCCGCCCCCCGGGCCGTGGCCATGACCACGGGGATGGAGCGGGTAGCCGGGGCGGCCCGCAGGCGGCGCAGCAGCTCCACCCCGTCCATGCCCGGAAGCATTACGTCCAGCACCACCAGCTCCGGCAGCTCCCGGGCCGACTCCAGCGCGGACCAGAAGGCCCCGCCGTCGGCAAAGCCCTGGGCCTGGAACCCGGTGGAGCGCAGGGTGTATACCTCAATATCAAGGATACTGGCGTCGTCCTCTACGCACCAGATCATGGGTTATCCCTCCTTGTGCTGGCCGGTGATGGAAAAAATCACCCACTCGGCGATGTTGGTGGCGTGGTCGCCGATGCGCTCGAAATACTTGGCGATCATCAGCAGGTCCAGGGCGTACTCCCCGTCGCCGGGGTCGGCGGCGATGCGGGAAATCAGGGCCTGCTTCACCTGGCGGAAATAGGCGTCCACGGTGTCGTCGGCGGCCAGAACGGCCTCTGCCTTTATTGTATCATGTTTTACGAATGCGTCAACACTTTCTGTGACCATAGAGATGGTGGCCCGGGCCATCTGGCAGAGAATGTCGTCATGCTCGGCGGTGCGGCCCTTCAGGAAGGTGACGATCTCGGCGATGTCCTGGGCCTGGTCGCCGATGCGCTCCATGTCGGTGATCATTTTCAGGGCGGCGGAGATCTGGCGCAGGTCCCGGGCCACCGGCTGCTGCTGCAAAAGCAGCTTCAGGCACAGCGACTCGATGGTGCGCTCCTTCTGGTCGATCTCCGTGTCCAGGGGGCCCACCTGGGCGGCCAGGGCGGGGTCTCCCTCCGTCAGGGCCTTGGCGGCCAGGGCGATGACCTCCTCGCACAGGGCGCCCATCTCGATGAGCTCCCGGTTCAGCAGCGCCAGCTGCTGGTCAAACTGTCTTCTCATTATCCGAACCTCCCGGTGATGTAGTCCTCGGTGCGCTTGTCGGTGGGGTCGGAGAACAGCTGCTCCGTTTTGCCGAACTCCACCAGCTCACCCAGCAGGAAAAAGGCCGTGTTGTCGGAAATGCGGGCCGCCTGCTGTATATTGTGGGTGACCATGACCACGGTGTAGTGCTCCTTCAGCTCCAGGGCCAGGTCCTCGATCTTGGAGGTGGAGATGGGGTCCAGGGCGCTGGTGGCCTCGTCCATCAGCAGCACCTCCGGCTCCACGGCCAGGGCCCGGGCGATGCACAGGCGCTGCTGCTGGCCGCCGGACAGGCCCATGGCGCTTTTCTTCAGCCGGTCCTTCACCTCGTCCCAGATGGCGGCAGAGCGCAGGGAGCGCTCCACGATGTCGTCCAGCTTGGCGTGGCTGCGGACGCCGTGGGTCCGGGGCCCATAGGCCACGTTGTCATAAATGCTCATGGGGAAGGGGTTGGCCTTCTGAAACACCATGCCGATGCGCTTGCGCAGCAGGGTGGGGTCCACCCCGGCGTCATAGATGTTCTTTCCGTGGAAGTCCACCTGTCCCTGGATCTTCACGGAGGGGATCAGGTCGTTCATGCGGTTCAGAGTCCGCAGGAACGTGGATTTGCCGCAGCCGGAGGGACCGATAAAGGCGGTGATCTGCCGCTCCGGGATGGCGACGGATACGTCGTGGAGGGCGTGGTTCTGCCCGTACCACAGATGCAGGCTCTTGGCCTCAAGAATGGGTTCCATAGCAATGCCTCATTTCTTTCGCAGCTTCCGCCCCACCAGGGAGGCGGACAGGTTGATCAGCAGGGTCAGCACCATCAGAATGGCGGCGATGGAGAAGGCCAGGGCCGTCTCGCCGCCCTCGGTGGCATAAACGTACAGGGCCACGGTCAGGGTGGCGGAGGAGGTGTGCAGAGCCTTGACAAAGCCCACCAGCTCCAGGCCGAAGCCCGCCGTATACAGCAGGGCGGCGCTTTCGCCCACAATGCGGCCCACAGCCAGGATGCAGCCGGTGACGATGCCGTCCACGGCTCCGGGCAGCACCACCGTGCGGATCATGTGCCATTTCCCGGCTCCCAGGCCCAGGGCCCCCTCCCGATAGGACTGGGGCACGGTTTTCAGGCTCTCCTGGGTGGTGCGGACGATGGTGGGCAGGATCATCACCACCAGGGTCAGGCCGCCGGCCAGGATGCCTGCCTGAAGGTTCATCCGCTGGACGAACAGCAGCATGCCCACCAGGCCGAAGATGATGGAGGGGATGCCCGTCAGGGTCTCGGTGGCGAACTCGATAACGGACACCAGGCGGCGGTTGGACGCGTATTCCGTCAGGTAAATGGCGGCCCCCACTCCCAGGGGCAGAACGATGACCATGGCCACCACGATGATATACAGGGTATCCAGAATGTTGGGCAGGATGCCCACGGTGTTCTTGATATAGCTGGTCTGGCTGGTCAGCAGGGACCAGGTGATGCCCGGCACTCCGCGATAGAAGATATAGCCGATGAGAAACAGCAGCAGGGCGCAGGTCAGCCCTGCACACAGCCATACCAGGCCCCGCATGCCCCGGTCATACAGACGGCGGCGGGGCGACAGCTTTTCCTCCATGGGTCAGTCCTCCTTCCTTTTTTTGATGAACACGTTGAGAAATACGTTGATGAGCATAATGAACAGAAACAGCACCAGGCCGATGGAGAACAGGGCCTGCTGATACAGGCTGCCCACCGGGGCATAGGACATGCCGGAGATGATGCCGGTGGTGAGGAACCGGACGGACCGGAACAGCCCCGGCATATTGGCCACATTGCCTGCCACCATGATGATGGCCATGGCCTCGCCGATGGCCCGGCCCACGCCCAGCACCACGGCGGTGGCCACGCCGCTGCGGGCGGCGTGAAGGCTGACGCGGAAATACGTTTCGGCGGCGGTGGCTCCCAGGGCCAGGCTGGCCTCCTCATACTCCCGGGGCACCGCCCGCAGGGCCGTTTCCGACACGTTGATGATGGAGGGCAGCACCATAATGGACAGCACCAGGATGGCCGCCAGCAGACAGGCGCCGGACCCCAGGGAGAAGGTGGTGCGGATCAGCGGCACCAGCACGATCATGCCCACCAGGCCGTATACCACCGACGGGATACCCGCCAGCAGCTGCACGGCGGTGCGGATCACGGCGGCCACCGGGGCCGGGGCCAGCTTGGAGAGGAAGATGGCCGTCATCAGGCCGATGGGCACGCCGATGACCATGGCCCCGGCGGTGCCGTAAACAGAGGTGAGGATAAAGGGCAGAATGCCGTATTCCGCGCCGGTGGTGGTGTTGGTGGGGTCCCAGACCTGGCCGAACAGAAACCTGAACAGGCCGATCTGGCGGATGGCGGGCAGGCCCGAGAGGATCAGGTACACGCTGATGACCAGCACAAAGCCCACGGCCACGATGCCGCACAGCAGGAACACCAGGTGGATCACATTTTCCAGGGCCTTACGGGCCCCTGTATTCTTTGAACGCATAGTCGGTTCCTTTCTTGTCCGGAACGGGAAATGCCCCTGGCCCGGGATTCGGGTCAGGGGAGGCTTCCCGGGGTGGTTACTTGGCCACGGGCACCGCACCGGCGTTCTTGATGAGGTCGGAAGCGGCGGCAGAGGTGGCGAAGTCAAAGAAAGCCTGGGCAGCGGCGGAGAGAGTAACGCCTTCCTTGGTCACCAGCACGAAGGGGCGCTGGATCTGGTAGCTGCCATCCAGGACGGTGGCTTCGGTGCAGGCCACACCGTTCACGGTCAGAGCCTTGACGGCGGCCTTGCCTTCCACGGCGGACAGGGAGGCATAGCCAATGGCGTTGGGGTTGCCGGCAACAGCCTCAATGACGCCGCCGGTGGAGGTCAGCTCCTGGTCCAGCTTGCAGGAGTCCTTGGTGTCGGTGATGGACTCAAAGCCGTCCCGGGTGCCGCTGCCGGACTCACGGCCAATGCAGGAGATGGCGCCGGGGTCGCCGCCCACTTCGCTCCAGTCGGTGATCTTGCCGGTGAAGATGTCGGCGATCTGCGCAGCGGTCAGGTCCGCGACCTTGCTGTCGGCGTTGACGATGATGGCGATGCCGTCCAGGGCCACGGTGGTCTCCTTCAGACCGGCGGACTTCTCCTGGTCCTTCAGGGCCCGGGAGGCCAGGCCGATGTCGGTGGAGCCGTTCTTCACGGCCTCGATGCCTGCGCCGGAGCCGGTGGGGTCATAGGTGACGGTGACGCCGGGATTGTCGGTGGTGAACTGCTCCTTCAGCGCGCCGATGACCTTGTCCATAGAGGTGGAACCGTTGGTGGACACGGTGCCGGAGAGAGCGGTGCTGTTGTCGTTGTTCTCAGGGGTGTCATTGCCCTTCTGGCCGCAGCCGGCCAGGATGCCCAGCACCATAACGGCGCACAGGGCGATGGAAAGAAACTTTTTCATTTTTTTCAGAATCTCCTTTCGATTCGCGTTTTGGGATTTCCTTGGTACAGCTCATAGCATACGGAGCGGATGTAAAGGGGAAAAGACGCGTTTTGTAAAGTCTGCGTAAAATGCGGCGGATCGGTGCCGGAGAGGACGGCACCGCGGTGATTTTTTCTTCTCGTGAAAATATTTCCCCCGCGAACCAATTCGGACCGGAAAGCTGCTGGTCATTTTACACAAACGCCTTGCCGCGCCGTATGAATGTCCATAGGTCCGACGGAATGCGGCTTTCTTTTGTGACATAATTCACAAAAAGCCGCATAAAATGGGACTGTAAAATTGCCTGCTGCGAAACAGAACGACCCGGAGAGGAGGGGGGAGGCGTAAGAAATCGATTAAAGAAAGCGTGATGCGCGACAATACGGCGTTAAGGAGAGACTGTATCGCTTTACAGGGGAAAACACACATGGTAAAGTGACCATAGTCCCCTTTACCGGACATAAGGGGGACATCCATATGAGTAAGGAGAGAAAACAATGGAAGAAAGAAAAGGCTTTGGATCCAATTTCGGATTCCTCATGGCGGCCATCGGCTCAGCCGTCGGCCTGGGCAACATCTGGGGCTTTCCCAACAAGATGGGCGCCAACGGCGGCTTCACGTTCCTGATCATCTATCTGATCCTGGCTGCCTGCTGCGGCTTCATCGTCATGATGGGCGAGCTGGCCCTGGGCCGCAAGACCGGCCGGGGCGCCATCGGCGCATACAAAATTCTGTCCAGGAAGTTCAAGTGGCTGGGCTGGCTGGGCGTGCTGTCTGCCTTCCTGATTCTGGGCTTCTACTGCGCCCTGGGCGGCTACTGTCTGAAGTATGTCACCCTGAACGTGGGCAATCTGTTCCATGCCGGCTTCGGCACCGGCACCCTGGACGGCGCAGGCGTGTTTGACGCCCTGATGGCCAACCAGGGCGAGTGCGTGATCTACGGTCTGATCTTCGTGGCCATCACCATGGTCATCGTGATGGGCGGCGTCGGCGGCGGCATTGAAAAGGTCTGCTCCGTGGGCATGCCCGCTCTGTTCGTGATGCTGGTGATCTGCATCATCCGTTCCTGCACCCTGGAGGGCGCGTCAGAGGGCCTGAAGTATATGTTTGTCCCCGGCTGGGCTCTGGCCAACGGCGTCATCAAGGAAGCGCCTAACTTCTTCTCTGTAGTATCCACAGCAGGCGGCCAGATGTTCTTCTCCCTGTCCCTGGGCATGGCGGCCATGATTACCTACGGCTCCTATCTGGATAAGAAGGAGAATCTTCAGAAAAACGCCATCATCATCGTGGTCATGGACACGCTGGTGGCCCTGATGGCCGGTCTGTGCGTGATCCCCGGCCGTTTCGCCCTGGACCCCACCGGCAATCTGGGCGGCCCCTCCCTGCTGTTCGTCACCATGCAGAACGTGTTCGACCGCATGGGCGCTGCAGGCCCCATCTTCGGCATCCTGTTCTACCTGCTGGTGGTGTTTGCCGCCGTCTCCTCCTCCATCTCCCTGCTGGAGGCCGTGGTGGCCCACTATGTGGACCGTGCCCGGGACCGGGGCAAGGGCGACAAGCGGAAGCCTTACTCCGTGCTGGCCGGTATTGCCGCCGGTATCCTGTGCGTCATCGTGTGCCTGGACTCCCTGGGCAACGCCGGCATCTCTCCCGCTGATATCCTGGGCATGCGCGGCACCATGGAAAAGCTCCCCACCTGGAGTGCCGACTGGCTGGACTTCTTCGACTGCATCGCCGAGGGCATCCTGATGCCTCTGGGCGCGCTGCTGATGAGCATCATGTACGGCTGGGAGGTCGGCCCGGAGGTGGTCCATGCCGAGGCTACCCGGGAGGGGCAGTCCTTCGGGGCCTACGGCTGGTTCAAAATCTGTATCAAATACATCACGCCTCTTTGCATGCTGCTGGTGCTGTACGGCCAGATCAAGGAGTTCTTCTTCGTATAAACGGTACTTGTTCCTGATATAAACGGTATATCCCGAGCCGGGGCAGACGCTCCGGCCCGGGATTTTTTTGCTCCTCAAGGACTTCCGGCAAATTACGCCAAATCTTTGTGAAAAAGGTAAAAAGACGAGTTCACAATTTGTTAAAATAATGGAAAGTATCGCTAAGAACTTGACAAAATGTGCTATTGGCGAGTAATATAAGAGAACCAAAACTTGAGGAGGTAAATCACTCTAATGGAAAAGAAAGGTACCAAGATAGCGTATTTCATTGCGCTGGCGGTCGTTGTGATCGCACTGGTCATCGCAAAGGTCACCAATGACGGCAGCGGCTTCGTCGCTACCGGTTGGGCCCTGTTCCCCCCGGTCGTGGCCATTGCCCTGGCCCTGATCAGCAAGGAAGTGTATTCTTCCCTGTTCTTGGGCTGCCTGGCCGGCGCTCTGCTGCTGGCTAACTTCGAGCCCTGGCAGATGGTGGTGAATTTTGTCGGCGCCGGCGAGGG
>ULWO01012381.1_pt1 | contig 24241 bp, 20 predicted proteins | sample 1960421 | NCBI WGS metagenome assembly ULWO01 (sample SAMEA4835814, study PRJEB28245) | human gut metagenome | biome: gut microbiome; material: fecal sample | place: Denmark | collected 2008 | reverse complement strand
CCCCAGCCGCTCCAGAGCGGGGCCGGACAGCACGCCGTGGCTGGCGCAGGCATACACGCTCTTGGCGCCGCCCACCTCCACGATGGCCTTGGCGGCGTTGCACAGGGAGCCGGCGGTATCCACCATGTCGTCGAACAGGATGCAGTCTTTTCCGGCCACGTCGCCGATAACGTTCATGACCTCGCACTGGTTGGCCTTCTGGCGGCGCTTATCCACGATGGCAAGGCTCATATGCAGCTTCTGGGCAAAGGTGCGGGCCCGGGCCACGGAGCCCACATCGGGAGAAACCACCACCATGTCCTCGGCGCGCTCACCGAACTTCTTGGCGTAGTAATCTACAAACACGGGGTTACCCAGCAGATTGTCCACAGGGATATCAAAGAAGCCCTGGATCTGGCTGGCGTGCAGGTCCATGGTCAGCACGCGGTCCGCGCCTGCGGCCACGATCATGTTGGCCACCAGCTTGGCGGAGATAGGGTCGCGGCTCTTGGCCTTGCGGTCCTGACGGGCATAGCCGAAATAGGGAATCACGGCGGTGATGCGGCCGGCGGAGGCGCGGCGGCAGGCGTCGATCATGATCAGCAGCTCCATGAGGCTGTCATTGACCGGCTTGCAGGTGGAGTTGATGAGGAACACGTCGCTGCCGCGGACCGTCTCATACAGGGAGACGGACACTTCGCCGTCGGCGAAGGTCTTGACCTCGGACTCGCCCAGCTTGGTGCCGATGACCTGGCAGATCTCCTTTGCCAGGGCGGGGTTGGAGTTACCGGTGAACACCTTGATGTCCTTGCCATGAGAAATCATTTTCTACACACTCGCTTTCTATCTTACTCAAAAAAATCTCTCTTGGTGTTGATGTATTTGAGACGGCTGGCGCCGATACTCACTGGTTCTTTTTCCACAGGGCCCGCAGCCGGTCGGCCCAGCCCTCCTTGTTGGTCTGCCGGGCCCGGGCAATGGCCAGGGCTCCGTCGGGCACGTTGTCGGTAACGGTGGACCCGGCGGCGGTATAGGCCCGGTCCCCCACGGTGACGGGCGCGATGAGGTTGGTATTGCAGCCCAGGAATGCGTCGTCGCCGATGGTGCAGCGGAACTTCTTATGCCCGTCATAATTGGTGGTAACGGTGCCGCAGCCGAAGTTCACCCGCCGGCCCACATCGCTGTCGCCCACATAGGTCAGATGGCTGATCTTGGTGCCGTCGCCGATGACGGAGTTCTTCACCTCCACAAAGTCCCCCACCCGGCAGTGGTCGCCGATGCGGCAGTTGGGACGGACATAGGTAAAGGGCCCCACGGTGGTGTGGCTGCCGATGGTGCTCTCGTTGACCTGAGAGGCGTTGACGGTGGTCCCCTCCCCCACGATGCAGTCCCGCACCATGGAATTGGGGCCGATCTCGCAGCCCGCAGCGATGGCGGTGTGTCCCCGCAGGATGGTGCCCGGCAGCAGGGTCACGCCGGGAGCCACGGAGCATCGAGGGTCCACATAGGTGTTGACGGGGTCCACCACGGTGACGCCGTTGGACGCCATGCGGCGCATCAGCAGCTCACGGGCAGCGGGCATGGCGGCGTTCAGCTCCGCCGCCGAAGAAAAGGCCCGGAACGCAGGAGGCTGCTCCCGGGGCTGCCACAGGGCGCGGACGCCCACGGCTTCCGCCGGGCAGTCGGTCAGGGACGTACCCTCCCGCAGCCTGGAGCGCAGCACCGCCGCATCGGCGGCGTATACGTTCCGGTCCTCCGGTCCGTATACCGGTACCACAGGCCCGGGAACTACCATCACGTCCTCCTCGGCGGCAGAAAGCGCCGCCGGGACATCGTCGAAAAATTCTGCGTCGAAGCCCTGGAGCGCCTCCCGGGCCTCCTCCCGCCAGTTTTCCCGGCAGACAATAAAATACCGCTGCACACCGCAGCACATCAATTCCTGCGCCATCCAGGTCAGCACCGGACAAAACAGGACAGGCTCCAGCATCAGCGGTTGATCCTCGGGGGCCAAAGCGCCCTTCAGGTCGAAAATCGCAATTTTACAGTTCATGGGAACCATCCCCCCTTCTATAGTTAATTCCATTATATCATGCTCTGCGTGAAAATCCAGTATTTTTGCGTTTTTTTCTGGCAATAATTTTCCAGTGCCGCAAAAATCAAGAAAACCCTTACAATTCACCTGCATATTTTTGTACTTTTAAGAAAAAATACCCAGAATTAACAATTTCCAGTTGCATTCTTTAGGGAATTGCATTACAATAGGCTGGTCATGTCAGGCAGGTGCCGAAGGGAGCGACGGAAAGATGGTGCATATTGTTCTGGTTGAGCCGGAAATCCCCCAGAACTGCGGGAATATTGCCCGCACCTGTGCGGCCACCGGCTGCGATCTGCATCTGATCCGTCCGTTGGGCTTCGACATCTCTGACCGGGCGGTGAAGCGCGCCGGCCTGGATTACTGGCACCTGGTCCGGGTATTCGACTATGAGAGCCTGGACGATTTCTTCCGGAAGCACCCGGAGGCGGCGGACGACCTGTGGCTGGCCACCACCAAGGCCCCCCAGGATTACTGCCAGGCCCGGTTCCGGGAGGGCTGCTGGCTGTTCTTCGGCAAGGAGACGGCGGGTCTGCCGGAAGCATTCCGCACGGCCCACTATGATCGCTGCATCCGCCTGCCCATGGTGTCCCCGGCCCGGAGCCTGAACCTCAGCAACTCCGTGGCGGTGCTGACCTATGAGGCACTGCGGCAGCAGGAGTTCCCGGGGTTGATGCGCTGCGGGGAAATGGCAAAGTGAGTATAAATTGAGTATTATTTTCATAAAGGAGCGTACCGATATGAATTACAATAAGAAAACCATCATGGACGTGGACGTGGCAGGCAAGAAGATCCTGCTGCGCTGCGATTTCAACGTGCCCCAGGATAAGGAGACCCACGCCATCACCAGCGACAAGCGCATTGTGGCCAGTCTTCCCACCATCCGGTATCTGCTGGAGCGGGGCGCGGCGGTCATTGCCTGCTCTCATCTTGGCAAGCCCAAGGGGCAGTGGAAGGACAGTCTGACGCTGCGGCCTGTGGCGGAGCGGCTGAGCCAGCTGCTGGGCCAGGAGGTCATTTTTGCCAAGGACATCGTGGGCGAGGATGCCAAGGCCAAGGCTGCGGCCCTGCAGGGCGGCCAGATCATGCTGCTGGAGAACCTGCGCTTTGACCCCTGCGAGGAGAAGAATGACCCCGAGTTTGCCCGGGAGCTTGCCTCTATGGCAGAGCTGTATGTTTCCGACGCCTTCGGCACCGTGCACCGGGCCCACGCCTCCACCGCCGGTGTGGCGGCCTTCCTGCCTGCCGTGTCCGGCCTGCTGGTGGCCCGGGAGCTGGAGATCATGGGCGGCGCTCTGGAAAACCCCAAGCGTCCCTTCGTGGCCGTGCTGGGCGGGGCCAAGGTGTCCGACAAGATCGGCGTCATCAACAACCTGCTGGAAAAGGCCGACACCATCATCATTGGCGGCGGCATGGCCTATACGTTTGCCCGGGCCCAGGGCGGCTCCATCGGCAAGAGCCTGTGCGAGCCGGATAAGCTGGACTATGCCCTGGAGATGCTCCGGAAGGCCAAGGACCGGGGCGTGCAGCTGCTTCTGCCCACCGATACCGTGGCCGCGGCGGAGTTTTCCGCCGACGCCGACAGCCTTGTGGTGCCCACCGACGCCATCCCCGACGATATGGAGGGCCTGGACATCGGGCCGGAGACCATCCGCACCTTCTGCGCCGCCGTCCGGGGCGCGGGCACCGTTGTGTGGAACGGCCCCATGGGCGTGTTCGAATTTGAAAAGTTTGCCGCCGGTACCCGGGCTATGGCCCAAGCCCTGGCCGACAGCGGCGCCGTGACCATCGTGGGCGGCGGCGACAGCGCGGCGGCGGTGGAGCAGATGGGCTTTGCCGACAGGATCACCCACATCTCCACCGGCGGCGGCGCGTCCCTGGAGTTTCTGGAGGGCATCGAGCTGCCGGGCGTGGCCTGCCTGCTGGATAAGTAACGCCAGGGGAGGAACCCCTTCCTCCCTTCGAGAATATATTATTAGGTAAGAGGAGTAACAAGCATCATGAATCGCAGATATCGCAAGACCATTATCGCCGGCAACTGGAAAATGAACATGACCGCCAGCGACACCAAAAAGTTTGCCGAGGACATCAAGGCTATCATGCCCCGCGCCAAGTGGTGCGACGTGGTGGTATGCGTCCCCTTTGTCAACATTCCCACCGCTCTGAAGGCCTTCAAGGACCTGCGCATTTCCGTGGGCGCTCAGAACCTGTTCTATGAAAAGTCCGGGGCCTACACCGGCGAGGTGTCCGCCGATATGCTGAAGGACCTGGGCGTCAAGTACGTCATCATCGGCCATTCCGAGCGCCGCCAGTATTTCGGCGAAACGGATTTCACCGTCAACAAGAAGGTTCTGGCCGCTCTGGAGGCCGGGCTGCACCCCATTATCTGCGTGGGCGAGAGCCTGGAGCAGCGGGAGCTGGGCATCACCATGGAGCTCATCGCCCTGCAGGTGAAGTCCGCCCTGGCCGGTGTGCCCGCCGAAAAGCTGCGCAAGTGCGTCATCGCCTATGAGCCCATCTGGGCCATTGGCACCGGCAAGACCGCCACCGCCGAGCAGGCCGCCGAGGTCTGCACCTCGATCCGCACCACCGTGCGCCATCTGTACGGCGCCCGTATCGCCCGCTCCATCACCATCCAGTATGGCGGCTCCATGAAGCCCGGCAACGCCGCCGAGCTGCTGGCCCAGCCCGATATCGACGGCGGCCTCATCGGCGGTGCGGCCCTGAAGCCCGCCGACTTTGTGGAGATCATCAACGCCGCCAACCAGGACTAAGCGAAACGACAGGAGGTTCCGCAATGAACAAGGCGCCTACTACCCTGATCATCATGGACGGCTTCGGCCTGACGGACCCCGGCCCCGGCAATGCCGTCAGCCTGGCCCAAACGCCCCAGCTGGACCGGCTGTTTGCCGAATATGCCCATACCACCCTGTCCGCCAGCGGCCTGGATGTGGGTCTGCCCGCCGGGCAGATGGGCAACAGCGAGGTGGGCCACACCAACATCGGCGGCGGCCGGGTGGTGTTCCAGGACCTGCCCCGCATCTCCCGCGCCATCGACGATGGCAGCTTCTTTGAAAACGCCGCCTACAACAAGGCCATGGACGACTGCCTGGAAAAGGGCTCCAGCCTGCACCTGTACGGACTGCTGTCCGACGGCGGCGTCCACTCCCACATCCAGCACCTGTACGCCCTGCTGCAAATGGCCAGGAACAAGGGTCTGACCCGGGTGTATGTCCACGCGTTTCTGGACGGGCGGGACGTGTCCCCCACCAGCGGCAAGGGCTTCGTGGCCGATTGCCAGGAAAAGTGCCGGGCCCTGGGCGTGGGAAAAATCGCCACCGTCATGGGCCGGTATTACGCCATGGACCGGGACAACCGCTGGGAGCGGGTGCAGCTGGCCTACGACGCCATGGTCTATGGCGAGGGCATCCAGAATCCCGACCCGGTGGACTCCGTGGCCCAGTCCTATGAAAACGACGTCACCGACGAGTTTATGGAGCCGGTGGTCTGCGACCCGGACGGCACCATTTCCGACAACGACAGCATCATCTTCTTCAACTTCCGCCCCGACCGGGCCCGGGAAATCACCCGTGCCATCGTGGACCCGGAGTTTGACGGCTTCCAGCGGGAGTTCTTCCCCACCACCTACGTCTGCAACACCGAGTACGACGCCTCCATGCCCAACGTGCTGGTGGCCTGGCCCCGTATCCCCGTGAAAAACGGCCTGGGCGAATACCTCAGCGCCATGGGCATGACCCAGCTGCGCATCGCCGAAACGGAGAAGTACGCCCATGTCACCTTCTTCTTCAATGGCGGCGTGGAAAAGCAGTACCCCGGCGAGGACCGGGTGCTGGTGCCCTCCCCCAAGGTGGCCACCTACGATCTCCAGCCCGAGATGAGCGCCTATGAGGTGTGCGACAAGTGCATCGAGCGCATCAACTCCGGCGCGTATGACGTGATCATCCTGAACTTCGCCAACTGCGACATGGTGGGCCACACCGGCGTTCTCCAGGCGGCTGTCAAGGCCGTGGAGACGGTGGACACCTGCGTGGGCCGTGTGGTGGAGGCCACCCTGAAAATGGGCGGCATCGCCATGGTCACGGCGGACCACGGCAACGCCGAGGTCATGCTCCAGCCCGACGGCAGCCCCATGACCGCCCACACCACCAACCTGGTGCCCTTCATCCTGTGCGGCGCAGGCAATGAGCTGCGCCCCGGCCGCCTGGCGGATATCGCCCCCACCATCCTGGATGTGATGGGCCTGGCCACTCCCCAGGAAATGGACGGCAAGACCCTGATCGTCAAGTAAACAAGCGGCAATCCACACAGCAAAAACCCCCGGCCACCGGCCGGGGGTTTTCTGCTTGTCAAAAAAATCCCTTTTCTGATACGGTCACTCGCCGGACAGCGAGGCGAACAGCGCCTTCAGGGTGTCCTCAGAATAGACATAGGCGGTAATGCCGGCGTGTGGGTTGCTCTGCATATCGCCCGCTGCCGCCAGGCTCTCCGCCAGCAGCTTATCCGTCCCCTTCACATTGTCGCTCAGCTCCGCCATCAGCCCGCGGTCCCGCAGCTGAGCGGCCGGCTGCCCCAGTGTCGCGGAGCCTGGATTATTCATCAGCTCCTCATAAGTCATCAGGCCGAAGCGGTCCACAAAGTAGCGGCTGCCGTCGTCTGCGTTCGCCACGTACATCATGGTGATAAAGGAGCAAACATTCACATAGGCGCCCGGATATTGTATGTATGATTCGCCCCAGTCTGTCTGAGTTTGATCCAGAAACAGCAGCAGCTGGTTGCCATAGGTATATAGTGGGTAGTCCTCATAAGTTGACGTGGATGCACCGGACTGCATCAGTGTAAAATGGGCGGGGATATCGCCCTTGTAGCATTCTAACGCGTCGGCTTCGTAATAGGTATAGGGGAACCCATCCGTATTTTCCCCCAGCCAGTTCCCTACCTGGACCAATGCCACAACGTCAGCCTCCTCAAAGGCCTCCGTCAGAGAATACGACCTGTTAAAGGAGGCATTCCCAGTAGCTTCTCCAATACGGACAGGAGGACGTACCACGCCGCCGCAAGCGGTCAGCAGCAGGAGCATGCCCGCCAGCAGCAAAACAGAGATCCTACGTTTCATGGATATTCTCCTTTCTCGATAGCTTATAATCACTATTTGTTGAGTCATGGCTATGCGCCGCGCTATCTCATAGAATTTTCCAGCGCTGACGTCTGTGCTCCTTTGGGAGTTCCGCATATTTTGCATCGATTATTGGCATTATAGACGCATCTCGCCGGGGAAGATGCCAACCCTCCGCATTCGGTGCAATATTTGACATGATAGTTATTGGAGGATGCATCGGTATAATAGTATTTGAAGCTCAAGGGGTGCGAATCGTGATCCCCTGTAATCGTTCTGGCTCCCCAGCGGTCAGTTGCGTGTAAGCCTGTGGCTGTCCACCTGCTGCCAGTATATCCATACATGAGTTTATTGCCATTGAATCCTTCGTACAAATCCATCAGGCCAATGGCATGCCCAAATTCGTGAGCAAGCACTTTGGAATCTATATCGTCCTCGTGATAGCGGTTTATGACGATTTTCCAACTCGTTAAATGCCCTGATGAGTCGGTGCGCCCTTCAAAATAGGCATTTGCTGAGTCGTGTTCGTCATACTTAGTGGTAATTAGACCTTTTGCTGTTCCATCGGTTTTTCTAACAATATCCACTGTACCGCTCCATCTGCTGGCGCCGTAGGCTACGTAAGTCTGATATACCGCAGATAGATTGGGATCATATGCGTCGTAATTGTAAGTAAGAGTAGTTCCGTTCGTGTGCTTGTTCTCGTTAATCTTCCAGCCAACGCTTTCATCGCCACGAACAAGACCCTGCTTTGAAACAGGATGTGCATAGACGCGCGGACAACATAAAAGCAGCATCATTATGGCGAGAAAAAACGAGCATATGCGCCAAGAAGTAAAGCGTTTCAATTTGGTCACATCCTTTCTTAATCTCACTTAGAGTAAACAGGCGCACAGACAGGCCACAATGCATCGCCTATGCGCCCATTGAAATTGCCGCAGTATCGCGACCCAGCAACCAAGTGGCCGAGCGCCAAAATATATATAAATCACCGGATATTCTTTTTCTTCCAAAAAACACAGAATACACCTCCTTCCTTTTATGTTATTTACAGTATAGCATGCAAGATAGCGAATTGTCAATCACAATATATTATTTTGTGCTAATTATATTTTAGATTAGTCCTTAAAATATGTTTTTCTGTACAAGAATAATATGTTCCCGCTCGCCTTCCACCCCGCAGCACAGCAGCTTTCCTATATATCCCCCTGTTTTTCTTATTTAATAGGACTTTTATAAGAAACATTTCCCATATATACCCCGTTTTCATCGTCTTACCGGTGTGCTATGATATTCCCGAGGTGAGAAACGATGAAAAACAGACTCTGGACACGGAATTTTACCCTGCTGATCGCCGCCAGCGGACTGGGCGCCGTAGGCGGCATCGCCGGCGGCTTTGCCATGTCGTTTTTGGTGTTCGACGAGACCGGCAGCACCCTGGCCTCGGCGCTGGTGCTGGCGACGGAGCTGATCCCGGGCTTTCTGCTGCCCCTGTTCATTGCCCCGTGGATGGACCGGATGCCCCGCAAGCCCTTCCTGGTAGGCGGCGACATGCTCAACGGCGTCATGTATCTGCTGCTGGGGGCGTATCTTCTGCGGGGCACGTTCTCCTATGTGGGCTACCTGGCCTTTTCCCTGGTGCTGGCGTCCCTCAGAGCCTTTGACGAGCTGGCGTACAACAGCATTTTCCCCATGCTGCTGCCGGAGGGGGCGGAGCAAAAGGGCTATGCCGTGGCCTCCACCCTGTACCCCGTTCTGCGGGTGATGATGCTGCCCCTGTCGGCGGTGCTGCTGGACGCCGTGGGAGCGGCATGGCTGCTGGTGGGACAAGGAGTCCTGTCCCTGATGGCGGCGGCGGTGGAAAGCGGCATCCGTATTCACGAGGAGCGCCGCCCGCCGGAGGAAAACTCCTCCCTCCGCGCCTGGTGGGCGGATGTGAAGGAGGCCGCCCGGTATCTGCGGCAGGAGAAGGGCCTTATGAACATCTATGGCTACATGGCCGTCACCAACGGCGTGGGCAGCGGATATTCCCCCATTCTGGTGGCGTTCTTCCGGACGTTTCCCGGCATGACGGCGGCCATGTACTCTCTGTTCTCCGTGGCGGAATTCCTGGGCCGCACAGTGGGCGGCTTTGTGCAGTACCGGATGGAGATCCCGGAAAAGAAGCGGTACGGCTTCGCCTTCCTGGTGTACATGGTGTACGAGGCCATGGACATGCTGCTGCTTTGGCTGCCGTATCCCCTGATGCTGGCCAGCCGGGGCCTGTGTGGATTTTTGGGGACCAACAGCGCCACCATGCGCCAGGCGGCGGTGCAGCGGTATATTCCGGAAAGGCTCCGGGCCCGGGTCAACGCCTTTGAATCCATGCTGTATACCGGCGCGGCCGCCGTGCTGTCCCTGGTCATCGGGGCGCTGGGGGAGGTGCTGGACTACCGCCTGTGCGTCACCCTGTGCGGTGGGTTCTCTATGGTCGTGTGCCTGGCCACCATCTGGCGGGGCCGCCGCTATGTCCGGGCCGTATATGAGCAGAGCGGTGCATAAAAAGGAAGGGACCTGTGCGGTCCCTTCCTTTTTATGCACCAATGTCCGCCCGGTCCCCCGGGCCGAAATCTCCCATCATCAAAAGGCATATTTCATGCGCTTCCTCCTTAATACGCGTGCTTTTCCAGGTCCTGTGCGCCCTTCCAGGCAGGAATCACCCGCACCACGGGCCGGGACCCATTGTCCCGGCTGCTCTCGGGAACGTCCCGGGGCTGTCCCAGGGTCAGCGCAGCCAGCAGCAGCCCGCACAGGGCCAGCCCCGCCGCCACGAACCAATGCGTTCTCTTTTTCATAAGCTCCTCCTTGTATTCTATCCCAGGCTGTCCAGCAGAAACACCGATCCCATGTGGATCAGCGCCAGCTCCGGCGCCTGAATATACAGCGTCTCCATCTGCCGGGGCGTCAACCGGTACACCCCCCCGTCGTCCGGGGCAATGCCCTGCCGCGCCAGAGCCGCCGCCGTCCGGCGGCACAGGCCCGCGTCCTCCACCACGGGGACGCTCTCTTCCGGCAGCTGCCGGTAACGCATTTCCGTCTCCTTGCGGGTCTCCTCCTCAAATACGTCGGTGCCCTTGGTGTCAAAGGTGAAAACCAGGGTCTGGTCCTCGCTGCTCACCAGCTCAGGGTACTCCCGGTAAAATGACGGCGGCTCAGGAACCGCCTGGGGCAGCGCCAGGGTCGCCCCCGCCGCCAGCAGCAGGCACGCGGCCAGTCCTGCCGCCGCCCGGGGCCACTGCACCTGCCGCCGGGGCCGGATCCGCTCCATGACCCCCGCAGCGAAATCCGCCGGAGGGTTGATGCCGGTATCCGCCAGCACCCGGTCCGCCGCCAGAGCACCCTCATAATATGCCCGGCACTGGGGGCATCCGGCCAGATGCTCCATGACCTCTTTCGCCTCCGGGCCGTCCAGCCGGCCGTCCGCCAGCGCGTCCACCCGGTCCAGATCACACGTCATTCTCCCGCCCCCCTTCTATCCTGTATGACGTCCGGTTCCCCCAAAAGGTTCCCCTCCGCCAGAATGGTTCGCAGCTGCCGCTTGGCCCGGCTGATCCGGGACTTCACCGTCCCCTCCTCCAGACTCAGGGCCGCCCCGATCTCCTGATAGGACAAGCCCTGCATCTGCCGCAGCAGCAGCACCTCCCGGTGCTCCGGGGTCAGCCGGTCCAGGGCCTGCTGCACCGCCCGGTGCAGCTCCCGCCGCTCCAGCTCCTCCTGGGGGGTATGGGGGTCCGCCGGTTCCCCGGCGTTTTCCAGGGGCACCGCCGCCGGCCGGCGCTTTTCCCTCCGCAAATGATCCACGGCGGCGTTGGCCGTCAGCTTATACAGCCACGAGGAAAACCGGCACTGGCCCCGAAAGCGGGGCAGCCCTCGCCACGCCGCCAAAAACGCCTCCTGGGCCACCTCCTGGGCGTCCTCCGCCCGGCCGCCGCACATGCGCAGCGCCAGCCGGTACACCGGCGCCTCATACGTCCGCACCAGCTCCTCAAAGGCGGACGCGTCCCCGCCACGGGCCTGCGCCACGCACTGTTCCTCCACCACGGTCCACGCCCCCCTTCCCTTATCAGACGGTGAGAGAGCCCAAAAGGTTCCCCCGCCGGCTGAAATTTTTACGTCAGGTCCCGGCGGATGCCCTCCGTTACCCGATAGACGTCCTCCAGCGTGTTCATGCGCACGATCTGCTCCTTGTAATATCCGGCATGGGGCACGCCCTTGAGGTACCAGGCGTACTGCTTCCGGGCCTCCAGAATGGCGATATGCTCGCCCTTGTCCCGGGCCGCCAGCTCAATCTGCCGCACGGCGGTGTCACACCGCTGGCTCAGGGGCGGCAGCGGCGGGATAGGCTCCCCGGCCAGCGCCGCCCGGGCCTGCTGAAACAGCCACGGATTTCCCAGACAGCCCCGGCCGATCATCGCGGCGTCTGCCCCGGTAAAGTGCAGGATACGCACCGCATCCTCCGGGGTAAACACGTCTCCGTTGGCGATGACCGGGATAGACACCGCCGCCTTCACCTGGCGGATGGTGACCCAGTCCGCCTGTCCGGCGTACATCTGGGCCCGGGTGCGGCCGTGGACCGCCACGGCGGACACCCCCGCCTGCTCCAGCATCCGGGCCAGCTCCACGGCGTTGACGCTTCCCTTGTCCCAGCCCCGGCGCATTTTCACCGTTACCGGCACCGGTGAGGCCTTCACCACCGCCTCGGCGATGCGGGCCGCCTTTTCCGGGTCCCGCATCAGCGCACTGCCATCGCCGTTGGACACGATCTTGCCCACGGGGCAGCCCATGTTGATGTCGATCAGGTCCGCGCCGGACAGCTCCGCCGCGATGCACGCCGCCTCGGCCATGCACCCGGGGTCACTGCCGAAGATCTGAGCGCTGGCCGGGTGCTCCCCGTCGGACAGCTTCAGAAGTCCCCGGCTCTTTTTATCCTGATAGCACAGGGCCTTGGCGCTGACCATTTCCGTTACGGTAAGGCCCGCCCCCAGCTCCCGGCAGATCAGCCGGAATGCCAGGTCCGTTACCCCGGCCATAGGGGCCAGCACCAGCTGCGAGGGGATATCCACCGTTCCGATCCGCATGCCGTTTCCTCCTCCAATGGGTATTTTTCGGCCATTATATCACAGTTCCCGGCAAAAGCCAACCCCATCCGCCAGCTGTCCGGCACATCTTTCTCTCCGTCGCATATGCACCCAATGGTTAGAGCGCGCTAACTGTCGACCTTTTAAAAAACCGCATTCTGCGGTTTTTTAAAAGACTCAGAAGCATTCTCTGCCGGCTCCGTGCGTCCGAATGATCAGCACCCGGGCCATTCTTTCGGGCATATGGCAGCAAAGCTTCCTTTCGATGTCAGGCTTTCGCCGCCAGCTTTTTCACCAGTTGGCCGTCCGGTACAGCATATATTGTCTGATAGGTGGTGTACACCACCATGCCTGGCCGGGATCCGGCGGGCTTTTTCACATAGCGCACCGGGGTATAGTCCACCGGCACCTTTCCGGCCTCCCGGCCCTGGGAATAGTATGCCGCCAGGCACGCCGCCTCATACAGGCTGGTCTCGCCCGGCTCCCGCCCGCCGGTACACAGGATCACATGGGAGCCGTGGATCTTCTGGGTGTGGAGCCAGATGTCCCGGCGGTCGGCGTCTTTGGCGGTGAGGCGGTCGTTCTGCCGGTTGCTGCGTCCCACCAGGATTCTCAGTCCGGCGGAGGAGATAAACTGCCTGGGCTTGGAGGCCCGCTGGAACCCCGGCTGCTTTTTGCCCCGGTTTTTCAGATAGCCGCCGCTCTCCAGCTCGGCGCGGATGTCGTTGAAATCCTGCTCCGCCTCCGCCTGGGACAGCTCCTGCACCACGCTCTCCAGGTACGTCAGCTCCTCCCGGCCCTTTTCCAGCTGCTCCGTCAGCACCCTCTCGGCGGTTTTCGCCTTGGCGTACTGCTTGAAGTACCGGGCGGCGTTCTCCTGGGGCCCCAGGCGCACATCCAGCGGGATGTTGACCGGCGGACAGCCGTCCTCATAGTAGTTTTCCGCCGTCAGGCGGCTCATGCCCCGCTCCATGCGGTAGAGGTTGGCGGTGATGAGCTCGCCGGATATCCGGAGCCTTTCCCGGTCCCGGGTGGCGGCCAGCTCCTTCTCCTGGGCCGCCAGCTTCCGGCGCACCCGGTCCCGGGCGGCGGAGGCGGACTTCATCAGGTCCTGACCCTTCTGCCGGACCCGGTCCGCCTGGTCCCGGCCCTCATAAAATTCGTCCAACAGGCTGCCGAAGCTGTCGAAGCTCTCCTGCTCCACGGCAGCGCCGTACTGGGTGATGGGACAATAGGTGAAATCCGCCGGCCGGCCGGCCCGTCGCAGCAGGGTGGGCGTAAAATCCCCCCGGGTGATTTTGTCCCGCCAAAGAACGAAACTGTCCCACAATTTCCCGCCCCTGTCCCGGGACAGGCCGGCGTCCACAGACCCATATGCGGCACAAACCAGCTCCCGGGCCAGCAGCGGCGGCAGGGCCGTGAAGGTGTCCAGCAGCCAGCCGTCCAGCGGCGCGCCCTCCGGCAGGGCGGAGAGCAGCTCCAAAAACTCCTCCCGGCTCACCTCCAGGGGCGAGTGCTTTTCCTGACGGGGCGGCAGGTGATAGAACAGGCCCGGCAGCACCTGTCGCTGCTGGGACATCTCGAAATCCACCCGCCGCAGGCAGTCGGTGATGCGTCCCTGGTGATCCACCAGGATCAGGTTGGCATGGCGGGGCATGGCCTCCAGAATCAGCCGCCAGGGCCGCTGCTCTCCCAGCTCGTCCGCCGCCTGTATGTGCAGCGTCACCACCCGCTCCAGAGGCTCCTGCTCCACGGACACGATGCGCCCTCCCGCCAGGTGCTTGCGCAGCAGCATGCAGAACATAGGCGGCTGGGAGGGATTGTCCCGCAGCAGAGCCGTCAGGTGCAGGCGGGGCTGGGTGGCTCCGGCGCACAGCAGCAGCCGCCGCCCGCCCCGCAGCAGCAGCACCACCTGATCCCGGGCAGGCTGCTGGATCTTCTCGATGCGGGTATTTTCCACCTGGGCGGCGGTCTCCCGGACCACGGCGCTCAGGCAAATGGCGTCCAGCGGCATGTTACTCCTCCTCCATCATCCGGCAGAACAGCTGGTTGACCCGGTCGTGCCTGCCCTGTAAATACAGGTATCCCAGCAGGGCCTCCAGAGCCGTGGCCTGCTGGTACTGGGCCCGGCTGGCGTGGGCCGGGATGGAATGGACGTTGGCGTTGCGGCCCCGGCGGAACACGTCCTGCTCCTCCTGGGTCAGCAGGGGCAGGATCTTCTCCGCCAGCTCCGCCTGCCGGGGGGCGCAGACCAGGGCCACGGTGGCCCGGTGAAGTCCTCTGCCCGTGGCCTTGCCCCCGGCGCACAGCCAGGTGCGCACCAGCAGCTCATACACCGCGTCGCCTATATGGGCCAGGCCGATGGAGCTGATGGCCCGGATCTGCTCCGGGGGCAGCTGCACAGCAAAATAATCAGTCATTGCGTTTGCTCCTTACTCTCGTTAAAACCGGTCAGCCCTTGGCCGCCAGCCAGTTGTGACCGGTGTGGGCCTCCGCCAGCAGGGGCACCGACAGCTCCGCCACCCCCTGCATCTCCTGCTGCAGAAGCTGCTCCACCCGAGACGCCTCCGCCTCCGGGCACTCCACGATCAGCTCATCGTGAACCTGCATGATGAGCCGGGCCTCCAGGCCCTCCGCCGCCAGGCGGCGGTGGACCCGCACCATGGCCAGCTTGATGATGTCCGCCGCCGTACCCTGGATGGGCATGTTCAGGGCCACCCGTTCGCCGAAGGACCGCATGTTGAAATTGGAGCTTTTCAGCTCCGGCAGGGCCCGGCGGCGGTGCCACAGGGTCTCCACATAGCCCCGCTCCCGGGCCTGGGACACCACCTGCTCCATATACTGCCTCACGCCGGTATAGGTGGCAAAATACCGTTCCATATACTCCTTGGCCTCCGCCACGGTGACGCCGATGTCCTGGGACAGGGAGAAGGCGGAGATGCCGTAGACAATGCCGAAGTTCACGGCCTTGGCCCGGGAGCGCATCTGATGGGTCACCTGGTCCTGGGGCACATGGAACACCCGGGCGGCAGTGACGGTGTGGAAGTCCTCCCCGGACAGGAACGCCTGCTGCATGGCCTCGTCCCCGGAGATGTGGGCCAGCAGCCGCAGCTCGATCTGGGAATAGTCCGCATCCACCAGCACATGGCCCGGGGCCGCCACGAACATCTCCCGCATTTTGCTGCCCAGGTCCGTGCGGGTGGGGATGTTCTGCAAATTGGGCTCCGTGGAGCTCAGGCGGCCCGTGGCCGTTACCGTCATCTGGAAGCTGGTGCGGATGCGGCCGTCGGGGTCGATGACCTTCAGAAGCCCGTCGGCATAGGTGCTTTTCAGCTTGGCATACTGCCGGTAGGTCAGCACGTCGGCCACCAGCGGCTGATCCTTCAGCTTCTCCAGCACGTCCGCATTGGTGGACCAGCCGGTTTTCGTCTTTTTCCCGTGGGGCAGGCCCAGGTCCTCGAACAGCACCTTTCCCAGCTGCTTGGGGGAATTGATGTTGAATTGCTGTCCGGCGGCGGCATAAATGCGCTCCTCCAGCTGGCGGATGGTGTCGGACAGGTCCGCACCGAACCGGGCCAGGGCTCCGCCGTCCACCAGAAAGCCGCTGCGCTCCATATCCGCCAGCACCCGGCACAGGGGCAGCTCCACATCGAAGTACAGCTTTTCCATGCCCTGCTCCCGGAGCCGGGGCAGTAGCACACCATACAGGGCCTCTATCGCTGCGCCATAGCTGTGCAGCGACGCCCAGGCGGCAGCCCGGTCTCCCAGAGGGGAGAAGGCGTCCGGCTCCAGATGGGCGGGCTTTTCCAGCTCCTGGTTGAAATACGACACAAACAGCCGCTGCAGGTCATAGCCCCCCGCCGTGGCATCCAGCAGATACGCCGCCAGGGCCGTGTCAAACACAAAGCCCTCCGCCGGGAGGCCGCCGTCCAGCAGCGTCCGCATCAGATCCTTCACGTTGTGAGAAATTTTCCGGATGTTCCCGGAAAGCAGCGCCCCCAGCAGGGCGTTCCAGTTCCCCTGATAGCCCCCGGACCACAGCTCCGCCGTCTGTGCCGTGCTCTCGCCGGTATCCCAATGGACAGAGATGGCCGTCAGGTCTGCTGCGGCGTACAGGGCCACGTGATCGGCCCTGCGCCACTCCTCCAGCAGAGTCCGGGCCTGCTCCTCCGTTTCCACGGGGACCACCGTGGTGGTGTACTCGGGCTTCTCTGCCGTCTCCTGGTGGGGCCGCAGGTGATATCTGTCAATGAGCTTCTGAAATTCCAGCCGCAGGAACAGGTCGTAAAGCTCCGGCCGGAAGGGCCTGCGCAGGTTCTCCGCCGGGTCGAAGGCCAGGGGCGCATCGGTGACGATGGTGGCCAGCCAATAGCTGTGCCGGGCGGACTCCTCCCCCTCCGTCAGCTTGCGGATGACGTTGGGCTTGGCATCGATATCCGGCAGGCGGCGGTACAGTGCGTCTATGTCGCCGTACTGCTGCACCAGGGCCATGGCGGTCTTTTCCCCCACCCCCGGCACACCGGGAATGTTGTCCGACGTGTCCCCCATCAGGGCCTTCAGGTCGATCATATGAATGGGATCGAAGCCGTACTGCTCCCGGAAGGTCTCCGGGGTCATGTCCTTTGTGGTGGTCTGGCCCATGCGGGTGGATACCAGCTTCACCCTGGTCCGGTCCGTGACCAGCTGCAGGCTGTCCTTGTCGCCGGTGACGATGACGCAGTCCCACCCCGCCGCCTGGCATTTGCGGCTGATGGTGCCGATGAGGTCGTCGGCCTCATACCCGGCCAGCTCATAGCAGGGCACGGACATGGCCGCCAGCACCTGCTTCATCACCGGCAGCTGCATGGCCAGCTCCGGCGGCATGGGCTTGCGCTGGGCCTTGTAGTCCGCGTCCGCCTGGTGGCGGAAGGTTGGCTCCCGGCGGTCAAAGGTGACGCACAGGGCCTCCGGCTCCTCCTCGTCCAGCAGCCGCTGGAGGGTGGTGATAAAGCCGTATACCGCATGGGTATACAGGCCCTCCCGGGTGGACAGCGGGCGAATGCCGTAATAGGCGCGGTTCAATATGCTGTTGCCGTCGACAACCATCAGCTTCATGGGGACGACCTCCTTTGCGTATTCGTTTTATTATACCTCTTTTTCCTGTTTGGCACAAGGAGTGGAAAACAAAAACGGAACGTGGTAAAATAAATAAAAAAATTCTCCGGGGGGACGCAATAAAACCGCCCTGCCGTGCATTATCCATATGACAGGAGACAAATGAGATGCTGCACAGGATAGACAACACAACTTCATCCCTCCCCGCGGAGGAGGCGCAGGAGCTTCGACGGCTGCTTTCGGGAGTGGCTGCCGGGAACCGCGACGATCTGGCCCAGCTATACCGCCGCACCCGAACGGCGGTGTACGGTCTGGCTCTGTCCTATCTCCGCAATGCCCACGATGCCCAGGACCTGACCCAGGATGTGTATGTGCACATCTGGGACACGGCGGACCGGTACCGTCCCACAGGCTCTCCCATCGGGTGGGTGCTGGCGGTATGCCGGAATCTGTGCCTGATGCACCTGCGGCGGGCAGACCGCCAGGTGACCATGGAGGACCGGGAATGGTATGCCATCCCCGACGACGGCCCGGGGCTGGACGCCCAGGAGCGGCTGCTTTTGCAGGATGCCCTGGCTATTCTGGGAGATGAGGAGCGTCGTATCGTTCTGCTGCACACAGCGGGCCTGAAGCACCGGGAGACCGGAGAAGCGCTGGGGCTGCCGCTGGCCACCGTCCTGTCAAAATATCACAGAGCATTGAAAAAGATGCGAGCTTACATGGAAGGAGATGACGCCCGATGACCAACGATCTGATGGAACGCAGGCTTTCCGCCGCGCTGGACAAGACCGCGCCGGACGACGTGGCTGGCGTGCTCTCCCGCTGTACAGAGCGGAAAGGAACGGTAGTCCCTATGAAAAAGAAAAATCAACGTATGAAGAAATGGATGCAGGCCATGGCGGCGTGCCTGGCGGTGCTGCTGCTGGGCGGAGGCGTGCTGGTGCAGCAGGCCCACGCCGTAACGTCTGTGGTGTCCCTGGACGTGAACCCCAGCATCGAACTGCGGGTGAACAGCCGGGAAAAGGTGGTGTCCTGCCAGGCCCTCAACGACGAGGCCGCCGCCGTGCTGGCGGATATGGACGGAGGCCGGGACCTGAAGGGCGTCAAGGCGGATGTGGCCGTCAACGCCATTGTGGGCAGCCTGGTGCGGTGCGGATATCTGGACACGCTGTCCTCCGCCATTCTCATTTCCGTGGAGGATAAGGACCAGGCCCGGGCTCAGCGCCTTCAGCAGGAGCTGACCAGTGTTGCGGGCGGCGCTTTGGGCGACTCCCAGGCCGCTGTCCTGAGCCAGACGGTGCAGCAGGACAAGGACCTGGAAAAGCTGGCCAAGGCCAACCACATTTCCACCGGCAAGGCCGCCCTGATCCGGCAGGCCATGGCCCTCAACAGCAGCCTGACCTTCGAGGGGCTGGCAAAGCTGTCCGTGGAGGAGTTGCGGGACCTGATCGAGGCTGGGGCCCCGGGGATGCCCATCGGCATGACGGCGGCTCTGGAGGCGGCAGCCAACTATGCGGGTCTGACCACGGCGGATGTTGTCGACGCGGATGTGGACCCGGAGCTGGACGAGACACCCGCCCACTACGAGGTGGAGCTGGAGGTCCCCGGTCACGGCGAGCTGGAATATCGGGTGGACGCCTACACCGGCCAGGTGCTCAGCGGCCCGGCCAACGTGAAGGTCTCCGCTCCCGTGAACCCCTCCGGTGACATTGGCATGGAGGCCGCCAAGAGCGCCGCGCTGAAGCACGCGGGCCTGTCCTCCGCCACGTTTACCAAGGCGGAGCGGGACTATGACGACGGCCGCTGGGAGTACGAGCTGGAGTTCCACACCGACACCGCCGCCTATGAGGTCACGGTGGACGCCATCAGCGGCTCTGTGCTGGATTACGAGAAGGAGAACCTCCGCAGCAGCAGTACCTCCGACATTGGCGCCCAGGCCGCCAAGAGCGCCGCGCTGAAGCACGCGGGCCTGTCCGAAGGCCAGGTGCAGGAGCTTCAGGTGGAATGGGACAACGAGCATGGCCGCGCCGTGTATGAGGTGGAGTTCAAGTCCGGCGGAATGGAATATGAATACGTCATCGACGCTGCCACCGGCTCCGTGCTGGAGCATCAGGCAGATCAGGACGATTGACCGCAAAAAAGCGAGGGCTGCCGCCCTCGCTTTTTGCATCGGCGGGCGGCGATCTCCGCGCCCGTTTTGTTCTTACGGATAGCAGTGCTCCCGCAGGGCAGCCTCCAGCTTTTCCAGGGCGCGTTTTTCAATGCGCGATACATAGCTGCGGCTGATGCCATAGGCAGCAGCCACCTGGCGCTGGGTCTGGGGCGGGTGGCCGTCCAGGCCGTAGCGGCGGCGGATGACATCCGCCTCCCGGGGTGTCAGCCGCTCCGCAACCAACCGTCGGATGAGCTGTTGGTCCTCCCGGCCCTCCAGGTCCTCCTGCATGGTGTCGTCGGCCCCCACCACGTCCTGCAGGTACAGGGCGTTGCCCGCCTTATCCGTCTCGATGGCCTCTGACAGCGACACCTCCCCCTGCAGCTTCCGCTGAGCCCGGAAGTACATGAGGATCTCATTTTCAATACATCTTGACGCATAAGTTGCCAGGCGGATCTTTTTATCGGGCCGAAAGGTGTTCACCGCCTTGATCAGGCCGATGGTGCCGATGGAGATCAGGTCCTCCTGATTGCTGGCCTGGGTATAATACTTTTTGATGATGTGCGCCACCAGGCGGAGATTGTGCTCCACCAAGCGGTTGCGGGCGGACAGATCGCCCTGGGCCCACTGCTCCAAGCACTCCCGCTCCTCCTGCCGGGACAGGGGACGGGGAAAGGAGCCGGGATTACCGGACAAATGCAGGGTCAAAAACAGGCTGTTGGACAGCAGCAGCAATGCCGCCGATAACATAGGTCATCCCTCCTTCACGGCAATCCTATGCCCGGAGGGGATGGTCCTATGTAACAAGAGGAATCGTCAAAAACAGCGCTGAAAGGCGGACGGCCTTGCGGTCGTCCGCCTTAAGCGCACATAGGTATAAACGATTACAGGTTTTCCGGTCATTTTCTTGACCGGCGCGGCTTACTCCCCGCCGCTTTCGTCTTTGGGGGCGGCAGGCTCATCGTCCAGGGGCTCCGCCTGTGCGGACTCCGGGGCGTCGTCCTGGGACCCCGCCGCTTCGGTTTCTGCCGGGGCCTCAGCCGCCGCAGCGGCAACAGCCTCCCGGGCGGCCACCTGGTTCACATACAGGTCCTCAGGCCGGTGGGGGTGGAGCTTGATGTTGTAAAACAGCACCGCCAGGGCGGCGATCATCAGCACCAGGCTCAGCACCTGGGACACCCGGACGGGCTGGCCGGCGATGGTCCAGTTGAACAGATACAGGCTGTCGGTGCGCAGACCCTCGATCCAGAAGCGGCCCACGCCGTACCACAGGAAGTAGAAGCAGGTGTTCTCACCGTCGAACCGCCTGGCCTTGGATACCACAAAAACGATCAGCAGCAGGCCGATGAGGTTCCACAGGCTCTCGTACAGGAAGGTAGGATGTACCTCCACCAGCTCCCCGGCAGTGGTGGTCAGCTGCATGCGCCAGGGCAGGGTGGTTTCCGCACCAAAGGCCTCGCGGTTCAGGAAATTGCCCCAGCGGCCGATGGCCTGGCCGATGAGCAGCCCCATGACCACCAGGTCCATCATGGCCCCCAGCTTGATATGGCGGCTGCGGCACAGGATAATGGCCACGATGACCACAGCGATGACGCCGCCGTAGATGGCCAGGCCGCCGTCCCAGATGGCGATGGCCTTGGACCAGCTGAACCGGCCCTCGTGGTCCTTGAACTGGCTGAGATAGAACAGAACGTAATAGATCCGCGCGCCGATGATGCCGCAGGGAATGCCCCACAGCAGCCCGTCGATCAGGTCATCCTCGCGGATGCCGTATTTCGTGCGCTGGCGCATGCACCACCACAGGGCCACCAGCATGCCCAGGGCGATGAGGATGCCGTACCAGTAGATGCCGTTGCCGATGTTGATGGCCTTGGAGCTGAGGGTAATGGTCCAGTCGCCAAAAAGCCCCGGAAAGCGGATGGGGCTGTCGGTCATGATCTTCATAGTGTCACTCCTTGCTCAGAAACTGGCACCTATTATACCGCAGACGGCGCAGAATGAAAAGCCCTTTTTTCCGGGCAGCGCCTGCACGCGTACCCCCTTACCCCTCGATGATCTCCACCACTTCGCCGATATACATACGGTGGACGGGCTCGTCCTTATAAAAGGCGTCCCGGACCTCCTGGGGGATCTGCTCCAGGTCCAGGTCCTGGCAATAGATCTTGCGGCAGACCAGGGTAGTCTCCGCCTGACGGAAGGTGATGCCCCGGGGCAGGAGCTCCGGGGTCAGACCCGCCGCCGCCACCTTGTCGCCGTCCCGGCCGGATGTGCTGCCCAGCAGGGACAGGGCCCTGCGCTGCTCCTCCGGGTAAAAGCTGACGGTGAAGTAGTCGCTCTCCTCCATAAATGCAAAGGTGTAGCGGTTCTTTTTCACATACACTGTGGCCACCGGGCGTTCCCACAGGGTGCCCAGGCCGCCCCAGCTGATGGTCATGGTGTTGTAATGCTCCGGGGTCCCCGCCGTGACCAGGGCCCACTGCTTGTCGAATTTGGTAAATACGTCCGCTTCCAGGTGCATCATACCGATACGCTCCTTCATTATAAAGTAAGGCCATTGTATCACACCCCGCCCCCCGGGGCAAGACGGAGATTTCCGGCACCCGCAGGAAAAAGGGCGGACACAGAGCCCACGCCCCCACAGGCCCTCTCAGTCACCTTCGGTGACAGCTCTCCCAGAGGGAGAGCCAAGTCCGTAGGGCCCGCTGCCCTCAGCGGGCCGCGTTATCAGGGGGTAATTCTTGCGGTGTCATTGCGAGGAGCGAAGCGACGTGGCAATCCGTTCCTTATGCGTTCGACAGGCCCAGGGAAAACGGATTCCCACGTCGGCCCGATGGGTCTCCTCGGAATGACATATCAAGAAGATTATCGGTAGCTGACGGCGGGGAAATCGCCGAAGCGCCGCCAGCGGCGGAAGAAGCAAGGCGATTTCGAGGAAGTGCCCCGGCTGGCGGGCATGACAATGCCTGCCTGTCGGCTGGCACGACGGTGGGCAGACATGGGCCCCGCCCCACGGGTGTTCTATCAATAGGCGCTTCGTAGGGGCCGACGTCCCCGGCGGCCCGCAAAAAGGGCGGACGCCGGCGCCCGCCCCGATCTTTATCCGAACAAAAGGATGCACCACCAGATGGCGCCGATGACAGATACCACCAGCCCCAGCAGGAGCATGATGCCCCGGGCCAGGTCCGTGGCCTGGAGCTTTTCCGAGTTGTCATAGAAAAGCCCAGCAGGAATTTGTCCAGGGCGATGGCAGGCTTCAGCAGCAGAGGGAGCACCAGACCCAGCAGCAGGAACAGCCCCGCCGTGAGAAATTCCCCGGGCCGCCCGGCGATGCGGGTCTGGTGATTGCCCAGGGCCATGCTGTACAGCGTGTTGTCGGTCAGTCCCGGGCTGAACCCGGCCTTCTCCTGCACCAGGGTGCTGATGGACCAGCTGTCACCCGCTGTCATGAACGTTCCGGTGGCGGTGTTGTAGGTGACGTTGCGGACCACACCGTCCATGGCCATTTCCGCCGCCCGATAGGAGCCGTTTTCCGCCAGGGACAGGGTAAACTCCGCCGTCTGCCCCGCGGGGGACTGAATGCGCAGGCGGTTGTCCTCCGTCACCTCCACCGTGGAGCAGCCCGGGCGGGTATAGGTCCTGCCCTGTTCCCCGGCGGCCATGCGGTAAAAGCCGCCGTAGTTCCACACGCCGGGGCGCAGGCCCCACACCAGGGCCGAGACCGCCAGGAGCACTGCGGCGGCCAGTTCGATCTTCCAGATGATGCTTTTCATGATGGATTCCCTCACCTTTCCAGCGAATTTCCGTCTGTTGCAGCTGTGGTTCTCTGTACAATTATGTTACTATATTTATGCACAATTGTCAACGAAAAAAAATATTTTCGATTGAGTATTTACCCTCCTTCGCGGCCGCCATTTACCGGAAATCTTCTTGATATGTCATTTCGAGTCAGCCGCAGGCTGGTGCGGCGATCCGTTTTCCCGGCGCATCAGTGCCTATTTTCTCTCATAACCGCCGCCTCTTGTCTTTTCCTGCCCTATGTGGTAAAATGGCAAAAACATCGAAAAGGAGCTGAGTGCGTGACGGACTATCCCACTTCCCTGCTGCCGGACCGCGGCAGATGCACCGGCTGCGGCGCCTGCGCCAGCGGCTGCCCCAAGGGGGCCATCCATATGCTGCCGGACCGGGAGGGGTTCCTGTACCCCACCGTCACCGATGCCTGCATCCAATGCGGCCACTGTGCCCATATCTGCCCCGTTCTGAAGCAGCGGGAGCCCCGGCCGGAGCCGGCGGTGTTCGCCGCCTGGAACCCCGACGCCGCCGTGCGCCAGACCTCCACCGCAGGCGGCGTATTTCCCCTGCTGGCGGAGTATATCCTGGACGAGGGCGGCGTGGTGTTCGGCGCGGCCCTGGACCAGGAGCTGCGGGTGCGGCACATCGCCGTAAAGGACAAGGCGGAGCTGCCCCGGCTCCAGGGGGCCAAGCCCGTGCAAAGCGACCTGGGCGACAGCTTCCGCCGGGTGCGCCACTATCTGGACCAGGGGCGGCGGGTGCTGTTTTCCGGCACCCCCTGTCAGGTGGACGGCCTGTATCACTTCTTAGGCGAGCATCCGGAGCGGCTGCTGACCTGCGACGTAGTGTGCAGCGGCGTGTCCTCCCCGGGGGTGTGGGGCCAG
>ULWO01038351.1_pt1 | contig 27272 bp, 18 predicted proteins | sample 1960421 | NCBI WGS metagenome assembly ULWO01 (sample SAMEA4835814, study PRJEB28245) | human gut metagenome | biome: gut microbiome; material: fecal sample | place: Denmark | collected 2008 | reverse complement strand
ATTCTCAATCTTGGCATAGGGGTTCGATTCCCCTATCCACTACGAAAGTTTAAATGTATTTGGAAGGAAGAAACATTATGATTGTTTTCTTCCTTTTATTTTGTTTGTAACAATCCCTTTGGAAATTTATAAAATTGTGTTTAATCGTTAGTTTAAGTTGGTCGTAGAAATCTTGTTGGATATCTGTGTGCCTGTGCAATCCTAAAGAGAAAGACTTTTGTCCGTTGTTTCATGAAGATTCGCTTTGAAAAGTTTGGCTTTAGCATCAAATTATTTTGATGGCGTATTGGGGCAGTAGGAATTTGATGGGGATATCCGTAGAGCTTTGCGATTTTAAAGAGGAAAAACTTTTATCTGTCACTCCATGAAGATTAGCTCTGAAAAGTTTGATTCTTGCATTGAATAATTCAGCAGCTGTATTCGTGGAACGATTGTTATAAAATTTCAATATTTCATCATTATACTCATAAGAGAAAGGTTGCCTTTTCCTGATATGTTTTGGTTTGAATATATTGATTAAAATTAATGTGTGTATTTGTTGTCTGCAATAGTACTCGCTATTGGTCGGCTAAATGCAAATGTAAGTTTGTCGTTTGGAGAAAAATGAAAGGACACATAAAAATGCGCCCTTTCATTTTTTCCTTCTATCTGATTTCAGATGAAATTGCTTTGTTATATGTGATAGTCTTTGTTTGTTCTTTATTGCCTGTCGTGTTGGGTGATAAATTCTTCTGCGCGCTTTAAGTCTTCGGGAGTATCAATTCCTATGGTTTCAACGCGGGTAATGCCTACTTTTATGCGGTATCCATTTTGAAGCCATCTGAGTTGTTCCAAACTTTCAGCAAGCTCTAGGCTTGATTGTGGTAATTTTGTTATTTCTGACAAGACATTAGCCCTGTATGCATAAAGTCCAATATGCTTTAAATATGTGAATTTGTTTATCCAATTTGATTTTTCTTCTCCGCGTATATAGGGTATTATATTCCTGCTAAAATACATGGCAAAGCCATTGTTGTCGCAAATGAGTTTTGGGGAATTGGGATTCTCTAAATCGTTTATAGAGTCTTTTTCAGTAAATGGCCTGCCTAAAGTCGCAATCATAGTTTCTGGGTCATCGAAACATCTGCGTATTGTTTCTATTTGGGTCTTGTGGATAAATGGCTCATCACCTTGGATGTTGATTATGACGTCAAATTTTTTTTCTATAATATTTACTGCTTCTTCTATTCTGTCAGTCCCACTTTTGTGATTAGGGGATGTCATAATAGCATTTCCTCCAAAGCTTTCCACCGCGTCCTTAATCCTTTCGTCGTCAGTGGCGACGTATACGTCGTCAAGCACTTTTGAAACTTTTTCGTAAACATGTTGAATTACGGGTTTTCCGCCTAAAATGGCTAACGGTTTTCCGGGAAAGCGTGTTGACGAATATCTTGCTGGTATGATTCCTACAAAGTTCATAGTATTTCTGTTTTAATATTTTTGCAAAGATACTAATATTTATCAATAAATATATTCGTAAAACCGATTTTAAAAAAATAATTTTGCAGTATGGTTATTTTTTATTACTTTTGGTGATAAATTTAAAAAGAAAAATCGTGAAGAACTATATATTGCTTTTATTTTGTGCTGCTTTGCCTCTAATATGTAGTGCGCAAAAGATAACATTAGGCTCATGTGAGACTAAAGATGGTGGAACATACCATGGTGAAATGGCTTCAGGGAAACCTCACGGGAAAGGTAAAACTGTTTATAAAAACGGGGATACTTATGAAGGTGAATACGTGAAAGGAAAGCGTCAAGGATATGGAGTTTATACTTTTTCTGATGGGGAGAAGTATGAAGGAGAATGGTTCCAAGATCAGCAACACGGTAGAGGGACATATCATTTTATGAATAATAACAAATATGTTGGACTATGGTTTCGTGATTATCAGCAGGGTCATGGCGTAATGTGGTATTACAACGGTGACAAATATGACGGCGATTGGTATCAAGATAAACGTACCGGAAAAGGAACATACACTTATAGCGGTGGTGCCTATTATACTGGTGAATGGAAAGATGACAAGAAAACGGGTAAAGGATTCTTTGATTGGGGCGATGGGACAACATATGATGGTATGTGGCTAGATAATTTGCGCTCAGGAAAAGGAACCAATCATTATGCTGATGGAGATGTATATATCGGTGATTGGCTAGATGATGTTCAAAATGGGAAAGGTATATATAAGTTCCAAAATGGCGATATGTACGAGGGTGATTATGTTAGAGGAAAACGTACGGGTGAAGGTATTTTTACTTTTGCTAATGGCGATAAATATACTGGACATTTTACAGAAGGAGATAAGGACGGCCATGGAGTCTTACGTTGGAAAAACGGTGATGTATATAATGGATATTGGAAGGCTGACAAACAAAACGGTCTAGGTAAGTTAACGAAAAAAAATGGAGATGTCTTTGAAGGTAATTTTAAAGACGGCGTTTTTGATGGTGAAATTATAATACATTTCTCAGACGGAAGTAAATTCAAGGGTATTTATCGTCGCGGTAAAAGAAATGGTCGAGCTTTAGAGGTCGATAAGGACGGACGACGTTTTGAAGGCTCTTATAAAGATGATAAGCGTGATGGTAAATATGTTGAGAAAGACAAAAATGGTAACATCGTTTCTCAGGGTATGTATATTTTAGGAAATAAGGTTCAATAATTAATTAAAATAATATTTATGGTTATAGATACATTGGAAAATTTAGAGAAATATGTTTCTTTAAATCCATTATTTAATGATGTAGTTGATTTTTTGAAATCAAATGATTTAAATAAATTAAGTGAAGGAAAACATCTGATTAAAGGCACAGATTTATTCGTAAATATACAAGTGGCAAAAGGTAAATCATGTGAAAGTGCTTTGCTGGAAACTCATAAGAAAATGATTGATATCCAGATACCTTTAAGTACGTCAGAGACGTATGGATATACTCCATTAAAGGATTTGCCTGAAGCAGAATATAATGAAGAAAAAGATATAACAAAATATGAGGGAGCTGCAGCTACGTACGTTACATGTAAGCCCGGTGAGTTTGCTATATTTTTCCCTCAAGATGGTCATGCTCCTTGTATTTCTGAACAGTCAGAAATAAAGAAGGCCATATTTAAAGTCTTAGCATAATTTTGCTGAGAGTATCAAACAATAATGTTATTATAAAAAGTTTTTAAGGAGGTATCATGGTTACCAGAAAAGCCAAATCATTAAATAATAAGGCTAAAACGGATAGTAAAGCGGCAAATGAGCCGAAACATATTGGCTTAGTTGTTAATGATGGTTATCTCGCGCCTTATGAAGATGCCATAAGAGGGCGGCATGATCATGCCTTGTGGAAATTAGGCCAGCTGACTCGTAATGGTAAAATATCATTAGAGGATTTTGCCAGTGGGTACGATTATTATGGCTTGCATAAATTATCAAGAGGCTGGGTCTTTAGAGAGTGGGCGCCTAATGCGACAGAAATTTATCTTGTCGGCGATTTTAATAATTGGCAAGAGACAGAAAAGTATAAAGCCAAGCGTATAGAAGGAACCGGAAACTGGGAATTGAAAATCTCAGAGAAAGGTATGAAGCATGGCGATTTATACAAAATGCATGTTTATTGGAATGGAGGGTCTGGAGAACGTATCCCGGCATGGTCTCAGCGAGTTGTGCAGGATGAAGAAACAAAAATATTCTCAGCCCAAGTCTGGAATCCTGAAAAGCCTTATGTGTGGAGGAAAAAGAAGTTTAAACCAAATAAGAGTCCGCTTCTGATATATGAGTGCCATATAGGAATGTCGCAAGATGCGGAAAAGGTTGGTACTTATACTGAATTTAAGGAGAATGTGTTGCCGAGAATAATTGAGGATGGTTATAATTGTATACAAATTATGGCAATACAAGAGCATCCTTATTATGGTTCTTTCGGTTATCATGTAAGTAGTTTCTTTGCTGCTTCAAGCAGATTTGGTACTCCTGAAGAACTAAAGTCCCTTATTGATGAAGCTCATCGCAATGGCATTGCAGTGATTATGGATATTGTTCATAGTCATGCTGTTAAGAATGAAGTTGAGGGATTGGGTAATTTAGCCGGTGATCCTAACCAATATTTTTATCCAGGTGACAGGCATGAGCATCCCGCATGGGATAGCTTGTGTTTTGACTATGGTAAGGATGAGGTTATGCATTTCTTGTTGAGCAATTGTAAATATTGGCTTAAGGAATTCCATTTTGACGGCTTCCGTTTTGACGGCGTTACTTCTATGCTTTACTATAGTCATGGTTTAGGAGAGGCTTTCTGTAATTATGGTGATTATTTCAACGGGCATGAAGATGATAATGCAATATGTTATCTTACTATTGCTAATAAACTAATTCATGAAATTAATCCTAATGCAATAACAATTGCAGAGGAAGTAAGCGGTATGCCGGGGCTTGCAGCTAAGTTTGAGGATGGCGGATACGGCTTTGACTATAGGATGGCAATGAATATTCCTGACTATTGGATAAAGACGATAAAGGAGCAAAGTGACGAAAACTGGAAGCCTAGCAGTATTTTCTGGGAAGTAAAGAACAGGCGTCCGGATGAAAAGACTATAAGTTATTGTGAAAGTCACGATCAGGCTTTGGTAGGTGACAAAACAATTGTTTTCCGTCTTATTGATGCGGATATGTATTGGCATTTCAAAAAAGGCGACGAAAATGAGGTCGTTCATCGTGGAATAGCTTTGCATAAAATGATACGTTTAGTAACAGCTGCTGCCATTAATGGCGGATACCTTAACTTTATGGGAAATGAGTTTGGGCATCCTGAATGGATAGACTTTCCTAGAGAGGGTAATGGTTGGAGCTACAAATACGCAAGAAGACAATGGAATTTGGTAGACAATAAAGATTTGTGCTATCATTATCTGGGTGATTTTGACCGTGAAATGCTTAGCGTTATCAAGAGTGTGCGTAATTTCCAACGGACGAACGTACAGGAGATTTGGCATAATGATGGTGACCAGATATTGGCTTTTATGCGTGGTGATTTGATATTTGTGTTTAATTTTAATCCCACACGATCCTTTACCGATTACGGATTCTTGGTTCCTACAGGATCTTATGATGTTGTATTGAATACTGACGCTAAAAAGTTTGGTGGAAATGGACTTGCTGATGACAGTATGACTCATATGACAAACTTTGATCCTCTTTATGTAAAAGATCATAAGGAATGGTTAAAACTTTATATCCCTGCTCGTTCTGCCGTGGTCTTAAAGAAAAATTAATATGACACAAGAAGTCAAGGCAAACAATAGCACATTAGTTAATTCTGTATGTGCTATTGTTTTCATATTATTTACTTTTGTATATTTATATTTCTTCCAGTCTGATATTATTGCTATGGAGCAACATGTCTTGTCTGGAGGCATTACTCATTACAACAAAACCATAGGTGCGGTATTGCTTACAGTGGTACTGTTTCTTGTCAAACTTGGCGTGAGTAAGTTAACGAGGTTTGATGGATGGATTAATATTCTGAATTATTTGCCATCATTAATGTTTCTCGCTGTTCTGACATCCGGGAATCAGGATTTCGATGTTAGTTTATTTCCAACCAATGTTATAGTAATCGTATGCATTGTTATAATATTGTATGCAATTTTTGCTGTTTTGTCTAGACAGAAGTCAATATTCTATATTGATACGTCTTATACAGGAAGTTTGACCGGAGGATTGTGGAAGAGTCTTTTGGCTTTGTCTGCTATGTTGTTGATGGTATGTGCTTTGGGAAATACAAATGAGATTTTTCATTATCGTTTAAGGATAGAGCATTTATTAGAGTCAAATGATTATGATGATGCTTTGAGCGTAGGCGAGAAGTCTGATGATACGGATCCTGATTTAACTATGTTGAGAATTTACGCTTTGTCGCGTACAAAGCAATTGGGTGAACGTTTGTTTGAGTATCCTATACCTAAAGGCGGTTCTGATATATTATTGCCTGATGGGGTGAATGTCAAATGTATGATGTTTCCTGAAACAGAGATATTCAAGCAGCTTGGTATACGAAAGATGGGAAAGATGAAGCCCCTTGAGTATCTGTTGTATCTGGAAAATCATGGTCTGGCAATGAAGTCTGTAACAGACTATATATTATGTGGTTATTTGTTAGATAAAAATTTAGATGGATTTGTGAATATAATTAAAAACAAATATAATCTAAGCTCACCTGCTTTGCCAAAGCATTATAGAGAGGCGCTCACATTGTATACACATTTAAGGTCGAATCCTGTCTTGGTCTTTCATAGCGAGATAATGGATGCTGACTATGCGGATTTTCAAAAACTTGAAGAAAAGTACAATAACAAGTCAGAGCGTTTTTCTTATGTTAAAGACACTTATGGAGAAACATATTGGTTTTATTACTTTTACCAATAAATTTCACTTGGAGTAGATGACCATCGTAAATGAAAACAGAAGGATACAGCATAAAATGTATCCTTCTGTTTTTTGTTTATATAATTATTTAGTTTTAATTTTTCGTTATAATAACTTTTATGCTGTCTGCTTGAAGTCTTGCCTTTAGCCAATCTGTGATTTTGCTCCTTTCGAGTTCTTTCATATTGGCTTTTGCTTTAACGCCAATAACGGCCAATGTGTAATGTTTAACCTTTAATGAATCTGTGTTTACATAACTGGCATTAGACAGGCTTATGTCGTCAACGTTGTCGAATAATGACTTAATTTCCTTTGCTACTGCAGGTGCCATAATGTCATATTTTGTATATTGGTCAAGGCTTTTCTGAAGTTCAGATATTTTTGCTGTTTCTTCACGAACCATATCTGAGTAGTTATCGTTAGATGTTCGCATATTTGTCAGTCTGTTGTTGAGCATCATTAATGATGTTGACTCAGAGCCTTGTATTACCTCAAGTTTATACTGCCGGATATTATAATTCTGCATTTCTTTCTCAGCTTTTGCAATAGCACTGTCTGACAGTTCCTTTCCTACGGCGACAACACGTAATGTGAGACTGTCGTTGTTGGCTTCATATGAAATAATCCTTGTGCCAGTACTGTCTAATTGTTCTTTTACAAATTTGCTGAGATTGCTTTTAAATACACTTGTTTTTACAATACTGTATGTCATGAAGCCTGCCGGTATCATTGTGGCAACTACAATGATAATAATGTATTTCTTTACTGTAGTTTGTCTTTCATGGTCGACAAATTGTTTTTCCTTGAATTTAAGCATTCTTACGCCAATATATGTGGCGAGGGCAATGAATACCGTATTAATAAAAAACAGATAGAAAGCGCCAAGAAAATAGAAAATGTTACCTGTGGCTATTCCAAAGCCGGCTGTGCAGAGCGGCGGCATCAAGGCTGTAGCAATTGCGACTCCTGGCAGCACATTTCCTTTCCCCTTTGTGGCCAGGGCTACAATGCCGGCTGCACCACCGCATAATGCTATAAGTACATCGTATAGTGTGGGGGATGTGCGGGCCAAGAGCTCCGACTGGGCTTCGTCAAGTGGTGTCAGTAAGAAATATAGTGTTGCAGTACATACACTTATTATTGTTGCCACGAGATAGTTCTTAAGTGACCGCTTTAGTAATTCAAAATCGTTTATACCAACTGCTAATCCCATTCCGATTATAGGTCCCATAAGTGGTGATATCAGCATGGCGCCGATTATTACTGCGGTAGAATTCACGTTGAGGCCCAATGATGCTATGAATATTGCAAAAACCAGAACCCACAGATTGGCCCCGTGAAATGATACTCCATTACTTATGGCCTTGATTGTATTTTCTTCATCCTCTTTGTCGGGCATGGCATTAAAATACTTTTTTAAAAAAGCCATGATGCTTACAGACATCTTTTTTACGAATGATGTTTGTGAATCAGTCAGTTTTTCTTTTGTCATATTTTACGAGATTTAAGTTTTAACTATTATAGTGTTTTGGTTGTATAGGTAAACAAAGTTAAGTGTTTTTATCCAATTATAGATGCTTTTTGTGAATAAATGTATAATTGTGTCTAATATTTTTTATTATGTAATATCGTTTACGGTTTGCATGCCAAAGGCTGAAACGGAGAGATTGTTGTATTTTGGCATTATATTATAAATAATTTGCTGTCAGTGTGCAGTAAAATAATATTACAATATTAAATTGAAAAATAGATATTTTCTTGATGTCACACAGCATGAATCATGCTGAATGTTATAGCTTTTGCGGTGAAAGTAGTTGTTCTGTTTTATAAAACCAATGCTTTTAATCAATAAAAGCATTGGTTTTGGAGACAGATTCTTATGGTTTTGTCTCCAAAAACATGCGTATTTTAGCTGGATTTTATATGTAAGACATTATCTTGAATTGCATTATTGATATAATAATTCAGCTTAAAGTGCTGATTATGAGCTGATTATGTCTTTAGCGCGTTTTTGATGTTATTTTCTCATAATTCTTGATCTTTTATGGAAATACTTTACGCATAAAGCCTTAAATTTCTGAATTTTGTAAAGAAAGATGAAAGTGTGCAATTAATTTGTTCGCATTTTAGCGATAAGGTTATTGCTGATTATATTTGTTGTTTTCACCCCAAAGTTGTCCTTGATATATATTGTTCTTCTTTAGATAGTTGACAAACTTATTTGTAAATTCGTAATTTTTTAATCCCCAGTCTGGCGCTATCAGCAAATCTTTAGGAGATTGTGATGTGAATCTGTCTATTATTATATTACTTCGAAGATGTTGTATATATTTTGCAAGCAATTCTATGTATTCGTCTACGTTATAGGTGTGGATTCCTCCTTGGTAGTATTCGTTTTCAAGTTTTGTTCCCCGTATTATCTGCAACTGATGTATTTTTATTATGTTTAAGCTTGTTTGGGATATAAGTGATGCTTGTTTTATATTTTCATTTGTATCTTCTCCAGGAAGTCCTAATATTATATGCCCTCCGGTTATTATGCCTCTTGAAGTCGTTTCCTCAATTGCATTTTTTGAACATTCAAAAGTGTGTCCTCTGTTTATGCGTTTAAGTGTATCGTTGTTGGCTGATTCAATGCCGTATTCAACAATAACAAACGTTTGCCGTGAAAGGCTTTGAAGGTAATCAAGTATTTCGCTGTTAATACAGTCTGGTCGAGTGCCAATAACAATGCCTACGATATCCTCTGTATTTAGTGCTTCTTCATACAACCTTTTAAGCTGCTCTATATTCCCATACGTGTTTGTGTATGCCTGAAAGTATGCCAAATAGCGCATTTCGGGATATTTGTTGCGAAAAAACATCTTTCCTTTTTCAAGCTGCTCCTTAATAGTTTTGTTCTTGTCGCAATAAGCAGGATTGAATGTGCTGTTGTTGCAAAAGGCACATCCGCCGTAGCTGATTCTGCCGTCCCGGTTGGGGCATGAGAAGCCTGCATCAACAGAAATCTTTTGTGTTTTGAACGGGAAAATAGATCTTATCCAGCTGCCAAAATCATTATAAGGTAATGTCGTTTTTTTATTTAAATCTTGCATTGTATAATTACGCTTAAATTTTTGCCATACGGCATTAATATCTTTTAAATCAATTGAGATGCAAATGTAGTGAAAATTATGTATCTTTGTGCTCAAAATAATTTATAAAATACAATGAAAAGACTTTTTATTATGTGTGCGGCTTTATTGTTTGCTGCTAGTAATATGATTTCTGGAAATCTGCTTTCTTTAAAAGATGTTGCAGGCAAAACTTTTGCTGCTGAATATCTTAGTGCTGTCAGCCCCATGTCCGACGGAGACTGCTATGCTATGATAAGCAAGGACGGGAAGAGAATAATAAAATATTCTTATAAGACTGGAAAGCAAGTAAGTGTGTTGTTTGACGTAAACAATACTGTCGGTGAAAAAATTGACAAGCTTGAAAATTATATAATGAGCCCTGACGGGAAGAAGATGTTGGTTCAGACTAACTCTAAGAAGATTTATCGCAGGTCTTATACAGCTGATTATTATATTTATAATATTGCAGACCATAAGTTGGAAAAACTTTCGGATAACGGCCAGCAGCAGTCGCCTGTATGGTCGCCAGATGGAATGAAAGTAGCTTTTGTACGTGACAATAATATTTATCTTGTTAAGCTGCTTTATGGCAATTCGGAGAGTCAGGTTACTAAAGACGGCAAGCGTAATGAGGTTATTAATGGAGTGCCGGATTGGGTTTATGAAGAAGAGTTCGGATTTAATTCTGCACTTACATTTAATGCCGACGGAAGTATGCTTTGCTGGATTCGTTTTGATGAAAAGGATGTACCTACATATTCTTTACAAATGTTTAAAGGGCTTGAGCCGGAAATGACAGAGTATTCAGAGTATCCAGGACTATATTCGTATAAATATCCAAAAGCAGGCCAGAAAAATTCAACTGTTTCTTTTCTGAGCTATGATATTCAGTCGCGTCAGACACGCACCATGCAGCTGCAGATGGACAAAGACGGATATATACCCCGTATAAAAGCAACTTCAGATCCGCAAAAGATAATTGTTTACACAATGAACAGACATCAGGATCAGCTCTGTCTGTATGGGGCTAATCCGAGAAGTACAGTATGCAAGTTGCTGATAAAGGAATCTGTGCCAAAGTATGTGAAAGAAGAAGCAATGGCTAATATATTGATTTCTTCTAATCATATATTAATGCCAAGTGACCGAAATGGTTATATGCAATTATATCTTTACAATATGAACGGGCAGTTGCTGCGTAAGGTGACTGACGGCCAGTATGATGTAACAGATGTTTATGGATACGACGAGCAGACCGGTGCTACATACTATCAGGCTGCAGGCAAAAATCCTATGAATCGTGAGGTTTATGTTACTTATAAAAATGGCAAGACTGAATGTCTGACTTCACGCGATGGTTGGAATATAGCTGTGTTTAGTGCTGATTATAAATATTTTGTAAATCAGTGGAGCGACAGAAATACACCATATGAATATGGTATCTTTAATAATTCAGGCAAAGAAACCGTATCATTGATTACTAATAGCGAGTTGAAGAAAACTCTTGCTGAATATGATTTGCCTTCAAAAGAATTTTTTAGCTTCAAGACATCTGAAGGTGTTCAGCTGAATGGTGTTATGATTAAACCTGCTAATTTTGATGCAAGTAAGAAATATCCTGTAATTATGTGGCAATATAGTGGTCCCGGCAGTCAGCAGGTTGTCAACTCATGGAATATAGGTTCAATGGGGCAGGGCGCTTTGCTTGACCAATATTTGGTGCAGCAAGGATTTATTCTTGTCTGTGTTGACGGCAGAGGTACAGGAGCGCGTGGTGCTGATTTCGAAAAATGTACTTATCTGAAAATCGGTGATCTTGAATCTAAAGACCAGGTTGAAACTGCCATATATTTAGGCTCATTGCCTTATGTTGATAAAAATAATATCGGTATATGGGGATGGAGCTTTGGTGGATTCAATACATTAATGAGCATGAGTGAAGGACGTAAAGTCTTCAAGGCAGGAGTTGCTGTTGCACCTCCTACAGACTGGAGATTTTATGATACGGTTTATACCGAGAGATATATGCGTACTCCAAAAGAGAATCCTTCTGGATATGATGTAAATCCGATTAAGCGTGCTGCAAACCTGCATGGCGAACTGCTTATTTGTCAAGGCTTGGCTGATGACAATGTTCATCCACAGAATGTGTTTGAATATACAGAGGCACTCGTGCAGGCAGACAAAGACTTTAAGATGAATGTTTACACAAACCGTAATCATAGTATATACGGAGGTAATACACGTAATCATATCTACAGGCAGATAGCTCAGTTCTTCATCAAAAATCTCAAATGAGAATAAATGTATGAATATAATAAACTAAAATAAAACTATATCGTATGAACTTTTTGAAAAACTTTAGGGTATTATCTTTATTTATGTTTGCAATGCCGTTGTCAGCGATGGCAGATAATGTTACTGTGACAGTTACAAATCCATATGACGTTCAGCGTCAAGAGCTTATAGAGGTTGAGCTCAAAGATGTTTATTCGAAATTAGGAATAAAGAATGGAGAAAGTTTTATTGTAAAGAATGCATTGGGACAGCAGGTGGCTTACCAGATTTCATATGACGGAAAGTTGTTGATTGATGCCAGTGTGCGACCTGCGGGGGCAGCAGATTTTACTATTACTCCAGGAACTCCTAAAGAAATGAAGACCATTGTTTGTGGTAAGCAATATCCCGAGCGTGTAGATGACATTGCATGGGAAAATGACCGTACTGCTTATCGTGCTTATGGTCCTGCCTTACAGCGTACAGGCGAAAAGGCTTTTGGAATAGATGTATGGGTTAAAAATACGCCGGATTTGGAGGTTGATAAGAGGTATGTAACAGAACTTTCAAACCATGCTAAGATTGAAGAGTTAAAGAAAGCAGGAAAGACAGAAGAAGCTCATGAAATGGAAGAGGCAACAACATATCACTTTGACCATGGATACGGACTTGACTGCTATAAGGTTGGTCCAACGTTGGGTTGTGGCGCTCCTGCGCTTTTGTCTGGAGGGGAGATGGTCTTACCTTATTGTTATAAGACATATAAAATATTGGATAATGGACCTTTGCGCTTTACAGTCCAGCTTGATTACAACCCATTTTCTATAGGAGGTGACAAGAATGTTGTTGAACATCGTATTATTAGCCTTGATAAAGGTAGCAACTATAATAAAATGACCGTATGGTACGAAGGACTTACTAAGCCTTGTGATATGGTGGCTGGAGTTGTACTTCATAGTGAAGACACAAAGAGTGTAGCTTGTGGAGATAATTATGTGCTTTATGCAGATCCTACAGATAATCCGGCAAAACAAAATTTCCAGATTTATGTTGGAGTGTTGTTCCCTAATGGTGTTAAGGCAACAAAAAAAATGATGTATGATAATCCTGTTAATGGAAATGCCGGACATGGAGTAGGGCTTATTACATATCAGCCGAATGAGAAATATACATATTATTTCGGCTCTGCATGGAGTAAGAATGATGTTCGCACATTTAATGAATGGAACTTACGTTCTAAAGAGTACCTGAAAGCACTTCATTCACCATTAAAGGTGACTGTTAAATAAAATTATCATTTTAATAACCAATCTTGTTAAATTAAATCTGATATTATGAAAAAACTCTTATTAGGAGATGAGGCTATTGCGCAAGGCGCGATAGACGCAGGTCTTAGTGGGGTGTATGCCTATCCTGGTACACCTTCTACAGAAATAACAGAGTATATTCAGAATTCTAAAACGGCAAAGGAGCGCAACATCCATCGCAGATGGTCGTCAAACGAGAAGACTGCTATGGAGGAAGCACTCGGTATGTCGTTTATGGGAAAGCGTGCTCTTGTTTGTATGAAGCATGTGGGCCTTAATGTTTGTGCCGACCCATTTGTCAATTCTGCTATGACTGGAGTTAATGGAGGAGTAGTCGTATTGGTTGCAGATGATCCTTCAATGCACTCTTCTCAAAATGAACAAGATAGCAGGTTCTATGCTAAGTTTGCCATGATTCCATGTTTTGAACCGAGCAGTCAGCAAGAGGCATATGACATGGTAAGGTATGCCTTTGATTATAGTGAGAAAATACATCTTCCTATTCTTATGCGAGTTACAACCAGAATGGCTCATAGTCGTGCGGTTGTTGAGATCTGTGATAATTCAAGAGAGCAGAATAATATCAATTATGATTCCAAGGCTGCTGATTGGATCTTATTGCCTGCTATGGCACGCAGGAAGAATGATATAGTTACTTCGATGCAGCCAGAACTGGAAAATGACGCTAAGAATAGTAAGTATAATCAATATATTGATGGCAGTGATAGGTCTTTAGGAATAATTGCAAGCGGAATTGCTATAAATTATTTGAATGAATGTTATCCTCAGGGATGTCCTAATCCAGTAATAAAAATAAGTCAATATCCATTGCCAAAGGATTTGATAAGACAGATGACTTCTGCGTGCGATTCTGTATTGGTTATTGAAGAGGGACAGCCTTTCATTGAAGATATGCTTCGCGGCATAATGCCGGGCGATGCAACAATAAAGGGGCGTCTTACCGGTGAACTTCCGCGTACAGGCGAATTAAATCCTGATCTTGTAAAGAAGGCTTTAGGTCTTCCTGTTGATGAATGTTATGCTCCAAGTGAAAATGTAACACCTCGTCCACCTGCATTGTGTCAGGGATGTGGACATAGAGATGTCTATTCCGCTCTTAATGAAGTTTTGAAAGATTATGAAAATGCAAGAGTCTTTGGTGATATCGGATGTTATACGTTAGGAGCTCTGCCGCCATTTAGAGCTTTGCATTCAACAGTAGACATGGGTGCAAGTATAACAATGGCTAAAGGTGCAGCAGATGCCGGCTTATGGCCAGCAGTTGCCGTTATAGGTGATTCAACATTTACGCACTCTGGCATGACAGGCTTGCTTGATGCGATTAACGAAAATGCAGATATAACGGTCATTATTAGTGACAATCTTACAACAGCCATGACTGGTGGGCAAGATTCTGCCGGAACGAATAAGCTGGAAGCTATATGTAAAGGCTTAGGACTGAATAATGAACATTTAAGAACAGTTGTTCCTCTTCCAAAGAATATGCCTGAAATAACAAACATGCTGAGAGAGGAAATTAATTATCATGGCTTGAGTGTAATTATACCATGTCGTGAATGTATGCAGACATTGCAGAGACATTTAAGAGAAAAAAAGTTAAACGCAAATCAATCAAAATGAAAACAGATATAATACTTTGCGGTGTAGGAGGACAGGGTATTCTTTCAATCGCAACAATTATTGGTGAAGCTGCAATAAAGGACGGACTTTATATTAAGCAGGCAGAGGTTCACGGAATGTCACAACGCGGTGGCGACGTGCAGAGCAACTTGCGTATATCTTCTGAACCAATTAATAGTGATTTGATTGCAGAAGGTCAGGCTGACGTTATTATATCAATGGAACCAATGGAGGCATTACGATATCTTCCATATCTTAATAAGAAAACGGGATGGATTATAACGTCAAGTGTTCCTTTTGTCAATATTCCTAATTATCCTGATATGGATAAAATAAAGGAGGAATATTCAAAACTGAATAATGTTGTTTTCATTGATATCGAGCAGTTGGCAAAGGATAATAATGTGCCGCGTTCTGCTAATATGATATTATTAGGAGCTGCTCAAAAGTCTTTAGGTATAGGATACGAAGAGATAAAGGCTGCTTTGGGCAGAGTGTTTGCACGTAAAGGCGAAGAGGTCGTTAATGCGAATATTAAAGCTCTTAATATCGGAATAAGTGAAAGTAAATAGAATTTCAAATTATCTGAAGTATGAAAAATACACCAATAGACAAGGTTCTTGTTGATAATACAATAAGAAGTTTGGGCATACAGGACTTCGAAAAGGCTACGATACGTGAGGTAAAGTCTGTTGCTGCTTCTGTAGAAAAGGAGTCTGGTGTGGAATTCATTAAGCTTGAAATGGGTATACCTGGCTTGCCTGCATCTGAAGTAGGTGTTAAGGCACAAATCGAAGCTTTAGAAAATGGTATTGCACACACATATCCTGATATTCAGGGATACCCTGAATTGAAAAAACAGGCATCACGTTTTGTCAAAGCTTTTATCGGCATAGATATTATGCCGGAATGCTGTGTTCCTGTATGTGGTAGTATGCAAGGTACGTTTGCAGCTTTCCTGACATGTTCACAATGTGACCCAAAGAAAGACACCGTATTATTTATTGACCCGGGATTTCCTGTTCAGAAGATGCAATTGCAGGTCATGGGTGTCAAATATGAAACTTTTGATGTCTATGATTTTAGAGGTGACAAACTTGCTCAAAAATTAGAGGGATATTTATCTAAGGGTAATATTTGTGCAATAGTATATAGCAACCCGAATAATCCATCTTGGATTTGTTTTAATGATGACGAATTGCGTATTATTGGTCAGCTTGCAACTAAATATGATACAATAATAATGGAAGACCTGGCTTACTTTGCCATGGATTTCCGTAAGCAGTTAAGTGTACCGTTTGAGCCTCCTTATCAGGCAACGGTTGCAAGATATACGGATAACTATATGCTTTTTATAAGTGGAAGTAAAGCGTTTAGTTATGCAGGTGAACGAATTGGAGTGACATGTATCAGTAACAAGTTGTTCCATCGTCATTATGATAATCTTGGGGCAAGATATGAAGGACTCTCCTTTGGTTATGTCTTTTCTACAAGAATGCTTTATGCATTATCTTCAGGAACAAGTCATAGTGCACAATATGCGATGGCAGGGATGTTTAAAGCAGCATGTGATGGCGAATATGATTTCAGAAAGGATATAAGTATTTATGGTGAAAGAGCTCATAAACTGAAAAAAATATTTACAGATCACGGCTTTTACATTGTATATGATAAAGATCTAAGTGAACCTATAGCTGATGGCTTTTATTTCACTGTTGGTTACCCAGGTATGACTGGTGGGCAATTGGCACATGAACTTATGTATTATGGCGTTAGTGCTATATGTTTAGTAACAACAGGTAGTTGTCAAAATGGTTTGCGTGTTTGCACTTCATTTATTGAAGACAGACAGTTGGAAGATTTAGAGCGTAGAATGGCTATCTTTGAAGAGAATAATGCCGTATAATTTCGCGTAAATTTTGTGCATCAGCCTTTCAAATACATGTATTTGAAAGGCTGATATTATTTCAAATTGGGACAAGAATTTATATGTGTGAAAGCATGAATTAAATGAATGTTACTTACCGATGCAACATATTCACATCACTGATTATCAGTGACAATTCATCTTAATCGGTACACCCTCACTTCTGACAAGTTCACAGAAAATGGGGACAAATGCAAGCCGTTGTCTATCATCGTTTTGCATATACGTCTTGTACCGCCTCTCTTCAGCCCATTTGCAAAATGGCCACCATCAGTTTCAAAACACAGACCGATAGGACATTTCCGCATGGATGTTACAGAACGCTTGTGCAGACAAAGGTAGTGTTTTTCTTCAAATTTCGGTGATTTGCAGGGTAGTTTTTATAAATGTCAGTTTCGTTGAAGGCGCGATTCGTTTGGAAAAGTGTAGCAATTTCAGATTATTCGTTCCGAAAAGTGTAACGAGCCTCAATTATTCGCTTGGAAAATGTAATCAACTATCCAAAATCTTCGGATAGTTACCTCTTTCGTAGGCTCTCCTCGAATTGTTATCTGCCCTAAAACAGCAGTTGATGGTTCGACCATTTCAACCAAGCGGTTGAAATGCTTCGCAAATACAAGTGATATTGTCATGCGAGAATGTAGATATTTTTCAGAATGATATAAATATAATCTATGAGTATGTCGGAACTATTTAATATTAAACATTTTATGTCGCATACAGCGGTTGTAAAAAAATAACCTTGTTGAATTATATATAGAGAGTATAGAAGTGCAAAATATACCACATTGGGGATATTCTACATTTCAGTTATTCGAAAAAATCGAATAACTGAAATGCTACATAAGGTAAATGCACATAAACCATTATGCTTATGCGTGCATTAATTATTGTGTTAATTTTGCAATGTGGAATATCTCTATGTCTTTGGAATTATTCAAAAAACACTTTGTCGCAAATATATATTTCTTTTGCGACAAAGTGTTTTCTATCATCCTTGACTAAAATTAATAAAAGATGTTGAATATTGTGTATGATGAGATGTGTGTAGTGTTTTGCCTACGGATATTATTATAAAAATAATAGTATTTACTGCATCAATAAGTACAATAGATTATACTCAGCATTCAACATGAGGCACGATTTTCGCAACGGGTTAGACACAATATAATAGAACGCACTCCACGGATATGATATTACATAAGTTTAGACTGGTACGTATATATCATTCTAAAGGTTTATTTATACCAGCAGTAACAGCTTCCTTGATTTTATCAAGAAGTTCACTTAATTTCGTACGCTCATCTTCATCAAGAGTACCCCAATCGCACTCTATCTGATTATTCTGAGTCAATTGTTTTAGCATTTCAATGTAATTAAACTCAGACAAAACAGTTCCTGTTTCAATTTGAACTTGAATATCTCCTTTTTCGTTTTTGCAAAAATGTAGTTTCATACTATTCTGTAAATTTTTTAAGATTGTATTTTTTTACTCTTTTCTTAATTGAAGGTTTACCTCCATCTGTTATCGAGGCAATTAAATCAAGAACAGGGATTCCGTTAATCATCCTCTCTAATGGAGCAGAACGAACAATAATCTTTCCTTGATTATTTTCGCAATAAATTATTTGTTGGGCGTCTCCCATCATTGGGATAGTAGCATTATGAGAAACCAATATTATCTGCTTATTCTTTTTTACTTTTTTTACTGCCTCTACAAGACCATCATTAATATACTTTGTGGCCAAATTATCTTCTGGCTGATCAATGATAATAGGAGCAATATCTTTATCGTAGCCCAAAATCAAATCTAAAAGAACAGAAGTCTTCCAACCGGCACTGAGGCTTTCAAAATCCTTACCGTCTTTTGTTGTTATCTTATAGACTGTTTTATTCATGGCGACAAATTCATTATATACACGATCAATAAAATCTTTGTAATCTTGTACTTTAGGCTTTTGTTTGCTAAAATTTGCTTCAAACAAGCATTGTGGGTGAATATCATCAAAGCGAATAATTTTCTTTCCAGATTTCAGCATATAGTTAAACACATTCAAAACGGTATCTTTATCCATCTTAAACTGATTACTAATGTATAGGTGATGCCCAGATGATACTATTTCCTTTGTTTCTATTTCGTCATGATAAGCAGCTATAGAATTAAGATGCTTCATGAATTTTCTATTTAAATAGACATATTGCTTTGCGTTTTCTAGTAAATAGTTGAATTCCTGTGTTTTTGTTTGATCCTCCTGGCTTTCAGTCCTTAGCTGCGTAGCATAATTATCTGAAGCATTTTTAATTTCTTTATATACCATGGCCTCCATTTCACTATAACGATAAACTTCCTGCAGCATGGCAATAAGTTCGTCAATCGTTTCATTCTGCTCTTTTACAAATGGATTTCTGCTTAAAATCTCTTTAATTTCGAGTAGAGCCGTGATATGTGCATCTTTTTTGTCTTTGCTATATTTGATTATATCACGATTTTCTTCTTGAGGAACAAAGCTGGTAATAATGTTTTGCTTAACCGCTTTAAAAACCAATAAACGACCAATTTGAGATGTGGTATTTAATTTATCCTCGATAGATTTAATATCTTCAACTGTTTGGATTAGCTGTGTAATATCATTCTTTAATTTAGCCAAGCTAGCATTTACTCTATTAACGACCTCTTTATTATCCGGGAATAAGCTGCGGATAATATCAATATCTTCAATATTATGTCCTTCATCATCCCCTACTACTTTCATAATATAATTTTGTCCAAGATAATGGGGATGCATACCCGATGGATTAATAACATTTAAATGTTCAACATCAAAACTATTATAATGAGAATCCTCAAAACTTGTATGTGACAATTTACGCCAAATCGAATCAACCAATAGAGTTTTACCGCTTGATGAGCCTCCAATAACGACATTTAGCCCGGAACTGAATTTTACATCTATGTCAAGTTTGTCATTAGCATATTTTACACAGTCAATATTCTCTGACCATGACTCAGGTTTCTGTGTACAATATATCAAACGAGACTTCTCTGACAATGAAAGGCGGAAACCTTCAAAAGTTGGCTCTGCAAACATCCAAGTAGGAATAAGACCTTCTGCGTCTTTTGCTTTTGCAGCTGGGTAGTGACTAGGTATATAATTATCCGAACATGTAACGAGATTCACAAATCCACTAATTCCAAGACGTTGAAAATATTTATCAGTTTCTTCACGTCCACTGTCGTTTCTTGCCGTAAAACCGTCAAATTGATTATAATATACGCTACGTTCCATCATCGTATCAAACTTCTTTCCCTTTGGAATAGCTTTATCAAAGGTTGCGTGCGACTGCCCACCATGAGGGAGCAGGACGAAATCGTATGAATCAAACTCATTGATGATTTTATCCAGAGTTGGTATACTTTTGTCTGTTTTTACGACAGTCTTTTGCTTATATAGATTATCAAGAATCTTATTTATATTATCTATTTCTTGTGCGGAGATATTATCTTTGAAAAATATGTGACAATGATATGCCTCTGTGTCTATCAAATAATGTATGTGCAGTTCAACACCGAGCAATAAATGTATATCAGGCTCACATTTTGTCATAGCATCAAGATATGCTTTCTTATTTATTGTATTGTGATCTGTAAGGGAAATAAGCGCATGTTGTCCTTGAGCTTGCTCTCTTACTTTTGCAAAAAGTGACTCGATATCATAATTCTGATTTAAACTGTCAGGATTATCTGATGTGTGAATATGCACATCTACATAAACTGGTTCCATATTATTGGCTATTTCGTTATCTATCATTTGCAAAGATAGTTAGATATTATCGATTTATCGAATATAATTCACTATATTTGCATTATAAAATCGCATCAAAGAATGAAACTTAATAGAATAAAGGCTGTCCTTTCAGAAAAAGGCATTTCTCAAACATGGTTGGCAAAGAAACTCGACAAAAGTTTCAGCATGGTCAATGCCTATTCCTGTAATCGAATTCAGCCTAATTTAGATACTTTGCAACAGATTGCAGAAATACTACAAGTTGATTTGAAGGATTTGATAACCGACAAAAAAGATAGGAAATGAAAAATTTTACAGAAAATACACGTGTGCAAGTTCCGGCTGCATTACATCTTTGTAAGCTTGGTTATACATATTTGGATGATATCACATCATACAATCCCCAGACAAATATTTTGACGGAAGTTTTTCTCCGCTCCGTAAAACATCTGAATCCTGCATTGACGGACTTAGAATGTAGCCAGTTGCTGGATAAAATTGTCGGAATCTTGAACAATGATGATTTGGGTAAGGAATTCTATACTATGCTTTCTTCCAACAGTGGTGTGAAGTTGATAGATTTCGCTGATGCGAATAATAATGAATGGCACGTTACGACAGAGTTTACATGCGAAAATGTTGAATCCGGTGATAGCTTCCGTCCGGATATTACGTGCTTTATAAACGGCTTGCCTTTAGCTTTTATCGAAGTCAAGAAGCCTAATAATCACGATGGAATTTTAGCAGAGCGGGATAGGATTAATAAACGGATGCGGAACAAGAGTTTTCGTCGCTTTATCAATCTTACCCAATTGATGATTTTTTCCAATAATCAGGAATACGATAATGAAAACAGAGTTCCGATACAAGGTGCGTTTTATTGCTGTGCATCAAAAGAGAAGGCTTTCTTTAATGTGTTTAGAGAGGCTGATGCTACTTTCGTATCGGAATATCCATATATTGTATTGACTGAAGATACAGAAAAACAGGTCCTCAAACATAGGAACTGTATCGTTATTAAAAATTTGCCCGATTATGAAACAAATAAGAAGGTAGATACTCCAACGAATCGTGTATTGACATCAATGCTTAGCCGGGAGAGGTTCTTGTTTCTATTAAGATATGGCTTTGCGTATGTTAATAGAACTGTAGAGCAGGAAGATGGCAGTAAAATCACAACTCTCGAAAAACATGTGATGCGCTATCAGCAATTGTTTGCTTCATTGGCTATTCGCAAAAAACTATCTAAAGGTGTCAAAAGTGGAATAATTTGGCATACGCAAGGCAGTGGCAAGACAGCATTGGCGTATTATTCAGTTCGTAGTCTGACCGATTATTATGCAAAACGTGAGACGGCTGTTAAATTCTACTTTATAGTGGATCGTATTGCGCTTATGGAGCAGGCGAGCGATGAGTTTGTTGCACGTGGCTTAGTTGTAAGGAATGTCAATAGCAGGGATGATTTAATGAAAGACATCCGTGATACCACTCCTGTAGTGAACAGTGAGGGTAAAGCGGAAATAATGGTTGTAAACATACAGAAATTTAAAGAGGATTCCACCAAGATACAGATAGAGTCTGGCTATAATACTAATCTTCAGCGTGTTTTCTTTATAGATGAAGCGCACAGAGGATATAGCCCGCAGGGTAGTTTTCTTGCAAATCTTCTGGAAGCGGATAAGGATGCTGTAAAAATTGCATTGACGGGAACTCCTTTGTTGCGAGAAGAAAAAGAATCTTGGCGTGTCTTTGGTGATTACATTGACACCTACTATTATGATAAGTCGATAGCGGATGGTTATACGCTAAAACTGATGCGTGAACCGATAGAAACTATTTATAAAGAGCGTATTGAGAGCATTCTTGATAAATTGGCTGGAAACGTAGAGGTCAAGAAAAGTGATATAGACAAGAATAAAATAATTGAGCATGAAAGTTACCTGAACGCTTTGCTTGATTATATCATTTCTGACTTGCGAAGATTCAGGAAAGAACAAGCTGATGATTCTATCGGGGCAATGATCGTGTGCAAAACAAATCCACAGGCTCGTGAAATGTTTCGTTTATGGCAGCAGCGTTTTAGATTTGCGCAGCGCATTGAAGATATATGGGAAGCACAGTTGGGAATGGTAGCAGAGCCAATGGTTGCGTATGGTCATGCCAAACCATTGCGTGCCTCCCTGATATTACATGATGAAGGAGACAAATTAGAACGGAAAGCATATATTGAAGAATATAAAAAGCAGCAGACAGTAGATGTACTGATTGTCAATCAAATGTTACTTACCGGATTTGATGCTCCAAGATTAAAAAAACTATATCTTGGACGTAGCCTTGACGGTCATGATTTGCTACAAGCTCTTACTCGTGTAAATCGTCCCTACAAAGATTTTAAATATGGTTATGTTGTTGATTTTGTAGATATAAAAGAAAACTTTGATTCGACAAATGACCGATATCTGAGAGAATTAAACCGTACAGCGGATATCAAGGAGACCAAACAGGATGAACCTGTTGGGAATGCTATTATCGAAGATAAGGAAGAGGTAGTAGCAAAAATGAAAGAAATCAAGAGTGTTCTCTTTAATTTTACTTGCGATAATCCAGAAGAGTTCAGACAGGAAATAGATGAAATAGAGGATAAAGACAGGCTCTACGAACTACGGTCGGTATTGAATGATGCTAAAGCTATTTTGAATCAAGTCAGAGCCTTTGGTGATGATGAAGTAAAAGAAAAAATAGAGTCTTTGGCTTTTGGTGGTATTCCTACTTTGATTACAGAGGTTACACATCGCATAGAGAGAATGAATCTGTTTGAAAGCACAGAGCATAAAGCTGATGTTTCCGGAATAATCAATGTAGCTCTGTCTGAATTGGAGTTTGAATTCAAGAAGGGAATGTCTGAGGAACTGAGAATTATTGTCAATGACATTCGTGAGCGTTGCGAAAAGGTTCAAGCCGAATTTGATGCCAATTTTGATAGAAATGAAGAAAAATATGTCATCCTTGCAGATGAATTCCGGGCATATTTCCGTAAAAAAGGTTTTGTTCCGCAAAACACTCAAGATGCAAAAGACAGCATTGATTACATGGATAATGTAATGAAAAAGATTCGGGAAATAAACAGACGGAATAATATCTTGAAGAAAAAATATAAGGGTGATGAGCGTTTTGTGCGTATTCACAAGCGGATTGAGGAGGAAAATCAAAAACGTGAACGGCCTATTATATCAGCACACGAATATGAAATAGCCGAGAATCTGTCACAGATGAAATCTCAAATAGACAATATGTTATTCCTGAATATCAATATTTTGGATAATGAAGATGCCTTTAAGCGTGATGTGTTGGCTATTATTGGTCATAAATTAATAGACCTTGGAATTAAGGCAAATTTGACTGACCGTAAATATATCAATAATCTTATAACAACAGAATATTTTCAACAACGTAATTTAGCATATTGATTATGAGTGATATAAATATAACAGAATCAACGATTGCCCTGATTGATTCTTTGAAAAGTACAACGGGTGCATTTGGCTTGGCAGGAACAGGAAGTGAGTACAAAATCGTCACAGAAATGTTTCTGTACAAGTTCTTTAATGATAAGTTCGGCTATGAAGCCAAGCGAGATAAAATGTACGGTGAACGGCTAAGCAAAGCAGAAAAGTGGGATGCCGAATATGATACATTTACAGAGGAAGAGGTCGAAGACCTTTTCAGCTATTTGCCAGCTTCTGTACCGAGACTTAAACCGGAACATACATTGTCACATCTATATAATTCCACAGGAAAGGGAGATTTCTCCACATTGTTGGATGCCACGTTGATAGATATAGCCAATATCAATGCTGACACTTTTTCGGTAACAACTTCTGGGAGAAGTAAGGTAAATATCTTCAGTGCCATAACAACATTTGTAACTGATACACAAAAACGTGATGAGTTTGCAAAATCGCTGATGCGTAATGTTGCTTCATTCAATTTTGAACACGTGTTTATTGAGAAGTATGATTTCTTTTCAAGAATATTCGAGCATTTGCTGAAGGGATTTAATAATGCCGGAGGTGGTAAATATGCCGAATATTATACTCCACGTGCCATAGCACAAGTCATGGCGAGATTATTGGTAGGGGACAATGCGGATTTACGCGGTGTAACTTGTTACGACCCATCGGCAGGAACAGGTACATTGCTTATGGCTCTTGCTCATCAAATAGGAGAGGATAGATGCTCAATTTACAGTCAGGATATATCAGAGAAGTCGAGTGAAATGTTGCGCCTGAACCTTATTTTAAATAGTTTATCTGCTTCTCTGCCAAATGTTGTACAGGGCAATACATTGACAGAACCATCACATACAGAATCTAATGGCGTATTGAAAAAATTTGATTTTATCGTTTCAAATCCTCCATTTAAACTTGATTTCCCAGAGTATCGTGATACATTGGCTGCTGATATGAATCGTTTTTGGGCTGGAGTTCCGAATGCGGTTAAAAAGGTAGATCCGATGAAGCCTAAAATGGCAATTTATACATGTTTCATCCAACACGTCTTAAATTCACTAAAGGCAACAGGAAAAGGAGCAGTAGTAATTCCTACTGGATTTATTACAGCAAAAAGTGGTGTTGAAAAGAAAATCTTGCAATGTGTGGTAGATAAACATTGGGTTTATGGTTGCGTATCAATGCCAAGCAATGTGTTTGCTACCACAGGGACGAATGTTTCCGTCATATTCTTTGATAAGTCAGCACTGGCAGACAAAGTGATATTGATTGATGCAAGCAAATTAGGTGAAGAGTATAAAGAAGGTAACAACCAGAAACGGCGTTTACGTGATAATGAAATAGACTTAATAGTCAACACATTCCGTGACAAAGAAGCTGTAGAAGATTTTTCAGTTGCTGTCACTTACGAAGAAATCAAGGAAAAGGGATATTCTCTTTCGGCTGGACAATATTTTGACATCAAGATTGATTATGTAGATATTACCGAGGAGGAGTTTAACCAACGTATGGCGAACTATAAGCAAACCCTTGCCGAGCAGTTTGCAGAAAGCCATCGGTTGGAAGAAGAAATCATGAAACAGTTGGATGCTTTGCATTTCAACGCAAATGTAGGCAACAACTGATTTTAAATGTCCCACAAGCTGTGGGACAAATTATAAAAGATAAAAACAATGAGTAACGAGATACAATTCTTGCTATACAGCCTCCCTGACGAAGAAGGGAAGGTACAAGTCGTCATTAAAGACGAAACGATTTGGTGTACGCAAAAGGCTATGGCACAACTTTTTGATGTTGGAGTTCCTGCCATAAGCAAACATTTGAAGAACATCTTTGATGAAGGTGAGTTGCAAAAAGAAGTGGTAGTTTCCAAAATGGAAATAACCACTCAACATGGTGCAATAGAAGAAAAGACACAAAAGCACAATGTGGATTTTTACAACCTTGATGCTATAATCTCTGTTGGTTATAGGGTTTCTTCTCCAAAAGCAACCAAGTTCCGTCAATGGGCAACCAAAATTCTCAATGAATACATCAAAAAGGGATTTGTGCTTGACGATGACCGCTTAAAGCAAGGGACGGCAGTATTCGGTAAAGACTATTTCCGTGAATTGCTGGAAAGGGTACGCTCCATCCGTGCCAGTGAACGCCGCATTTGGCAGCAAATCACCGATATATATGCAGAATGTAGCATTGACTATGATAAGAATTCGCCTACGACACGCGATTTCTATGCTATGATACAGAACCGCTTTCACTATGCTATCACAGGACAGACGGCAGCTGAAATCATCTATACAAAAGCTGACCATAGTAAGGAACACATGGGGTTAACAACATGGAAGAATGCTCCGGATGGACGCATATTGAAATCAGATGTATCAGTAGCCAAGAATTATTTGCAGGAAAAGGAAATCCGTCAGTTGGAACGCGCTGTGACAGGCTTCTTTGACTACATTGAAGACCTTATTGAACGTGAGAACACATTCAATATGTCTCAGTTTTCGGCAAGTGTCAACGAGTTTCTTACTTTCCGCCGTTATCAGATTTTACCGGATAAAGGGCGTATTTCTGCTGCACAAGCCAAAGTCAAGGCAGAAAGTGAGTATGATATTTTTAATAAGACACAGCGAATTGATTCTGATTTTGATAAGCAAGTTAGGGGAATGCTGGACAAATAGAAGAGGAATAATGGAATTGAAGAAATATAAAAAGAAAAGAATCATTCCACAAGGGTGGAAGGAAATCTCAATAGCAGATGCCTTTAGAACATCTTCTGGTGCAACACCTTTGTCCACAGAAACAAGTTATTATGATAAAGGAACAATTCCTTGGGTTAATAGTGGAGAATTGTCAAGTCCGTACATTTATCAAACAACAAATTATATCTCGCAAAAAGGATTTGACAATTCAAGCACTGAAATGTATCCTGTCAATACAGTGCTTGTTGCTATGTATGGAGCAACTGCAGGAAAAGCATCATTACTTAAACTGGAAGCATGTACAAACCAAGCTATTTGTGCTATTCTACCTAACAAGGATTATAGTTCCACATTTCTAAAATATAGTATTGATACACTTTACGATCATCTTGTGGGGCTTAGCAGTGGTTCTGCTAGAGATAATCTTTCTCAAACAGAATTAAAAAAGTTGAAGCTAATAATGCCTACAATCAAAGAGCAACAAGAAAAACTTGTTGCGATACTTGCTTTGATAGACCGTAAGATAGAACTTAATCGAGCGATAAATCAGAATTTA
>ULWO01047910.1_pt1 | contig 27381 bp, 24 predicted proteins | sample 1960421 | NCBI WGS metagenome assembly ULWO01 (sample SAMEA4835814, study PRJEB28245) | human gut metagenome | biome: gut microbiome; material: fecal sample | place: Denmark | collected 2008 | reverse complement strand
TGAACGTCACGTTGTTTTGGAATACGGCTTTCAGGAAGTTCAGAAACGTGCTCTTGCCCGTATTCCTCTCTTCGGACACGAGCAGGAGGATGGGCAGTTTCTGAACGGGATAGAGGTAGAGCAGCTGCAAGTAGTCCATGCCCAACTCGTACTGTTCGCCGAAGATGTGTTCCACCAACGAACGGATGCAGGGGAAGTCGCCCTCCTGCGGCTGGTGGCTTATCGGCTCGTAGAGGTTGAGGAACTTGCCGACAACGGGCTGGTAGCCCACATGGTCGGGAACGGTGCAGAAGCCGTCATACTTGGGAACGCTCGCCATATAGTCCTTGCCGTAGTCCTGCCGCAGGGTCTCGGAGTTCCATGCGATGCGTTTCCTCACATAGCCGCCGTCAATACGGGGCTGGTTTACAATCTTGTAGAGCGCGGTGCCTACTCGGATGAATGTTTCTTTCTTTTCCATGTCTTTAATACAGATTTAGTGCCGCCGACACCTTGTCGGCAGGCGGATTAAACATGGCTGCAAAGCTACGACAGGGCGGCTAAAGCCTTGATACGTAAAACTATGCAGAACGACGCAAAAGAAACCGATGGATAAGAAAATACAGCAGGATGGGCAATACCAACCTTAAAATGGCGAAAAGAAAAAGCCCGAAGAAGCAAAACCTCACTTCTTCGGACTGATATGATAGTGGTATGGATGTGTAACCACACGGGCGTATTGACGAATGGATATATTGACGAATAATCGCACCCATTAACATTTACATGGCTGTCTGTCGCTTAACGAAAGCCACAGAATTTGTCTGTCTTTTCGCAAGCACATCCTTTCCAAAAGGGCATTGCGCACCCTTGCGGCATTGGGTGTGTTGATATGGAAGGCAAGTGCAACGACCATTGGCAGGGCATACACTTCCAAAAAATAACCGTTAGGTAGCTTGATGCGCCTTTCCACCTCGCAAGGATTCAACCCTCCGCTCTTATACACGGCTCGGATGGCGGCACGAAGTGTCGGGGCGATAACATCGAAAAACTTCACCAATTCCATTTCGCTCATCCATACGCTGGCGGCATCGGACGGTACGGCAACCCTGCCGTACTCGTCCATCGTGATTGTTGCCCGTTTCATACCCTGTGCGTTTATATGGCGAAACGTCCACTAACCTTACTCTCGAAAGCGGATATGTCGTTTTCGAGTTTCTTGTTCGTCACCTTCGCATAAATTTGTGTGGTGGTGATATTCGTATGCCCTAAAATCTTACTCACGCTCTCTATCGGCATACCGTAATTGAGAGCCCAAACAGCGAATGAATGGCGGGCAACGTGGAACAGAACCCACAGAGCACCCGTCAGCAAACAAGTAAAGATAAAACGTAACCCGTTTGAAATGAGCGGTTTTTCACTATTCTGCCAAATGCCGGAAACGCAACGGAGTGCGGAATATTGAGCCATTTCAGTTACCAAGCCGTTAGCTGTCAGTTACCGAAGCAAGGACAGGTAACATACGGAAAATGAAATTGTTGCAAGCCCGTTCCGATTGCGCCGATACGCACCGTTCTGCAAATCAATGGACGCTTACTCATAAATTAATTTTGCGACAAAAACAGTAAGCGTATGAAAATTGAAAAATTCAAGGTGCTGCTCTACCTGAAAAAGAGCGGAACGGACAAGTCGGGCAAAGCCCCGATAATGGGAAGGATAACGGTGAACCGCACGATGGCGCAGTTCGGATGCAAGCTGTCGTGCAAGCCGGAGTTGTGGAACGCAAGGGAAAGCCGTCTGGACGGCAAGAGCCGCGAGGCGGTGGAAACCAACGCGAAACTGGACAAGTTGCTGCTTGCGGTCAATGCGGCGTTTGATACGTTGGTGGAGCGTGGGCAGGACTTTGACGCTACGGCAGTCAAGGACTTGTTCCAAGGCAGTATGGATACGCAGATGACCCTGCTGAGAATGACCGACCGCATCTGCGAGGACTTGAAGGCACGTATCGGCATCGACCGTGCCAAAGGAACCTACCCCGGCTATTACTACATGAGAAAGACATTGGGCGAGTTCATCCCGTGGCAGTTCAAGACGAAGGACATCGCTTTCGGGCAGCTTACTGAACAGTTCATCCACGATTACCAGAACTATGTGATGGACGTGAAAGGCTTGGCGGTGGACACGGTGCGCCATTACCTCGCCATCTTGAAAAAGGTATGCCGCATAGCCTACAAGGAGGGATATGCGGAAAGATGCCATTTTGCCAATTTCACTCTGCCTCAAAAGACAGAGCGGACACCGAGGGCGTTGAGCCGCGAGGACTTCGAGAAAATCCGTGATGTGGAGATACCCGCATGGCGCACCACACACATACTCGTCCGCGACCTTTTCCTGTTTGCCTGCTATACGGGAACCGCCTATGCGGATGTGGTGAGCGTCACCCGTGAGAACCTCTACACGGACGACGATGGGAGCCTCTGGCTGAAATATCGCCGCAAGAAGAACGAGCTTCGGGCAAGCGTGAAGTTGCTGCCCGAAGCACTCGCCCTAATAGAGAAATACCATGACGACAACCGCCCGACGCTGTTCCCGATAATATATCATCCAAACCTCCGCCGACACATGAAATCGCTCGCCGTTCTTGCAGGGGTGAGCAGTACCTTGTGCTATCATCAGGCACGTCACTCGTTCGCCTCGCTGATTACGCTGGAGGCCGGAGTGCCGATTGAAACCATCAGCCGGATGCTGGGCCATTCCGACATCCAGACCACGCAGGTCTATGCCCGTGTCACCCCGAAGAAGCTCTTTGAGGACATGGACAAATATATAGAAGCGACCAAAGACTTGAAACTTGTTTTGTAACCAATTAAAATCAGCAATTTAAAAACAATACATCTATGCGCAGTACATTTTCCATATTACCGTATATCAACCGAAGCAAAGTGAAAGCTGACGGCACGACCGCCGTCCTGTGCCGCATCACCATAGACGGCAAGAGTTCCACGATGGCAACGGGCATCTATTGCAGGCCGGAGGACTGGAACAACAAGACGGGCGTAATCCGCACCGTCAGAGAGAACAACCGCTTGCAGGAGTTCCGCAAATCCGTTGAGCTTGCCTATGAGGACTCGTTGAAGAAACAGAACGTGGTGAGCGCCGAACTGCTGAAAAACACATTGGCGAAAAGAGCAGTTATCCCCACCAAGCTGTTACAGATGGGCGAAAGGGAACGTGAACGGCTGCTTGCCCGTTCAAAGGAGATAAACTCCACGTCCACATACCGCCATTCGGGGTATTACCAGAAATACCTGAAAGAATACCTCACCTCGTTGGGCAAGGAGGACATCGAGTTCACCGACATCACGGAGGACTTCGGCAGTTCCTACAAGGCGTTCATGAAGCGCAACAAGAATTTCAGCGCACAGCAAATCAACAAGTGCCTCTGCTGGCTGAGCAAACTGGTGTACCTTGCCGTGGACTATGAGATACTCCGTGCCAACCCGTTGGAGGACATGGAATACGAGAAGAAGCCCGCACCGAAGCACAGGCACATTAGCCGTGCGGAATTGAAAACCATCCTCGAAACACCCATGCTTGACCCCTTGCAGGAACTGGGCCGGAGGGCATTCCTGTTTTCGACCTTTACAGGCATCGCCTTCAGCGACATACGCAATCTCACCCAAAAGAACCTTTTGAAAGCGGAGGACGGGATATGGTGGATTCATAGTGCGCGTAGAAAGACAGGAACGCCTTTCCATATTCCATTGCTGGATTTGCCATTGGAACTTATTGCCAAGTACCGTGGCATAGCTCCAAATGGCAGGCTTTTCCCGATGCTCAGTTGCAGCAAGACGAACATTAATCTGAAAAAGATAGCGTCAATATGCGGAATCGAACGCCGGGTGACCTTTCATCTTGCCCGCCATATATACGCCTCGGTAATCACTCTTTCTCAGGGTGTTCCGCTTGATACAGTGCGTGAATTGATGGGACATCGCGACTGGAGGGCTACACAAATTTATGCGCATCTTACCAACGACAAGGTAAGCGAGGATATGGGCAGGTTGCAAGAACGTATCGGTAACAAGTTCGAGTTGACAGACAATAAAATGGCGGAAGTTGTTATTTCAACACCCCAAATCAAACGTACCAAAAGGATGAAACCATGAGACAGGAGAGAAAGACCGCTTACAATACTTTCGCCGTATTGTTTTATATCAACCGACAAAAGGTGAAGAAAAACGGCTTGTGTCCGCTCATGGGCAGGATTTCCATCAACACCGAGGTCGCACAGTTCTCCACGAAAATGGAAGTGCAACCTGACTTGTGGGATGCCAAGGCATACCGTCTGACAGGCAAAAGCCGCACCGCCAAAGAAACCAATGCCAAGATAGACAGGCTTGAAGAGGACATACGCCGTTATTATAAAGAAATTCTTGACGAACAGGGGTATATCACAGCAGAACTTGTCAAGAACGCCGTGAACGGCATCGGGCAACACAAGCGGAAGCTGTTGGAGCTGTATCGTGAGTATATGGAAGACTTTGCCAAACGTGTGGGAATCAACCGTGCGCCAAGCACTCTGAGAAGTCATAAGACATCTTATTGCAATCTTCAGAATTTTATCCGTGAACATTATGGCATTGAGGACATCCCTCTCAAGCAATTGGATTATGCCTTCATCGAAAAGTACGACCATTACTTGCGTGTAGAAAAAGGATTTTCAGGCATGACCATAGAAAACCACATCATCATGCTGAAAACAATGACAAGGACGGCAATGGAAGAAAAGATGAATACGTCTCGAACTTGTTCCAATCGACGCGAATTAAAGTCCTTTTGGAGAATACGCTCCAGTTCCTGCTCCGTCAGATAGCCCCTGTCCACCGCTTTCATGTGAATATGATAGTTTGCAAACGGGTCGATGGTTATCCATCCGTTGTTTTTGGCGATGAGGACTATCTTGCGGAATATCTGCATGAACTTGCCCGTAGTATTCTCGTTGCACCGGCTGACGGTACGGAGATAAAACTCGAAGTCCGTCACGAACTTGTGGTCAATCTCCCGCAGGGCGATGTCAGACACTTTATATTTCACTTTCATAAATTCTTCCAGCCGGCGGTAAGTCCGGTCATATTTCACCAGCGTAGCCGGAGCCTTGCTGATGCCGTTCAGTTTGGAAGCGTCCTCATTATGTTGCTTGAATAACTCCAACAGGGTCTGTTGCCTTACCTCGTACCCCAGAAACGCATTGCGTACCTTCTCCGCCGTGACAAACGAATCACGCGATTCCACGTACCGGTAATGATTGCTCAGGGCTGTGCGGATGTCCTCCAGATAGAGTTCATCTGTCTTGCCTTGACACTGTTTCCTGCCGCTTTCCCGGCTTTCGTGTCCCACAATGACGGTTCAATGTCCAGTTTGGAACTGAACTGCACCATGTCACCGTTCACCGTCAGGCGGATCATGATACCCGCCTTGCCTGACTTGTTCAGGTAGTTTTTCCTCAGATAAAAGAGGATTCGGAATGTACTTTTGCTCATAAACCTTTTAATTTTGCTCCTTCGTTACAACTGTTACACATTGCCTGCAAAGGAAAGATTAATAATTGATTTACAAGCGGACATTTTAATGACAACAGACGACAAATCAGCGACTTACAAAGAAAATCGTTACAATTCCAAAAGCCCGTTTTTTCTGTAACGATTTGGTAACTCAACTTTGTCTGTTTGGGGAATTTGTTTGTCTTCAGAATGGCTCTAAAAAGAAAAAACAAAGCACACAAATCATTGATTTTGTGGGCTTTGTCATTCGCTGGCTTTCAGATGTCTCTGAAGCCTTGCGGTGCGTACGGGACTCGAACCCGTGACCTCCTGCGTGACAGGCAGGCATTCTAACCAGGCTGAACTAACGCACCTGATGCGAATAAGGTTTGTCTTTTATGTCTTGCGGTGCGTACGGGACTCGAACCCGTGACCTCCTGCGTGACAGGCAGGCATTCTAACCAGGCTGAACTAACGCACCCTTTCGGACATCTCCTTATTTGCGGTTGCAAAGTTATGAATATTTTTTATAACGGCCAAAGAATGTAGAGACTTTTTATAAAAAAAGTTGCAAAAGCAGGGCGTCATGATAGTTTTTGCCGTCAAAAAGCCAGTCTTTCAGTTCTGTTGAGCGTATAAATCCGCATTTTTCGAACAGTCTTAGTGACTGGATGTTGTCTTTGTCTACATACGCATATATTTGATGGAGGTGCAAAATGCTGGTTGAATATTCCTTTATTTTGCTGATTGTCGCTTGAGCCAGACCCTGATTCCTAAATTTTTTTTCTATAACAATGCCAATTTCGGCCCTCATGTGCTTCGGGTCAAAATTTATAAGGTCAACAATTCCAACAACTTCGTTATTGCCGTTTTCTATCATCATCCTGACTTGACGGTCGGTGTAAATGTCGTTTTTTGAATTGGCGATATATTCGTAAAGTGTATATCGTGAATACGGGACACTTGTCACGCCGACATTCCATAAATCGTCGTCATTCTCGATGATGTATAGCAAATCGAGGTCTTCCGGCTCCATGGCCCTCAGGCGTACAGGGTGAGGTTTCGCTGTCATCAATTTATGATTTCTTTGTTTGTTATTATGAAGTTGTATTTCGGGTTGTATGTCCCTATGAATACGTGCTTTTGCGGATGTCGGGAGAATATTTCCAATATCTTTTCGTATTTATAAGAACTGGTGTCATATACCGCATAAACAGGATTGTTTTTGTTTCCTGCATGTGGAATGGCCAGGTGTCCGTCCGGATTTGAATTTTCGTCGCATTCAATATAATCAGCTTCGAGGCCTTTTTTTTCGGCAATCAGGCGGCATGAAGCAAGAGATTTGGCCGAGCCGATGAACAAATAGCGTGAGGTTGTTTTCTTTCTTTTTCCCCTAAAGCCCAACACCTTATTTATATAATGGTGTGACATCCTTGCTAATTCGAACGTGGCTTTTATGTATATGGCGGCATTTATGGGGATGGATAGCCAGAACCCGAGATGCCCGTAATGCTTACGGAAAAAGATAAGCATGGCTTTGTAGAATATGTGGACATATCTGAACGATGACTTTTGCGTGCTTTCCCCCTTGTAGTGAAGTATCTGGGTTGGAAGATACCAGTTTTCAAAGTTTTCCTGCAACAGTCTGTATGACAGGTCGATGTCTTCACCATACATGAAAAAGTCTTCGTCCAGCAGTCCTGTTTTTGACAGGGCGCTTTTCCTTGCCATGAAAAAAGCTCCGCTTATGACTTCGATACGTTCCGGTTTATCCCATGGCATGTCGCACATATAATACTTGCCGAAGCGTTTGTTAGCCGGGTATTTGGCGCACAGGCCACACATCTTGTAGAATGAAGTCATTGGTGTGGGCAGTCCGCGGCGGCTCTCCAGCGCACGTTCGCCGTTGTTTTTCAGCATCTGTACACCGAGTCCTCCTGCTTGCGGATGCGTGTCCATGAAGTGCAGGCATTCCTTTATTGTTTTTTCACCGACGAACGTGTCGGGGTTCAGCAACAGTACATATTTGCCTGACGCACGCTTTATGGCCGTGTTATTGGCTTTTGCGAAGCCGTTGTTGTGATTGCTTGCGATGAGTTTTATCCCCTTGCAGCGGCTGCTGATGTAATCTGGCGTGCCGTCTTTTGAGTGGTTGTCAACCACGTATATTTCCGCTTCCACGCCTTCGAGGGCCTTTTGCAGGCTGTCAAGGCATTGCAGCAGATAATGCTTTACGTTGTAACTTACTATGATGACAGACAACTTCATTGCTCTCCTCCCGTTTCAGATATACACCGGCTGGGGCTTGGATATATGAATATCAGGCATACGAGGCATATTATTGCCATGTATCCGAAAGCCACGTTTTTGTCGAACAAATAGTATAAGAGCGTGTTGGCTGCCATAGGCACGCAAAGCATCATCATCCTTACGCTTCCCCATTTTGAAAGGGCGCGCCCTTTGTCGGCGGCAAGTTCGGCCATTGTCTTTTTTAACTTGAACAGCTTTAGCGATAGCGGTATCATGCCTATCGTGAGGATTGTCATGACAGACATTGTTATGAATTCCGCATTTGCGTCGCTCGAAAAGCCGCAGGGCAACGGCATTCTGGTCTCATACAGGAATACGATTGCCAGCGAAACAATGATTCCTGCGTACATTTCGGTTGCAAGTAGCCGTCGGGCTTTTTTTATGGTATGGGATGTTGCCATTGCAAAAATATGTGATTATAAGTGTGTGTCTGCTTTATGATTACGTCATTGCTTCCCGTCAAACGGTACACGGTTTATGATTGAGCGCCCGAGGGTAACCTCGTCGGTGTATTCAAGCTCCTCTCCGACCGAAACTCCTCTTGCTATCACGCTAAGCTTCACATCCGCTTTGGACAGTTTGCGGTAGATGTAGAAGTTCGTGGTGTCGCCTTCCATGTCGGGGCTTAGTGCAAGTATCACCTCGTTTACACCGCCTGCGGCGACTCTCTCTATCAGCGAGTCTATCTCGATGTCGCCGGGTCCGATGCCGTCCATGGGCGATATCACTCCTCCGAGTACGTGGTACAGGCCGTTGTACTGCTGCGTGTTTTCAATGGCCATAACATCCTGCACGTTTTCCACCACGCATACGGTCGATGCGTCGCGGCGCTTGTTCGAGCAAATAGGGCACACTTCGGTATCGCTTATGTTGTGGCATACGGTGCAATATCTTATTTCATTGCGCATGTCGCCAATCGCCTTTACAAAGCGGCTTACTTTGTCTTTGTCCTGGCGCAGCAGGAACAAAGCCAGCCTTAATGCCGTCTTTTGGCCTACTCCAGGCAATCCGGCCAGTTCGGAAACGGCCTTGGCAAACAGTTGCGACGGGTATTGTTGAAGCATGATTTTAAAGATTTCCGGCGGCAAAGTTACTTTAATATGCCGTAATAACCAAGACAAAACATCTTTTTGTTGGCCCCATGTTGTTATATTCGCTTCCGCCTAGTTTGCCATGCCGTCATGTCTTTTTGTGTGCCTTTTTTCATCAGCCGTGTAACCGCTTGAAATGCAGTGCGTTGCAAAACATGGTCTTTTGTCGCGTGAAAGGCGGCATTTTAGCGCGTAAAAGACGGCCTTTTGGCTTGCCGTTTGCCGTCTGTTTGAAACCGTCTGCTTGTTCATGCCGGTGGGAATGGCCGTAAAGGGGGCATGTTTTCCGCAGCATGTGCAAGGGTGTTCTGCTGCTTTTCCCTGTTTTTATTTTGCATTGCGCCCGGTTTGCATTATCTTTAGATAAGATAAGCTGCACCTCGGCAATGAAAATAAAATGCCGTTTCACGTCTTTTTATTTTGCATTGCGCTCGGTTTGCATTATCTTTGCACACGGTAAAATTGGCGGACAGGGCTTTCTGTCCGGCTTGTATGATAAAGTTGTTGTGCATGGCTGTTGGTTTTTGCCGTGGCCTCATATTGTGTCAGGAAAACGCGTCATGCGGAAGAATTTGTTGATATGGAAATAAAAAAGTCTGAATTTGTAATAAGCAACTCTACCTGGACGATGTGTCCAAAAGACGGCAAGCCTGAATATGCTTTTATCGGCAGGAGCAACGTTGGCAAGTCGAGTCTGATAAACATGTTGTGCAATCATAAGAACTTGGCCAAGACGTCATCCACACCGGGCAAGACTTTGCTGATAAATCATTTTATAATCAATAACGAATGGTATCTGGTTGACCTTCCTGGATATGGCTTTGCCAAACGTTCAAAGACAGTCCAGAAAAAGCTGGAACAGATGATAACCTCGTATATCCTGCAGCGTGAGCAGCTTGTCAACGTGTTCGTACTGATAGACATACGCCACGGTTTCATGCCTATTGACCGTGAGTTCATCGATTGGCTGGGACGCAGCAGTGTACCGTTTTCGATAATATTTACCAAGGCCGACAAGCTTGGCCCCGTAAAAGCAAGGACGTCGGTTGAAGGCTATATGGACTCTCTGCGTGAAACATGGGAGGAGCTGCCTCCGTATTTCATAACGAGCAGTGAGAAAAAGGACGGGCGTGACGACGTGCTTGACTATATAGAAAGTATAAACAAAACATTGAAGGAAGGCAAGTAGAGTTTATTATGGCAAGCGTTACACCTTATCTTGACGTGCAGCATCTGACCAAGTCCTTCGGCTCTCGCGTTCTTTTCAATGACATATCCTTCGGTATTGCCGAAGGACAGAAAGTCGGGCTTGTAGCACGTAACGGCTCGGGCAAGTCCACATTGCTGTCGATTATTGCCGGAACAGAGGGATATGATTCCGGCAGTATAGTATTCCGCCGCGACCTGCGCGTGGGGTATCTTGAGCAGTCGCCCGGATTCAATGCGTCCGATACCGTGCTCGATGCCTGTTTCAACCATGCCGGCAACGAGGAAAAAATCCTCAAGGCCAAGCAGATACTTACACAACTGAAAATAGAAGACCTTGCGCAGACCATGGGCACGCTCAGCGGAGGGCAGCAGCGTCGCGTGGCTTTGGCCAACGTTTTGCTTACCGAGCCTGACATGCTCATACTTGACGAGCCTACAAACCATCTTGACCTTGAAATGATAGAGTGGCTTGAAGGTTATCTGGCGAGAGGCAGCAAGACGCTTTTGATGGTTACCCATGACAGGTTTTTCCTCGACAAGGTGTGCTCTGTGATATTTGAGCTTTGCGACAAGACGATTTATACCTATCGCGGAAATTACAGCTATTATTTGGAAAAACGTCAGGAACGCATCGACAACACCCGTGCAGAGATAGCCCGTGCCAACAACCTGTACAGGAAAGAGCTTGACTGGATGAGGCGGATGCCGCAGGCCAGGGGGCATAAGGCGCGTTACCGCGAGGACGCTTTCTACGAGCTGGAGAAAATAGCGAAGCAACGCATCGAGGAAAGGCAGGTAAGGCTTAAGTCAAAGAACATATACATCGGCAGCAAGATATTTGAATGCCAGTATATATCGAAAAGCTGGGGCGAGGGAAATGTGATATTGAAAGATTTTTATTATAACTTCGCCCGGTATGAAAAGATGGGTATCGTTGGAAATAACGGTACGGGAAAATCTACATTCATAAAGCTGCTGCTTGGATTGGAGAAGCCGGACAGCGGACGTTTTGACATAGGCTCGACTGTGAAGTTCGGTTATTTCTCGCAGGAGGGGATGAAGATAGACAAGCAAAAGAAGGTTATCGACGTGGTGACAGATATCGCCGAATACATCGATATGGGCGGAGGCAAACACCTGTCAGCTTCCCAGTTCCTTCAATATTTTCTTTTCACGCCGGAGCAACAGCACGACTATGTGTATAAACTGAGCGGCGGAGAGACGAGAAAGCTTTATCTCTGCACAGTGTTGATGAGAAATCCCAACTTCCTTGTGCTTGACGAGCCGACGAATGATTTGGACATACAGACACTACAGATACTGGAAGAATATTTGGCGGATTTTCCCGGATGTGTCATAATCGTAAGCCATGACCGCTATTTTATGGATAAGGTTGTTGACCATCTGCTCGTTTTCAATGGCGGTGGCGACGTGCGGGACTTCCCCGGTAATTACACTCAATACCGCGAATGGTGTTCGCTTGAAAGCAAGGAAGCTGTAACTGAGGCAAAAAAAACACCTGTGGCAATGGAGAAACGCCATTCAGAACGGAGGCGGATGACTTATAAGGAAAAAATGGAATATGCCAGTCTGGAACGGGAAATTTCAGAACTTGAAGCGGAGCGCAAGCTGCTTGAAGAGCAACTTTGCAGCGGCATGCTTTCTGTGGAAGAGCTTACGGAAAAAAGCAAGAGGTTACCCGTGCTAAAGGATGAACTTGACGTGAAAGAAATGCGCTGGTTGGAATTGTCCGAAATAGCTGACGGAAAAGATATTGTGACGGGCATGGAATAGGAATGTATCGTCTTGGATATGGGCGTTTTGCGCGCTTAAAAATAGTTAAAAATGTGAGAAAGGCCGGTTTATGTGCTTTTTCTTCAATATAAATTATTAATTTTGCACGTCAAATTTAGAAAATCGACCGTTTGTTTCCGTCCGTGAAACAAATTCAATCATTAAATTTCCATACGTACATTATATGTATAGCAAAGACGAACTTTTATCTAAAGATGTCGCCGAACTTGAAAGTATTGCCGGACAGTTGGGTGCTAAAATAAAGTCTGGTGATAGCCAGGAAGATATTGTTTATTCAATTCTTGACAAGCAAGCCGAAGTGGAAGGCAGTAAAAATCCGCTTGGCACTAAACGCCGTAGAGTGCGCATCGTAAAGAAAGATACCGACAGGGTGTATTCTGTAAACGGAAAGGAAGGGGAAAACTTCGACCTAAAGAAAAACAAAGTTGCTCCCGAAGTTCCTTCTCTGTTCAATGATGTGCAGGCTGCGGCTCCGGCAAAACCGAAAGCAACAAGGGGAAGAGCTAAGGCAAAAGCAGATGCGCCGGCTGCGGTTGACACTCCAAATACAGATATTAAAAATCCGGTAGAGGAGCAAGAGCAGGCAGACATTGCCGATATGGCTCTTCAAACTGTGCCTGAAACACCGTCGGATGAAATAAAGGTTGACGAAGGCGCTGAAGTTTCTGTACCTCCATTCATGCAGGATGAAGAGGACACTGTGTCGGAAGTGCTGCCGGATGTGCCAGAGGAAGGATATTCTTCAAACGACAGCGATGACGATGTTGACGAGCAGTCGGATTTACTTGCCCAACTTCAGGCAAAAGTAAACGCTCATAACGAACTTGCAGACGAGAAGCGTGAGGCCGTTGTGTCGGGCGTGTGGGATGGCGACCCAGGAGATGGAACTGATTTCATAACCGTGGTTGACCTGCCTATAGAAGACCAGATGGCCATTCCTAATTTTGATATGTTTGACAATCCGACAGCTCCTTTGGATATGAATACGGTTGCGTATGCTCCGCGTATGGAACAGGATGTTATGCAGGCTTTTGATTTTGAAGACATCATCACCGCCAATGGAGTGCTTGAGATAATGCCGGATGGATACGGTTTCCTGCGTTCAAGTGACTACAACTATCTTTCCTCACCTGATGATATCTATGTCTCGATAGCCCAGATTAAGCGTTACGGGCTTAAAACGGGAGATGTGGTAGAATGCCATGTACGTCCTCCGCACGATGGAGAAAAGTATTTCCCGTTGACAACCATTGACAAGATAAACGGCCGTGACGCGGCGGAAGTGCGTGACAGGATTCCTTTCGACCATCTTACGCCGCTTTTCCCGGATGAGAAGTTTACGTTGTGCGGCGACCCGTCAACGACCAATCTCAGCACAAGGATTGTGGATTTGTTCTCGCCTATAGGCAAAGGACAGCGTGCGCTTATCGTAGCCCAGCCAAAGACTGGTAAGACAATATTGATGAAAGACATTGCCAATGCCATTGCGGCAAACCATCCGGAGGCTTATCTGATGATGCTACTTATCGACGAGCGTCCTGAAGAAGTAACGGACATGGCACGCACAGTGAACGCTGAGGTGATAGCTTCAACATTTGATGAACCGGCGGAACGTCACGTAAAGATTGCCGGGATTGTGCTTGAAAAGGCAAAACGGATGGTGGAATGTGGCCATGATGTTGTGATATTCCTTGACTCGATAACCCGTCTTGCGCGTGCATACAACACCGTTGCGCCGGCCAGTGGCAAGGTTCTTACCGGTGGTGTGGACGCCAATGCCTTGCAGAAGCCAAAGCGTTTCTTTGGTGCAGCCAGAAACATTGAGGGCGGTGGTTCTCTGACAATAGTGGCAACTGCACTTATTGATACCGGCAGCAAGATGGATGAAGTGATATTTGAGGAATTCAAAGGAACGGGTAATATGGAACTCCTGCTTGACCGTAACTTGAGCAACAAACGAATTTTCCCGGCTGTTAATCTTGTCGCATCAAGTACCCGTCGTGATGATTTGTTGCAAGACAAGCTAACACTTGACCGCATGTGGGTGCTTCGTAAGTTCATTGCGGACATGAATCCGATAGAGGCGATGAATACAATACATGACCGGATTGTGCATACTCGTGATAATGATGAATTTCTTGCCACGATGAACTCTTAGACTTTTGAAAAGGTATGGACTATTGGTTATGTTCTTAACTTTTGTCATGAAAATTTGGGTGTGATGATATTTTTGTGTAAATTTGCACCCGATTTGGGGTTCCGTAGCTCAGTTGGATTAGAGCAACGCCCTTCTAAGGCGTGGGTCTAGGGTTCGAATCCCTACGGAATCACAGGAAAAAGGACTTCTAATGAAGTCCTTTTTTTTATGTGCAAACTTGTCTGCATATTTAATATTGTGAGTTTGTTTTTGTGAGAAATGCAGAAAAATGTTTATTTTTGCAATAATAAACTGACCTTGATAATCGCATTATGAAATACACTTTGATTATACTGTTGATTTTTTTCTCTTCGCATGTGAGTGCACAACAAAAGCATGAATGGGAACAATATTTGTACCAACTAAGCGAGATGGAAGACATCGAGGCGGATGTTTGGGTGTCTTATTATGACATGCTTTGTGACTTGGAAGCTAATCCGATAAACATAAACACCGCAACTCGCGAAGAATTGGAGCAATTACCGTTTCTTACGGCGAAAGAAGTTGAAGATATAAGCGAATACCTTTATTTGCACGGGCCGATGAAATCGCTTGGAGAGTTGGCTATGATTGAAGGTTTGGACTATTTCAAAAGGCGTCTTTTGTTTTATTTCTCTTATGCCGGTGAGGTTAAGGACAGGACTTTTCCTACGATGAAAAACATTTTGAAATACGGCAAACATGACCTGATGGGAACGGTGAAGATACCATTTTACAAGCGCAAAGGCGACAAGGATGGGTATGCCGGTTATCAATACAAGCATAGTATAAGGTATGATTTTACTTATGGCGACAGGGTGAGGTTGGGCGTTTTGGGAGCGCAAGATGCAGGAGAACCGTTTTTTGCAGGAGAAAACAAGTTAGGATATGATTTCTATTCGTTTTATCTTGTACTTAAAAAGTTAGGGCGGATAAAAACTTTGGCGCTTGGCCGTTACCGTGTAAGATTTGGCATGGGGCTTGTAATAAATAACAATTTTAGTTTTGGAAAGTTGTCTGCCCTTTCGTCCTTGGGGCGTGGTGGAAGCAATATCCGTGCCCATTCGTCGCTGTCGAGCGGTAATTATTTGCAAGGAGCGGCTGCGACCGTGAATGTTGCGAAAGGACTTGATGTCAGCGCATTTGTTTCATACAGGAAGTTTGACGCGACATTGAATGCCGATGACGGTACAATTGCCACTATCCTGGAGTCAGGATACCATCGTACGGAAACAGAGATGGGTAAGAAAAACAATTCTTCCCATATATTGGCAGGTGGCAATGTGGATTATCGGTTTGGTGGATTTCATGTCGGTTTGACCGGTGTATATGTTTCTTTGGACAAAAGGTTAAAGCCTAAGACTGAGGCCGTTTACCGCCGTCATTACGCCAGCGGAAAGGATTTTTATAACATAGGCGTTGATTATGGCTATACGGGGCACAGGATTTCATTTCATGGAGAGACGGCAACGGGAGGATGCAATGCTGTTGCGACAGTCAACTCGTTGAGTTACAGTCTTACGGACAACTTTGACCTGTTGGCTCTACAGCGGTTTTATTCGTTCAGATATTATTCATTGTTCGCGGAAAGTTTTAGCGAGGGTGGGGCGGTTCAGAATGAAAGTGGTGTGTATTTGGGTGCCAATTGGCGGCCTTTTCCGAACTTGAGCGTCATGGCGTATTCCGATTTCGCATATTTTGCATGGCCAAAATATCAGGCGTCAGACAGTTCCCGGTCATTCGACAATTTATTGCAAATGACATACGCTACGGGCGGATGGGCTTTTTCCGCACGTTATCGGTACAAGATGCGTGAACGTGACAATGAAGGAAAAACCGCATTGATTTTCAAGAAAGAGCATAAGGGACGCTTGTCGGCGGCGTATGACAACGGCGTTTGGGGCGGTAAGTTCCAGGCAGATGTTGCCTATGTGGATTACAAGAAGAAAAGTTTTGGCTGGATGCTAAGTCAGAATGTCAGTGTGAGGATGGATAAATTGCTTTATGCAATAATGTCGTTCGGGTATTTTGATACTGACGATTATGACAGCAGGGTGTATTCATACGAAAGGGGTATGCGCTATTCATTTTATTCGCCGGCATACTATGGGAATGGTATCAGGGCTGCGTTGTTGGCCGCGTCAGACTTTTCAGATAAGATAACGGTAACAGCCAAGGTCGGTGTCACAAAATATTTTGACCGTGACAAGATAGGAAGCGGTTATCAGGAAATTGACGGTTCGTCAGCCACTGACCTTGAACTGCAGTTGAGGCTTCGGCTGTAATGAAAACAGGCTGAATACGGTTATTGTCTTGATAAACCGTATTCAGCCTGTGTAAAGTTTTTCATTTTGCCAGGAAAGGCTTAGCCTAAATATTTCATCAGTATCTTGGCATTGCCGCTTTCACGCAGCTTGGCGATGCTTTTTTCCCTGATTTGGCGTACACGTTCGCGCGTAAGTCCGAGCTGGTCGCCAATTTCTTCAAGGCCTTTCTCATGGCATCCTATGCCGAAACATTCGCGTATGATGGTTATCTCACGTTCTTTCAATACCTTGCTGAGAACAGTATTAAGCTCAAGTGCCATAGACTCATGGTCTACAACACGGTCGGTACGGCTGTCCTCACCGCTCGGCATAACGTCAAGCATGCAGTTGTCCTCACCGTCTTGGAACGGTGCGTCAATGCTGACATGATGTCCGTCGGCAGCCAGAGACTGGCCGATTTTTTCCTCGTCGAGCTTTGTCACCTCCGAAAGCTCTGATACTGACGGGTGACGTTGGTTCTCCTGCTCGAATTTGTTTATCTCGTGGTTGATTTTGTTCAGTGAACCAACCTGGTTCAGCGGAAGGCGCACGATGCGGCTCTGCTCGGCTATTGCCTGCAAGATACTTTGCCTAATCCACCATACGGCGTAGGAAATGAATTTGAAACCGCGGGTCTCGTCGAATTTCTGGGCGGCCTTGATAAGACCAATATTACCTTCATCTATCAAGTCGGTAAGCGTAAGTCCTTGGTGCTGGTACTGCTTGGCAACAGAAACGACAAAGCGCAGGTTTGCTGTGACAAGTTTGTTTTTTGCTCTTTCACCTTCAGGACCGCCTTTCTTAATCTTCTGCGCAAGTTCAATTTCCTCGTCTATGGAAATCAGAGGAGCGCGTCCTATTTCAACAAGATATTTGTCTAAAGCCTCGCTTGAGCGGTTGGTAATACTTTTTTGAATCTTAAGTTGTCTCATCTAAATGCCTTGAAAATGTAAGTTCCTGATTATTAAGCTGATAGCTCATTTTACCTCTAAAAACGGTGCAAAATTACAAAAAATATCAATAAGTTGTTCCACTTTATAGGTTAAAAATTTGCAAATTAAATCTAATGCGTTGTTTCCTGCAAGTTCGTTTACTTGTGTAAAGGCAGCTTTACGGCCGTGGCTTTTAGGCTGGTTTGTTTGGTATTATTTCAGAGTGGGAGCGAGGTGGCACAACCGGTGGCGGTGCTTTGTATTTCAATATGCGGCGTTAGGCATTGTAAAATGTGGTCTTTTGCTGTGTAAAATGCCGTTAATTACCGTGCAAAATGCCGCATTTTGTAGAAGAACAGATGTTCTGTTCCTATTTTGTTGATAATCAGAAGGTTGGACTTTTAATAAATGCAAAAGCCTGCTTCGATAATTTGTTGGATAACGAAACAGGCTTTTGCCTATGTGCTTATTCAAATACTTCTTCTATGCCGCCAGGCTGGTAATCGTCAAATTCTGAAGAACAAGGGTTAAAGTCTTCTGGTATGTCGAACTTTTCATCGGGACTATATCCGAGCGATTTGTCTGCAAATACTTTCTGCATGTAATAAGCCCAAATGGGAAGAGCCATGTTCGCTCCTTGTCCCATGTGGGTCGAGTCGAAATGGATGTCGCGGTCTTCTCCGCCGACCCAGCAGCCGCTTACCAGAGATGGGGTAAATCCCATGAACCACGCGTCGGAATTTCGATTTGTAGTGCCGGTTTTGCCGCCCATGTCGCAATTAATGTTATACCGGTAACGCATGCGGCTTCCCGTTCCGCCGTTCATCACCGCGCGCAGCATTTCAAGCATCTTGTATGTGCTTTCCTCGCTTATCACCTCGTTCATGCGCGGCTGGAAAGTCGCTATGACATTGCCCTCGCTGTCCTCGATTTTAGAGACAAACATCGGGAAACAGTGTATTCCGTGGTTGGCAAAAGTTGTATATGCTGATACCATTTCGGCAACTGAGACTTCATTCGGGCCGAGGCAAAGAGCCATTGACGGGAATATGCCGTATGTATTTATACCGAAGTCACCGAGAATGCGCAATAAATCCTGTGGGTTTAGCCTGCTCATGAGGTATGCTGAAATCCAGTTGTTCGATTGTGCGAGTCCCCATTTCAGCGTTACCATCTGGCCGTATCGCGCACGGCTGCCGTTGCGCGGAGTCCAGTTGCCGTAAGTCTGCTGCACGTTTGGAGCTACATCGCATGGCGACATGCCGTTTGACATGCAAAGCGAATAAAGGAATGGCTTTATTGTCGACCCGACCTGGCGGCGTCCCTGTGTGGCCATGTCGTATGTGAAGTGGGTGAAATCGACACCTCCTACGTATGCCTTTACCGCTCCGTTTTTGGGATCCATGCTTACAAAGCCTGCACGCAGGAAAGACTTGATGTACCTTATCGAATCTAAAGGTGTCATCACCGTGTCCACCGCTCCATGATATGTGAATACCGACATCTCGACCGGTGTCCTGAACGCCTTTTGTATTTCTTCTTCCGTAGAGCCTTGCTCCTTCATGGCCCTGTAGCGTTCACTTTGGCGTATAGAGCGGTTCAATATGTTTCTTACTTCGGCAGCGGTCAGCGCGTTTGTGAAAGGTGCATTGGGCTTTGTCCTGTTTTCTTTGGAAAAAGCCGGTTGGAGATAATGACCCACATGCTTTATTACAGCTTCCTCGGCATATCGTTGCATCCGTGAATCTATAGTTGTGAAAATCTTAAGTCCGTCTGTATAGACGTTGTAATGTTCTCCGTTCTTCTTGAAGTTCTTGTTGCACCATCCATATAAAGGGTCTGTTTCCCAGGCAGTTGAGTCAATGCTGTATTGTATGCGGTTCCATGACGGGTAATCGTCAAGGTTGGGCTTTTCTGCCATAATATACCGCCGGAGGAAATCTCTGAAATAAGTCGCGATACCGTCCTTGTGGTCTATCCTGTGGAAGTTTAGTGCTAATTGCTCGTTTGACGCTTCTCTGTATTGTGCTTCGGTAATATATCCAGCCTTTGCCATTTGTCCAAGCACTACGTTGCGCCGTTCCACGCATCTGTCAGGGTATCTTACAGGATTAAAATAAGAAGGGTTTTTGCACAAGCCGATAAGTGTGGCGGCTTCATTTAAAGACAGGTCTTTGGGATTTTTCCTGAAATAAACATCTGAAGCGGTCTTTATGCCGACGGCATTATGCAGGAAATCAAAATAGTTGAGATACATGGTGATGATTTCTTCCTTGGTATAAAACCGTTCCAACTTTACCGCAATAACCCACTCGATAGGTTTTTGCATCACGCGTTCGAGTGTGCTTTTCGCCGTTGCCGAGTAAAGCTGTTTCGCCAGTTGTTGGGTTATTGTCGAACCGCCGCCGGCGCTTTTCTGTCCAAGGATGCCGCGTTTGACAATTGCTCTTGTCAAGGCAATGAAGTCAATTCCGGAGTGGTCGTAAAAGCGTTCGTCTTCTGTTGCCACGAGTGCTTGCACCAAATAAGGCGACAGACTGTTGAAGTCTACGTGTACACGGTTCTCCCTATTTATATTATATGTACCAAGTATCTTGCCGTCAACAGAATATACCTGTGACGCATATCGGCTTATTGGGTTCTGCAAATCGGCTATGTCAGGCATGTATCCTATCCATCCAAACCAAATGGAAGTAAACGCCACCGCTAAAAATATTACAGAAGTGCAAAGCACGCCCCACAATATGCGGACAAATGTTTTCCTCATTTTTTCTTGTTCATAGACTATTTAGCTGCAAAAATACTACTTTTCTTTTTATTTATCCAGCATAAATTAAAAATAATGCTTAACTTAGCACACGAATTTGTATTTACAATTAACAGCAATGGCAATACATAACTTTGTTACAATCGCCGATTTGTCACGTGAGAAAATCCTCTATATGATAAAATTGGCGCAGGAATTTGAAAAACATCCCAATAGGGAAATTCTAAAAGGAAAGGTCGTGGCTACGTTGTTTTTTGAACCGTCCACGCGTACGAGACTTAGTTTTGAAACAGCAGCCAATCGCCTTGGAGCGCGTGTAATCGGTTTTAGCGATGCTAAAGTTACCAGTGCTACAAAGGGAGAGACTTTGAAAGACACAATTCTGATGGTATCAAATTATGCAGACGTGATAGTTATGCGTCATTATATTGAGGGAGCCGCGCAGTATGCAAGCGAGGTGGCTCCCGTGCCCATAATCAATGCGGGTGACGGCGCACACCAGCATCCGTCACAGTGCATGCTTGACCTTTATTCAATATACAAGACGCAAGGAACTCTGGAAAACCTTGAAATCTGTCTTGTAGGTGACTTGAAGTACGGGCGTACCGTACATTCATTGCTCATGGCCATGCGCCATTTTAACCCGACATTCCATTTTATTGCTCCAAAAGAACTTGCCATGCCTGATGAGTATAAGCAGTATTGCAAGGATAACGGGATAACGTTTATAGAACATACGGATTTCAATGAGGAAGTGATAGGCAAGGCTGACATTCTTTATATGACACGTGTACAGAAGGAACGCTTTTCTGATTTGATGGAATATGAAAAGGTGAAGAACGTTTATATTCTTAAAAACGATATGCTCCAGAATGCGCGTGCGAACATGAAAATACTTCATCCGTTGCCACGGGTTAATGAGATTGAATATGAGGTGGATACAAACGTGCACGCATATTACATCCAGCAGGCACAAAACGGACTTTATGCACGTGAGGCTATAATATGTGACGTGCTGGGTATATCGTTCGATGAAATTGTGAATGACAAAACAATAATAGAATAAAAACTCCATTAAACAAGTCTTGGAAAAATGAATAAGAAAGAGAGACTGGTGGCGGCTATTGAAAACGGAACCGTTATAGACCACATACCTTCGGAGAAAACATACGAAGTGGCAAGTGTACTCGGACTGCAAAATCTTGATACCGTAGTGACAATCGGGTATAATTACTTGTCAAAAAAGATAGGCCGAAAGGGCATAATAAAGATAGAAAACAAGTTTTTCAGCGATGAAGAAATATCCCGCTTGTCTGTAGTTGCTCCCAATGTTGTGCTGAACATAATACGAAACTTTGAGGTTGTGGAGAAGAAAAAGGTAGAAACTCCTGATGAGTTGAGGGGAATTGTCAAATGTAACAATCCAAAGTGTGTTACAAACAACGAACCGATGGCAACCATGTTTACTGTTATAGACAAGAATGCAGGCATCATACGGTGCCACTACTGCGACAAAGAACAGGATATAAGCAAGGTGCAGTTAATATAAAGACGCAGATAAGTTTTCAAGTAAAATAAACATTCATACTATGGAAAGAGACCAACTGATTTTCGACCTTATTGAGAAAGAACACCAGCGCCAATTGAAGGGCATGGAACTTATTGCTTCAGAGAACTTTGTCAGCGACGAGGTGATGCAGGCTATGGGGTCATGTTTGACGAACAAATATGCCGAAGGCTACCCCGGCAAACGCTATTATGGCGGATGTGGAGTGGTTGACGAAGTTGAGACTTTGGCGATAGAACGCGTCAAAAAGCTTTTTGGCGCTGAGTTCGCAAACGTGCAGCCGCATTCAGGTGCGCAGGCTAATGCCGCAGTACTTCTGACAGTTCTCAATCCGGGTGATACGTTCCTCGGACTGAACCTTGCTCATGGCGGCCATCTTTCACACGGTTCAAATGTCAACACGTCAGGCATACTTTACCATGCTGTAGGCTATAACCTTAATAAAGAGACGGGGCGTGTTGATTATGATGAAATGGAGCAACTTGCTATAGAGCATAAGCCAAAGCTGATTATCGGCGGCGGTTCGGCTTACAGCCGTGAATGGGATTACAAGCGTATGCGTGAGATTGCAGATAAGGTGGGGGCGTTGCTTATGATAGACATGGCGCATCCTGCCGGACTTATCGCTGCTGGTTTGCTTGATAATCCGTTGAAATACGCTCATATAGTAACTTCGACAACACATAAGACTTTGCGTGGTCCTCGCGGAGGTATTATATTGATGGGTAAGGATTTTGAAAACCCATGGGGCAAAACAACGCCTAAAGGCCAGATAAAGATGATGAGCCAGTTGCTCAACAGTGCGGTTTTTCCCGGAACTCAAGGCGGTCCGCTTGAGCATGTCATCGCAGCTAAGGCAGTGGCTTTCAATGAAGCTTTACAACCTCAGTTCAAGGAGTGGGCAAAACAGGTTCAGAAGAATGCAGCTGTGTTGGCCGACGAACTGATAAAGCGTGGTTTTACCATTGTGAGCGGAGGTACGGACAACCATTCAATGTTGGTGGATTTGCGTTCAAAATATCCCGACCTTACAGGAAAGGTTGCAGAAAGTGCCCTTGTGGCAGCTGATATCACCGTTAATAAGAATATGGTGCCGTATGATACTCGCAGTGCTTTCCAAACTTCAGGAATTCGTCTTGGAACGCCTGCCATCACTACGCGTGGAGCAAAAGAGGACATGATGTTGCTCATAGCCGACCTTATCGAGGAAGTGCTTGACAGTCCTGAGGATGAGAAAGTTATAGCCCGTGTCCGTGCGAAGGTTAATGAAACAATGTCTAAGTATCCTTTATTTGCGTATTAATTTAAGGTATCTGATAAAAATTAAAGCGTGGCAAGCATAATGGCTTGTCACGCTTTTTTATGTTTTTTAGTTACACCGTATAGCTATTTTATCAGTACAAAGCCGCCTTCGGGCTGTATTGTTACCGGCGTGTTATTAGGATTTTTAATGTCAATATGCTTCATTGTGGCTCGCCGTTTGCTGTCATCGTAATATATAGTTGCCTTGTCCCCTTTGTTTATCATGTTTAAGTCAAGCTTTAGTTTCAGCGGTTCTTTTGTAGCGTTGATGCCAGCGATGTACCACTTGTCTCCGTGCCGGCGTGCCAATACGCAGTATTTGCCGGGGTAACCGTCAATGAACGCCGTTTCATCCCATGTTGTCGGCACGTCTTTCATGAAGTTTATTATTTCTTCAGGCGCATCGGTTAGATTGTTGGGAGCTATCGCGAAGTTTTGTACGGGGTTTTGGAACAATACGGCGGTAGCAATTTGGAACACGTCAGTTGTTTTGCGCACACATCCTCCGTCATTGGTTCTGTTCAGCCTCTTGTTGAGCAGTGTTCCTCCAAACTCCATGCAGCCGACAGTGTTGCGGATGAATGGATGCAGACAGGCGTTGAATGCCTCGTTGTCATTGGCATGCTGGCTGAATATTAGGTTTTCTGAAGCCAGTACCGCCTCGCTGCCTACATAGTTCGGGTACATGCGTTCCCAGCCTCGGGGCAGGGTGCATCCGTGGAAGATTACCGTCAGTCCATAATCGTCGGCATCGCTCAATATTGCTTCGTAAAGGCGCATGGTTTCCTGCTTGTCGCCGCCAAAGAAATCAACCTTTATGCCTTTTACGCCGATTTCCTGCATCCATTTCATTTCACGTTTGCGTGCTATGGGGTTGTCCATTATGCCCGTAGGACTTTGTTCTATGTCGTTCCAATATCCGCTTGAGCTGTACCAGAGCATTACGTCCACGTTTTTCGATTTTGCATAATTTACAAGTTCCGTCATTTTTTCGCGCCCGATGTTCTTGTCCCACCATGCGTCTATAAGTATGTGTTCATAGCCCAGGCTGGCAGCAAGGTCGATGTATGTAACCTGGTCATCATAGTTAGCGCTTCCGTCCTGCCACATTATCCAGCTCCAAGTGCCGCGTCCGTACTTGTATTTGTGTTCAGATGTGAAGCGTGGTTGCACCACGTCCCACGGTATGGTGGTTTCCACTATCGGTTTAAGCGTCTCGCCTACGGTTATTGTACGCCAAGGGGTTGCTCCCGGCAGTGCCATTCCTGGTGCTATGGTGCCGTTACCGTTGTTCTCTTCAGGCATGGGGAAGGCTATTGTGAATACGCCTTCAGCGGTCGCGTCGTTCAGGTGAGAGGCGCAGTACCTGCTGTCAACGCCGGTTTCGCTAATCAATACCCATCCGTCATTGCCTATATGGAACAGGCACGGGAATGTGAAGCCGTGTCCGAATTTGGAGCGTGCAGTCAGCGGAGCGTCTGCCGCATATTCCTCTTCATAACTCGGTTTAGTACGTTTCCAGCCAATCATCGCGTTGCTTTGCGGCGTTAGGAAAGTAGTAGTTTGTGCCGGCAGGTTGAATCCCGTTGTTTCGTTGTTTATGACAATGCTGCCAGTCTCGCCATAGCGTGGCATCTCATAGCGGAATGCAATGTCGTTGTTGCTTACCCTGAATGTTACGTCAACAGTTTTATTCTCTTTGTTGGCAAGGCTTACTTTCAGCTCGTTGGCCGTATAAGTTACAGCTGATTTCTTTATTCTGTCCAAGGTGTAGCTTTCGTTTATGCTCCTTGTTTTGCTGCCTGAAAGCGTCATGTCGCGGCTGAAGTCGCCAACATCGGCCACAAAGCCCAGCGGAGAAGGTTCAAGAAACACTTTCCCGTTGTATGTAACAGAGTATGACGGGTGGCCTCCGTCAATGTTGACGTCTACCTTCAATAGGCTGTCCGGGCTGTATACAGACGTTTTCTGTGCCCACATTTGGCTGCAAGCCATAGCCATAATAAATAGTAATTTTGCTTTTCTCATAAACGGTTTTAAGGTTAAATGTTGTTTATATTGGTAATAGTCTTATGCAAAGCTATTGATTTTTCATGAATAATCAAAACATTTTTTGCATAAAAGTGTAAATAATACAATATTTGTTTTATCTTTGCGGAGGATAATCGCAGCTTGGTGATATGAATGCGGGTATTGGCGATGTCCATGCGTGTTGACTTTTCTTTGATAATGCTATAAAACCAAACATAAAGTAATCATGAACAAACATTGTTTATTATTGGCGGCGTTGTTGCTGTCGGGGGGCATGCAGGTGAGTGCCCAGGACGAGAACGTCATGGTAGTGCAGGCTGACAAGATTGGTGCGGAAATCCAGCCTACCATGTACGGACACTTTCTTGAAGACATCAATTTTGCGGCAGACGGAGGGCTGTATGCCGAATTGGTGAAAAACCGTTCTTTCGAGTTTCCACAGCATTTCATGGGCTGGAGGACATTTGGCAACGTGTCGTTGCAAGATGACGGTCCGTTCGAGCGTAATCCTCATTATGTGCGTCTTTCTCCGGCATGTCACGGCGCAAAGTTTACCGGCATAGAGAACGAAGGCTTTTTCGGCATTGGTGTGAAAGCCGGCGAGGGGTACCGCTTTTCCGTATGGGCACGTGGAGCCAACCAGAAGATAAAGGTCGAGCTTGTCAACACGGCTTCGATGGGCGAGACTCAGGTTATGGCATCAGACGAGTTGGCGATAAGCTCTGCAGACTGGAAGAAATACGAGATGACAATCACGCCGAAAGAGACGTTTGCCAAGGCTCACCTTCGCATTTTCCTCGCATCAGACGGAGATGTAGACTTGGAACATGTGTCCCTTTTCCCAGTAGATACATGGAAGGGACGCAAAAACGGTTTGCGTAAGGATTTGGCGCAAGCCTTGGCCGACACCAAGCCGGGTGTGTTCCGTTTTCCGGGCGGTTGCATTGTCGAGGGTACTGATTTGGCCACCCGTTATAATTGGAAGAACTCCGTTGGCCCGGTGGAAAACCGTCCGTTGAACGAGAACCGGTGGCACTATTCGTTTCAGCACCGCCTTTTCCCTGACTATTTTCAGTCTTACGGAATGGGCTTTTACGAGCTTTTCCTTCTGGCGGAGGACATGGGAGCCGAGCCGTTGCCGGTTGTAAGCTGCGGCCTTGCGTGCCAGTTTCAGAACCAAGACGAGGATGCCCATGTTAAGGTTGACGACCTTGGTTGCTACGTACAGGACGCGCTTGACCTTATAGAGTTCGCCAACGGTGATACCGCTACAGAGTGGGGAGGTCTGCGCGCGCGTATGGGGCATCCGTCGCCGTTCAACCTGAAGTATATCGCCGTGGGCAATGAGCAGTGGGGCGAGGGATATCCTGCGCGTCTGAAAGTGTTTGTCGATGCTATACGCAAGGCTTATCCAGACATCAAGATTATCGGTTCGGCTGGCCCGAACTCCGAGGGAAAGGATTTTGAATATCTTTGGCCGGAGATGAGGAAACTTAAGGTTGACCTTGTTGACGAGCATTTCTATCGTCCGGAAGATTGGTTCCTGGCTTCTGGCAGCCGTTATGACAATTACGACAGGAAAGGCCCCAAGGTGTTTGCCGGCGAGTATGCCTGCCACGGTAAGGGCAAGAAGTGGAACCATTTTCATGCCTCGCTCCTTGAGGCTGCCTTCCTTACTGGCGTTGAGCGTAATGCCGATGTCGTATATATGGCGACGTATGCTCCGTTGTTCGCCAACGTGGAAGGATGGCAGTGGCGGCCTGACCTGATATGGTTTGACAATCTCCGCTCCGTCCGCACGTGCAGTTGGTATGTGCAGTGGCTTTACGGCCACAACCGCGGAACTAACGTTGTACCGCTCACAATGGACAAGAAAGCTGTTAGCGGACAGCCCGGCCAGCACGGGCTGTTTGCAAGTGCTGTTTGGGACGAGCCTTCAAAGACATATATAATAAAGGTAGTTAACACATCAGGTGATGCAAGACGGCTGCGGATAGACTTTGACGGCCTAAAGAAGAAAGTAATGTTGGGCGATGCCAAGTGCCTTGTATTCCATTCAGACAATCTCGACGCTGACAATACTCTTGACAATCCGTCGCTTATTGTGCCGCAGGAAAAGCCCATTGCTGTTGACGGGCGTTCTGTTGAAACAGAAGTAGGTGCTTATACTTTTGCTGTATATAAGTTGGCGGTCAAAAATGTTTGATGATACTTTTTAGTACCGCATACATATTGACTGGTAAAGTCATGCTTTGCAAAAGGTGGCATATTGGAAGCCAATATGCCACCTTTTATATGATAAAAGGCCGTCTTTTACATCGTAAAAGGCGGCCTTTTGTTAAGTCGTTGATAA
>ULWO01047428.1_pt1 | contig 27862 bp, 20 predicted proteins | sample 1960421 | NCBI WGS metagenome assembly ULWO01 (sample SAMEA4835814, study PRJEB28245) | human gut metagenome | biome: gut microbiome; material: fecal sample | place: Denmark | collected 2008 | reverse complement strand
CTGCCGAAACGAGCAGGCCAGGAACATCTTCACATAGACTTGTTTCATCACGGCCGACACTTTCATGTCGAGAGTGTTGGGATCGGGCATATGCTGCCACGAATCCTGTGCGGAGTAGTTGTTATTATACATTATTTTATGATTCGTCAATATATTATATAAGACATCCGGCGGCCATAAAAGTTTAACTGCCGGGGAGTCTGCGGGAAATGAGGCACGGCCTACATGCGCTCGGGCACGCTGATGCCGAGCAGACCCATGGCAAGGCGAACCGTGCGGGCCACCGTGGCGCAGAGAGCCAGTCGCAGCGAGCGCACCGCGGCATCCTCCTCGCGCAGGATGGAATAGTCGTGATAGAACTGGTTGTATTGTTTCACCAGCTCGTAGGCGTAGTTGGCGATGAGCGCGGGGGAGTAGGTGCGGCCTGCTTCCTGCACGGTTGCGGGGAAGTCGGCGAGCGTCTGGATGAGGGCTATCTCCTTGTCGTTGGGCACCACGGCGGCATAGGCCGATGCGGCGAAGCCCTGCTCGCGGGCCTTGCGGAGCACCGAACGGATGCGGGCGTAGGTGTACTGGATGAATGGACCTGTGTTGCCGTTGAAGTCGATCGATTCCTTGGGGTTGAACATCATGTTCTTGCGGGGATCAACCTTCAGAAGGAAATATTTCAGCGCGCCCATGCCTACTGTTTCGGCGATATTGTCGATTTCGGCGGCACTCATGCCGTCGGTCTTGCCCAGCTCGGTAGCCACCTGGCGGGCGTTGGCCACCATCTCCTCCATGAGATCGTCGGCGTCGACCACAGTGCCTTCGCGGCTCTTCATCTTCCCTTCGGGAAGCTCCACCATGCCGTAGGAGAAATGAACGAGATCCTTGCCCCAGCGGAAGCCGAGACGGTCGAGGAGCAGCGAGAGCACCTGGAAATGATAGTTCTGCTCGTTGCCCACCACATATATCATCTTGTCGATGGGATAATCGCGGAAACGGAGTTTGGCGGTGCCGATATCCTGGGTCATATAGACCGAGGTGCCGTCGCTGCGCAGCAGCAGCTTATTGTCGAGCCCGGCATCGGTAAGGTCGGCCCACACCGAGCCATCTTCCTTGCGATACATGATGCCCTTCTCCAGGCCCTCCATCACTTTCTCCTTACCTTCGAGATAGGTTTCCGACTCATAGTAGATCTTGTCGAAATCCACGCCGAGGCGTTTGTAGGTGACATCGAAACCGGCATATACCCACTCGTTCATGCGCTTCCACAGGGCGCGCACCTCGGGGTCTTTCTGTTCCCACCGGCGGAGCATCTCGCGGGCCTCGGCCATGAGCGCCGACTGCGCCTTGGCGTCATCCTCGCTCAGACCCTGCGCCATGAGCTGCCTGACCTCCTCGCGGTAGTGCTTGTCGAAGAGCACATAGAAATCGCCGATCAGGTGGTCGCCCTTCTTGCCGGTCGATTCGGGAGTGGCACCCTCGCCCCACTTCTGCCATGCGAGCATCGACTTGCAGATGTGGATACCGCGGTCGTTGACGATGTTGGTCTTCACCACGCGGTTGCCGCACGCCTTGAGAATCTGCGAAAGCGAATAGCCCAGCAGATTGTTGCGCACGTGGCCCAGATGGAGGGGTTTGTTGGTGTTGGGTGAGGAATATTCCACCATCACCAGCGGGGAGTTGTCGGTGGCGGCGGTGAAACCGTAGGCATCATCAGCTGCGATATGCTCCAGCACCGAGCACCAGTAGGTGGGCTCGATCACGATATTCAGGAAGCCTTTCACGGCGTTGTAGCGATCCACGGCAGGCTCGTTGTCGACCAGCCAGTCGCCGATTTCGGCGGCCACGGCATCGGGCGCCTTGCGGGCTGCCTTTACCCACGGGAACACCACCACGGTTAGGTTTCCCTCGAATTCCTTGCGGGTGGCCTGCGGCACAATCTGCTCCGCAGGAGTGTCTACACCATAAAGCTCTTTGACGGCACGGCTCACGCCCTGCGCTATTATATTGTCGATTGACATATCCGATCTTATTGGTTAGTGAATGATGCGCAAAGTTACGAATTTACGCTGAATTTTCGGCCATCCGTCACCATAATCCACTCATTTTTCATTAACTTTGCAACAAACTATGCAACCGCCCGGAGTCAGAGAGCTTGTTGAGTCAGAGAGCTTGTTTCCGGGGCCGGAGCAATTCCAGTCAAATCTTTTGTATCATGAAGAAAATATTCCGCCCTCTGTTTGCCGCCGCACTGGCGCTCCCCGTAGCCCTTCAGGCCTTTGCCTGGGGGCAGAAAGGCCACGATGTGACCGCAGCCATCGCCGAACGCCATCTCACGCCCGCCACCGCCGCCGCTGTCGACTCCATTCTCGACGGCCGCAGCATCATCTACTGGGCCAACTGGATGGACAATGCGAGCCACACTCCCGAATATGCCTACACCAAATCTTGGCACTACCGCAACGTCGACGCCGACCGCACCTATGACACAATGACGCCCAACCCCGACGGCGACATCGTCTCGGGCACCCGCTCGGCCATAGCCGTCCTCACCGACCCCGAAAAATCGAAAGAGGATAAAGCCCTCGCGCTGAAAATGGTGATCCACTTCCTCGGCGACATGCACCAGCCCATGCATCTGGGCCACGCCACCGACCTCGGAGGCAACCGCGTGAAAGTGAAATATTTCGGCCGCGACGCCAACCTCCACGGCATCTGGGACACCAATCTGGTGGAGTCGGCCCACAAATGGAGCTACACCGAATGGGCCGACCAGCTCGACCGCGTGCCCGACGATCTGGCATTGCCCGCACTCTCGGGCAACTTCGACGACTGGTGCCGCAAGAACATCGAGACCACGGCACTGATCTACCGCACAACGCCCGAAGGGTCGTCGCTGAGCTATAACGAAGTGGCTGTGTGGGCACCCGTCATCGAGGACTCGCTGCTTCGCGGAGGCCTGCGTCTGGCCCATCTGCTCAACTCCATCTTCGACGCCGGCTACACCAACGCCCGCACCCCCTCCACCTTCTGACCTTCCCCTATCCGCTCGGCTGCGGGGGGGGGGAGGTGCGCCACACAACTCCGCGCCCGGAGGCTCTTATGCGGCGGTGATTGCTTTGTGGAGCAACGAAACAAACTCTCCGACTTTATGGAACTTGCCCGGGAAGATACTTTCTTCGTCGGCATCGTCGAAGGGCGACTCGGTAAGCAATACATCGACTTGTATGTCGCCGTTCTGACACACATAGTTCAGTATTCCCTCAAGGTATTCCTCCTGTTCGGCAGTGAGCTGGTTCTCCGATATGAACTTGGCAAATATTTCAACCGCTTTTTGGCGGTCAACGCCTTGCAGTTTCCGGATAAATCCTCCGATCGGAATGTTCTCGTCGAGCTGCTCGCGTTTCACAAACCGCTCGTAATCCTCTTTAGTGCCGAGTTCCTGCCAGAATATGCGCTCAAGCTCATCAACGTCCTGCGATGTAAGCTGTTCGATATTATGTATTTTCTGAAGCGCGGGCATATCGCGGTGCTCGGCAAGGTAGTCGAGTACCTTCTGCCGGTAGGTCATTGTGGAATTTAACGGCCCGGCGTCCCCGGCAAATGAGGTTTCATCTTCGATATTGACGTCGAAAGTCCGGCCGGACTTTCCGGAGAGGAACTGTATAAGGTCGCGCAGTTCCACGCGCATTCTCTCGATGGATGCCGGTGATTTGTTTTCCCAGAAGTCTGAAGTCAGAACCTCATTGATAACGTCAATTTTTGCCATTACCTGCGGCACGGTTCCGAGCCTGGTCAAAGCCTGGGCGATGCGGGTAATTTTCGTTTCATACCGCGAGGCATCAAATGAATCATCGAGAAGTGAAAGCTGGACATACAGCGAAAGCATATCGAATCCCAACGCCGCATCATCGCCTCCCATTGTCGGCAGGAGCGGAGCAATCTCCCGTTTCATGTCGTCGACACCGACCGCAGTCAGAACCCGCCAGTTGGCGCGGTTGCGATAGTATGCCACTCTCTCCCAATGATTGCGCACCGACACGTGGTTGTCGTTGAGCTGCATCACCTGAGAGTGCAACATCTCTTTCAGCTCATCATGCCACTGACGTTCCCAGCAACCTTCATCCTGATACTGCGTCGCCTGAAGCAAGAGCGCGATGTCGGCGCGGAGACCGAACAGCCTCTCTGTCAGAGACTGTGTGCGCACCGGCTCTATGCCATTCGGATTCTGGCTGAAGAAATCGAAGTTGCCGCACCAGTCGAAGATATAAAACTCCTTCTTGTGGTGACCGGCACCGAATATGTCTTCCGACAGACGAGTGCCACGGCCTATCATCTGCCAGAACTTGATGCGCGACCGCACCCGTTTGAAAAACACAAGGTTCAGCACATCGGGAACGTCGATACCGGTGTCGAGCATATCGACTGATACAACGACCTGAGGCATACCGCCCCGCACCTCGAAACGTTCAATCAGATTCTGTGCATATTTTATCGAATAGTCAATCTGCTTGCAGAAGTCCGGGCCAAGATGGGGATAGAGAACATTGAAGCGGGTCACTATCTTTTCGGCGTGCTCGCGGTTCATGGCAAAGATTATGGTCTTGCCAATCTTCTCGCCGCTTTCCACTTTCAGCCCGTTCGTCATCAACTCGTCGAGCATCCGGTCAATTGTCGATGTGTTATATACATACTTGAAAATCTCGGAATTGTCTATGTCGCGTGGCTTCGGGTCGCGCTCGGGATCTATCGCATCCTGCAGTGCCTCCCACTCCCAAATCCGTTCCATCTGTTCGCGCTCCTCAGCCGACAGTTCATCATACTTGATACCGCTCTTCAACACTTCGGATTCGTATCGAAGTCCGCGATATGGAGAGAGGAATCCATCATCAACCGCTGTTTGATATTCGTAGGCATAGTTGGGTTCTCCCTGCTCCAGTTCAAATATGTCGTAGGTCGAGCGGTTCACCTGATCGCGCGGAGTGGCGGTAAGACCCACAAGCATGGCGTCGAAGTAGCTGAATATTGCCTTGAACTTGTCGAATATCGAGCGATGCGCCTCATCCACTATAATCAGGTCAAAACGTCCTACCGAGAATGGTTTCTCGTCGGCATCCACATAGTTTATCATCGTCTGATACGTGGAGAAAAGGATGCGGGCATTTTTATTATGGTCGGCGGCTGTCAGATCACTGCATTCGATGTTGGGAAGATGTTTGGCAAACTCGCGCCTCGCCTGTTTAACGAGCGAAGTGCGGTCTGCGAGAAACAGTACATTTTTCACCCATCCGGAACGCATCAGCAATTCCACAAGAGAGATGGCCGTGCGGGTTTTGCCCGTGCCGGTAGCCATTACCAACAGTCCCCGGCGATGTTTGCGGTTAAAGTGGTCGCAGAGGGCATGTATAGCCGCTATCTGATAGTAGCGCCCCGATATGTCCTGACGCACGGAGAGGTCGGTGATGTCGGCACGTCCTTGGCGGTGATGAAGCACCTGCAAATCTTCGAGCGAATGGAAAGCCGCAATCTCTCGCTTGGGGAATCCGAGTCGGTCAACGACAAAGTGCTTGAATCCGTTGGTGAAATAAATCACAGGACGAACCCCGTATTTACGTTCCAGACAGTCGGCATAGAGTTCTGCCTGATGCTCTCCGACTGTAGGTTCCACGCTTGTCCGTTTAGCCTCTATCACGGCAAGCGGTTTTCTGTTGGGGCCGAACAGTACATAGTCGGCATAGCCTATGCCCTCGTTGTTGGGCATTCCCTGCACTTCCACCTCGATGCAGGCCTTTCCGGGCTGAATGTCGCCCTCAGTGTCGAGTACCTCCCAACCGGCTTCACGAAGCAGCAGGTCGATGAATCTGCGGCGTGTCTCCGCTTCCGATATATTGTCCCATGACACCGCCGGGGCTACTGAGGCGGCATCGCTGACCACGGTAGGTTCCACCTGCGCGGCAAATTCCTGAGGCATTTCCGGAGCCACTTCCGGTGTCGGGGTCGTGGGCACATGAGCTTTTGGCAGCAGCGATTTATCAAATGGAGCAAGGGTGTCAAGTACCCGCAGTTTAAGAAGAATTCCGCCGATAAGATTGTAAAGATTCAGTACGACGAAGAACGACTCTCTTCTTTTTACCGAGCCGATGTGAGCACCGGCATTCCCGAGTTTGCGGATATAATGGACGGCCATCATAAGCCGGTCATCGTTGACAAACTCTGTAAAAGTGGGTGAAGTGACTATCTCGAAAAGCGAGGTGCGCTCGGGAATCTCGACATTTTTCATCCTGAAGATAGCGCGGGCAATCCATTCGAGCGCACGCCGGGCATTCAATGCCGACACGTCCGGGTCGGCATACTGATTTCTTTCAGCGGCATCGCAATAACGGTACAGCGTTGAAAGTTCCGATATATCTTTCAGATAGTCAAAGTTCTTCATGAGCGATTATCCGTTTATATAAATTGTGACGCGGTGCGTCGCGAATCATTTATTTTCAGGTTCGTAGCCTTCATAATAGTATGACTGTTCGATGCCGTGGAATATTACATCCCGATCAGATGTTTCTTCGCTCAGGGCATTTTGAATCAGCGTTCTCAGTTCAAGATCATTGACCGGACTTCTCTCCATAGCCATCATATAGTCATCGCGGCTGATTTTTCGCCAATCCACCACCTTGCCTAGCGAACGTTTAAGCATCATATCAAGCCAGATGCGCGTGGCTCTGCCATTACCCTCCATAAACGGATGGGCGATATTCATCTCGACATATTTCGCTATGATTTCTTCAAAACTGTTTTCCGGCATCCCCTCAATGGCATTGAGCGCCGGGACAAGATAAAGTGAGTTGGCAAAACGAAAACCACCCTTGGAGATATTGAGCTTACGTATTTCTCCGGCGAAAGGATAAAGACCATCAAATAGTGCGAGATGAATATCCTGCAAACCCCTGATGGTACCGACCTCGATTTGGTCAATCCGTCCTGAAACGAACAGCTCCTTGGCCTTGGCGATACTTCGCCGATCTATTTCATTTTGAGTTAATTTCATATTCCTATATATTGTTTATGGAAAATATCACACAGTGAGTGATAAATTTGCTCTGGCATTTTGATTCTTATAATATGAGAGACGCTGTTTCTCATTTTCAGTCGTTAAACCAGTAATCCATTCGACTTGCGAGAAGCGTCTTCAAGTCAGCTATCGAAGCCTCAACCCGCCTCTTCTGCTCCTCTATCGCCTCAATCCGCTCCGCAAACTGCTCTTGCAACGCGATTGGAGGAACTGGTACATTGACTGTCTTTAACTTTGCTCCAGTAAGATGTTCAATAGTTGCCTTGGTTAAATGATTTTTTAATCCGTCATTTTTCTTAAAAATTTCCAACCAAAACCTCACAAAGTACGGATTTATTATATTCCTATCCTTGATTCTTGCCCTATGAATTGCTTTTTGAAACAAGATAGTATAATCAGCTCCTTTCCAAATGGCGCATCTTCCTGATTCTCCTCCTTCGCAAATTAAAATATCTCCCTCCTTCAAACGAAATTTTGCGACTTCATTTTGAGTAAAGGACATTGTATTCAATTTTGAAAGGTCAAAATATCCCCATTGAACATTTTGATTAGCCAGATAAGGAAGCTGAATATCAGTTTCAATCTGTTTATTTTTATCAAGCATTTTACCGAGAATAGTATCAAATAAATCGGACCAAACTTTAGTGTTCCATCCTTTGGGAGGGGCGATTGGCTCGCCGAAAGTCTCATAGAAAAGGGATTGAGCAAGAGCGTCAAGGTCTTTGAGCTGACTCCGCTTAACCCCAATCAGCTCGTTAATCTTATCCAGTTCAGAAACAATTTCAGCTTGCCTAATTATTGGGGGGCAAAGATAGTTATAGTCTTTCAGAAGTTTGAAATGGCGCGAATATCCTAAAGATGGAACGTCTTTCCATTTCAGGTAGTAATATAAGAATTTAGCGTCTATCGATTCATTAGGAAGAAGGATCTTGACTCCATCAGCTCCGACTACGAAGTCAAAATCAATATATTTCAAAACGCGGGAGTGGTCTCCAAAAATCACGATAGGTCTCTCGTGAGGCGTAATATCACTATAATTATCCCAATATCCAGAAATAAATTCTTCCTCTTGAGATATTATGGGTATTAAGTGCCCTTCTGAATAATATTTTTTCTCAATTTTACTTTTAGGTGTAATTGAAGAAAAGCATTCATCTGACGTTATGTATTTCCAGCCGTGGTTCATATCTTATTGGGGTTGTTACGGTAATCGATTCGTGCCTTATACATCTGCTCTTTTATGCCGCCATTCTTTACAAAGTCGGTCTGCAATCTGTCAATAAGTTTGCGTAGAAACACATCAGTCTGATGGATGAGTGTTATCGCTATGTTGGCGATGGTTTCGGGCGTACGCTGTGGCAGGGCATCCATGTAAAATTGCGAATCATTATGTTGTGAGCAAACTCTTCTTGACTGTATGGCTTTTTCGGAACTGACATCCCATTTCTTCAGGCCACGCACTCTGAGAAAATCCTCATAGTCCAGCAGCAACTCCTGCAGGCTTGCCCGGGCCACATTTACGAGTTTAATCTCAGTCTCGGATGATGTTGCCGCTGCGGCAGAGCCTTCGGCGATATTCTGCCGGCCCGAACGGGCCGCCTGAATCATCTGGTCGACGGTGCGGTCTCCCTTCATAAGGCAGTTGTGGGCAAAATAATAGGTGATGTCGTAGATGCATTCTGCTTTCTGAAAGGCTATCAGATTGCGGTAATTGCCCTTTTTGGGGAGGAAAGTATTGGGCATGGCCTTGAGATTTTTGGTGATTTAATTGAGTGAATTAGGTGTTATTGGTCTAATTAGTCTAATTAGTCTTATTGGGCTAATTGGCGGGAGAGGTCGACCATGCCACGGAGGAATGTTTCTTCTGTGGTGTGAAGACGATACATGATTGATTCTGTAGGTTCAAACTCCACCTTTTCGCGGATAGTCTCTTTGTAGGTGTTGAAGGCGAGGTCGTAGCCATGCTCGATTATCTCGCTCTGCGGCACAAGGAAAGACTTGTCAGTGCGCTTACGCTCCGATTCTCCCGCTTTGCGGGCATGGAATCTCGCGATGATGTCGGGTATGTCGTTGTCGGCAACCTCGTTGCGCTTCTGGTCGAGCGAAAAGCCGTCGGCTTTCATATCATAGAACCATACCTTATCCGTGCCTCCGGCATTGGTCTTGGTAAAGATCAGGATGGCTGTCGAGACGTTGGAATATGGCAGGAATACTCCGGCGGGCATCGAGATGACGGCTTCAAGGCATTGATTCTCCACCAGCTCTTTGCGCAGATCTTTATGCGCTTTCGACGAACCGGTCAGCACACCGTCGGGGATGATAGAGGCACAACGGCCGCCAACACGTAGAGAACGGATAAACAGTGCAAGAAACAGCAGTTCTGTTTTCTTGGTCTTGGCGATAGTCAGAAGACTCTTTGCCACGGCATCGTTGTCGAGGCTTCCGGCAAACGGCGGGTTGGCGAGTATAAGCGAGTAACGCTCCGTGTCGGTATTGTCGGCGGACAGGGAATCCTGCCATGCCACCTGCGGGTTGTCAACATCGTGGAGCATAAGGTTCATTGCGCCGATGCGCAGCATCGTAGCGTCGGTGTCGAAGCCGTGAAGCATCGAGTTGCGGAAATGTTCCTTCACCGACTTCTTGGCGAGTTCCTTCTTATAATGCTCCTGCACATATTTGGCGCTCTCCACTATGAATCCGGCACTCCCCATCGCCGGGTCGCAGATAGTATCGTCGAGTGTCGGCTGCATCAGCTCCACCATCATGCGGATAATGTGGCGGGGAGTGCGGAACTGCCCGTTGGTGCCGCTTGCCGCCATCTTGCCGAGCACATATTCATAGACATCGCCCATCGCATCGCGGTTGTTCATGTCGAGCGCGCTGATTCCGTCCACCACCTTGACAAGAGTGCGAGGATTCTGAATCATAAAAACGGCATCCTTCATGAACCGTGAATAGGCCGACTGCTTGCCCCGGTTAAGATGCTTGATGTAGGAAAAGACATCGCGGCTCACCACACGATACATCTTCTCCGGCTCGAAATGACGGAAATTGCTCCAGCGTAAATCAGCCATCGCCACATCCTGACCGGTTTCGGGATTATGCCATGTGCCGTATTCGAACATCGGCTCACTTACAACGGTGCCCAATGCCGAAGCTTTGCTCTCCTGCCGGATCTGGGCATCGTCGAGCATCTTCATGAACAGAAGGTAGGTCATCTGTTCAAGAAGCGTAATGGAGTTGGTGATACCTCCCGTCCAGAAGGTTTCCCATATTTGGTCAATCTGCGATTTTATCTGTCCTGTGATCATGCGTATCAGTTCAAAATGATTCTATCGGGTTGCAGCCATTGCGTATCGTCGCGAAAATGATTCAGACACAAATTTACAGAATTTTCCCAAACTGCCATAGTCAATCGACGAAAAAAGGCGGGGCGCCCGGGGGCGCTCCGCCTTGTGTATGGTGAAGAGACGGTGATTAGCCGTTGACTTTCTTCATGTGAGCGATGAGGTCGAGCACCTTGTTGGAGTAGCCGATCTCGTTGTCGTACCACGATACAACTTTCACGAAGTTGGGGGTCAGGTAAACACCGGCGTTGGCGTCGAAGATCGAGGTGCGGGTGTCGCCGAGGAAGTCGCTGGAAACTACAGCGTCTTCGGTGTAGCCGAGCACGCCTTTGAGTTCGCCTGCGGCAGCTTCCTTCATGGCAGCGCAGATGTCTTCCTTCGATGCGGGGTTCTTGAGGTTGACAGTGAGGTCAACTACAGAAACATCGAGGGTGGGGACGCGCATGGAGATACCGGTGAGTTTGCCGTTGAGGGCGGGGATCACTTTGCCCACAGCCTTGGCAGCGCCGGTGGAAGAGGGGATGATGTTGCCCGAAGCAGCACGGCCGCCGCGCCAGTCCTTCATCGAGGGACCGTCAACGGTCTTCTGGGTAGCGGTGGTGGAGTGTACGGTGGTCATGAGGCCGGTCTCGATGCCGAATTTGTCGTTGAGGACCTTGGCGATGGGAGCGAGGCAGTTGGTGGTGCAGGAAGCGTTGGAAACGAACTGCTGGCCGGCGTAGGTGTTTTCGTTAACGCCGCATACAAACATGGGGGTGTCGTCCTTCGAGGGAGCAGACATAACCACGTATTTGGCGCCGGCTTCGATGTGAGCCTGAGCTTTTTCTTTTGTGAGGAAGAGGCCGGTCGACTCAACAACGTATTCAGCGTTTACAGCGCCCCATGCGATTTCTTTGGGGTCGCGGCAAGCGGTTACGCGGATTTCTTTGCCATTGACGATGAGGAGGCTCTTTTCGAGGTCGAAGTCAACGGTGCCGTCAAACTGGCCGTGCATGGTGTCGTACTTGAGCATGTAAGCCATGTAGTCAACGGGAAGAAGGTCGTTGATAGCTACAACTTCGATGTCTTCACGCTTGCAGGAGGCACGGAAGACGAAACGGCCGATACGGCCGAAGCCATTGATACCTATTTTAGTCATTGTTGATAAGTTGTTAAAAAACTATTTGGTAAAAAGTTGTTTTGCAATTTGTCAGCGTTCCGTCGGCGGGCGCTGCAGGCACGCTGCGCGATGCCTTATGTGTGTGTGGGACCGCGCTTGTCGGCGCGGCGGGTCTTATCCGGTGCAAAGGTAAGAAAAATTTCGATACGTTGTAGCGTTTCAGCGCTTTTTTCGCATGAAATCAAGAAAAATTTCCTTAATTGAAGTTAATGACGCACGTAAGGCTCTGAGTGAGCAATGCAGTGAGCGTCAGCGGTGATGCCGGCCATGCCCGGCAGCCGACGGGTCGATGCGACTGAGGATTGCATCGAGATGAGGCGTGGGCCGCAGCCGGCGGGCGCGGCGCAGCCAGGGGATGGCGGCGGCGTTGTCGCCAAGTTCATAATAGTAGCACCCGAGTTGCAGCAGGGCGTTGACATTGTCGGGGTCGGCGGCGAGGATGCGGCGGTAAGTATCGACGGCGCTGTCGAATTCCCCGCAGAGCATCTGGCCGTCGGCCAGCGTGGAGAGGAACCCGATGTTGAGCGAGTCGCCCCTGAGCATGGTATTTGCATATTCGATCATGCGGGCGCCGTCGCGGCGATAGGTATAATATCGCAGCAGATATGCGTCGACGGGGCGACGCAGCCAGGGATGCGCGTTTTTGACGCGGAGAAGGAAATCGCCGTAGAGATTCGAGTTTCCGAGCTGGAAACTGGTAGACTTCACACGCGAAAGCAGCGAGTCGAAGGGGATTTTGTGGTCAAGCGCCCGGTTCATCAGCTGGATTTCGGCCAGAGTGTCGCCGCGCATGGCGCATGCCACGATGGCCTTGCCGTAGAGAGGTACCGAGTCGGGACGCTGATCGAGCATCTGATAGTAGGTGGCCGATGCCTGCGCCCACTCTTTCTGATCGAAAAACCGGTCGGCGCGCTGCTGCAGACGCGCAAGAGGTGTGACGGCGGCGGCCGCTGCGGCACAGACTATTGTGAGGAGAATGAATATGCGGCGGGGATTCATGACTGCTGCGGTTGCGATAGTTGTTGAGGTTTATATTGTTAACGCGTGCGCCCTGCAGTTAGTGCGCGGCAGCTCCGAAAATGTGGCGAAAAAGTTGTGTATTTCGGCAAAAGTGTCTAACTTAGCACACCCTAAACCAAACAGGGATTGCCGCCACGGGTGGCATTTCTCCTGTCAATACCTCAATTATGACTGACTCACACCGTTATTGCGTGATAATGTGCGGCGGCATCGGCAGCCGTTTCTGGCCCTACAGCCGCGAAAGCCGTCCCAAGCAGTTTCTCGACTTCCTTGGCACCGGGCGTTCGCTGCTCCAGATGAGTTTCGACCGCATATCGTCACTGGTCCCCCCCGAGAATGTGCTGGTGGTGACCAATGCCCAATACAAGTCCCTGATTTCCGAACAGCTGCCCGAGCTGCCCGACGACAACATCCTGCTCGAGCCTGCGCGGCGCAACACCGCTCCATGCATTGCCTGGGCGGCCTATCACATCGCAGCCCGCGACCCTGAGGCAAGCATCATCGTTTGCCCCAGCGATCATCTGATCACCCGCGACGAGGTCTTCCGCGACGCCATCCTCAAAGGTTTTGAATTTGTGGAGACACACGACGCCCTGCTCACCCTCGGCATCACCCCCACCCGTCCCGAAACAGGCTACGGCTACATTCAGGTGGGCGAAAAGGTTGAAGGCGACATCTGCCGGGTGAAGACATTCACCGAAAAGCCCAAACTCGAGCTTGCCAAGGTGTTTCTGGAGACTGGCGAGTTTTTCTGGAACTCGGGCATCTTCCTCTGGAGCGCGAAAACCATCATACGCGAGCTGATCACCAACGCTCCCGACGTGGCCAACGTGTTCGAAAAGGGGCGCCATCTGTTCGGCACCTCCGCCGAGAGGCAATTTATCGAGGAGAATTTCCCCGGCTGCGTGGGCATCTCGATCGACTTCGCCGTCATGGAGAAGGCCAAGAATGTCTACGTGGAGTGTGTGAGCTTCGGATGGAATGACCTCGGCACCTGGAGCGCTCTCTACGACAATTCGCCCAAGAACCGCGACGCCAACGTGACGCAGAACTGCCGCGTGCTGGCCTACGATTCCACCGACAATATTTTTGCCGTCAAGGATGACAAACTCGTGGTGGTGGCAGGCCTCAGCGGATACATCGTGGCCGACCGCGGCGATGTGCTGCTGATATGCCCCAAAGCCGAGGAGCAGAAAATCAAGCAGATGGTCAACGACGTGAAGATGACTTTCGGCGACAAATATATCTGACACTCTCCCCCATCACGCCCCACAGGCTCTTAGTCACACACCATTGCTGAATCAACAACGTCCACACCGGCACCGCACCCGCGGCCGCGCTCTGCGCGCGGCCCGCATAGTGGTGTCTCTGACGGCTTTGGCGGCTGCCACCATGGCATTCACCGCGCTTGAGGCCCGCACGGCTCTGGCGATGGGGTGGATTGCGCGTGTGCAGCTGATACCGCTGGCCATGGCGTCGTCATTCACCCTGTTGGGCGTGTGGCTGCTGGTGACTCTGCTTTTCGGCCGCGTCTACTGTTCTACGGTCTGCCCCATGGGCACACTGCAGGATCTGATTGCCCGGCTCCCCCGCATGGGCCGCGGATGGCAGCAGAGCCGCCCCTATCATTTCAAATCCCCCACACCGGGTCTGCGCTACGGTTCGCTGGCGCTGATTGCCGCCTGCTTCGTCGGCGGCTTCTCGCTGTTGCTCGCCCTGTTCGACCCCTGGTCGGCCTTCGGGCGCATTGCCGGCAATTTCCTCACACCACTGGTTGAACTGATCGGGGGACGCACCGTGCTGGCCGCTTCGGCCACAGCGCTTTCGGTGGCGGCCGTGACATTCGCCGGCATAGCATGGGCATCGTGGCGATGGGGCCGCAAATTCTGCAACACCCTCTGTCCGGCAGGCAACTCGCTGTCGATCGTGAGCCGCTGCGCCCTCTTCCATTTCGACATAGACACCGACGTGTGTGTCAACTGCCGCCGCTGCGAGCATGTGTGCAAAGCGCAGTGCATCGACCTGTCGGACCACGTGATCGACTCGTCGCGCTGCGTGGTCTGTTTCGACTGTCTGGCCGAATGCCCCGAGGATGCGATCAGCTACACCACCCGCCGCAAACGTCTGGCTCTCCCCATGATGCAGAAGGTGAAGACAGCCACACCCACAGCCATGTCGGCATCACAACCTCAGACACAGGCCATGAAAATCGACCGGCGACGGTTCATGGCCACCGGTCTGCTTGTGGCCGCGGCTCCCGCCATGGGCGCCCTTGCCGACCGTGCCGACCGTATAGCCGCACACGGCACCGGCATGCACCCTCTGCGTCCTCTGCACTATGTGGCGCCTCCCGGCAAGAAAAATCTCGCCGATTTCCTCGAAAGCTGCACCGGATGCGGCCTTTGCATAGCCCAATGCAAGGGACACACGCTGCGCGCGTCGTCCAATGAATTCGGATGGCTCCACGCCCTGCACCCCGTGGCCGACTACGACCGCGGGTATTGCCTCTACGACTGCACCGTATGCACCGACCTCTGCCCCGCCGGCGCACTGACACCGCTTACCGCCGACGAAAAGCACCTGTTTGTTATCGGCAAGGCCCGCGTTGAAGCCGACAACTGCATCGGGTGCGGCGCATGTCGCCGGGCATGCCCCCGCCATGCGATCACCATGGTGCCCCGCACTCCCCTGCGTGACAAACCCGACCACACCCGCAGCCCACTGATCGCCGCCGTCGACACCGACCTCTGCATAGGATGCGGCGCATGCCAGTATGCATGTCCCGTCTTCGACTCCCATCCATTCAAAGCCATCATCGTCGATGGCGAATGCTGAAACCCATGAAACCATCACCGCAATGAAACAATATCTCGACCTTCTAAGCCACATTCTCGAACATGGCACCGACAAAGGGGACCGCACCGGCACCGGCACACGCAGCGTCTTCGGCTATCAGATGCGATTCAACCTCGAGGAGGGCTTCCCGCTGCTCACCACCAAAAAGCTCCATCTCAAGTCAATCATATACGAACTGCTGTGGTTTCTGCGCGGCGACACCAACGCCCGATGGCTGCAGGAGCGCGGCGTGCGCATATGGAACGAATGGGCATCGCCCGACGGCGATCTGGGGCACATCTACGGCTATCAGTGGCGCTCGTGGCCTGCCTACGACGGCGGTTTCATCGACCAGATTTCCGAGGCCGTGGACACCATCAAAAACGACCCGGACTCGCGCCGCATAATCGTGAGCGCATGGAATGTGGCCGACCTCAAAAACATGAATCTCCCCCCCTGCCACGCCTTCTTCCAGTTCTACGTGGCCGACGGACGGCTGTCGCTCCAGCTCTATCAGCGCAGCGCCGACAGCTTTCTGGGCGTGCCCTTCAACATCGCCTCCTACGCGCTGCTGACCATGATGATGGCGCAGGTGTGCGGGTTGCGTCCCGGCGATTTCATCCACACCCTGGGCGACGCCCACATCTACAACAACCACTTCGAGCAGGTGCGTGAGCAGCTGTCGCGCACTCCCCGCGCGCTCCCCACAATGCGCATCAATCCCGACGTGCATTCGATCTTCGATTTCAAATACGAGGATTTCACCCTCGAGAACTACGATCCGCTCCCCCACATCAAAGGTGAGGTGAGCGTCTGAGAGTCATCAACCGCGCGAAAGTGCGTAATTTCAAATCAGTCTATCATGAACATAGCAATAATAGCGGCAGTGACAGCCGACAACGCCATAGGGCGCGGAGGCGACCTGATTTTCCACATCCGGGAGGACCTCAAGAGATTCAAGACTCTCACCATGGGCCACACTGTGGTCATGGGGCGCCACACATGGGACTCCCTGCCCAAGGGCGCACTCCCCGGTCGCCGCAACATAGTGGTGACGCGCAACCGCTCGCTCACCTTCCCCGGCGCAGAATCGGCGGCATCGCTGCCCGACGCCATCGAGCTCGCACGCGCGGCTGGCGAGACTGAGGCCTTCATCATCGGGGGCGCGCAGATCTATGACGCGGCAATCAACCTGGCCGACAGACTCGAGCTAACCATGATCGACGCCACAGCGCCCGACGCCGACGTCCATTTCCCCGCCGTCGATCCCGCCTTATGGCAGCAGACCGACGCCAAAGGCCCCTTCACCGACGAAAAAACGGGCGTCAGCTACCGTTTCGTTTGTTTTTCCCGAAAATAACCCGTAACTTTGCAGTGACTGCGGCTGAGGCTCCGGCCCACACGCCTCAGAATCATTGCCCTGGTAGTTCAACGGATAGAATAGGAGTTTCCTAAACTTTAGATAGCAGTTCGATTCTGCTCCGGGGTACATAATCTTACCGACAGCCCCGAATGAAGCCGAAAGCGTCAACGATAATGCGAGTGCTGCTCGTCGGGGCAATCGCCCTGATGGTGGCGGCGTGTGCCTCCATAGGGCGCCCCGAGGGTGGCCCCAGGGATGAGAAAGCGCCCGAGTTTCTGCGCGCCAATCCCGCGCCCGGCTCCCTCAATGTTTCCCGAAACCGCATCGATCTCTATTTCGACGAAAATCTGAAGCTCGACGACGCCCTCAACAAGGTGGTGGTATCGCCGGTGCAGCAGGAGAACGCACGCGTCACCGCCAACGGCCGGCATCTGTCGGTAGAGTTCCGCGACTCGCTGAAACCGGGCACCACTTATGTGGTGGATTTCGGCGATGCCATCCGCGACCTCAACGAAGGTAATATTCTCGACGGTTTCTCTTACGATTTCTCAACCGGCGACACGCTCGACTCCCTTGTGGTGTCGGGCATGGTGTTCCAGGCCCGCAACCTCGAGCCGGCGCAGGGTATGCTGGTGGGTATCTACAGCAATCTCGCCGACTCGGCCATCTCCACCCTGCCGCTGGAACGTATCGCCAAGACCAACCAGTATGGCCAGTTCTCTGTCCGCGGTCTCAAACCGGGCGACTACCGCGTGTATGCCATCGACGACCGCAACCGCGACTGGCACTGGGACCGCACGGAGGATGTGGCATTCTACCCCCTGACCGTCTCCCCCTCGACCGTGCCGGTCTCCGTGACCGACACTCTGCGCGCCAGCGACGGCACCGACTCGGTGGTGACACGCCAGGCATGGCACAATCTCCCCGACGATCTGCTGCTCACATGGTTCAACGAGGAATACCGCTCGCAATATCTGCGCGACAACAAACGCACCTCGCAGCGCACTCTGGAGCTGAAATTCGGTGCGCCGCTCGACTCTATGCCGCAGCTGCGCCTGCTCAACGGCCCCGCCGCCGGCCGTTCGCTTTACGATGTGGCGGTGATGGAGACCCGTGCGGAACGCGACTCGCTGGTGTTCTGGCTTGCCGACACCACGCTGGTCAACCAGGATTCAATCTATCTGGAGGCACGCTACCGCAAGACCGACACTCTCGACTGTCTGGTATGGCAGACCGACACTCTTAAGATGTTTTACAAGCGCCCCAAAGTCAAACCGAAAAAGAGCAAGGAGCGCAAAGACACCGCCGACACGGCTGCCGTAAAAATCAATTTTCTCAACATCATCATCGACGGCGGCAACACGCAGGAACTTCACAAGCCGCTGGTTTTCAAGGCAACCGAACCGCTGCTGATGCCTGCCGAAGGCTCATGGCGACTGGAAACTCTGGTCGACACGCTTTGGGTGCCCGTGAAAGATGCGCGCATGGTGCCCGACTCCACCTCGGCCTGCCGTCTGCTGGTGGAGTATCCATGGAAGTCGCAGGGGCGCTACCGCATTCATGTCGATTCGGCGGCAATATACAATCTCTACGGCCAGTTCAACAAGCCGATTCTGACCGAACTCGACGCCAAAGCCATCGAGGAATATGGCAACATTTATGTCAACATCACCGACATAGCGCAACTGAATCTGCCCGACACGGCGGCAGTGTATGTGGAGTTGCTCGACAGCTCCGACGACCCGGTGCAGACAGCGCGTGTGCGCGGCGGCACTGCCCGCTTCCACTACGTGGATCCCGCCACATACTATCTCCGGGCCTATATCGACCTCAACGGCGACTCGGTGTGGACAACCGGCTCGGTGAAGCTGAAACGACTCCCCGAGGATGTGTTCTATTATCCCAAGAAACTCGTGCTGCGCAAAAACTGGGACCTCGACCAGTCGTGGTCGCTCCTCGAAACCCCTGTCGACGCCCAGAAGCCCAACGACATCAAGCGCAACAAACCCAAGCTGAAAGAGTCGGAGCGCGACGATTCGGAATATGACGAAGAGGAGGAGGACTACTATGGCGGCGACGACATGTGGGGCAATGGCGCCACTTACAACAACGCCCGCAACAACAGTTCGCGCCGTTCGGCGGGCGGCGGTGGCAGCGGTTTTGGCGGCGGTTCGCGTGCCAACAACCGCCCTGTCAGGCGGTGACAATCTAAATACCCTCAATTTATGAGCCTCGGAAAAGACATGATAAAGGAACCGCGCATGTGGCGGCTGGTACTCGAACCAACGCCGGCATCGCTCTGCGCCATGGCGTTCTCGCCCTATGAGCATCATGCCATGATTTCCGAGGAGATTCCTTTCGGTCCCGAGATGTCGCCGCTCAAGGCTCTCCAGGAGGCGGTCTACGCCAATCCCCTGCTCCTGAGCGATTTCAGCGATGTGACGGTACTGGTGGCTTCCAGGCGATTCCTCGTGGTGCCCGACACAGTCGACTCTCCCGAAAAGATGTCGGCGGTCTTCGCCGAGGCGTATGCTCCCGCCAATGCGCCGGTCGAACTGATTGCAGATACCCTGCCGGGAATGAACGTGCGGATAATAATGGAGCTGCCGGCCGATACTCTGGGATTTCTGCGCCGCACATTCAACAATCCGCGCATAGCGCACCCGCTCACCCCGCAGGCGCTCTATTTCCACAGCAAATATCAGCAGCGCGCTCCGGGTAAAATGCTGGTGAACCTGCGGGGCGACCGATGTGACATTGTGGTGCTCGGCGACGACGCCCCCATGCTGCTCAACTCCTACGAAATACACCATCCGATGGATGCCGTCTACTATGTGATGGCCGTGCGCAAGGAATTCGACATACCTCCCTCTCAGGAGATTATTCTGGCAGGCGACACCGCCTCGCGTGGCGACGTCGCACCACAGCTGCGCCGCTTCGTGCGCTACGTGATGCCCGCCATATTTCCCTCGGCCATGTTCCGTGCCGGCCGCGCATCGCTGCGCACCCCCTTCGAGATAGTCGTGTCGCCCCTTACACTCTAAACTCTAAACCTTCAACCCTAAACCTTCAACTCACTCCCCGCCACCCCGTCCAATGCGTATAATCAGAGGAAAATATGGCCGCCGGCGCTTCGACGTGCCCACCAACATCACAGCCCGCCCCACCACCGATTTCGCCCGCGAGAACATTTTCAACGTGCTGGAGAATCTTGTCGATTTCGAGGGTGATGCCCCCGATGCGCTCGACCTGTTCGCCGGCACCGGCGCCGTGTCGTTCGAATTCCTGTCGCGCGGATGCCGCTCGGTGACATCGGTGGAAAAAGCATCCACGCAGGCCTTATTCATCCGTAAAGTGGCGCAGACCCTCGGCGACAGCAATCTGCATTTGGTCAAGGGCGACGCACTGCGCTACATCGAAGCCTCGCCCCGCAGCTTCGACATCGTTTTCGCCGACCCTCCCTACGACCTGCCCGGCTTTGCCGAAATCCCCGGGAAAGTGCTCGCGTCGCGGCTGCTGCATCCCGGCTCGCTCTTCGTGCTCGAGCATTCCGGCAAACACGACTTCTCCTCGCTCCCCCACTTCCTGGAGCACCGCGCCTACGGCTCCGTCAACTTCTCCCTTTTCCGCATCCCCTCGGAAATATCTTGAATCCGACAAACTGTTGTGACGCAATAAAGAAACGCTCCCGCACGGCAGGAGGCTGTGCGGGAGCGTAAGGGGTAGCGGGTGCCGGCGGCTGGAAAGCCGCCGTTCCACAGGGGGAACCGCCGTTATGTGGGTTTACTTTTCGAGGCGGGCCTTCATGGCTGCGGTCTCGGCTTCGTAGCCGGGTTTGGCCAGGAGGGCAAACATGTTGCGCTTATAGGCTTCTACGCCGGGCTGGTTGAAGGGGTTGACGCCGAGGATGTAACCCGAGATGCCACAAGCTTTCTCGAAGAAGTAGATCAGTTCGCCCAGATGAAGCTCGGTGAGCGAGGGGATGGTGATGAGGATGTTGGGCACTCCACCGTCGACGTGGGCGATGCGGGTGCCGAGTTCGGCCATCTTGTTCACTTCGTCGACATGCTTGCCGGCGAGATAGTTGAGGCCGTCGAGGTTGGCTGCGTCGGAGGGGATGATTTTCTCTTTCTCGGGCTTGGCTACTGAGATTACGGTTTCGAAGATGGTGCGTTCGCCATCCTGAATCCACTGACCCATGGAGTGGAGGTCGGTGGTGAAGTCGACGGCTGCGGGGAAGATGCCTTTGTGATCCTTGCCTTCGCTTTCGCCGTAGAGCTGTTTCCACCATTCGCCGAAGAAGTGGAGTTTGGGGCAGAAGTTCACGAGGATTTCGGTCTTCTTGCCGGCGCGATAGAGTGCGTTGCGGGTGACGGCATAGAGGAATGCGGGGTTGAAGTCGTTGGCCTCGGTGGTGGCGGCCTCCATGCGGCGGGCGCCCTCCACGAGAGCCTTGATGTCGAAACCGGCTACGGCTATGGGGAGCAGACCCACGGGGGTGAGCACCGAGAAACGGCCGCCTACGTTGTCGGCGATCACATATGTCTTATAGCCCTCTTCGGTGGCAAGCTGACGCAAAGCGCCCTTCTTGGCGTCGGTGATGGCCACGATGCGGTTGGCAGCCTCTGCCTTGCCCACTTTGGCCTCGAGCTGCTCTTTGAGCAGACGGAAAGCGATGGCGGGTTCGGTGGTTGTGCCCGACTTGGAGATGACCACGATGCCGAAATTCTTGTCGCTGAGGAAGTCCTGCAGTTCGTTGAGATAGTCCTCGCCGATGTTCTGGCCGGCAAAGAGCACATTGGTGCGACGGGCGTCGCCTGCGGGACGGAAGTTGGCGAAAGTGTCGCTGAGAGCCTCGATCACGGCCTTTGCGCCGAGATATGAGCCGCCGATGCCGATTGCAACCACATAGTCGCAGCTCTGGCGGAGCTTTTCGGCGGTGGCGTTGATGTCGTCGAGAAGCGAGTCAGGAGTATCGGTGGGGAGCTTTACCCAGCCGAGGAAGTCGTTGCCGGCGCCTGTGCCGTTGGCAACCTTGTCGAGCGCTTCCTTACCTTCGGGATTGAGGACCTGGATCTGCTCGCCGGTGACGGTCTGGAGCACATCCTTGATGTCTACTTTTATTGTTTCCATAATTTAGTTATATGTGTAGTTGAAATTTCATTAATAGCCGGGACCGGCCCGGGTCAGGAGTCTTTGCTTCCGGAGGGGATTTCAGAGACCTTTATCAGTTCAAGGCGCGAGGATGATTTCTGCTTCACCTCAAACCTGAGAGCGCCCAGCACTATGGCCTCACCGACGTCGGGAATGGTGCCGGTGGCGTCGAGGATATACCCCGCGAGCGTCTGATAGTCGTCGCTCTCGGGAATGTCGAGATGATATGTGTTGTTGACATGTTCGATTTCCACGCGGCCCGAGAACTCGTAGACACCGTCGGCAAGCTTGCGCTCGATGATCTCGGTGGTGTCATGTTCATCCTGAATGTCGCCGCAGATCTCCTCCATCAGGTCCTCGAGAGTGACCATGCCGGCGGTGCCGCCGAATTCGTCGACGATCACGGCGATCGACCGTTTCTCCGATAGCAGGCGTCGCATCATTTTCGAGGCAAGAAGAGCCTCGGGAGCATAGACGATGGGCTTTAGCTGCAACTTCCAGTCGCGGCCGGGGGTAAACAGCTCGCTCACATGTATATAACCTAAAATATTGTCAATATCCTCGCGGAAAACCAGAATCTTGGAGCGGCCCGAGGAGGTGAAGAGGTCGGCCAGCTCCTGGCGCGAGGTGTTGTCGATGTCGACAGCCACAATCTCGTTGCGTGGCACCATGCAGTCGCGCAGATGCGTCTCCGAAAAATCGAGGGCGTTGTGGAAAATCTCCACCTCGCGCTCCACCTCGGCGTTTTCATCGGCCTTCTCGTCGATGGTCTGCTCGAGATAGTCGTTGAGGTCGCCCAGCGATATAATGCCCATGCGGGGGTTGTCGTCGCGGATGCCGAAAAGACGCATCAGCAGGTTGGAGATCCATGTGGAGAAGAGCGACACGGGGTAGAGGATGCAATAGAGCAGAGCCGTGAAAGGCGCCACCAGACGCAGCGAGCGGTTGGGGTTGATGCGGAATGTGGATTTAGGCAAAAACTCGCCTGTGAGGAGAATCACCAGCGTGGAGATCAGCGTCTGGCTCACAAGAATCCATGCCTGCTCGCCGGGCACGCCGGCAAGCCACGAGGCAAGCAGCGGCTCCACCATTTTGGCGAAACCGATGCCGTAGATCACCAGCACCACATTGTTGCCTACAAGGATGGTGGAGATGAAGAAGTTTGGATTGCTGTAGAAAAGGCTGAGGCAGCGCCCTATGAGTCCGCCCTTCTGGATGTCAAGCTCCACGCGCACCCTGTCGGAGCTGACGAAAGCGATCTCGACACCCGAGAAGAGAGCCGAGAAGGCGAGCGAAACCAGAGTTATGATCAGCCAGGTTAAATCAAACATGGTATAAGAGCTTGTTTAAGACGTTATTGCTGACGGCTCACGAAATCGGAGGCCGGGAAGATGCCCATGGGATGGCGGATGGTGTAGTCGGTCATGTTTTCGTCCGACTCGAAGCCGACACCCTCGATCACGCGGTCGCTGCGCTCGATGTGGATAAAGGAGTCGCTGTAGAGCTTGCGGCTGTTCTGATCCCAGAAAAGCTGCTCGGTGAGGAAGCGGTCGCCGGCGATGTTGCGCATGCGCACATTGCGGTCGAAACGCCACAGCTTCTTCTGACTCCAGAACGTGGCGGTGTCGGCCGTGAAAGTGCCGGTCTCCTTCATGTCGTTGTCATATTGAATAACAAAAATGCCGCCGGGAAAGTTCCAGTGAGGCTCGCGGGCCTCCTCGAACATCAGCCACAGGGGCGATGTTATGTGGTAGCGGGTGTAACCCGAATCAGAGATCGTGGTGGATACGTCGATGGTACGCATCGTGGGGAATGTCTCGGGGTCGGCCGAGATGCGGATGGTCTCGCGCTTCTCCTGGGAGCAGGCCGAGGAGAGCACGCAGGCGGCGGCAGCGGCGAGCACCGCAGCCGGCAACATCCTCATTGACACCCTGCGTCGCATCATCTGAGTTTATCCTGCCAGAACCAGATTTCGTTGATGTTCATGCCTAAGGTCACCTGGAAATAATCCTCGGAGACGAGTTTCTGGGGGGAACCCTGGCGGTGGCGCCACTCGAAGGTGAGGTTGATCATCGTCTTGGACGAGGGCGCGGGGAGTCCCAGACCCAGCGACATTCCATGCTCCTTGACATTGTTGGCGCCTGCCTTGATATAGTCCTGCCCGAAGAACGCACCGGCGCGATAGTTGATGCGGCGGAAATAGTTGCCTCGGCGTGCGCCTGCATACTGGGCGCCGAAAGCCCATTTCCAGCGGTCGGCAAAACGGTTTTCGGGGTCGATCACATGGTCGAAACCTTCGATAGCCTTGTAAGCCATCCCCTTCCAGGGCTGATAGGTGTAGTCGGCGGTTACGGTGAGCTGTTTTTTCCAAATCCACGCCACGCCGGCGCCCCAGGTGTCAGGCATCTTGTATTTTCCGGCCATGCTGCGGTCGGCGTAGCCGATGGTGTCGTTCTTGGTGTCCTGATTGACATCATATTTCACGCCGTAGGATTTGCCGTGGAGCGACTTTGCAGGCTGCCATATAAGGCCGAGCGACAGCTGGTTGTCGCGGTCGAGATTGAAATGGCCCTGCACGCCCACCCGGATGTTGTAATCGCGGATCTCCATCACGCGCTCGAAGAGCGTGGTGGTGCCGTTGTCAGTGCCGTAGACATAAGCGTCGTTGAGCAGATTGCCGAACATATAGCTGACGTTCACACCGGCCGACAGCCCCTTGAACGGACGCGCGGCCAGACCCACAAACAGCTCGTTGACCGTACCCGAACCACTGTACTGGTTGGTGCCGTTGGCTATTTCGTTGCCGAAAGAGTAGCCCACCTGCGACCAGGGCACAAGACCCACACACATGCCGCCGTAGCGGGTTAGGGGAAACTGCAGGGTGATGTAGTCGAGTCCGCCGGTGAAATCGTGACCAGCCTGACGCTGGCCGCCGACAGTCTCGTTGGTCTTGAGATATTTGACGTTGGCCGCCATGTCGAACAGGAAAGTCACCGAGTCGATTGCGGCGTATGATGCAGGGTTCATGAAATTCACGCTGTGGCCGTCGCTGAGGGCAATGCCGACTCCGCCCATAGCCTTCTGGGCGGTGTTGGCGTGATCGTTCAGCGAGCCGTAGCCCAGGCGCGAGTAGGGCGAGATTTCGGCGTTCTGGGCCTGAGCGGCGGTGCAGGTCGCAATTGCCACTGCAATTGCCGCGAGAAACTTTATGGCGGTTTTTTTCATATCCGGGATAAATGAGATGAGTTGGTTCAGGTGTCGGCGCGCTGCGCTTTCACGGAATGGAGGAGTATGGATAGAAGCCCTTTGGTGACCAGACAGTGGTCGACGGTGACGGGATAGTCGAGAAACGAGCTTACATGTTTTGACCAGCCGCCGGTGAGCACCACGCGGGTGCCTTCGGGGAGCAGCGAGCGATAGTAGTTCAGCTCTGCCACCACTCCGCGCACGGCTCCTGCGCGCATGGCTGTGGTAGTGTCGTAGCCGAAGGAGGGGGTGTCGCCATAGCCGTTCACCTCGGGGAGGCGGGCGGTGAAACTGCGCAACGCCCTCAGGCGCATGCCCACTCCGGGGGCTATGTTGCCGCCGAGATAGCAGCCGTCGGCGGTGACAACGTCGTAGGTGACGGCAGTGCCCATGTCAACCACCAGAAGCGGTTCGCCAGGAAACATGCTCCAGGCGCCCACAGCGGAGGCGATGCGATCGGGGCCGAGAGTGCCGGGAGTGCGGTAGCCGATCTCCACGGGGAGCGGGAGCGCCACCGAAAGCTCGCGGGCGTCAACCCCGAGGCGTCCCAGCTCGGCAGTGATGCGTGAGCCGTTGCCTGTGACGGAGCAGCAGAGCGCCCTTGCCGGGCGGTAACGGTCGACGATGCGCGCCAGCACGGCGGCATCGAGGCGCGGAAGCGTCTCCTCGTCAAGGAGGTTAGTCCCGTCCCAGACAGCGATTTTCACTGAGCTGTTGCCCTGATCAATGGTAATATCCGGCATTTTTTTATTATTAAACAAGCTCTTAACGGCGCTTCTGGTTCTTCTGCTGTTCGCGGAGGATGGCCTGCTGACGCTTCTGAGCCTCCTCCAGACGGGCCATGAAGCCCGATTTCTTTTTAGGCTTGGCCGCATGGGCCTTCATGGCGGCGCGCATCTTCTCCTCGTTGGTGAAGACGCGGAAGAGCCATGTCTGGATAATGGTGATGAGCAGCGACAGGAAATAGTAGTAGCTCAGGCCCGAAGCATAGTCGTTGAAGATGAACAGGAACATCACCGGCATCAGATACATCATCCACTTCATGCCGGGCATGGTCTGCGACTGGCTCTGCATGTTGATGTGGGTGTAGATGATGTTGGTGGCGGTCATGAGCAGACAGAAAAGGCTCACGTGGTTGCCATACCAGGGGATGCTGAACGGGAGAGTGAAGATATAGTCGGGCGCCGAAAGGTCGGTGGCCCACAGGAAGTGCTGGCCGCGAAGCTCGATGGCCGACGGGAAGAACCAGAACATGGCGATGAGCACAGGCATCTGCAGCAGCATGGGCAGACAGCCCGACATGGGGCTGGCGCCGGCCTGCGAGTATAGCGCCATGGTCTTCTGGCTGCGGGTCATGGCATTTTCCTGACCGGGATATTTGTCGTTGATGGCCTTGATTTCGGGAGCGAGCAGACGCATCTTGGCCTGCGATTTATAGCTCTTGTAGGTGAAGGGGAAGAGTATGAGCTTGATGAAGAGAGTGAGCAGGAAGATTATCAGGCCATAACTCTTGATGAATGTGCTCAGGAATGTGAACACGGGGATGATAATCAGCGTGTTGATCCACCGGAAGATGGGCCAGCCGAGGGGGATGAGATTGGTGAGGTCGAGCGAATCCTTGTCGGCACCGGGAATCTCTTTGTCGAGACTGCTCAGCAGCGGGTAGAGGTTGGGACCCATGAAGATGTCGATGGTGATGGGGTTGGCCTCCGAGGCGCTGTAGTCCATGAAAGCCTCCGAGGCGAGAGCTTTCACGAAATCGGGATCTTTCTTGAGGTCGGTCGATGCCACCTCGGCCGATGTGAAACATGTGCGGGGAATCATCACCATGGAGAAGAACTGGTTTTTATAACCGATCCACTTCAGGCGCTGGGTGAGTTCGTCGGTCTGTTCGCCCTGGGCACCGAGGTCGTCGGGCGAGTCGCCCACATATTTATAATATAGGCCTGAATTGCGCTCCTCGAAAGTGCGGCCACGCTCGTTGCGGCCCATTTTCTGGCTCCAGATGAGTTTGGCGTTGGCCACAGAGATTGGTATCACCTTATCCATACCCTTCTGTATCATCTCCATGCGCACCACATAACTACCCTTGGGCAGGGTGTAGCGGAAGCCGAACTGCCCGCCGCCCGCCATGTCGAGAGTCATTTCCACCACCGAGTCGCTCACCTGGCGGGGAGTGAAGAAGAAATCGGCGGTGTTGATGCGCTGGGTGGCCGAGGTCAGCTCAAACGAATATTTGTTGCAGCCGGGACGGCAGATTTCCACGTCGGCGGTGTCGATTTTCTCAGATTTGGCGTCGGCGGGGAGGTAGCTCTTGTAGTCGAGCAGGGTTGCGCGCGATATGTAGCCGCCCTGGTTGGAGATTTCAAGCGAGAGCTTGTCGTTGCCCAGTTTCACTGTGCCCGCTTTGCCGGTGCGGTGCGAGGCAAACTGGCCGTAGCGGCGGGTGTCGGACAGCACCTCGCGGATATTTTTCACAGCCTCGTTGCGCGTCGACAGGGTGATGTCGCGCGAGAGGCGGTTGGCAATCACGTCGTTATAGTCGAGTGTGGTGTCGGCAGTCTGCACGCTTCCGGTCACCTCGCCGTTGACCATTGCCAGACGCACCGAGGGGGTGTTGTAGACATAGCTGTCGCCGTCGCCCTGACGCACACCCCCCTCGCGGATGGCGGCGGGGATAGCGG
>ULWO01053637.1_pt1 | contig 28460 bp, 18 predicted proteins | sample 1960421 | NCBI WGS metagenome assembly ULWO01 (sample SAMEA4835814, study PRJEB28245) | human gut metagenome | biome: gut microbiome; material: fecal sample | place: Denmark | collected 2008 | reverse complement strand
AAGGCGCCCGCGAATCTCGGCTCCGGACTCTCCCAAGAGAGCTCCCAGCTGATCGAACTGCGCTGCCGAGAGTTTTAAAGCTACCTCGGGTTCGGCCCACACACTGCGCGCCGGAATGGTCGAAGCAAGGACCACGCCGTTGCGATCGAAAATTTGACCGCGCTGCGCAGGCACCGGAAGCGTGCGGGCGTAGCGCGCTTCGCCTTGCTTTTGCAAAAAGGCCGTCGAGATGCCGCACTGCAGCCAGAACGCTTTGCCGAGCACCGCAACCAGGCCGATAAAAAAGAGACAAAAGACCACCTTGCTTCTCGTGGCGGAAATTTCCGCACTGAGCAAAGCTTCTTCGCCGCTGTCCGTTCGACGCTTCTTCGGCGACGTGTCTTCGCGCCAGAAGGCAACCGCCTTCTCGCAAACGGCCGATCGAATCCGTTCAAAGAACCCTGAAGGCGTCATTTGCGCACCTCCATGTGTTCCTTTAAGAGCACCTGCGGCTCGACTTCAAACAAAACCGTGTTGTTGACGTCGGCGGCGATAAACCCCATCTCACCCGCACGGCGCGAAACGGCCGCCGGCAGCGCCGCCTTGGAAAGATCGAGCGCCAACTGGCTTGAATCGTCGGCCAGTTTGCGCGCAACATCGTTGGCGCGCTCAATTTCAACAAAAAGCAGACGAACGCGGTATTGCGTGGTCACCAATGCGCCGGCACTCAATATCAGCACAATCGCGGACAAGAGCGCGGCAACGAAAAGAAACCGCTCGGAGACAAACGCAAGCGTATGCGGACGGTTCATCGACGTCCTCCTTTGCGTTGATCCGTTTCGGAACATTCCTGCCAGTCGGCCTCGGTACGAAGCGCGGTTCGCAACACGGCGCTGCGGGCACGCGGATTGGCTTCGCACTCTTGGTCTGAAGGCTTGATGCGTCGCAGATCGGTCCAAAGAGGCGGCGCAAAAGAGTCCGCCGGCAGCGCAATGCGTACATCAACAGCTTTGTCGGGATGGGCACCCGCGTCCAGAAAGCGCTTGACGATCCGATCTTCGAGCGAATGAAAACTAATGACCGCAAGGACGCCGTCGCAAGCAAGCAGACTGCCTGCGGCCGAGAGCGCGCGCTTTAGTTCGTCGAGCTCACCGTTGACCTGAATGCGAATCGCCTGAAAACTGCGCGTGGCAGGATGCTGCGCCGAGTCATTTTTGTTTTTCGGTACCGTACGGGCAATCAGATCGGCCAACTGAGCCGTGCGCTCAATGGGTGTTTCTTCACGCATGCGGCAGATGGCACGCGCAATTTTTCCGGCAAAACGCTCTTCGCCATAATCGCGCAGCACGCGGGCAATGTCTGATTCAGAAGCTTGGGCAAGCCACTGTGCCGCCGTCAAACCGCACGTCGTATCCATGCGCATGTCAAGCGGTCCGTCCATACGGAAAGAAAAACCGCGGCCGGCCTCGTCAATCTGAGGACTTGAAACGCCGATATCCATCAAAATGCCGTTGACCTGCGAAATGCCCAATGCCGCCAACTGTTCCTTCATTTCGGAAAAAGGCGCGTGCACGATCGAAAAGCGGGGATCGGTGATCGCGGCAGCCGATTTGATCGCTTCAGGGTCACGATCAAACGCAATGAGGCGCGCATCCGGGGCGATGCGGGCAAGAACGGCACGACTGTGCCCACCGCGGCCGAAAGTGGCGTCGATGAAAATACCGTTGCGTGCGCGGCTGACTTCGTCGGCCGCTTCCGTCAGAAGAACCGTTCGGTGAAGTGCTTGAGAATCGGTCATTTCGTCCATGTTTCCTTATCCTCAAGCGTTAAAACTGAAAGTCGCCGGCAGCCGCTTCAAAGCCCGCTGCCGCCGCTTCTTCCTCGAGTTTTGCCAGACGCTTGGCGTCCCAAAGCTCAAAGTGCTCGCCCATGCCGACGAGAGCCACTTCCTTTTCCAAACCCGCAAGAGTGCGCAGGTCAGCCGGAATCAGCACGCGTCCGGCTTTGTCGATCGTAAGATCCACGGCGCTGCCCAGCACGATGCGTTGCAGAAAACGTGCGCTGTAGGGCAAAGCCGCAATGGCTTCGCGCTTCTTTTCCCAGCGGTTCCGGGGATAAATGAGAAGGCAGCCGTCAGGGTGCCGCGTCACTGTTACTTCGAGCGCGCACGACAACGCCAGAGCCTCGCGGTGACGACTCGGCATCGTCATGCGGCCCTTGGCATCGAGCGACAGTAATGAAGTCCCCTGAAACACGGCGCAAACCTGTACAAAAACGCACGAAAATCGTGCGCGACAAGACCGCGTTCGGCAAAATATTCAAGCAAATCAGACGCTTAAAGACCGATGCGGCCGATGGCGGGAAAAATCCCCACTTTTTCCCACTCTTTCACACCGACACTCTAGCACAACGGCGCCGTTTTCGAAGTTTCCCCGCCGGTCAAAATGACATCAAAGTCCTTGTTTTCGCTTTTGTTTTTCGGTGTCGAGATTCCGAAACATCAGAACAGATCCGACGCGCGAACGGTTTTCAAATACCGACGCACCGACGGCGTTTCCGGGTAAATGGTCTGCACATCATTCCAAAAGGCGGAAGAATGATCGAAATGCCGCAGGTGGACAAGCTCGTGCACGATGACATAGTCCAACGCCGCCACAGGTAAACAGATCAAACGCCAAGAAAGCCGTATTGCACCTTGTCGCGTGCAGCTGCCCCACTGCTTTTTGGCATTGCTGATACTGACTTTCTTCGGATGCAGACCTGTTTTGTCCGCCCAAAAGGAGACGCGCTCGGACAAGCGTTCCGCAAAACGTTCTTTGAGCCACTTCTGCACAACGGCTGCAATTTCCTCGGCAGAAGCTGTAGCCTCAGCACGGACAAGCAGCTCATCAGCGTAAGCGGATTGTTGCGTACGAGCAGTGTTCGGGTCACAGCGTAGCCTAAGAACTTTTCCTTCATAAGCCACACGTCCGCCGTCGCAGAGATGAGCACTGAGCGGATTGGCGTTGCGGCGGCTTTCGAGCTGCGCTTTTTGCATGCACATCCAAGAAGCGACTTTTTCCAGATTCTCCTCGATGAATCGAGTAAGGGCCCGTTGACTGATTCGCGTCGGACACGAGACACGCACGCGCCCTTCGCGCACCGAAACGCGAAGATATTTGAAGCGTCCGCGCACCACATTGTCCCAGCAACTGCGGCGCGCGAGCTCCAACGCCTCTTCGCGACGCTCAAGCGGCTTCGACTGCTGCATGTCGATTACTTGTCGGCGCCGGACTCAAATCGCTCGATTTCGGATTCGATCCAGGTGCGCACTTCTTCGTTGAGTTCGTGTGCGCTCTTGCCCTCTGTGGCTATGACCGGACCAACGCTTACCGTGATCAACCCCGGATACTTGGCAATGCTATTGCGCGGCCAGCAACGGCCGGAATTGAGTGCCACGGGAACCACGCTGGCTCCGACGGATATCGCAAAGCGAGCGCCTCCTGTTTTGTAAACCGTATTTTTGTCTCCCGGTTTGGTACGCGTCCCTTCCGGAAACAAAAGCACCCACCAACCGCGTTTGACAAAGGCTCGCCCGCGCTCCAAAAAGAGCTGATAGGCGCTGCGGCCTTCCTTGCGATCAATGGCAATCATGCGCATGCTCTTTAGGGCCCAGCCGAAAAACGGAATCATGTGCAGGCTTTTTTTATACACAAAGCCGGCCGGATTACCGAGAATAAGCGGCAAAAAGAGCGTCTCCCACGCCGACTGATGTTTGCTCAGAACCACCACGGGAGTCTCGGACGATCTGGGCAAATTCTCCAAACCGATGACGCGATAGTTCACGCCGCAGATCACGCGCAAAGAATTGACCATCAGGCGGCACCAGACCAAAGCCACCTTTTCATACCGAAACTCGGCGCCGGCAAAGGGCCACAGCAACAGCACTGTTGTAGCCGCCGGAATCAGCGTGATTGAAAACCAAAGGTAAAAGATCCAGCCGCGAAGCGTATGCATGAAGTTGTCCTACAAAAGTTTGGGCCTTTGACGACAAAACCGGCAGCGCCTTCCTTCAGCAGGAAGGCCCTCTGCCGGTTTCGCTCGCTCTTTTGAGTCAGAGCCTCATCAGATGGCTAGACGAGAGAGCTCGGCCACACGGTTCATCAACGCGTACAAACGCTTCAGAAGCGCCAGACGGTTCAAGCGCAACTTCTCGTCTTCGCTGTTGACCATCACGTCGGCAAAGAAGGCGTCGACGGGATCCTTCAAAGGCGTCAACGTGGCCAGCATGCCTTCGTACTCACCCTTTTCAAAGAAGAGCTTGGCAATCGGCTCATGATCGCCCAACACGTCATAGAGCTTCTTTTCGGCTTCTTCGACCAGAAGTGCGTCGTCAACTTCCCCTGTCTGCACATCGGCCGACTTCTTGAGAATATTGGCAATGCGCTTGTTGGCGGCAGCCAAACTGGCCGACTCGGGCAACTGCATGAACTTGTGCACGGCAGCAAGCTTCCTGGGCGTCTGAGCCAAATCCGTGTCGTGCTTGGCGAGCACCGCATCGACTTCCTGCGCGCTGTAACCGGCTTCGCGCATCATCACGCGCAAGCGATCGAAGAAGAAGTGCGTCAGCGCTTCGGAAGCATCGGTCACACCTTCAACCTTCGTTTCGACAGCAAAGGCGATTGCCACGAGTTCGTCGAGCTTCACCGTAAGGTTCTTTTCGATGAGCATGCGAAGAACGCCCAAGGCGTGGCGGCGCAGCGCAAACGGATCTTTGTCACCGGTGGGCATCTGGCCGATGCCGAACATGCCGGCCAAGGTTTCAAGCTTGTCGGCAATGGCAAGCGCCGTTGCCACCGGACCGTCGGGAAGTTTGTCACCGGCAAAGCGCGGCAGATAATGCTGCGAAATGGCCTGTGCCACTTCCTCGGCTTCGCCGTCGTGACGGGCGTAGTACTCGCCCATAATGCCCTGCAGTTCGGGGAATTCGCCCACCATGAGCGTACGAAGGTCAGCCTTGGCAAGTTCGGCCGCACGTTCGGCCTTCACAGCATCGGCACCGATTTTCTCGGCAACGGCGTGAGCAATGGCTTTGACGCGCAACATACGTTCGCCCTGGCTGCCGAGCTTGTTGTGGTACACCACATGAGACAGACCGGGAACGCGGCTTTCCAACGTCGTCTGGCAGTCCTGCGTGTAGAAGAATTCGGCATCGGCCAAACGCGCGCGCACCACGCGGGCGTTGCCGGCCACGATTTCCTTGCCGCCGTCGGTGGCATGAATGTGCGACACCAGGCAGAAGCGATTCATGAGCTTACCCTGCGCGTCACGCATCGGGAAGTACTTCTGATTGGTCTGCATCGTCAGAATCAGGCATTCTTCCGGTACAGCGAGGAACTTTTCTTCGAATTCGGAAATGTAGATCACGGGCCATTCGGTGAGCGAATTGGCTTCATCGATCAGATCTTCGGGCGCAATAAGCGTGCCGCCGGCCTTCTCTGCCGCTTCGTGCAGAAGCGTCACAAGCATCTCGCGGCGTTTGGCGTAGTCGGCCATCACGTGGCCCGTTTCGCGCATCGTTTCTTCGTAGGCGTCAGCCGAAGCGATTTCAATTTCACCGGCGCTTTCAAAGCGATGCCCCATCGTGGTGCGGCCGGCCTTCAGACCGAACATTTCGACGTCCACAATGTCTTCGCCGTAGAGCGCAACAAGGTGCTTGACGGGACGCACGAACTGCACAGTCGTCACGCCGTCGGCAAGTTGGTAGTTCATCACCTTCGGAATCGGCAATGCCTTGACGGCATCTTCAAGGGCCTTTTGCAAAGCATCCTTAACGGTCACACCGGCGCGAACGCCCGTATAGACCAATTGCTCGTTCTTGCCGTCATTGACGCGCTTAAGTTCAGAGACATCCGCCGTGATGCCCAGGGCGGCCATCTTCTTAGTCAAGGCAGCCGTGGGCTTGCCTTCGGCGTCAAGCCCCACTCGTACCGGTACGAGACGCTGTTCAAACGCCTTGTCCGGACTCTTTTCGAGCACTTCGGTGATCAGAACACCCATGCGGCGGGGTGCGCCGTAAGCCTTGACCGTACTCGTTTCGGTGAGCATCGATTGCGCAGCCAGCGACTTGTGAACGCCGGCAGCAAAGGCTTCGGACAACTTTTTCAGAGCCTTCGGCGGGAGCTCTTCGGTTTGCAGTTCAACAAATAAGCTCTTCATTTTTTATCTTCTCTCGCGACAAACTGGTAAATGGACTTATGCCTTGAGCATCGGGAAGCCCAGGCGTTCGCGCGAGTCGTAGTAGCTCTGCGCCACAGCGCGACTGAAGTTGCGAATACGGGCGATGTAGGCGGCGCGTTCGGTCACCGAAATAGCGCCGCGAGCGTCCAGAAGGTTAAACGTGTGGCCGGCCTTCAAAACCATTTCATAAGCCGGAAGCGCCAATTCAAGCTCCATCAAGCGCTTGGCTTCGCTTTCAAAGTAGTCAAACTGCTTGAAGAGTTTTTCGGGGTCGCTCGCTTCGAAGTTGTACTTACTCTGCTCGACTTCGTTCTGATGGAAAACGTCGCCATAGGTCAGCGTGTGTTCCTGACCGAGACCGTCCTTCCACTTGGTGTAGATCAGGTCGAACACGTTGTCGCAGTTTTGCAGGTACATCGTCAGACGTTCCAGACCATAGGTGATTTCACCCGTGATCGGCTTGCATTCCAAGCCACCCACCTGCTGGAAGTACGTAAACTGCGTCACCTCCATACCGTTCATCCAGATTTCCCAACCCAGACCCCAGGCGCCGAGCGTCGGGTTTTCCCAGTTGTCTTCTACGAAGCGGATGTCGTTGACGGACGTGTCAATCCCCAAAGCACGAAGGCTCCCGAGATACAAATCCACGATATTCACGGGCGACGGCTTCAACACCACCTGATATTGATGGTGTTGATGCAAACGGTTGGGATTTTCACCGTAGCGGGCGTCCTTCGGGCGACGAGACGGCTGCACATAGGCAGCACGCCACGGTTCCGGACCGAGTGCACGCAGGAAGGTGGCCGTATGCGAGGTGCCGGCACCGACTTCGATATCAATCGGCTGCAGCAAAGCGCAGCCCTGTTTGTTCCAATACTCCTGCAGGCGCAGGATCACTTCCTGAAAGGTAATCATGGTTTTTATGAATAAATGCGCCCGGTCTCAATATGAGCTCAGTACGGGAGCGCTTGGACAAAATAATTCGGCAATTTTAGTCCATTGGACGAAAGGATGCTTTTGCCAAGAAATCAAACACTATCTGTTACGTGTCCTGGGCACAAATAAGTTGTCTTTGTCTATTATCGACTCATGCAAACCAGTCTCCTGACTTTTACCGATTCCGTCGGGATCGTTGCCTTTGCTCTTTCCGGCCTTTTTGCCGTCAAAGGCAAGAAAATCGATCCGGTAGGCGTTTTCGTCGTCGTTTTCGTCACGGCTTTCGGCGGCGGCATCGTGCGCGACCTTGTCATCGGCAACCGTCCCATGTACTGGATTGCCAATCAGGAGTATGTGTGGGCGACGCTCGCCCTGTCTTTTTTTGCTCCAATAATCGTCCGACTTTTTCAAGACAAGCTGCATCAAACCATCCTCGTGTGGCTTGATGCGGTCGGGTTGGGGTTCTTCACCGCGGGCGGCACTTCGCTCTCACTCACTTACGATCTTCCTTATCTTCCGGCCGTACTGATGGGCGTGTGTACAGGCGTCTTCGGAGGTTTGTTGCGAGACGTTTTTCTCAATCGTCTGCCGATGGTGATGTCCGACCAACTGCCTTATGCATCGGCTGCGTTTGTGGGAGCTTGGCTCTACATCGGATTTCACGTCGCCGGCGTTTCAGAATTCGTTGCATTGATGACAGCTACGTTTTTCATCGTGGGCATACGCATGCTGTGCTGGTACAAAGGCTGGAGAATCGTCCGCTATGAAGAACCAAGAGAAAAAGCGCGGTCGTCGAAAAAACAAGACGAACCGCGCATGTAGAAAACAATCTCAATACACAAGGCTAGCTTTGTCGTTAGGCTTGCTGTCGACGGACAACACGAAAGGCAAGCGTCAAGCAGCCGGCCAATAACACCACCAGAAGACCGATCAGCGGCCAATGTCCGTACCGAACAAAAGGCGTCGGAGATCCCGTGGCCGTCACCACCGTCATATCCAGATTCTGAGCGCCCTTGGAAGCCAATCGCTGCGTCATGCCGTCCGGTCCGATTAAAGCCGAGTGTGCATTTTGCACCGCCTGAATAAGCGGACGCGCCGTTTCCCGGGCTCGCATAGCACTCATCGCCGTAAATTGCGGCAAAACCGCGTCGGTAAACCACCCCAGATTCGCCGTATTGAGAATGAAACCGGGATTAGCCTTGTCCCATGCGTGCCGCAGTTCTTCACCGAACATATTCTCGTAACAGATACCGCCGGCAGCCTGGATTCCGGCCACATCAAATGAATCGCCTCCCACAGGACCTCTGAGCTGATCGGCCATCGGAATGCCCAACGCATCCACAAACCAGCGAAATCCCGTCGGAACAAATTCGCCGAAAGGCACCAAGTGGTGCTTGCGATAAATGAGTCTTGCCGGTCGATGGTTGCTCTCTGCCATCCACATGGCGTTGTAGTAGCGTCCCGGGCCCTCTCGAAAGAAAGCATTAAAGACGACAGCCGCCCCAGTTTTCTCGGCGACGTCCACCGCAGCCAGAGCCGCGCTGTCAAGACCGTCTCTCAGGGGAGTGACAATCGTGCTTTCCGGCCAAACAATCAGGTCCAGCGGCTTTCCCATTGCGGAACGATTGCTCATTGCCACGGTGCGATCAATACGAGCCGCGGCCTCTGCGGGTCGATAGGTCATCGTAACCGGCAAATCCGGCTGCACAAGACGCACTTCCAGCTTGGGACCGCGTTCGCTGTAGGTCACATCGTTGAGTGCCAGCGTCACCAAAGCCAGGGCGCCAATCGCAATGGCGTCCAGCGTTTTGAGCCACGGCTTTTTATCTTCGGCGGGAAACAACAGCTCCACGGCCAAACCCACCGTCAGAACCACAACAAACCCCACTCCATAGACGCCGGCAAGCGGTGCCCATGCTCCGAAAAAGTCTGTCGAGTAGGCGTACCCGATGGAAAGCCATCCGAAACCGGCGGGCTCTACGCCTCGCAGGAGCTCAAAAACGCTCCAAAGCGTCGGCAACAGCACAATGAGCTTGAGTCGGCGAGAAATCGGAAATGCTCGCGTCAGTCCCGTTACGGTGCCGATAAAAAGAGCCAGGACGCCCGCCAAAAGCACAATGGCGGCAACAGACAAAACCGCAGGAAGCTGCCCGTGATCGTGCAAAGAGCCGTAGCACCAGCGCAGACCAATGGAGAAAAAAGCAAGCCCCCACAGCCAGCCGACGGCAAAACCTTCTTTTTTCGTTTCCGTTCTCACGGTCGTCAGGAACAGCACAGCCAGCGACACGAGCAGAAACCAATTGGCTGCTGCAACGGAAAACGCAACACTGCCCAAAGCCCCGGCAAGAGTTGCCGCTGCCAAGCGCAGTGCAATTCCTGCCCGGCCCGTCGTTACTCTTTCAATAAAACTCATGCAGCCGTCTCGTTCGGTTGCGCGTCTTTTTCCTCAACGCGGGTCGCAGACACCAGACGTTCAACCAAGAACAGATGAGCCTGACGGTCATCGGCCGTGAGAACTTTGAAACGGAACCCGTCGATTTCCACACTCTCGCCGCGATGCGGAACGTGTTCCAGTCGATCCGTCACCAGGCCACCCACGGTTTCGCAATGCTGGTCTTCCAAATGAACATTGAAGAACTCATTGAATTGATCCAAATACGTCTCGGCCTTCACACGCCAGCGTTCGTTATCCACCGGGGTAATGTTGTCTTTGCCCAGATTGATGTTGTCGAATTCGTCGGCAATCTCGCCCACGATCTGTTCAATGACATCTTCAATCGTGATCAAACCGGACACGGAACCGAACTCATCAATCACCAACGCCATGTGGTTGCGCGTGATGCGAAAATCACGGAGCACCACATTCAGGGGCTGCGTTTCAGGAATAAAACGTGCGGGACGCAGGTGAGCCCGAACATCATAAGTCGGATCGACGAACAAACGAAGCAGATCCTTGGCGTGTAAAACACCTTTGACTTCGTCCAAGTCGCCTTCGATCACGGGAAAGCGAGAGTGGCCGCGGTTGATCACCTTGGGAAGCCACACTTCGCGCGGTTCTTCCAGATCCACGGCTTCGATCTGAGCGCGGGGGACCATCAGATCGGACGCACACAAGTGGCCGACCTTCAGTGCGCCTTCCATCATGGTCAGCGCTTCGGTGTCGATGATTTTCTGCCCGTGAGCACGCTTGAGGGTTTTGGAAAATTCCTCAGCCGTCGTCGGTTCTTTCTTAAAGAGGAAACGCAGCTTTTCAAAAAAACTGTGTTCTTCGGAGGGTGTTGTTTCTTCTGTTTGTGGTTGGTCTTGCATACTAGCCGGCAGCAATTGGATTTGCGCCGGTTACTTGATTGACATATCTGTTGAGGATAGCAAAATCAGAACGTTAGCGAAAGTAGAGATTGTGGCAAACCAACCTCCAAAAATTCCGCGCACCTCTCGAAACCCAGGTGCAAAGAGACGGAAGACCAGGAAAACAGCCTCTCCTTGCTCAAATACGGAAATGACTAGAATGAAGGCTGAGATTACCGACTCCATATCTGTTGAGAGCAACGAATCGATTCGAACTGAGTCTTTTGGTGTGCCTTCTTTTGCCTTTTTGATAACGTGATTCACATTTTTTCATCCGGCATCAAACGCCTGCCGCATCTCGAAGCTTTCCTGGCTCCGGAATACGAAACATACAAAGACTCAGACGCCGTTGTCGGCTGGGGGAAAAAAGAGACGGCTAAAAAAGCCATCTCCTACGCCAAAGAGCATCATCTTCCCTACATTGCCTTGGAAGACGGTTTTTTGCGCTCCGTCGGATTAGGCGTTAAAAACGCACCTCCGCTTTCCATTTTGGTGGATCCCGTCGGAGTTTACTACGATGCGTCTTCGGCAAGCTGCATTGAGGCGGACTGTGTTCATTACGAAGAATGGTTGTCGCCGGAACTTGCAACCCGGGCTCAATCAGCCATTGAGCGCATCGTGTCGTCGGATTTTTCCAAGTACAACTGCACGCCCTTGTGTCCGAGTGATTGGCCGGGACCGGACAACGGCGCTGTCAAGGGCCCGTATGTTCTCTGCATCGACCAAACCCAAGGAGACGCCAGCGTCCGACTTGGAGCGGCTGATGCCGAAAGCTTCAGACGGATGCTCGAAGACGCGGTCAACGATAATCCCCAAGCAACCGTCCTAATCAAAACCCATCCGGACGTATTGGCAGGAGCCAAAAAGGGTTACCTCACGCAAGCGCTCGAGGCCATCGACTGGACCGGAAGAAAAAAGCCCGTTGTCCTTACGGAAGCTTTTGCCCCCATCGGCCTCATCAAACATTGCCAAGCCGTCTACGTCGTCACCAGTCAAACGGGCTTTGAATCACTGATGGCCGGATGCAAGACCGTGATCTACGGCGTGCCTTTTTATGCAGGCTGGGGGCTGACGATTGACCGCGGGCAGGTGCCATCGCGTCGCCGCAAGGGCGTGCCTTTGACGGCTCTTTTTGCGGCGGCGTATCTTCGTGCTACACGTTATGTCAGCCCGGTCTCCGGCAAACCGATAACGCTGGAAGAGGCTTTGGATTTTCTGGAAGATGCTCGTCACTGTGAAATCCAAAACACACCGGGATTTGTGGTCACCGGTATTCGCCGTTGGAAACAACCTCATCTCAAGGCGTTTCTCGGCGCCCCCAATCGAGGCAATCGCCTCACGTTCGTGTGGGATTTTGACCCCGCACTGAAACTTGCCAAAGAACAAAATCTGCCGTTGGTTTCGTGGGCGGCCAAAACCACCGACGATATGGTCGATCAAGTCAAACAAGCCGGTGTCAATCTTCTTTTTGTCGAAGACGGCTTTATTCGTTCCGTTGGCTTGGGCTCGGATTACGAAATGCCCTATTCGCTCGTTTTCGACGACTGTGGCATCTATTACGACCCGCATCGTCCCAGCAAAATCGAGCATATTCTGAACGAAATGGGGCGGCACCCCGAACACTATCGTCGCGCCGTTGAGCGCGCTCAAGGCCTGATTCAAACCGTCGTACGTCACGGCATCACAAAATACAACGTCGGAAGCATCAACGTGACCTTGCCTGACGTTCCCCGCGACAGACGCGTGCTTCTCGTCACAGGGCAAGTGGACGGCGACGCCAGCGTACGCCGAGGCGGCGGCGACATCCAAAGCAACGCCGCGCTGCTGACCACCGTGCGCAAAAACAATCCCGACGCCTACATCCTGTATTTGGAGCACCCGGATGTGGCAAGCGGCAACCGTCCGGGCAAGATTGCCCCGGAAATGCTTCAAACTCTAGCCGATCAAACACTGCACGGCATTCGCGTGCTTGATCTGCTGCCGATTTGTGACGAATTGCATGTTCTCACGAGTCTTTCGGGGTTTGAAGCACTGCTGCGCGGCGTGCCCGTCTCCACTTACGGCCGCCCATTTTACGCAGGCTGGGGACTCACAAACGACGCACTCACCTTCCCGACGCGCACGGCTAAGCTCTCGCTCGAGCAACTTGTCGCAGCAACCTTGATTCTCTATCCGCGCTATTACGATTGGGATACGGGGCTCTTTTGCCGCTGTGAAGATGTTTGCGAGCGAATGATTGAAAAACGCAGTCCGACCATCCCTTTATGGGTTCGAACCATACGCATGTTGCGAGATATCGCGAAGCGTTTTGGAATCTATATCTACTAGCGACTCCGCGATATTCCTCTATCACCTTAGGATTTCAGTGCTGCTTGCTTGAGCTCGTCAGAGAGCTCCACCCCGTGCTGTCGACTGATGGCGCTGAGCATGGCCTCATCTTGATCGGCCTCGTCGGTCAAACTTGCGGCCAATCGCTCGGCAACGGTACGGATATTGGCTCCGGCAAAACCGGCAGCGGAACTCATACGGACACCGGTACGTTCCTCGAGCGCACAAGCCAGTTCCAGAACCGTCAGGGAATCCATGCCGATATCCGACAACGGCTGCGTCAACGACAGTTCTTCCTGGGCCATACCCATGATGCGTGCCGTTTCTTCCTGCACGATCTTGGTCAGAATCGCGGTGAATTCGTCGTGCGACTTACCGACCAATGTCGCTTTGAGATTCTTGGCATCAGCTTCCACGGCGGCTTTTTCTCGCACGGCGTTGAAGCGCGGCGACTGCATGACCGGCAACGACTGCACGCGTCGCCAATCAATAGCCATGAAGTGAGCACTCGATACGCCGCGATCTGCCGCCAATGCCGACATGGCGTCGACCACTTCCCGACTTGTCAAACACGGCGTGCCGATCGTTGCTTCCAGTGCAGCCTTGACCTTGGGACTGTTCTTGAGCATCCCGACATCGCCCACCGGCCCCCAGCCGATCACAGTGACTTTGCCCTCGGGCAACTCGTCGATCAAACCTTCGTAGGCCATGTTGGCAGCGACGTAGTTGGCCTGCCCGAGGTTCCCCAGCAAAGTCGTTGCCGACGAGAAGAGCACGAAACACGTGAGCTGATCGACGAGACCGTTATCCTTAACAAACTTCAGAAGTGAGAGAGCACCGCGAACCTTCGGATCCCACGTTGTCTGCATACGAGCCGGCGTCAGATCCATGACCATGGCGTCATCAATGAGGCCGGCCGCATGAATGATGCCGGTTACAGGCGGCAAGTCACGAACAGCTGCCGTGAGCTGTTGAGCAAAGTCGTCGGCTGCGGTATCCAGCTGAGGCGTCGTCACCGTGACACCCTGCTTCATCAAGCCGTCAACAATCTGCTTTTGCTCGTCGGTCGTCACTCCACGGCGGCTGATGAGAACCAACGACTTGACACCCAACGAAGCAAGTTTTTGCGCGGCAGCTGCCCCCAGGCCTCCAAGACCTCCTGTGATCACGTACGTACCGTTCGGATCAACCTGCATTTCCGAGGGCCGAGACTCCGTCACATCACTTGTCGTATCGTCCATTGTGACCACGATCTTGCCCACATGCGAGGCGCTTTGCATCAGCGCAAAAGCGCGCGCAGCCTCACGTCGTCCGAACACAGTCACGGGAAGCGCTGTTAGCGAACCTTCTTCAAAGGCATGCATCACATCGGCAAACACCCGCTCGCCCACACGCGGTTTTTGTGTGAGCAACTGGTCAACGTCAATGCCGTAGTAACTCAAATTACGACCAAACGGGCGCAGGAATACCGGATTATCGGCATAGAAATCGCGTTTGCCGAGTTCCAGGAAACGACCGAAGGGACTCAACAGGGAAAGCGACTGTTCGGCAGCGTTGCCCGCAAGCGAATTGAGCACCAGATCAACGCCGACACCCTTGGTGTCACGACGAACCGCATCAACAAAGGTAAGCGAACGGCTGTCATAAACATGTTCAACACCCAGGGCTCTCACAAGATCACGCTTGGCTTGCGTACCGGCGGTAGCGTAGATCGTCAAGCCCAGAAGTTGTGCAATTTGGATGGCTGCCAATCCGACGCCGCCGGCCGCACCATGAATCAGAATGGATTCACCCTTTTGCGCACGTCCCATTTCAACAATGGCATACCAGGCGGTAAAGAATGCCACCGGAACACCTGCGGCTTCTTCAAACGAGAGAGCTTCAGGTTTTCTCGCAACGGCATCTTCCCGGGTCACGATTTCGCTTGCAAAGCAAGCCGGCGCAAAAGCCAGCACAGCGTCGCCCGGCTTGAACTTGGTAACGCTCGAACCGACTTCGGTGACAACGCCGGCGGCTTCCAAGCCCATCGTCGGACCGGAGAAACCGTTTTCCAGCGCTTCTTCGGGCAGAAGCCCCATCGCCCACATCACATCGCGGAAGTTAAGAGCCGTCGCTCGAACCGAGACGCGGACTTCGTCATCGGCCAAGGGTTTTGCCGAAACGCGTTTCCAGTACAGGCGATCCAATTTGCCCGGTACGTCAAACGCAAGTTCAATCGGGTTTCCCGGATGCGCACATGCATGACGATGCACGCGAACTTCCGGCACCAATTTTTGTCCCCGATGGATTTCAATTTCGGTTTCGTGAGCCACAAAGGGCATGTTGATGCCGCCGACCGCCTCTCCGGCCACCCAGCTTAGGAAAGCACACAACGTTTCATCGGCCTCATCACAAAGACCCGCCCAACGCAGATCCAATTGCGGCTGTTCGTTTTCCACAACACGCTTGAACCCAAGAAGTGCACGACTGGAAATTCTGTTGCCGAAACCAACCAGTGTCCACGGGTTGGTGATGCCCTTCTTGACAAAAGCCTGCACAAGCGAAAGTGTTGCCACAGGCGCACATTCGTTTTGAGCCCGGCAATCAACAAGACTCACCACTGGCACATGCGGGTGCTGCAAAGCGTAGGAGTCGACTGTTTCCGACAACAACGAAATGCCGTCCGGAACCTTTGCCGAAGAGTCAATCGGAGCAAACAACACTTCGATCGAATCAGAGGTAAAGCCCGCAAAACGCTGTGCCAGTTCAATACTGCTGTTATCGTTCAGATCCACTGCCACCAAAAGCGTCTGCTTTTCTTCGGCTGAGCTTTCCGCCAAAGGCATCGCTTTTTCGTTTTGTGCGATGGCAATGTAGTAGGGCTCACAAACGGCACAATTCGACAGCACCGACAGATGCTCCGTCAGATTGCGCAAGTGCGCGTCCGTATAAATCGTGCCCCAAGAATCCTTATCAATCAGGCGAGAAACCGGACGATCCTGCACATCTGCTCCCCACCATTGTGCGTCCAAGCCTTCAAGAAAATTCGAAATGGCATTGGGAGCTTCCTCCAGAGAGAGCAAAAAGCCGTTGGGTATCAAGGTAGAAGCCAACTTTTGCACCAGAAGCGATGCCGCCTTATCGCGACCGCAGCCTTCGGGCACAACCGCAACGGCAAACTGATGCAAAGGCGCCTGAATGATGTCAAGCACTTCGACGTGGTAACGAGCCTCAAAAAGCGCCTTGGCTCGCGCAAGCTTGCTGCCATCGGCAACGACCGTCCAATGCACGCGATCACTTGTCGCTGCAATGATGCTCTCGGCACGCTCAAAGTTGTCGGCACGAATCAAGCCCTTGATCTGCAACGCCATCGGCGCGTACGCCTCAATACGATCTACAAGCGTTTGCAGCGCACCAATCAGCTCTTTTTGCGCCAAAAGAACCGTCGGCGTTGCTGCTCCCAGATCGTTGAGCATGGCGGGCAGTTCGCCACGAACCTTCTCAAGCGTTGTGTCGTCCGACAAAAGCGCGGCCAAGTTTTTACCCACGCGTTGCATACGCATCCAGAGCGACCAGTAGGCCGGATACGTTGCCATCAGCGTCTGAAACAGGATGTCTGCGGTGTAATCGGGCGACTCAACAGCGTTGTAGAGCGTCTCCCCGATTTCGGTTTGCGTCAGTGCATAGCCGCTTTGAGCCATCACTTGCGCAAGCCAGCGCGCTGCTGCTTCGTTGACCGTAAAGCCGCTGCCGCTAAAAAGAAGTTCCGCCGGCAGCCATTCACCCTTGCGACCAACAGCTTGATAAGCATAGGCTCCGATAAGGACTGTCGCCAATTGCGAAGCATCCTGCCAATCCCAACCACGAAGAGTTGAGTCTTCCTGAGGAGCCGCCACCGCGGGCAGTTCTTCAAATCGAGGCAAGGAGAAGCAAGGAGCCGTCCACACTTCCTTATAGGCAGCAGGCTGCAGACGCACCGCTTTGGGAGCACGGCGCAACCGTAGATCTTGCAGAAGACCCACGCACTGACCGTTTTCATCGAAAAGCTCGATATCCACCGTGAGCGTCATCGCGGAAACACGTTTGATAACGGCCTTCGACCATGCCGGAACCTTGTCGGCAAGCATCAGTACGCGACCGAAGAAGACCGGCAGATAGGCCTGCGTAAGCTGAGCATTCTCAGGCTTATCCGAAAGCAAACTACCCACAGCGGCAAACACGCTTTGCATCGCGGCATCAACCAGCGGCGGCACCGTGCTCAATTTGGCTTCGATTTCCAACGCCGCGTTGGCGTAGAGCGTACTCGGGCACGACAAGCGAGCCAGAACAGAGCAATCTGCCCCGGAGCACTGCTTCGTCTTATCAAACCAGAGCTCGGCCACCGACAGGAAGGCGTCGGCATAGTTAAGTCCTGCCGACCGCAAGTGCTGATAAAAAGCTTCTGCCTTGACTTTGACGCTGTCGTTATGCGTGATCGTCAAATCAAGCTTGTGGGAGTCCAGTCCGGTCGTGTCGGCCGCACGCACACGGGAGCGCACCAAAAGGCCGAAAGGCTCATTGGCGCCCTCGCGATGCGATTCGATCGTGAGCACGCCGTCGTCGGTCACGCGCGTGCGCATCGTGTGCGATTCCTTCCCGGCAAGCGGCAGACCGCGAAGAATCGAGAAATTAACCAGTTCGGCAACTTCTTTCTTGCCTTTGGCCTGTGCTTCGCTCAGCACATCCTTCAACGCCAACTGACCTGCGCTCACCGCCGCTTCAAGGAAACCGGCGGCAGGGAAAAGAACAGTATCGTCAATGCGATGAACGGCAAGCCAATCCAAACGAACCGTATCGACGCGATTTACCCATGTGTTCCTGCCCTTTGCAACCGGATACCCCAGCAGAGTCGGTACTTGTTGCGGAGCAAAGAGCGCAGCCGTCTCAGACGTGGGTTTGTTCCATGCAAGCGTTCGATTCCATGGGTAATGAGGCAAACTTCGTTCACGAGGCACCACCGGCCACGCAGGATGCATGGGAACGCCTCCCGCCACGGCCTTGAACATCTGACTCATCAAATGATCGGCGGATTCATCGCCACGGCGCTCCAGCGCGCAAATCTGCACGTCAATGCTTTGTGCGCGAGCCGTATTGCGCAAATACCCTACGAGAATCGCGTGCGGTCCAACTTCCACGAAACGACGTACACCGTCACGCAACATAGCCTTGACGGCCGATTCGAACATCACCGCATTGCGAACGTTTTTCCACCAATAGGAAGCATCAAGCGGCGTATCGTCGGCTAAAGCATCTCCAGTTACCGTAGAGTAGAAGCAACGGTTCAAGTCCTCTTGCGGTTCGGAAACAATGTCAGCCAAATCATGGAGAATGTCCGCGTGGATAGTTTCCATTGCCGGACTGTGGAAGGCATAGTCCAACGCCAGCTGTTTAGCAGCACCGCCCTTGGCCTTGACGGCGGTAATAAAAGCGCTCATGGCCGTCTGAGGACCACTCACCGTGAGACTTTCGGGCGCATTGATGCCGGCAACGGCAATCTCTCCGTGAACCTTCAACAGATCGTCAAGTCCCTCTTTGAGATGAACAGCCGCCATCACCCCGGCGCCTCGTGTTTTGCCTTGTAAACGAGAGCGCTGATAAATGATCTTGACAGCATTGGCAAGCGTCAGTCGTCCGGCCGCATAAGCTGCCGCCACCTCCCCTACGCTGTGCCCGCAATAGGCTTGTGCATCGATGCCGATCGAGCGCAAACAAGCAAGCAAACCGAGCTGACAGGCAAAAAGCAAAGGCTGTGCAATTTCCGTACGATCCAGCGACCAGACAGACTTATCGTCCGTGGGCGTCGTCAGGACGGAACTCAACTTAAAGCCAGCCAGCGGCTCAAAGTAGACATCAGCTTCGTCAACAGCCGTTCTGAACACGGCATTGTCTCGGTAAAGAACCGTACCCATGCCCGCCCATTGGCTACCGTTACCGGAAAAGACGAAAGCGGTTTTGGCCTTGTCTGCGGCCACGGCGTCGCGGTCTTGCACCACGATCGCGTCAGACGGTTCTGTGCTCTTTTCCTGAGACACGGCTTCGATCGCTCGAATCACACCGTCAACACTTTTGCCCTGCACCACCACACGATGCGAAAGCAAATCGCGTTGCTGAAGAACGGCTGCGGCCAATCGGTTAAACCGAGCCAGACGAGCCTTCTCGTCATTGAAGCCATCCAATTCCTGCGTCAAAAAATCTTTCCAACTTGCCGCCAGCTTGAGAACGGATTCCTTACTCTTGGCCGAGAGCAACAAAGGCAAGCAAGTGTCTTGCTTTGCAAAAGTCGTCTGCTCCTGTGTTTGATCAGCCTCAGCGCAGCCTTCCAGCACCACGTGCGCATTGGTACCGCCGAATCCAAAGGAGTTAATCCCCACCAGCGGCAACCCGTTGACTTCCGGTAACGGTTCGATTTGGGTGGCTACACGCAAACCCAGTGCTTTGAAATCAATGGCGGGATTGGGCGTTTCGAAGTGCAAATTGGGATAGACCCGGCGGTTTTGAAGCGTGAGCAAAGCCTTTGCCAAACCGGCCATGCCCGAACCTGTTTCCAAATGTCCCAGATTGCCTTTCACGGAACCGATAACGAGCGGCTCCTGCGACGCTTCGCGATGTCCCAACACGCGGCCAATAGCCCCCGTTTCCACAGGGTCCCCCACAGCCGTACCTGTTCCGTGAGCTTCAACGTACGCGATGCGAGATTTGTCGAGCCCGGTCTCGGCTCCTTCGTAAACGTCTTTGAGCAGTTGCGCTTGAGCTTCGCCACTGGGCAATGCAATACCGGTCGTGCGACCGTCGGAATTCACCGCTGCGGCGCGAATCACGGCATAAATCGCATCACCGTCTTTTTGTGCTTCTTCAAGATCCTTGAGAAGGACGACAGCACCGCCTTCGCTACGAGCATATCCGTCAGCCTTTTCGTCGAACACTCGACAAGCCCCGGTAGGAGACAACATGTGTGCTTTAGAAAAGCCCACGAACCCCATGGGAGACAAAAGAACATTCACGCCACCCGCCACAGCCGCTTTGGCTCGGCCGGAACGAATGCATTCGACGGCCTGACTGATCGCCACCAAACTGGAAGAACAGGCCGTATCCACCGTCATGCTGGGCCCGTGCAAATTAAAGCAGTAGCTGATGCGGTTGGAGATAATGGAAAGTTGCGTGCCCGTCATTGTGTAGGGGCCTTGCAACGCCACGTCATCGCTGTGCAGAATCGCCATATCGGCGCTGGCAGCGCCAATAAAAACGGCCGTGTCGCTGTGGGCCATCTTGGATGGAGGGATACCCGCGTCTTCAAAGGCTTCCCATGTCATCTCCAAGACCATGCGCTGCTGGGGATCAAGATTCTCCGCCTCTTTGGCGGACATTCCCCAAAAGCGGGCATCGAAAAGACGAACGTCACCCACAGTGCCGCAGCGCGGAGCGTAAAACGTTCCCGGCGTGGATTGTTCACTTGAAAAATACCGCTCGACGTCAAAACGCTCAAACGGCAGCTGCCCTAATGCATCCTCTTTTCGCTCCAGCAACACCTCGAGCGCTTTGAGTGAATCAATGCCCCCGGGGAAGCGACATCCAATACCAACAACGGCCACAGCGCTCGGACGCACAACGCTCACTTTTATCTCTCTTCTCAATAACGAATAACAATAGGCTTTGCGAAAGGCAAATTTTCTCTCAGCTCTCGAATTTTGACAAATCACGTCAAAAAACGAGTAAGCCGCAACCTTTTGTTTAGGCCGTATTCCGACATTGAAACTAAAACGACATAAACAAAAGGTTTCCGAAAACAGGTGCAGTTTTGAAACAGCACAATTTTCGGAAACCTAAGTCAGGAGCACCTAGAAACAAGGAGGTCAAAGTCTTCTTATGGCACTCCTGAAACTAACCGCAAGCGATTAGAAATTGTGCGTCAGACCGCAGTTGACCTGCACCCAACGCGGATCGCTGTTGGCAACGCTGTCCTGGATGTAACCGGCACCTGCGTACAGCGTGGTGCGCTTGGACAGGTAGTATTCGTAGCCGGCAGCTGCCATGAAGCGGCTGAAGTCCTTGTCGACTTCTTTCTTGGCAGCAGGGCTGTAGGCATCAGAGGAAGCATCCAAATAGCCGATGGAGGTCTTGACAGTACCACCGCCAACCGGAACATCCACGCCGGCCATCACAGACCAACCCGTGGCGTCGCCGTAACGGTAGTCATCGACCAAACCGTTACCCAGGCGAGACCAGCTGGCATCGCCTGCGGCGCTGCTACCAACAGCCTTGGCATTGTCGAACCAATGCACACCGAGGTAGCTCTTGGCATAGCCACAATCGTAGTTCACAGCTGCCGTAATCGTGATCTGGTCCTTGCCATGGCCTGGCACAGGGCTATCCTTAGCGTTGTCCCAAGTCTGCTTGTTGAGAACGTCAACAGCACCATAGAGGCTCAAGCCACCGTTGTTGTACGTCACTGCTGCAGCATAGTAACGATCAGAACCGGATTCGTTTTCAGAATCGTTGCTACCCATGCCGTACATCACCCAAACTTCTGCACCGGCAAAGTTCGGCGACTTGTAGTAGACCACGTTGTCCATACGCGTCGGACGGTAGGCCTGCATGTAGTTCTGAACACCAACATCGCCCCAACCCGTACCGAAGGACGAGAAGTAGCCTCCGATACCGGTCGAGCCAGCATCGTTAGCGAACGTGCTCAAACGGCCCATACCGAACTTACCGAAGTTACCTTCGAGGTAAAGGCTCGATTCACGATTGAAGAAGTGATCCTTGTCACTAACGGCGCCCGTGTCAGAGCTAAAGCCATTTTCAAGAACAAACCCGACCTGCAGGCCATTGCCGAGGTCTTCGACACCCTTCATACCCCAACGGGAACCGGAACGCTGGCCGGATTGCATACCGAAGCTGTCACCGCCCTGACCTTCGAGCCCCTTGTAACCATCCCAGTCGATAGAGTTATAAGCAAGGCCGGTATCCACAACACCGTACAACGTCAGAGAAGTGGCCGAAGCGCCACACATGGCGGTCATAGCCGCCAAAGCAACCAATGTCTTTTTCATGATTTGCTTCCTAGGAAAGACACCTAAAAATTAAACAAAAAAACGATTGTTGTTCGAACGTAACAATCCTTCGGAACTTTAGCTCAAGAGGCAAAAACAGCTCGGCTGCCGCACTTTTGGTGAAGACCGATGCGAGCATCTTAAAGGAAAGAAAAACTTGTCTCCATACTATGGTTGAACAACATTACCTAGGCATTTTCACCAAATCCACTTAGCAACCCATTGATTTTGTTGCAGATTTTCGAGACCATCTTTTGTTTTACACAGAACATAACAAATGAGATCTTCACAAAAGATGATGTATAAAAACAACACTTTTGCTGGGTATTACGTACTCTTTTCGTGAAACCTTCTTGAACTTAGCCATTTAAACACTGCTACTGGATGCATCCTGTTGACTCCTTCCCCCTCGTAAGGAGTAAGTCAACATGAACATCCAAGAAGCCTGTCTAAACCGTTATCCCTCACCTCAGTCCAGAAGACGCATCGGCTACGAACTCAATCGCTTGGCTCAACTTTTTCAAATAGCCAGCGTGAACGATATTGACTGGCCTACATTCACACGAGCAACCATAGGCGCACTGCTTGCCCGACCTGAACTCACTAACAGAAAAGCAGCCAGTCAAAACTTCACGCTGAGTGTGATTAAAAGTCTCTGCGAAGAGGCTTGTTTTCAGAGACTGATAGATAATGGAGACGGGAAAAAGCTTGAAGAGCCTCATCAGGGCATTGCAAGCCCGGCCGCAAGGAAAGTTGGTTTTGCCTTTTTTTAGATGCCGCACCAGACGATCGGCAAAGTCTTCAGGCAATCCAGCCTTGACAAACTCAGCAACCCATTCGCGAGGTTGGCGCCGGTATTTTCTTTCCGCGTCAGTCAGGTGTTCCGGCAATAGGTGGGTCTTGTTGCCTTGTGTATTCTTGTATCGCTTGTGCTCGGCGATTTTGCTCCACGAATCCAGGTCATAGATGTAGACCTTGTCATCGGTGATCGTCACGGAAACGCGCTTGCCGATGTACTCCGGCGGCGTGCTGTAGCGATGACCATCACCTGATATGCGAACGCAATGGCCACGATCAACGACAAGGACGCGGATATCCAACGGACTGAAGGCTTGGAGCGGCAGGCGGCCAAGGTACTCGCGTTCTTCATCCTCAAACATTTGCCTTCGGGAGTCAGACCTTCCTGTGGCAGTAAACGGCGCGTTGTTAAGCTCTTCGAGTTTCGCTTTTACCTGTTCGTTGAGGTGATCGAGATCGCGCGCCATCGGGGTGCGCTCAAGCTCCACTGCGGCAATGATCCGTCGCTGTGCGAGCCCTACACCGGCCTCGACTCGGTTTTTCTGCTTGGGACGACGGGGCTGACACGCCCACGGCTCGATGTCATAGTAGTTACACAGGGAGCGCACCATCTGCTGAACTTCGCCCTCGTACCAGCTCGAGTGCTTGACGAGTGCCTTTGCATTGTCCATGACGAGGACCTGCGGCGTGCCGCCGAAATATTCGAGAGCGTGAACGATGCCGGAGATCCAGCTCTGTTGCTTCTCATTGGGAAAAGCTTCAACGTAAGTCAGGTTGCTGTACGGTAACACCGCGATAAACAACCGCGCACGTTGTACGTCACAGTTAGGATCAATCCACTTGAGATTGTCGCCGGCGAAGTCAATCTCCATGCGCTCACCGGGGATGACTTGGACGTTGCCGTTGGGTACGCCAAGGCCGTTGGCTTGGCGCCACTCGGAGTAGCGGCGACAAAAGGAAGTGTAGGTGTATGCACGTCTGACGACTTGTGACTTATAGGCGTCGTACAGCAATTTGAGCGTGGCATTCCGTCGGGCCAGCTTTTTGTGAACTTCTACCCAGTCTGGTTCTTGGTACGCCTTTGTTGTCGGTGGATAAAAAGTCTCCAATAGCTGCGTGTCGGGCAATTGGATCAACTCAGCCACTTTGGCTCTGCCGCCATGAGAGAGCGCCGTTTGAGAAAGAAAACTCACCGAGGATTTGGAAATCCCCAACTTCTGAACTGTGACGCGGATTGAAAGACCGTCCTGCATGCAACCAAGTAGCTGCCGCAAGAGGGAAACTGGAAACTTGTTCATAAGTCCTCCGATTGGTTAAGCAGAGGACTTGGTCTATCACTTCCAGGTGTCCGAATGTTTAGGATTGACCCTTAGCCGGCTGTCCAAGTGTGTGAGATTTTGGGTGTCCAAATGTTTGAGAATCATCGTGCGAATGCTCAAGATTTCTCACGTAAATCCATCCGTGCCGATCGAACAAACTATCGCCGCATCCAGCTTGGCTTTGACGGTCTGTCGGCCGAGCCTCTGCGGCAAGTCATTGCGGCTAAGCGCCGTTTTAAGAGGCGCAGTTGCTTTGCACCCCGCAGCAATGTCGTTGCAGGCTTGCACAACACAGTCCTGTGCATTGTCCTGCGATGCCAGTTTTGCCCCTTGCTTGGTGGTCTCAAAGGTATCGGCCAATACCTTTTCTTGTTTACCGACTGATCGGATGGCACCTTCGGCGGCTTTCCACAATTCGTCAACTTTCTGAGGAATAGACCGTGCGTTTTCCCGCAGCAGTTTCTTTGCCTTTTCTGTTCCTTTGTTCTTGAGATACCGCAGCAATCCTGAAATTTGATCAGCGCCGGAAACATCGAACTGAACTTCGAGCAGAAGTTCCTTGAGCACGCGCAATCGCTCATGCGGCAAATCGACCAAGTCAGTCGGCAGCAACTTATCAATGGCTTTGTTAAGAAGCGACAACACGGTTGCGAGCGTTAAGTCGCCACTGTCGATACGATCCTCGACACGCTTCATCGTGATGTCCGCTCTGATCAGTTGCTCTTCGGCCTGCCGACGTTTTTTCTCGCTGAGCTCGAGTTTCTTTTGACTTTGCCGAAGCATTTTTTCGAGCTGTTTGATTTTTTCTTTGTCCGAGAGCATGCGCAATTGCAGGAGAAGTTGAATTAAGGGCGATTTTATCTGACAGAAGCACTGAAATCACGTTGTGAGAAGCAAATAAAAACCCTTTTAAAACAACGTTGTAATCGCGTCAGAATGGCGCCCATCGCGATTCTCTCGGGAGGTATACGGGGCCCCTTGTCCTTGCGTTTTAGCAGTTTATATACGGGCTATTAGACGGCTTGCGAGCAGCAAAAATCTGCCTCCCGAACAATCAGTTTGGCGCTGATTTTCAGAAGCTTTTTGCCGCTTTGACTTGAATCAAAAAAGTGTCAGAATTTAAGCCCTTGAGGTCGTTCGAAGATCGGTTCACCGTCAAGAAAACTCTCGAATTCGGCAGCTGTAAGCTGTACGCTGGAGTTGTCCGCCTTAACCTTGACGAGAAGCTGCTCGAAGCGTCCCGTGTTGAGTTTGCGCGTGAGCAGGCAGCTGCCTTTGTTGTCGCACCAAATCACCTTACAGATCTGACGATGCTTGCCGATGAAGGCCACGAAGTGACCGCCCTTGGTAACGGGGATTCCGAGCAGGCATTCGGCAATGGTGGCCAGACGCAAAAAGCCGGCACGCAGATCAATGGGGGCTACGACGATGGTGAGGTGCGCGTTGGAGAAATCCATCTTCATGATGCTGTCCCCGACACCGAGTTCTTCATCATTGCGCAGCTCAGTTGTGCGATGAAAACAGCGGGATTGCCGATTTGCATCTCCAAGCGCAACCCACCGGGCAAAAAGACCGACAAAGCTCCAGAACAACTCAGAGAGCTTGCCGCAACTTCAGTACCGACGTTCTCTGCCTGACTTGTGAGTAAGGCAAATTGTTGCTCATCCAAGGTAATGAGCGAAGTGTCGGAAGAAAGTTCTGTAGGTGCAGCGCTCGCTTGCGTCAATACATTCTCGATGACATCACAAGAGTCGGAGAACTGTTGCGCTTGGCCTTGATGACGTTGGCGAATGAGTCTCATATGTCTGGCCAGTGACGAAAGCGCCGGCAGTGAAACTCCGGGGAAGAAACACTGCAAATGCAGTCTATGGAATTCTCGAAGGCTAAGGCCGGAAGCAACAAATCCACTGTAAACACGTTCCCAATCAATATCGATTTTTCTCACTGTGGTCTCCACGACAGTTTTTCGTGAAGTTATTGTTATCGATTTTTGGGAGGGGCATTTTGGCTATGGGAAGCTCACTGAGAATCATCGTCCGAATAAATGGTAATTTTCATCTGAACAGGCGATCAGTGGACTTTCACCATACAAACGCACGTGCGCTGCTGGGCGCACTATAAGCAAAAAGCAACAAGAGTTGCTCTCGTTGCTTTCTGTTAATCTCCCTCCGAGAATTTACCGTTAGAGATCATTTGATCGAGGGGCGGGATAATTAACATTAGTTGTTACCGTAAAGATCTCGCGTAAAGACCTTGTCTCTCACATTTTGAAGGCAATCGTTCCAACGATTTGTGACAATTACGTCCGATATCTGACAGAATTCTTCAAAATCCTTAACTACTTCTGCTGTGAAGAATTTGTCTTTTGTATAGGTCGGTTCGTAAAGATAAAGCTTGATTCCATTTTCAGATAGGCGGCGCATGATGCCTTGGATAGCTGAAGCTCTGAAATTGTCGGAGCCGCTTTTCATGATTAGGCGATATACGCCGACAGCCTTCGGTTTACGCTCAAGGATTAATTTCGTAATGTAGTCTTTACGAGTCCGATTCGCCTCGACGACAGCTCGAATCATATTTTCTGGTACATCCTTGAAGTTGGCGAGCAACTGCTTTGTATCTTTAGGAAGGCAATAACCGCCATATCCGAATGACGGATTGCAATAAAAATGACCAATTCTAGGATCTAAAGTTACGCCGTTGATAATAGAGGCGCTATCTAACCCCTTGGCCAGAGCGTAGCTATCCAGTTCGTTGAAGAATGCTACACGCGTCGCCAAATACGTATTAGAAAACAGCTTAATTGCTTCTGCTTCAGTAGAATCTGTGAGAAGAATAGGAATATCTTCCTTAATTGCACAATCAGCAAGGATTTCGGCTAATTTTTGACCTCGATCGCTTTTCTCACCAACAACAATTCGTGAAGGATAAAGATTATCATAGAGAGCCTTGCCTTCGCGAAGGAATTCAGGAACAAAAATAATATTTTTGAAACCTTCTTGCTTTTTTTTCTTTGTATAACCGACGGGAATTGTCGATTTAATTACAATCGTGCAATTCGGATTGAGTTTGGAAACTTCCGCAATGACTGAATCAACAGACGAAGTATTAAAAAAATTTGATTTCGTATCATAATCCGTTGGTGTGGCTACAAAAACATAGTCTGCATCATCAACGGCATATTTGAGGTCTACTGTTGCCTCGAGATTTAAATCTTTATTCGCAAGATAATCTTCAATTTCCGCATCAACAATCGGACTAGTATGTTGATTAATTTTGATCACCTTTTCCGAGATAATATCAACTGCTTTTACTTCGAACTTCTGTGCTAAAAGTACTGCATTTGATAACCCAACATAGCCAGTTCCAACAACTACAAATTTCATATGCTCACCTTAGGAATGACGAATCTTCTGAATAAAGGAATAAAATTCAAAGGTTTCGAGTCTACCTTCTGAAGTTGCCATTTCAAAAATAGGAAAAAACTCCCATTAGTATACGGGAAAATTAATCAATTTTTCATAATCGAAAACCCGTGCTATTTTAGCTAATTTTATAAGGATCTCAAGAGTCTGTTCGTGAATTTGCGGGAAAAGGAGGTTTACAACACAAACCTGGCCACGCAGAAGAACTGAGCCCCGGTCTTTTGCGCATTATTGACTCTCGGCGGGGAACTGTCTCCACGATCGCCGCAACCCAGCGGACTGAACTGGCATTCGTGGATCAACAGTTCTGCAAGGGCAGATGCCCTCATGGATCGCCTGCTCAACTACAGCTACATGATCGAGCTCAATGGCAGACCGCAACGCGAACTGAAGTAGAGAGCTGGCCTACTGCGGCAAGCGGAGCTCGCTGTCGTAAGCGCTCTCCGTTTCCGCCAGTGGAGTAACAACTTGGCCAAAGAACAGACAGAGAGGCGACCACTGAAAAGCCGCGAACTAGGCCGTTCGCGTTTCAGAGACAAGCTAGCGACTTTTGCGAGATTTTTCTAGTCTATGTTGTCGAAGTATCAAAAATTGCCTCGAATCCCTCGGGAACCGTACATTTCGAATAATCTGACATTTGATCAGTTGCAATTGTAAAACCACGCTTGCGGGCAAGATGCACGGACTTATCCAGGAATCCCTGTTTGAAGCGGTAGTCGAAACGACGGTCGGCGAAATGACAAGAATTGCATGGCGTATTTGCTAAGGAAACGGCAATGACATTCGTTCGCTGCTGGCACTATTTTTTGCATTGCTAGGTAATCGCAAATGCTAGTCTCGAAAGCATAGCAGCCAATAACGCCTTCGGTGAAAGATGCTGCCACCGGATCCGGCTCTCTTCAATTCCAGAGACCGAGAACCGACGAGCGACAGCGGCAGAAGTCGCCGAAACGATGCCATATCGCTTGGTATGTTCGTGAGTCTACTGCTAGCCTGCTTATTGCAAGTACTCAGACAAACGAATCGAATCCGGCAGCCAAAGG
>ULWO01008484.1_pt1 | contig 32134 bp, 27 predicted proteins | sample 1960421 | NCBI WGS metagenome assembly ULWO01 (sample SAMEA4835814, study PRJEB28245) | human gut metagenome | biome: gut microbiome; material: fecal sample | place: Denmark | collected 2008 | reverse complement strand
CGGGGTCGTAGCCGTCATAGCCGGTGAAGCAGAAGAGGTTGTAGCCGGTGAAGTAGATGCGGATGTTCTCTATCTGCAGAGCCTTTGTCCACTTCTTTGGCAACGTGTAACCTACTGTGATGTTCTGCAGACGCAGGAACGAAGCGTCCTCGACAGCATAGTCAATCAACTGCATTGCGGTTACACCTGCAGGGTTGTATATTCCTGCATTTTCATTAAGTTCGTTCAAGCGTGCCATGACAGCTCCAGCTCCGCCGTACGCTTCGATTGTGCTTGACGACGGACGACCGAGGTTGAGTCCGTTTGCAGGGTCAATCCAAGTATAACGGTTCGACAGGTTGAAGTCGGCCACGAGGTTGTAGTTCTTGCTTGAACCTGCATAGAACGAGTTGGCCAGCTTCGTGCCATTTATCAACTTGTTGCCAAGAGAATAGTTGAAGAAGATATTGAAGTCGAAGTTGCCTACGCGGCCGTCGAAACCGAAACCACCGGTTGTCGGGGCCACTGTGTTGCCGAGACGCTGTTTAATGGGGTCGCCATTCTCGTCAACCTGCACTTTGGGCACGCCAGGATACAAGTTTCCACCGAAGAGGTCCTTGCTATTGTCTTTCTTGCCGTCAACGAGCGCCCACTCACCTTTATCGTTAAGCACGAGGTCGCCGCTAAGATAGTTACCGTCGGCATCATATTTAGCCACAGTGTAAAAGCCGTTCATCTTGTAGCCCCATATTTCACCCAAGCGTCCGCCTTCCTCCACACGGAAGTCTTCATATTTGGAAATGGTAGAGCCTGACCAGTTGGAGCTTTGCCAAGGATTGTCGAGGTTAAGCTCGTCAATTCTATTGCGGTTGTAGGCAATATTGAAATTGAAGTTCAAGCCAAAGTCCTTCTTGTCTACGAGCACGGCGTTCAAAGCGAACTCTATACCTTTATTAGATGTCTGTCCGAAATTCTGATACTGGTAGCTGTAACCCGTGTTTGAAGGTATCAGCGTCTGCATGAGCAGGTCTTTCGTTGTGTTCCAGTAGAAGTCCAACGTACCGCTGATGCGGTTGTTCCAGAAACCGTAGTCGATACCGATGTTACGGGTGATGGTGGTTTCCCACTTCAGGTCGGGATTGTACAAGTATGTACCATGTTCAAGCATCGAGTTCCTGTTCTCGTCGAAGAATGGAGCTTTTGACGTGTTGCTTGCCATAGAATAAACGGTCGAGATAAGTCCGCTATTGATGCGGTTGTTTCCGGCCATACCGAAGCTGAGACGGAGTTTCAGGTTGGAGAGCCAGTCCTGAGCGCCCTTGAGGAAGTTTTCTTCCGACATTCGCCAAGCCAACGCCACAGCAGGGAAGTAACCCCAGCGGTTTCCTTTGCCGAACTTCGACGAACCGTCGGCGCGGAACGTCACAGTGGCAAGATATTTGTCCGCCATGGTGTAGTTGACACGTCCGAAGTAAGAGAGGATGTTCTCGTCGGCTGCAATATCAACCTCATTGGGCAATGCCGTGCCGGCAGAAGTATTAGAAAGCACGTCGTCAACAGAGAATGACGTAGGATAAGCTACTGACGTGTTTGTCCTTGTAGTCTGCTTGTTGCTGCTCCACTCATGTCCGACAACGACATTGATATGGTCGCGTCCGCCGAAAAGTTCGTCGTTATCGTAAGTAACGGTGTTGGCGTTGCGCCAGTTCTGCTTGTTAACCTTTACAAACTGCGCCTGCGGCATACCGTTGTAGCCGTACTTCGAGTTGGTGGTTGCGTTGCTACCCCATACCAGGTCTGTATTGTTATAGTCCCAGCGATAGCCGAACTCCGTGCGGAAAGTCCACCCCTTAAACGGCTTCCAGTTCAAACCGACATTGTAGTTCTGCTGGAAACGCTCCTGATACTTATAGGTATCGTCAATACGCTCTGTCGGGTTTCGGCGCGTAGAAGTGCTGTTCTCCTCGTCATCATCAGTCTGCACAAGCGGCTCTACAGGATTCCACTTTACAGTATTTGCGACAACAGAGTTGGCGGCATTGCTCTCATTCGTGTCCGCACCGCCGTTAAGTCCGTCGAGCTTGGTGAAGGCCAGACGGCCGGTGAAGTCCATCGACAGCCACTTGTTCAGATTGGCGTTCAGCTTGGCGTTTACGTTGTTCTTGGCATAACCTGAACCCTTCATTATACTCTTCTCGTCAGAATGAGAGAAGCCAACGTTGAACTTGACATCCTTTGAGCCTCCGCTAACGTTCACGTTGTACATCTTCTGCTGGCCGGTACGGCCGAACACCTCGTCCTGATAGTTACGGCCTTCGCGCGACTTCCAGATTTCCAAGTCGTCATAGTTACCGTAAGACTCGCCGTTGCCAATCTCATACTGATAGTAGGCATAGTTGTAGGGGTCCATAACCTTTATCTCCTTCGTCATCTTCTTCCATCCTATAGAAGCGTTGAAGTTGACCTGCACCTTGCCTTCCGAACCGCTCTTTGTCGTCACGATGATGACACCGTTCGCACCGCGTGCACCGTAGAAACGTTTGTTAACTCTTATTCTGCTGCAAATGTTAAAGCTTGGATTATATGCTTAAAAGATTTTCAAACAAGTCATCATAAGTCCGAAATACTCAAATCTCAGCGCGTCGTAAAACCTTTGACTGTCAACGTGTTACAAAATACAGGCATGTCAATTACATAAGAAAACGTATCTGTTGCCATCGTAAAAAGCCATAGTTTATACGTTAAAAGACGGTTGTTTACACTCCAAAAGACGGTCTTTTGCATGGCTTTTTACCATAATCAACGTGAATAGGCATTAGGATTTATGTTCTGATACGCCATTCGCAGCAAGACGTGTTAAAAGAATTAACATTGCGTTTCTGGATTATGTGCCAGGCGTGTGTTAAATACCACTTCAAAAAAACGTTAATGAATATGAAATGGGAAACGTTGAATATCTGTTGAAGCCGCATTCATCATTTTACTTTATTTGCATTTACACATATTTTAAATATAAGGGACAATGCAATCATCATTTGTTCTTTAGATGTATGTGTTGTAGTTTGAATTTGGCAAAACCGCATCTCCGTGTAACGGATGTTACATTGCTTTTTTATTTCATTATACAAAAAATTACAGAAAAAATTTCGCAGTATATAAAAAATTGCTAACTTTGTCGGCAAAACAATCAAATTATTAAAAACTAATATTAAAAAAGCTAACCCGGTTCAGTCCTAACACCCATCAGCTCCTTTTGCTAAGTTGCTGTTAATCAGCTGTTTGGAATGGTTGTAGTTGAGTGTCTGATACCAATGGAAACAATTAATACGGGGATTATGCGCTCATGAAAACGTAACCAGTCAAAGGAAAAATATCGACAGAATATATCTTTAATCAACTAAAATAGTAACATTTATGTCTGGTAAATTAAAAACTTTTCGACTTGCGCTTGCAGCGTTGTTCGCGATGTTCGCGTTCGGCGTGTCGGCGCAGACAGTCAAGGGAACCGTCAAGGACGCCAACGGCGAGCCGGTAATCGGCGCGACGGTTCAGGAGCAGGGGACGAAGAACGTCGCGGTGACCGACCTCGACGGCAACTACACCCTGAAGCTCTCCGGCGGCCAGCAGCTGCAGTTCTCTTACATAGGAATGAAGGCTCAGAGCGTTGACGCCAAGGGCAAGAGCGTTGTGAACGTGACCCTCGAGGACGAGGCCACAGCCTTGGACGACCTCGTTGTAATCGGTTACGGTACGGTAAAGAAGCGCGACCTGACGGGAGCTGTGACCTCGGTGAGCGCCGAGGACATAGGTCAGATACCCGTGTCGAACGTCAGCGAGGCGCTCACCGGTAAGATGGCCGGCGTGAACATCACCACCACAGAGGGTTCGCCCGACGCCGACATCAAAATCCGCGTCCGCGGAGGCGGCTCACTGTCGCAGGACAACTCCCCTCTGTACATCGTCGACGGCTTCCCCGTTGAGAGCATCAGCGACATCTCCCCGTCGGAAATCGAGAGCATCGACGTGCTCAAGGACGCTTCGTCAACCGCCATCTACGGTGCACGCGGTGCGAACGGTGTCATCATCGTAACGACAAAGAGCGGACACGAAGGCAAGGTGCAGGTCAACCTGAATGCGTCAATAGGCTGGAAAAAAGTAACCAAGTTCGTCAAGACAATGGACCCGTACAACTACGCCTACTATCAGTATGAACTGGGCAATGATGTATATGGCAACTTTGAAGACCTTGACATCTGGAAGTCTGTTGAAGGCACTGACTATCAGGACGAGCTGTTCGGACGTACCGGCTCGCAACGGCAGTACAACGTGAACGTTAGCGGAGGCTCAAAGGATGTCAAGTTCAACGTTGGCTTCTCCCATTCTGACGAAACGAGCATAATGATTGGCTCCGGCTACGCAAGGAACAACGTAAACGCCAAGCTGAACGCTAATCTGAACAAATGGCTGTCGATGGACTTCACCGGCCGTCTGGCCTTCACTAAGCTCGACGGACTTAACGGCGGTGCGGACACCAACGAAAGCAGTGCTTCAAACTCGATTGTGGCAAACACTGTAAGATGGCAGCCGGTAGAGGCACTCGTGACAAGCGACACGGAAGATGAAGACCAAACGTCAAACACACGCCGCACACCGCTTGAGCGCGTCACTGACACATACAAGTATCAGGAGCGTTTCTCGCAGAGCTACAACGTGGGCTTGAACTGGAAACCCATCAAGGGACTGACCTTCCGCACGGAATTTGGTTACGGATGGAAATATAACAAGACAGACCAGGTATGGGGAGCACGTGCCGTAACAAACTCAACTTATGGCTATAACGGCAGGCCGCAGGCTTACTTCGAGCGTGTTGAGAACAAGAACTGGCGCAACTCCAATACCGTCACATACGATAATGACAAGCTCTTCGGCGGACGCGACCACCTGAACGTGCTCATAGGACAAGAGTGGACAAGCACGCAAGACATTGAGCGCACTAACGTATCCGTGGCTTTCCCCGCGACAATGACCATCGACGAAGTGCTCGCCAACACAGGTACCGGCACGGCTCTGCCAAACAACGGAACAATTGAAGCCGAGGAAAACATACTCTCATACTTCGGCCGTATCAACTATACCATGGCCGACAAATACCTGGCAACATTCACGCTGCGTGCCGACGGTTCGTCGAAGTTCGGCAAAGGCAACCGTTGGGGTTGGTTCCCGTCTGCAGCGTTGGCATGGCGTATCTCCGAGGAAAACTTCATGAAATCCACACAGAAGTGGCTCTCCAACTTGAAACTCCGTTTGAGCTTCGGTATGGCAGGAAACAACCGCATTCCGTCAGGCTCAATAGCACAGCTGTATTCTGTAGCTGAAAGTGGCGCAAAGTTCCCCGAGTGGAACAACGGCAACAACGGCTACACCATCCCGACCATGCTTGAACATTCGTCAAACCTGTATAACCCCGACCTGAAGTGGGAAACAACCATCACCCGCAACATCGGTATCGACTACGGCTTCTGGGACAACCGCATCAGCGGTACTATCGACTTCTACTGGAACACAACGAAAGACTTGCTCATGAGGACAGTCATACCAAGCAGCACTGGTTACCAGTATCAGTACCAGAACTTCGGAGAGACATCCAATAAGGGTATAGAGTTCGCTTTGAACGCCGTGCTCGTAGACAAGAAGAACTTTGGCTTGAACTTCAATTTCAACATATCGTACAACCGCAACAAGATTGAAGAACTCAACGTAAGCAGCCCGTGGCAAAGGTCGGCATGGGGCGGCGGCACAGCTTACGCCGATCAGGATGACTTCCGCGTGGAAGCAGGCGGACGCTTAGGCGAAATCTGGGGATACAAGTACAAAGGTTATTACACCGTTTACGACCCCGCTACCGGCACAGGCGACCTTGTATTGAACGGTACGAACTGGGAGTTTGCAGACGGACATACCGCCCAAACCGGCGAGAACCCGTTTGGAAGACTCTATCCGGGTACTCCGAAAGTTGAAACTGACGAAGACGGAATGCCGCTGAAGCAACGCCTCGGCAACACAATCGCCCCGACAACCGGAGGTTTCGGCATCGACGGCCGCGTAGGCAACTTCGACTTCAACATCTTCTTCAACTACTCTCTCGGAAACAAGATATTCAACGCAACAAAGAGCTACAACTCATTCTACTTGGGTTCAAGCAACAACAACAACCTTGTTGCAGACTTCAACGTAGACAACCGCTACACGTGGATTGACCCTGTAACCGGCATGAACCTCGGACGTCCGACAAACTCTGTCATCTCAGCTTATGGAGGCTCAGAAGCGGTGATGGCACGCTTGAACGAACTCAACCAGGGCAAACGCATGTATAACCCGGCTGCTGCAAACACAATGGTGATAATGGACTATGCTGTATAAGATGCTTCGTTCCTGCGCCTGCAGAACATCACAGTAGGTTACACGCTGCCTAAGAAGTGGACAAAGGCCCTGCAGATAGAGAACATCCGCATCTACTTCACCGGTTACAACCTCTTCTGCTTCACCGGCTATGACGGCTACGACCCCGAAGTGGACACCAGCAGCAAGAAAAATCCGATGTGCCCCGGTGTTGACTACGCTGCTTATCCGAAGAGCCGCACGTTCGTTGGAGGTATTAACGTAACATTCTAAAAACAAGGAGTAAAGGAGAAAAAGGAGTAAAGTAATAAGTAGATTACATGACTAAGCATATATACTTACTCTTTACTACTTCCCTCCTTACTACTAAACAAAACCTAAAATAAAATGAAAAAGATATTTTCAATAATGGCATTGGGCTTAGGAATTGTCGGAATATCGTCCTGCTCCGACTTCCTTGACCAAAACTCGCCGTCGGAAATGAACAACACCACTGTGTACAACTCGGCTTATTACACAGGCCTGCGTGTAAACAAGATTTACGGTGCCATGGGACAAGACCAAACATATTCGCAGGATTTCGGCATAACCGTAAACCTAAATACTGACATTGAGTTGTCAAACGCCATCGGCTTTACCGGCAACGGCAATGTGTACGCAGCCAGTGCGAGAGGCGCAGGACATTATAATTTCACAAACAGCTGGAGCCGCTTTGCCGACCAATGGACAAGGATGTACGCAATCATTGAAGACTGCAACGACATCATAGAAGGCGTGCGCCAAAGCCCGTTGTTCGAGGAAGGCAACAGCTCACGTGAGGAAATGGGACGGTATCTCGGCGAAGCTCTTACGATGAGGGCTATGGTATATTTCGACATTCTGCGCAACTGGGGCGACGTTCCCTTGAAACTTGAAGTTACCCAGTCTGATTTAAGTAACGCATACCTCAGCAAGACCGACCGCGACGAAATCATGGACACTCTGATGGTTGACCTCGAAGAGGCCATCGAGTTTCTTCCCTGGGCCGGTGAGAACGGGTACACGACAGAACAGGCGAACAAGGGATATGCACACGCGCTGCTTGCACAAATCGCAATGACACGTGCCGGATATGCCATACGCGAACAAGCGAAGGAAGGATATGAGACCGCCGACTATACAGACGCCACATACCCCACACAACGTCCGGGAGAAGCAGAGCGCAGGGTGCTGTACGAGAAGGCTCTTGAACATCTGTCAGCCATCATACTAAGCGGCAGGCATCAACTCAACCCGTCGTTCGAAAACGAGTGGTATCTCCTCAACCAGCAACAGCTTGACTTGACGTATCAGGAGAACTTGTTTGAAATCCCGATGCGTTACAACGTGTCGAGCGAGCTTGGATATTCTGTAGGCGTCAGAATGACCGGAGGAAATACATCTACATTCGGATATACGAACAATACGGGTGAAGTGAAACTTACGGCGCCGTTCTTCTATTCATACGACCCGAACGACACTCGCCGCGACGTAACTGTTGCAACTTATGAAATCCGCCCAAGGGACGACCGTGCCGGAGCAGAAGCCGTAGAAGAGATGGTAACCAATCCGTTCGGCTTTTATGTAGGCAAATGGAATCCCCGTTGGATGACATCCACATGGCTTGAAGACAACCTGGTTGCAAGCGGAAAGCATACAACCGGTATCAACGTCGTGAAAATGCGCTACTCTAACGTATTGCTGTTCTATGCAGAGTGCATGAACGAACTATCTGGAAGCGCTGACGGTAGCTATGAAGGCAGTGCCGGACTGACGGCACGCCAGGCTCTCGCCTTGGTTCACGAGCGCGCTTACGACGACGCACACAAGTCTGTCGCACAGGATTACGTAGCTTCATTGCCAGCAAGCAAGGACGGGTTCTTCGACGCTATCGTACAAGAGAACGCGTGGGAGTTTGCAGGCGAAGGTTTCCGCAAATACGACCTTATCCGCTGGAACTTGCTGCATGACAAGATTGTGGAAATGAAACAAACTTTCATCCAGCAGCTCACAGACGGTACATATCCCGAAACCGTTTATTTCAATTATGCTGACGAAGCGCAGACAAGAATCGATTTCTCAAGCGTAACATTCTACACGCCGGCTGACGAAATTAATGAAGCCGATTATGACGCTCACGAGAGCTGGTTTGGCAGCAACAACCCGGAAGACCCCGAGGCTGACGCAGACGATGTTGAAGAACTTATGAACAACCTTGCTTCAATCAACTGCGGACTTGTAGGAACAGCCGGCTACCCCGACCCGACTGGCGACGTAGGCATAACCGTAAAGAACCGTTATCTGAGGCCGATTTGCACCACTACAATATCTGACGCCCAAGGCTCTTTAAGCAACTCTTACGGCTTTGAATAAATAAATGAGGAAGGGAACAGGCTGCCGGATGAATGGTTCTCCACAGCCTGCTTCCACCCTTAGTTCAAACAAATTAAAATGACTAATGCACAATGAAAACAATGAATAAAATTTTGGGAATGGCGTTGTTGTCGCTCAGTCTTGTGCCCTTCGCGTCATGTACAGACGACAACGACTGGGACGTTGACAGTTCCCATGACAGGCTGTTCGGCGTCAACCGTGAAGACCTGACACTAAGCGAGGGCGACACATGGGTTGAAGTCAGCTTTACAGGCATGCCCGGAACCGAATATTATATAATCGAAGTAAGCACAGACTCACTGACCGACGAGATGGGAATGGGTGCATCGCCAAACTCCATAGTCTACGGTGAAGACATGAGCATAACAGCGTCTCCTGACACCATCCGCGGACTCACGGGAGACACAAAATATTACCTGCGAATGAAGGCGATGTCGTCACAGACGCCGGAATCAAGATGGGTATATTTTGACAATGGTGACGGCGGAACATCATTCAGGACATTGGCTGAGCAGATTTTCATTGAAAGCGAAATCTTACGCGGCGACACATACATGGAGCTGAAGTGGACGCCCGGAGCCGAAGTAACCAACATCATAGTAACGCCAAGTGACGGCAGCGAGCCTATGAACATCGACCTCCGCAACAATGCCGATGCAATTGCAAACGGAGAATACAGGGTTGAAGGCCTCACTCCGTCAACTACATACACGTTTGAGATATACAACGAAGATACAAGGCGTGGCACGCTCACTTTGGCAACAATGGCGTCAATGCCTTCTGCAGACTATCTCTATCCGCTGCCTTCAACAGTAACCGTCATCAGCCAGAGCCTGCTTGACGACATTGCGGCAGAGGCTATAGCACAGAGCGGCAACGCTGACAACTATAGCGTAACCATCGGCATACCGGCCGGCTCCACAATATCAATGTACGGAACTGACGAAGAGACCGGCGAACAGACCAACGTCACCATTCCTGATGGCATGTCGGTAACATTCTTCGGAATTGCCGGTGGCGAAACACCAACTCTGAACATGGACAAAGGCATTGACATAGGCGGTTCACACGCATACATACGTTTTGACAACGTAAGGCTGGTAGATACTGGATGTCAGTACTTTATCAATCAGAGCGACGCTTGCACAATAGGTGGAGACCTCTCATTCAGCAACTGTACGATGACAGACTTTGAACGCAGCATCATCCGTATGCAGTCTGACGTGGCCAAGTCAATCAATGAAGTGAACATTGACAACTGCGTGATGACAAACATGTCCTACGGCAACGGCTATTCCGTTTTGTATTGGAACAACGCCGCTTACACGGTTGGCACGGTCAACATCACAAACACAACGTTTGACACGTTCGCACGCTCGTTCCTTGAAGTAACCAACAGCAATACAGGCACGATAAACATAAGCAACAGTACGTTCTACAACGGTCCTGCAAGCGGACGTTATTTCATCGATGCCAACAATTGCGCACAAGCCGACGTAAACCTTACAAGGTGTATCTTCGCCCTGAGTCCTGACCCGACGAACTGCCGTGGCATACGTACACCCAACGGCAATGTGGTAATAAACGAGGTTTATTTCACTAACGACTTCGTGCTGACAAGCAATGCCTTCGAACCGACAACGCAGCTGGAATTGTCTTCAACCCAACTGTTCCTGAACCCGGCAGAACATGACTTCACAATACAGGAAAGAGGTATTGAGGCCGGTGACCCACGCTGGTATTGATTGAAACCGTAAAACAAAAAGAGGGGCTAATGCTTGCCCCTCTTTTTGTTTTTTATGTCAACCGTTTTGCCTGTAAGCATATTTTCCGCTATCTTAGCCCACACAACCATAAGGAGAAAATGAAAGACGACCTGATACAGGTTAGACCGGGCGATGAAAAAAGATAAACCACTGACAACGGTAGCTGTCAATACTTGTCAAGCATTTCCTTTATTTTCTTACGCCTCTTGGCATGCTTGCGCGCCTTGGGATTGAATATGGAAAAGAAATCAATGTTGGCACCCGAACCTCCCTTGAGTCCAGCCCCGGCTGCAGCGCGTTGAGTTGCAGCCTTTATATCAAAACCGGGTTTCGGTTTCTTTCCATATATCACCACCTCATCGAGCCGCCGCATCTTAGGCAACAGCCAGATGGTATCACGCACGGCAGACTTGTCAAGCGCCAAAGGCTCAAAACTTCCATGTGACAGCGTTATGCCGTTACAGTCGCCACTGACGGCAAACCGCCCATAGCTGTCTGTCATGGTCTTGCCCGAAGGATTGATATACACCGTAACGCCCGGTACACACCGCCGCGTCTCAATATCGAACACGACGGCAGACAACTGGGCACGGCACGTAACGGCGGCTACAACGAGCAACAGAAGCAATATGTAACGGCAACAGCGCATCACAGCATAAATCATGGAAGCAAAGTTAAGCTTTTATGCCGTGAACCGACAAACACGGCCTGCCATTTACAGAATTTTTGCATTATTTCCAACGACATAACACAGGCATGGGCTTTGCCTGACGCCGCAACAAAAAATCCCCACAATGTACTGAAAAATGTACATTGTAGGGATAAAACCGTTAAGAATGCAGACCTTTCGTCCGCAAGAACATTACTCCCACTCGATTGTCGAAGGCGGCTTTGACGAGATGTCGTAGCAAACGCGGTTGACGCCTTTCACCTTGTTTATAATCTCATTGGAAACCTTAGCCATGAAGTCGTAAGGCAGATGCGCCCAGTCGGCGGTCATGGCGTCGGTGCTCGTCACGGCGCGCAGAGCCACAGGATGCTCGTAAGTGCGCTCGTCGCCCATCACACCGACGCTGCGTATCGTCGAGAGAAGCACCGTGCCGGCCTGCCAAACCTTGTCATACAAAGGCTCGCCGTCCTCGCAAATGTAGTTGTGCATGTTCTCGATGTATATGTCGTCAGCGTCTTGCAGGATGCGGACCTTCTCACGAGTGATGTCGCCGAGTATGCGCACGGCCAGTCCGGGACCGGGGAAGGGGTGGCGCTTGATAAGCCGTTCGGGCATGCCGAGCTGATAGCCAACGCGGCGCACCTCGTCCTTGAACAGCCATTTAAGCGGCTCGCACAACTGCAGGTGCATCTCCTTTGGAAGTCCGCCCACGTTGTGGTGGCTCTTGATAACCATGCCCGTGATGCTAAGGCTCTCTATGCGGTCGGGATAGATTGTGCCCTGTGCAAGCCATTTTGCGTCGGTTATTTTCTTCGCCTCGGCGTTGAACACCTCCACAAAGTCGCGGCCTATGATTTTACGCTTCTGCTCCGGGTCGCTCACACCTTCCAAATCCTTGAAGAACTTGTCGCTTGCGTCCACTCCGATTACGTTCAGGCCGAGTCCCTTGTATGCCTCCATCACCTTTTGGAACTCGTTTTTGCGCAGCATACCGTGGTCTACGAATATACACGTAAGGTTTGAGCCGATGGCGCGGTTGAGCAAAGTGGCACATACGGAAGAGTCAACTCCGCCCGAAAGTCCGAGTATCACGCGGTCGTTGCCGAGCTGTTCTTTCAGCTCCTGCACCGTTGTTTCCACGAACGAAGCCGCACTCCATTCCTGCCGGCTGCCGCAAATGTCAACTACAAAATTCTGCAACAGCTGTTTTCCCTGCTCCGTATGGAACACTTCGGGGTGGAACTGCACCGCCCACAAGGGATTACTCTCGCTGGCGTATGCAGCGAACTTGACATCAGCCGTGGAAGCTATGGCATGACAATCGGAAGGCAAAGCCGTTATCGTGTCGCCGTGGCTCATCCACACCTGAGAGTTTTCCTTAAAGCCCTTGAACAGCGGATTTTCAGCGTCAAACTGCATAAGATGCGCCCGTCCGTACTCGCGCGTGTTGGTCTTTTCAACCTTTCCGCCGCCCTGCGAGGCTATGAACTGCGCCCCATAGCATATTCCGAGCACGGGAAACTTGCCTACAAACTGGCTCAAGTCGGCCTTGAACGCCTCCGGGTCGTGCACGGAGTAAGGCGAACCGCTGAGGATTACGCCGATAACGCCCTCCGTGTCCTGCGGAAACTTGTTGTAAGGCAGGATTTCGCAGAACGTGTCAAGTTCGCGCACACGGCGGCCTATGAGCTGCGTGGTCTGTGAACCGAAATCGAGAATGATGATTTTTTGCATCGATATATATGTTTATTTTATAATTGTAGTTAAAGGAGTTATAAGGAGTTAAAGTAGTTAAAGGCAAATGCTTCGCAGCCGCAAGCCATGAGCCACAAGGCATTTTCCCTGTCATATTGTTTGCCGGTAGCTTGTCGCTGCGACTTTCTTACCACATAATAAAGATGTTGCAAAGGTACAACAATTTTTCAATGTTACGGCCATAACGCCATGATTTATTGCCATAAATCGCATGAACGCATGTGGTAAAGCATGGGCATTTACCGATGACAGCAACATGCCATTTTGCAAAAGACGGCAAACGGCGTTGCAAAAGGCCGTGAATTGCAACGCAAAAGGCCACCTTTCAGAGGGTGAAAGGTGGCCTTTTAGAAAACATGAAAATAACCATTAAAATCAATTACGGTATATCTCGATTAGCTTTCCATTCTTAAATACAAGCATACGAGGCATCATCATAGCACCCATCTGCATCACTGCACCAAGAATATTGTTGCCAAGCAAAGCGCCATAGTTGCGCATACGCCATACTTCCACTCCGTTCGACCGTCTGCTGACACTGTAAACCTTCTTGCTGTACACCTCGTTAACCATCGCCTTTGTCATGCCAAGCTCCAGCTGTTCGTTGGCAAGGAGCGTACCGTAATGTTCCCCATACTTGGCAATGAGACGCTTGCGTCGCTCTTCTGCCTTCTGTTTTCTTGCCAATCTCTCCTGACGGTCACGCTCGGCAGCCTCACGCTCTTTGCGCAGTCGCTCTTGCCGGGCGGCCTCGGCTGCTTTCTTCCTTTCAAGAGCATAATGATAACCACTTAAATTACGATAACCTTCACTTTCTATTTCCTCTCCTGACGCAAACGCATATTTTCCCTTGCCGTCTACACGCGCATACCAATAATTCCAAAGGTCGGGACCGCTCCTTGACAAATTTATATGCAAATTATCCGACAACATACCAACAAACGTGTCGCCATTACGCATAACTACGGTCATAGTATCCCTTGGAATTAGTGCGCAATTATCCCAATCAAAAATATCGTCTGCATAATAATAACCGTTATAAACTTGACCAAAGCCTATTGTGGCTCTCCCCTTGATGCTTTTTACTGGCCCATCACCGGCGCAATCAATCTGAAGAGCCATATATTCACCGTCTTTCTCTGCGAAAAGATGCCCCCAAGAACCGGAAACATCAATTCTGCTAATCCTGAGCGGAACGACTTGTAATCCCGGCGACTTAAGATAACTTTTATAGGATTTAAATTCTGATGCGGTCAATTTTGGCCCATCCATACGACTTGTACCTTTATAACTATTGGCAATAAAGAATTCTCCCTCAATAACGCCACCTCTTAACTTTCTAGTTCCTGCTATCTGTGGCACTTGCTGACGTCCAGCCATCATGTCCCAACTGTTTATAATGACATCGCTCTTGACAGAATACAAACCAGACATTAATGTGTCACCACCGATTGTAAATACTGTCATTGGCGTTTCGCTGACAAACTCTTTTTTATAAACATAACCCTCAATCTTGTACGCTGTGTATTCAATGACTTTCTTTTTTGCCTTGGCCTTGGCTTTTGCAGGGTCGTACTTTGCAAAAGTTCCGCTTGCAAACACACCAAGAGCAATGACAATTAAAGCCCATCTAAAAACGTTGTTTTTCATAATTTCCTCCAATTTTGGTTTTCGCTTTCATAACCTTTAATGTTTTCACTCTGTGTCCTACCGGCCTTAATGACAGCCAACGCATCGGCATTTTCAGCCAAATAACGCCCTATCATGGCGTGTACGTCACGGAAAATCGCAGGCGAATCTTTCTGCGCGTACAGCATCTCGACATACTCGCGCTCGTTTTCACGGATGAAACGTTCGATGAATTGGTGTGAATCAAACTCCGGCGGCATTGATTCAAGCACACATTTTACTGTCTCCATTTTCATAGTTACAAATGTTTAAGAGCCTACAAGTCCCCTAAATCGGCGTTAAACAAGGATACAAAAAAGCGTGAGACTTGTCCTGTCCATCCAAAAGCGGGCATCTGGAAAAGCCTTGCAGAGACAGACCGAGAAACAATAACCCCACGCTGTCGTATAATGGACACGGGCACAGCGTGGGCTGCCCCATGTACATATACAAACAGAATGAGCGTTACCTTGTCTCCACCCTCCTGCCAAATTTTCCAGATTTCGCTTTTAAGGATGAAAGCGAGAAACGCCTTCTTTACGCCCGAGATTTCTCCCCGGACGTTGCAAAGATAGCGTTTTTCCTTGACAAGGCAACACTTTTCATGGGGTTTTGTTTCATAAATGTATAAATAATGTATGCCGCGGAAAACTGTTCTGATAAAACAAACGACCCGGCATCGGTGCCGGGTCGTAAAGTATTTGACTTATATATGTATGCGCTTCTGCGGCAACATGTCAGCCGTTGGCGGCAATAAACCGTTCCGCTTCGGCCAAAGTGTCGAGCTTCCCCACGTCAAGCAGCCGCAAGTCGGACTTGACGCAAGCCTTTATTACGGCCTTGCCGCACACTTTCAGGTAAAAGTCTATTATGCCGAACTTGTCAGGAAAACCGTCCATCAAAGGGAAAAGACGCGGCGAAAAGACGTGTATTCCGGAAAAGGCGAACCGCTTACAGACGCTTACATCCAAGTCGGGATAAGGGCTTTTAACCTCGCCTGTCTCAATGTTTGTCCAGCCTACGAGACGCATTTCATCGTTGAAAAGCAGGTAACGTTTAGTCTTACGCTCGCTGACAAGCAGAGTGGCGTCACTGCCCTTATGGCTTTCGTACAGCCAACGGAGGTCTACATTGCTCAATATGTCTACGTTGTGGATAAGTATCGGAGCGTCAGGCGCAAACAACGGGGCGGCCTTTTTCAGTCCTCCGCCGGTGTCGAGAAGCATCTCCGACTCGTCGCTTATGCGTATGTCAACACCGAAATTGCCGTTGTCATGCAAATAACCGACCACCTGCGACGCAAAATGATGTACGTTTACAACCATCCTTTCAACGCCTGAAGCCTTCAGCTTTTCCACCACGCGCTCGATAAGCGGCCTGTCCCCCACCCTCACGAGTGCCTTAGGCATTGTGTCGGTAAGCGGCTTCAGGCGCGTGCCAAGCCCCGCGGCGAATATCATTGCCTGCATCATAATCTGTTGTTTTATTTTTTCTTAGCCTCCAACACGGTGCTTATGTTCTGCTCACGATGCACAATGCGAACCTCTACACCAAACTTGTCGTTGATATGTTCGGCAAGATGCTGGGCCGCATATACGCTGCGGTGTTGTCCGCCCGTGCATCCGAAGCTGAACATCAGACTCGTAAAACCGCGCTGAATGTAGCGGCGCACATGGATGTCGGCCAGTTTATAAACGTTGTCAAGGAATGTAAGTATTTCGCCGTCGTCCTCAAGAAAGCGTATCACCGGCTCGTCAAGCCCCGTCAGTTTTTTGTAAGGCTCGTAACGGCCGGGGTTGTGCATGCCGCGACAGTCGAACACATAGCCGCCCCCGTTGCCGCTCTCATCTTCAGGAATGCCCTTGTGATAAGAGAAACTATATACGCGGACAACCAGCGGCCCCTTGTTGTCATACTTCGAGAATGTGGCCGGGCCGTCGGAAGGATGGGCTGCATACACTTTGCTGTCGGTTGTCTTGAAGCCGTCAGCACGTGTCAATGCAGGCTCTTCAATGTGTGCAAACTGCGGCATTTCGGTAAGCTGGCGCAACACATCAAGCAAATACGGATATGTGAAGACATTAAGCTTCAGCAGTTCGCGCAGGTTCTGTATGGCCGGAGGTATGCTGTCAAGAAAATGCTTTTTACGCTCGAAATACCCTCGGAAGCCGTAAGCGCCGAGTACCTGGAGCGTGCGGAACAATACAAACAGGCTCAACCGTTCCACAAAATGACGTACAGAGGGAACTTCAGTATAAAGCTTCAACGAGTTGTAATACTCATAAACAAGCTCTCGCCTGAGCTTATACGGATATCTGGCCGATGCCTGCCAAAGGAATGAAGCCAAGTCATAGTAATACGGCCCCTTGCGTCCGCCTTGGTAATCGATGAAATACGGACGGCCTTGGGCGTCGAGCATGACATTACGTGCCTGGAAATCACGGTACATAAAGCTGTCAGCCTTCTCCGCGACAAGGTCTTTCGCAAAGAGGCGGAAGTTGGCTTCAAGCTTCAGTTCGTGGAAATCAAGTTCGGCAGGCTTGAGGAAACAGTACTTAAAATAATTCAAGTCGAACAGCACGGTGTCCTCGTCAAACTCGGGTTGCGGATAACAATTGGCCCAGTCCAGTCCGCGCGCGCCACGTATCTGTATGTTAGGAAGCTCGCGAACAGTATTGACAAGCAACTGCTTCTCACGCTGGTTGTAGCGTCCGCCGGCCTCGCGTCCGCCGCTTATCGCACCGAACAGCGACACACGTCCAAGGTCTTCCTGCAAGTAACGAAGCTCATCGTCAGACACGGCAAGGATGTGCGGCACAGGAAGCTGGCGCTTCTTGAAATGCCCCGAAAGGTAAATGAAGGCATGGTCTTCGTCACGGCTTGTACCTATAACGCCTATGACAGAACCTCCATCAGCCCCCAATATACGGAAATACCGGCGGTTGCTGCCGGCTGTATCAAGCTGTTCCACGCCCGAAGGCGCCGAACCGCTCCACGACTTATATAAATCCAAAAGCTTCTGCATAGTTTACAACAATATATCGTCATCGTCGCCGCCACGTTTCTTGCGCTCATATTCAGCAAGCCAGCGGTCGAGCAATATCAATAACAGGATTATGCCGAGCGACATAAGCCACGACTTGGTGATGTAAAGCAGTCCGCCCGACACGGCGATATACAGCACCCACTGCCACCATTTTATCTTGAAATCATTTACATCCATAATCTTACAATATGGCCGCATACGCAAGAAGCACGCACACAGGAACATGTCTGCAAAGATACACAAAATCAAGGACAATGTAAAACAAAGGCTTCGATTTTTGATTTAGGTACAAACAAAAAAATCGCATGTCGTCACGACAAGCGATTTTCAAAAAACAAACTACTTAAAAACTAATCTACTAAAACAAATCAAAAAAATATCTACTTTAGGATCTATTCGCTTTTTGTTCTTATTTTCATGTGCAAATTTATGTACTTTGGGCATAAGAAACAAATTTTTCATGCTAAAAATCATGCCATTCAAGCTAAAAACAACAAAAAAGAGGGAAGCACATCGGCAGTGTCCCTCTTTTTGTTATCTTAGGATTACAATTTTACATCATTCCGCCCATTCCCGGATTGCCCATCGGCATTGCCGGTTTTTCCTCGGGCTTGTCAACTATGAGGCATTCAGTTGTCAGGAACATGCCGGCAATTGAAGCGGCGTTCTCAAGAGCAACACGGGCTACCTTGGCGGGGTCGATTACTCCGGCCTTGCGCAAGTCCTCGTATTCGTCGGTGCGTGCGTTGTATCCGAAGTCGCCTTCACCCTCGCGAACTTTCTGCACAACGACTGCACCTTCGCCTCCGGCGTTGGCTACAATCTGGCGGAGAGGCTCCTCGATGGCGCGTACCACGATGTTGATACCAGTCTGCTCGTCAGCATTGTCGCCCTTGACATCTTTCAGAGTGTCGAGTGCGCGGATGTATGTCGTGCCGCCACCAACTACCACACCTTCCTCGATTGCCGCACGTGTGGCACAGAGGGCGTCGTCTACGCGGTCTTTCTTCTCCTTCATCTCAACCTCGCTGTTCGCGCCTACGTAGAGCACTGCGACGCCGCCTGAAATCTTGGCCAGACGCTCCTGCAGCTTCTCCTTGTCGTAAGAGCTTGTGGTGTTGGCAATCTCGTTCTTCAACTGAGCCACGCGGTCTGCGATGCACTGCTTGTCGCCTGCACCGTTAACGATGGTCGTATTGTCCTTGGTAACGGTAACCTTGTCGCAGGTGCCGAGCATCTCCAGTGTTGCCTGCTCAAGCTTCAAGCCCTTCTCCTCGCTGATAACAACACCGCCGGTCAGTATCGCGATGTCCTCGAGCATTGCCTTGCGGCGGTCGCCGAAGCCGGGAGCCTTGACTGCGCAAATCTTCAATCCACCGCGCAGACGGTTTACAACGAGTGTTGTAAGAGCCTCTGAATCAACGTCCTCAGCAATTACGAGCAACGGGCGTCCGCTCTCTGCGGCAGGCTGAAGGATGGGAAGGAAGTCCTTGATGTTGCTGATTTTCTTGTCGTAAATCAGTATGTAAGGATTCTCCATTACGCATTCCATCTTGTCAGCGTCGGTTACGAAGTAGCCGCTCAGATAGCCGCGGTCGAACTGCATACCCTCAACCACGTTGATATGGGTGTCGCGGCTCTTGCTCTCTTCGATTGTAATTACGCCGTCCTTGCTTACCTTGCGCATTGCGTCGGCGATGAGCTTGCCTATTTCGGGGTCGTTGTTTGCGCTGACGGTGGCAACCTGCTCAATCTTGTCATAGTTGTCGTCAACCTTCTCGGCGTTAGCCTTGATATAATCAACAACGGCAACAACGGCCTTGTCGATGCCGCGCTTCAAGTCCATGGGGTTGGCACCTGCCGTGACGTTCTTCAGTCCTACGTTCACGATGCTCTGTGCAAGTATCGTAGCGGTTGTAGTTCCGTCGCCTGCATCGTCGCCGGTCTTGCTTGCCACGCTCTTAACGAGCTGTGCGCCGGTGTTCTCGAAGTGGTCGGCCAGTTCAATCTCCTTTGCAACGGTAACACCGTCCTTGGTGATTTGCGGAGCGCCGAACTTCTTTTCAATGATGACGTTGCGGCCTTTCGGGCCGAGTGTAACCTTCACTGCGTCTGCCAACTGGTCAACGCCCCTCTTGAGCAAGTCACGGGCGTCTACGTTATATTTAATCTCTTTAGCCATGATGTTTGATTTTTTTATTTTCTGAAGTTATAGAAGTTAAAGAAGTTACCGTTCACTGCGTTCACTCGGAAGTTATAGCCGAATGTATTGCTGCACGGCTCTTGGTAATGGCTCTAACTTCTATAACTTCTCTAAATTCCTTAAATTCTTGACTGTTACTTTTCAATCACTGCGAGCACATCGCTCTGGCGCATCATCAGGTATTTCTCGCCCTCAAACTCCAGTTCAGTGCCTGCATATTTGCCGTAAAGCACCTCGTCGCCTGCCTTCAGCACCATCTCTTCATCCTTGGTACCCTTGCCTGTGGCGATGATTGTGCCGTGAAGCGGTTTCTCCTTTGCAGTATCGGGAATGATTATTCCACCGATTTTCTCTTCTGCCGGTGCCGGTTTAACCAGCACCCTGTCTGCCAATGGTTTGATGTTCATAGTTCTATAGTTTTAATATTGTGTACTTAAATATGTTTGTCCGCACCCTTGGCGCGTCCGCCAACATTATAGCGAAAAGCGTGCCAAACGCCAGAATGTCACGTTTGTCACCGTCACACTGACAGAATTGGCAGACATGTCACTGGCCGCGGTATGTCGAAGGCCACGGTTTCATCAACCGGCAACACACCATCCATCGCACAATGTGTCAACTGAAAAGCTATTCACCGTTGCATTTTGTCATACAAAAAACTCCAACAAAAATCCACAAAACAGAAAAACACGGAGTAATAAAATGACAATTGAGGCATGAAAAAGGCACCAGGGAAGCGCCATTTTGTAAACTCACATATTACATTTCATGCGGTTTTGCCACAAAAAACGCCGTCAACACGCGCGCCAAAGGTGGCAACCGGCGATGCAAAAGACGGTCTTTGGCATCTCAATTTGCCACATTTTGCACGCTAAAAAGCCGCAAGATATTGCACACACAAGCATTTTTACAGCATAAAACCTTGGTGTAACGCACTTTACGCCTGCACACTTTTCCCTGCAATATTTCCGCCCAAAGGTTTTGTTTTTCAAATAACGCATTCTCAAAGCGTCACGGCAAATCAATGTGTAAGCATAACCAGTACTTTCGCCGACATTCAGTCAAAACGCCACCTATGCAAGCACAAAACACAAGCAACCGCCTTATGGCATGAAAAAGCAGATACAACATGCCGTATTTGTCAGCGAAAACATGTAACTTTGCAGCCGTTTTACACAATCACGGCTTTACAACAAGTTTTCAGATAACAACAGCAATGCAACAGAAAGAAGAAGAGAACGTACACGAGGCGTTGAAAGACGCCGCGATTTTTCTGGCCGAATACGCCGCAACGATGATGGCCGTAGGCGCACAGACATCACGGATACAGTACAACACGGTGCGCATGGCGCGCTCGTTCGGCTATCACATCAACCTGCTTATATTTCCAAAAACGTTGAGCATAACGCTTTTGGACGCCGACCACAACCGCTCTTATACGTATATAAAGAAGACACCGGCAATGGCGTTGAACTTCAAGGCCAACATGAAACTGTCGGCCCTGTCGTGGCGCGCGTTCGACAACAAGCTGCCGCTGAAGGAGCTTTGGCGGCTGTTCAAGATGATTGTGAAGGAGAAACGCGAAAGCCGGTGGACAGTGTTGCTGCTCGCCTCGCTCGCAAACGCCTGCTTCTGCCGCCTGTTCGACGGCAACCTGACATCTATGTGCATCGTGTTCGTAGCCACACTCGTGGGCTTTTTCATCCGTCAGGAGCTTACCCGGCGCAAGTTCAACCACCTTGCCCTGTTCGTAATCTGCGCCTTCGTATCGACAATGATTGGCGTTACAGACTATCTTTACTTCCACGGCGGCACGGAAGACATATCGCTCGGAACGTCGATGCTGTATCTTGTACCCGGCGTTCCGCTGATAAACGGCGTGATGGACATCGTCGACGGCCACGCGCTCGACGGCATCGCGCGGCTCACCAACGCCGGCCTGCTGATAATCTGCATTGCCGTCGGCCTGTCGGCAACGGTCGTCATATTCGACATTGACCCGACAACGTTCACCAAGGTTGTGCGCCCTGACGTGGTGCAGGCGGCCATCGCCGACGGACTTTTCGCCGCCGTGGCCGGTGTCGGCTTCGCCATAATAAGCAATCCGCCGCGCAAGGCTCTGCTCATCTGCGCCCTGCTGGCCTGCATCGGGCACGGCATACGCTACTTCTTGATGCACCACACGGGACTGACGCTCGACCAGGTGACGGCCTCAATCATAGCGGGCTTCGTAATAGGACTGCTTGCCGTGCCGTTCTCAATGCGCATACATTGCCCTGCGGAGTGCTTCGCCTTCCCGTCACTGCTGCCTATGGTGCCGGGAATGTTTGCCTACAAGGCCGTCCGCGACCTGATAAACATAGTGCGCCTGCCCGACGAATACACAATGGAATACGTCTCACGCTTCTTCCACAACTCGTCACTCACTGTGCTTATCATGTTCGGCATGGTGGTAGGGTGCATCATCCCCATATTCATTTTCCACCGCCAATCGTTCTCGGTGACAAGAAACTGACAACTCCGGCCGGACATTACAGCCGGTCCGCAGCCGCAATATTCCCGACAAGCAGAAACAATACTGCTTGTCGGGAATATTTTATATACCAAAAACTTGCTTTTGTCTAAAAGAACGTTTATCTTTGTAAACGTTGACACTAATCACTGAAACCATGAAACACATGTCTTTTATCATACCTGTTTTTATAATATTGGCGATGTCATGCTCGTCGAACGAACGGTCACATATCCCGTTCGTACAAACAAATGAAAAAGACATTGTTATAAAATATGTCCATGACACGATTTTAATCAATGACAAAATTTCTTTCATCAAAGTAAAAAACGAATATTATAATGTCATAAAAGACCAGCACGGCAAAATCACGCTATGGAACTTATGCCTGTCGTCGCTCCGTGACACGTCGTTCATCGTGCCTCATCACGTTCTTTTTCCATCAGGCATAGACTACAAGGTCGTAATAAAACGCGAAAAAGACAACCTGTACAGCACAACCAGATACTTAATCAACAATGACGACCTCACCCAGCCTTACACATTCTTTTTATACAAATACCTGTATGACAAGGACTACAACATAATTGAATACACGCATGTCAAGTCTGTTGAACTACTGCCCGAATGACTGCACTGCAATCGAATCACGTTACTTTAACCCATCAGAAACAGTTAAGCAACAACGCCATGAAACTAATAATGACGGCTATATTGACCATGCTTATACTGCTCGGATGTTCCAAATCCGGGCGCACGGCAAAGCTCACTGCGCCTCCGTACAACGTAGTTGATGTATTCACAGACGCCGACACGATGTGGATTATCCATAAAAACAGGCGTAACGGCCAAAATGACATCCATAAATTAATAAAGCAGGGCGGCTGTTTTTATGAGATTTCGGGCGGAGACAGGCGACTGATGATGTCGAACGAGAATACGAGATATGCATATACGGAGGACGGAAACGAATATCGCGTCAACATTTCAAGGATGCCTAACGGACACCGTGTCACCAACATATTCCGCACATCTCCTAATAATGCCGGTTTTCTTTATTCATATCACTACACAAAGGACTTCAAATTACTCAAAATAGAAGTTTCTGACACTGTCACGTACAAAAGACATTAAGCAACAATAGCCTGATATGACGGCTGACGTTATTACTTTAAACAACGACAGCGTATAAAATAAATGAGTTTTTCAAAACAATAACAACCACTGAATACAAAAGAATGATAAAATCTATTATTGGCCTACTCGTTTTGTTTCTGCCATTACAAGCGTATGCTCAAGTCGTAAACTTCAAGGACATAGACAGTGTATTCGTCAAAAAAACGGATTGGAACATAAACGAATTAAGAGACCCACCACTGACATGCACCACATTCGAAGAATACGGCACGAAGGATGGTTACATTATAAACAAAGAGCACAACATTAAAGAAATCAAACAATTATGCAAAGAACTGGAGAATATGCCAACATCCAAACCTAAAGTGATGGACGTAAGGTGCAAACTATATTTTTACACATCAGACACTATTGCATTTACAGCCTGCATTGATTACCACACGACCTTATTGGACGGTTGTTATTATAAAACCACGCCGTGCTTACGGAAGATAATTGACAACATGACAAACAAACATAAATCAAAAATCTTTGAAAGCAAACAGATGAGAAAAGATGTCGACCGCATCATTTCCGGTAAAGACAGCTTGATTAACTATTTAAAAGAGCAAATGCCTCTAATTCTAAAGAATAACACAAAAGACAGCTCCGCAATAATCTGTATTTCATGCAACGTTGACAAACATGGGAATACCGTAAACGCATATATACGCCAAGACAAAGGCGTAAACAAAATACCCTCAAACATAATCAATCACATCAAAGCTATATGCAAAGATGTGATAAGATGGAACGCAGACAAGGAACGAACTGTCTTTGACATTATAACAAAACGTATAGAACTTATAGAAAATTGAAAAAATCATGAAAAGCAAATCTTTAATGTTTATCTGGTTCATTTATCTAAGCATACACCTTGCATACGGACAAAATGAAACAGACTTTAATTATGTCAAACTTGACAGTATTGAGTTTACTCACAAACCTATTTTTGAAGAGATACAAAAAAATGTCATTCCATTTTTAGTTTCTAAAAAATATAACGCCGAAAAATACATGGTGTCTGTATCTTTTTCTGAATATTCAGAAAAATACAAAGGTTTAACATTTTCAAATATACTAATTTTTGACAATCGGGACTATTATGAATTCCCAGGTTTTAAACATGACGACCTTGGTTACTGCAAAATCAATGGCTTTATATTTATTATAACTGGAGAAGAAGCATATCTTTATGCTAAAAAAAGCAAAAAGAACATTTATAGGAATATAAAATGTTACTCAAAACCTTATAGCGGCTTTGACGGTGTGATTTCATGGATGTATTTCATCAAAGGAGAACAAATTAAATTGATTGACCATATTGAAAATTGGTGACACAAAAAGACATACAGCCCAAGCACCACAATCTCGTGTCGTTGTAAAATACCGTCTTACGTCTTGCAAAAAGCCACCAAACACAATGCAACACACGGCATTTCACCAAGCAAAAGGCGGCCTTTTGCAAAACAAGAAAAAAGGACACAAGGAAAGGAACGCCGCATCTACTCCACCTGCATACTGACAAATAAAAATATTTTCATGTATTTCTCCTTCATCTGTCAGCCTACGGTGCAAAACATTGAACATCAACGGCTTACACGACAACAGGCGACTGACACTTCTTTCTTCATCTGTCAGCCATACACCAAATACATCGGCACAATCAACAGCAAATGAAAGACAAACGAGAAAAGTGTCAGCCTTGTTTCACCGTCTAACCTCTTGGCACACACCACGTTAGAGAACAAGCTGACAGATGACAGAGAAAAACTGAAAACAAAACACCTACAAAAAACAGCAAAACGAACAACGAGCCACTACTCCGTATCCACATCATGGGCGACGGCACGCAACACCGCTGCGCTTGAATACAGCTAAAACCACAATGACTTTGAACTTTAAAACACATCTGCCATGAACACATTGAAACAAACCTTGATACTGTTATCCCACTACATCGTATTTGCAAGCGCAACAATGGGCAATACACCCGACACCGTGTCCCTGCCCAAAGACACACTTGCAAACAAGCGCAACACCGCAATGCTTGCGGATGCAGGCTTTTACAGTGCAACAAACAGTGGAATGGTATCATACGCCCCCAAAGCTCCAAATTCCGCCGGGCTGGTTCAATATGTAGACTGTCCTGTTTCATATTATACAGGCACACCGGAAATAAACATTCCTCTATATGAAATTGATGCGCAAGGACTGAAAAATCCAATAACAGCCAAGTTAGAATGGCTACTCCGCCACCACCTTTGAACTCATCTGGATTTTATTATTACATTGAAAAAAGTTATTATTATGAAAAAAGTACATTCAAAATTAAATAGACAAATTGCCATTGCTGCATTACTTTTATTTACTATTATATTCGCCAATTGTAACAAAAACGACAAACATAATGAAGGTTTCACACTCAAAGAAGTAAAGATTGATAATGCACGGATAGACTCTGTTGCAAAAGACTTCATCGACAGACAATTATCATACAATTATGATTCCGTAAATAATGCTTTGCTCATGGACATTTTAATATACCCGAAAATCCAGTCAGACAATGCAACGTGTACGCAAAATCAAAAAAGGAAGGTGATTGTATATGACAACAATACCTTATTCATCACTTTCTCAAAACAAAAGAAGAACCTAATATCAGCCCATCATATTTTCAGCCCATCATATAAAAAGATTGTGGGATTTTACATTTATAAAAATACAGACATCATAATTTTAACAAACATAAATGACATGCAGATATTCAAACACCTATTAAATAACACATTTTCTTACACAAAAAGGCAAAAAGTATTTGAGTTCATAAAATATCCGCAAAAACAAGCGGAGGAAATTCTATACGACCCATTATTCCTTTGTTACAAAATGGTTGACGGATATATGACTGACTCAATACTGACAACAAACATAGTATCTTCATGGAATACCTATTCAACCTGTGTTGACACTTGCTCTGCAGGCAATGACGCAAACATCTGAATATCAGCACATTGTCAAATGCTTTGTAAAAGGCGACCTTTTAGCGTGCAAAAGACCTTTATTTCCTTGAAAAAGGTACGTCAGGAATTTACTGCCCCGTTTATTTAATGTATAAAATGGAAAACGGCAAGATGTCAATACCTGTATGGACAAGGAGCTTTACAGCCACTATGAGGGATAAAGAAGACGGCACTTGGAAATGGAATTAACAATAACAACTTAATGACATATAACTATGAAACAGGCTGCTATCATGATTTGTGCGTGTACGACATGCTTTTTACTTGGCTGCTTCGCCTTTGGATTTTATGTCAAAAACGTGACTTATAAAGGATATGCGAATAGACAAAAATACGAAGAGGCAAGCCTATATAAATTCACCGATGCAAGATGCAAGGATTTTATCATACCGTTTGAAGCATCAAAAGAAAAAGGCTTTGTCCCTTCAAATGACGTCTACAAATTAAAAGGAGTAATCCCTGACGCAAAAACAGCCGCAAAGGTCGGCACTTACATACTGTCATCAATCTATGGAGATGAAAACGTAAAACAGGAAACTCCATTTATTACACAATTACTATATGACAAGGTGTGGCTATCAACTGGAACTTTGAACAAAGAGGATGAAAGAGGCAGGTTTTACATTTACATCCAGAAATCTGACGGAAGAATACTTGAATTGGGACGGTTGCAATAATCATCCATAAAAACAGACTTCATAACACACGGGTTGTGATTGGGGCACAGACAAAGATTTAGGTTAAGGAAGAGTGAAAAATTTGTTTGCAATGCATTAAGCAAATTAAGTCTTCACTCTTCACTATTCGTTCTTCACTTAACATCGCAGTTCTCAATCATCGACTTGTCTATTCCGCCGGCACTGTCGGGATAATTTAAGTTCTCGAAAACGAAGTTTTTGAGACGGTATTTGTCAGAAGTGCCGACATCGAAGAACGTCTTGCAGTTGACGTTTACGTTGCGTATGGTTACGTTGTTGCATTGCGACAGGGGCATGTCCGGGCGGTTTTCCATCTTGTAGAACTGCGTCCAGGGACGTATTACGAGAAAACTGCCGCACTTTCCGTTGACGTTCTCTACCGTCACATACTCGTAATGCTGGGGCGTGTCGGGACGCATTTTCAGCCAAAGCACGCGGTCGGCATTGGTGAAAGTGCAGTCGCGCATCACTATGTTCCAGTCGTGCAGGCTCTCGCTGCCCAATGTCAAGCAGGCGTGAACCGTGCCGAAGGTGCAGCGTTGCACAACTACGTTGTAGTTAGGGCCGTTGTCCGGGTCTTTATCGGCATACGTTCCCTTGCCGCCTTTCAGCACAACGGCGTCGTCGTTGACGTTCATGTAACAGCCGCTGACAAGTATGTCGTGGCAGTAGTCAATGTCAATCGCATCGCTGCTGGGCGCTTTCACGCCGGTGGTAGGCGCGTAGATGTGGCAGCCGATGTACTTCACGTGGTGGCAGCGGTACAGGTGATTGGTCCAGAAAGGACTGTTGATTAACTTCACATCCTGCACCTGCACGTTCTTGCAGTTTGACATATACACCAGCCTTGGCCGCAAAGCCTCAAGGTTAGTGCAGTCTTTGTTGAAGCGCCGCCTTATCCAAAACTCCTCCCAAAAGCGCAGTCCGTTGCCGTTGATAGTGCCGTTACCGGTTATCGTGAAGCCGTCAAGGCCGTCGGCGTTGACAAGCGCGGCGAAGTATAGCAGCGTCTGCCCCTCCATCCGCGTCTTTACGAGCGGATAATGCTTTATCGCATCGATGCCCTTCAGCACAGCACCGTCCTGCAAATGCAGGTGAGTGCCCTGTCGGAAGAACAGCGAACCGCTGAGGAAAGTGCCCCTCGGCACCACCACTACCCCACCGCCACGACTGGCTGCGAGGTCGATTACACGCTGTATCGCTTCTGTCTGGAGCAACGTAGAGTCAGCCTCAACGCCATAATCGGTCAGCACATACTTCGTTCCGAGTGTGTCAACGTTGACGCGCGACGTGTCACAGAACCACTCCGGCACCGCCTCTCCGTTCGGGAACCGGCCATCGTCAGCCATTACAGCATTGCCGAACGACAAGGCAAAAGCCAACACACATAACAATATTTTACCCATATCTCATATTAATTAAAAACCGCATGAAAGGCATTTCAGCGTCCAAATTCATTCAATACACAACCCATTGAATATCAACATGTTACCAACCACATTTCAAGAGGTGGCCTTTCAGCCTGCAAAAGGCCACCTTTTACACGGAGAAAGACGGTCTTTTACAAGCCCAAAGGCTACCTTTTGCATTGTCTGTCGTGGCAACTGGCGCTACAAGGCGTCACTCCTGCCCTGACTTAGGGGCTGGTGACAGCCTTTTGACCTTCACCACTTCATACACGCCTTCATACGACTTGGCAAAGCCTTCGTCTGCCTTGCCCATGTCAACAACCTCAAGCTCGGCGTTCACCGGCATGCCGTTCTTCACTCCTTTGGTCAGTTTGTCGTATTCACGGGCCAGCTCGCCCGACTTGTCGGCTATCCAGTAAGCCTCCGTCTCGCCCTTCGGCATGAACGAACGCACCTCGTGTGCCATTACAAGTGTGCCTTCCGTGACGAAACTCCTACGCTTTGCCGGAGTCAGCTTAGTCATAGGCACACACTCTTTCGCCTGCCGTCCGTTGTCACGGGCATACCTCAACGTCAGCGCCTTCTTCCTTACTATAAGGCTGTCTTCAGTGAGTTTCTCAACCACAAGGGTGTCGGTAAACTGCGCGGTAAGGCCGTTTCCGATGCTCTTTCCCGAAAGGACGAGCCGGTTTCCGTCACGCTTCCACGTCTCATACTGCAACGTAGCCATGTTGACCGACGACGCACGGCCGCCATCTTCAAGCCTGAAGCCCTGCGTCATGTGCTCCATCCCCGGCACAGGCTCCACCCATGTGCCCTCGATTCCGGCCTGGCCGTGACACGACTGCACAAAACCGGCCAAGAGCATGGCCGCAAACACTCTCGACAAACAAATTCTTTTCGTTTTCATGTAAATAGATTTAATATGATAAAATGTTTCCTTCACGAATGTATGTTCAGCTTTCTCCAAAGCCATGAGGGCATCGCCCGCCATATAGCCACAAGCACACGGTAACGCCAGTCTATGACGCATACATGGCGGTGGGCGTAAATGGCGCGCACTATATGGCGCGCAACGACTGTCTTGTCCATAAGCATCGGGTAATGTCCGCCGCCCGACAGCAGGTCGGTATCTACAAAACCGGGGCGTATGTCGGTAAACCTTATGTGCAGCCGGCGCATGTTTGACAACTGCTCAAGCGCCTGTATATAAGTATTCTGATACACCTTCGATGCGCTGTAAGACGGCGCTACGCCCAGTCCTTTAGTACCGGCGACTGACGATATTACGGCTATGTCGCCGCCGAGATTGGCCGCCATATAATTGAACATTGTACCAACCATTGCGGTAAAGCCCTTTACATTGACATCAACAGTAGCAAGCTCAGGCGCCGGTTCAAGCCCGGCGTTCTGCCAGCCAACGCCCGAACAATACACAAAGAGGCTCACTCCGCCGAGCCTTTTTACAAGTTCCAGCAGACGCTCTCCGGCATCTGCCGCCGTAACGTCAATCCTCATAACCTCAACATTGTCCGGACTTGAAGCCTTAAGCTCCAACAGCCTGTCCTCACGCCGCGCAGCAACGCCGACCGTCCAGCCGTCGGCAAGCAGCAGTCTGCTCACTTCGCGCCCTATGCCCGAAGAAGCCCCGATTACTATTGCACGTTTCATGAGCGCGAAAATAGCAATATTCGGCAATACAGTAAAACTTTGCCCGTTTTTTCAAGCAAAATAAAATAAAATGCTTATCTTTGTGGCTGATTAGCATACCACATTACCAAGGATTACAACAAAACAACATTTTTATGAAAGACTTTTTCAAATATATGTCAGCCACGGTCGTCGGACTGATTGTATTCACGCTCATCACGGGTGTAATCGGCACCATGTGCATAGTAGGCATGATAGCTTCAGGCAGTTCGGCCAAGGACGTAAGCGACAACACCGTCATGGTAATCAACCTGTCAGGAATGCTCAACGAGCGCTCAGAGAGCACATTCATGGACGAAATCAGCGGCAATACCGTCGGCACGATAGGGCTTGACGACGTACTCTCGGCCATAGACAAGGCCAAGGGCAACGACAAGATAAAGGGCATATACATCGAGGCCGGCATGCTGTCGGCCGACTCTTACGCATCGCTCGCGGCAATACGCAACGCATTGCTTGACTTCAAGAAGAGCGGCAAGTGGGTGGTGGCATACGGCGATGTGTACACACAGGGCGTATATTACGTAGCATCGGCGGCCGACAAGGTGTTCCTCAACCCCAGCGGACAGGTTGACTGGCACGGAATAGCATCGCAGCCGATATTCCTCAAGGACGTCATGGCCAAGTTCGGAGTGAAGATGCAGCTTGCAAAGGTAGGCGCTTACAAGAGCGCTCCTGAAATGTTCACCGCCGACAAGATGAGTGATGCCAACCGCGAACAGGTGACCGCATACGTAAACGGCCTGTGGCAGAACGTATGCAAAGGTGTGTCTGAAAGCCGTAAAATCAGCGTAGGGCAGCTCAACGCCTACGCCGACAGCTTCATTACGCTCAGCGACGCAAAGGATTTCGTGAAATACAAGTTCGTGGACAAACTCATCTACACCGACGAAATCAAGGCGGAAATCAACAAGCTCCTGAAAAAAGACGCCGACGACGACATCAACACGGTAAGCCTCGCAGAGATGAAAGTCGTTAAAAGCAAGGAGAAGAAAGGCGAGGAAATCGCCGTTTACTATGCCTACGGCGACATTGTTGACAGTGAAGCCGGCGGACTTATGTCTGACGGGAACAGCATAGTTGGCAAAAAAGTATGTAAAGACCTTGAAGACCTGATGGAAGACGACGACGTGAAAGCCGTTGTCCTGCGCATCAACTCCGGCGGAGGAAGCGCATACGCATCAGAACAGATGTGGCACTACGTGGAGATGCTCAAGAAGAAAAAGCCCGTAGTAGTGTCAATGGGAGGCATGGCCGCATCGGGAGGATACTACATCAGCAGCGGCGCAAACTGGATAGTGGCCGAGCCTACGACGCTTACCGGCAGCATTGGAATATTCGGAATGTTCCCCGACATGAGCGAACTGCTTACACAGAAGCTCGGAGTGAGGTTCGACGAGGTGAAGACCAACAGGCACAGCGCATTCGGAACTCCTGCACGTCCGTTCAACGAGGAGGAGATGAACTACCTTAATAAATATATAGACCGCGGCTACAACCTGTTCCGCCAGCGCGTTGCGCAGGGTCGCAAGATGAAGGTTGAAGACGTTGAGAAAATAGCCCAAGGGCGCGTATGGCTTGGACAAGACGCATTGAAAATCAAGCTTGTCGACGAGCTTGGCGGCCTTGACAAGGCCGTTGCAAAGGCCGCACAGCTGGCAAAGCTCAAGGAATATCACACATCTGCATATCCGGGCAAGGCCGACTG